>Ga0207687_10003691_pt1 | contig 10305 bp, 10 predicted proteins | sample KBSM54metaG_FD_184399 | JGI IMG/M metagenome (GOLD analysis project Ga0207687, IMG submission 184399) | Miscanthus rhizosphere microbial communities from Kellogg Biological Station, Michigan, USA - KBS M5-4 metaG (SPAdes) (version 2) | ecosystem: Host-associated > Plants > Roots > Rhizosphere >... | reverse complement strand
CTGCCTCACGGGCTTCTTGCTCTCCATACCTGGGCACATTTGGAAGCTAGTGGATGCCTCGGACAGAACATTACGTCCGCTCGCTCGCGGTAGCCTGAGATTTGCTCAATCCGGGATGGTGTAACGGAAGCACGCTCGGCTTTGGACCGAGAAGTGGCATGGGTTCGAATCCCCCTCCCGGAGTACTGCCGGTTCGAACTACTCCTCCGCCGCGCGCGCGACCTTGCCGCCTTTGGCGCCGGGCTCCATCGCCGGGCCGCGGGGGGAGGCGATGCCGAGGACGCGCATCGCTTTGAGGCCGAGGCCGAGCTTCTCGCGGCCTTCGGTGCTGGAGACGTCGTGGCCGCAGAGCTCGCGGACGCGCTCGAGGCGGTAGCGGATCGTGTGGCGGTGGGCGAAGAGCTGTTTGGCGGTGGCAGCGACGTTGCCGTCGTTGTCGAGGTAGGCCTCGACCGTCGCCACCAGCTCGGTCTCGTACTGCTCGTCGTAGGAGACCAGGGGCTCGATCGTCTCGGCGTAGAAGCTTTCGAGCTCGGCCGGGTCCTCGCTCATCGCCGGCAGCAGCAGGCGGTAGGCGCCGGTGTCCTCGAAGGCGAGCAGCGAGCGACCCTCGGCCTCCCCCACGTTGACCGCCAGGCGCGCCTCGCTGCCGGCGCGGTAGAGGTCGACCGGATCGGCGGCGCGGCGGCTGCGGCCGACGGTGAGGTGGAAGCCGGAGAGGCTGTCGTCGAGCTCGCGCGAGAGGCCGGCCGCGGCGCGGGCCAGGCGCTCGTCGTCCTCGGCCGGGACGATCGCCGAGATCTCGGCCGCCGCCTCGCCGCCCTCGCTGGCGGCCAGCGACCCCGGCGCCAGCGAGCGCAGCGCCCGCTGCGCCAGCACCAGCACCCGCTCGCGCCACTCTCCCGTCTGCGCCGCCCGCGGCGCCGCCCGCAGGACGACGACGCCCGCGCCCTTGTCGAGGTCGGCGCCGAGCTCCTCCGCCTGGGCGACGATGTCGCGCCGGTCGGTCACTTCGCGCCGCAGCACCGCCATCACGAAGGCGCCGGCGGCCTCCTCGCTCTCCCACTCCGGCGAGCGCGAGCGCTCCAGCTCCAGCGCCAGCAGCGTCGTCACCATCCGCGTTATCGACACGTCGGGCGCCGCTTTCGCCCGGTAGCGCAGCTCGCCGACGACGGTGTCGGCGACCCGCAGCTCGACCGTCGTCACCCCCTGCCCGCCCGAGAGCAGCTTCTGCTCCTGGTCGGAGGAGGCGCCGGCGACCGCGAGCACGGCGCTGGAGCGATCGATCAGGGCGACGCTGGCGTCGAGCAGCCGGGCGGCGGCACGCGCCACCGCGGGCAGCCCGGCGCCGGACTCGACCGCCTCGGAGAGGGCGTCGAGCAGCACCGCACGATCCGCTTTTGCAGGGCTTTCGGCCCCCTGTTTGGACTGCGCCTGCATCGCGCCATTATCCAGGCGGCGGCTAGCCGCCGTGGATGAAGTTGACGATGTCCGTGTAGTAGTAGACGACGACGAGGCCGATCACGACGCCGCCGAGGACCAGCGCGGCGAGGACGAAGAGCGAGAGGAAGCCCGCCGCCGCTTTCTCCCAGACACGCCCGTAGGCGCTCAGCGCCGGGGTGAGGATGAGGGTGACGAAGATGACCAGGCAGATTGCCGCGGCGATGCCGTAGAGCAGGTACTGGTGGTCGATTCGGTCCAGCGCGAAGACGATCACTGCGCTGGATTCTGGCGCACTTGCGAGACGACCAGCCCCACCGCCGCGCAGAAGGAGAAGGCGGCCGCCCCCAGCGCCCAGCCGGCGTTGACGTCGCTGAGGTAGTGGACGCCCAGGTAGACGCGCGAGAGCCCGATCAGCGCCGTCAGCACGAAGCCGGCCGTGACCACGGCCGCGCCGCGCGCCATCCCCGGCCGCAGCCTCAGCACGATCGTCACGGCCAGCCAGAGGTAGAAGACCGAGTGGGCGGCGTGGCCGCTGGGGAAGGATGAGCCGGAGGTGGAGACGACCGGGTCGGGCGGGCGCGGGCGGTCGACCGCGTCCTTGATCCCGTCGATGCCGATCTGGGTGATCGTCATCCCCGCGACCAGGACCCAGAACTCGGCCCAGCGCCGGCGCCAGGCGAGCAGCGCCGCGCAGATCGCCGCCAACGCCCAGACCACGACCCCCGAGCCGAACCAGGTGATCACCTTGGAGACGCTGACGAGGGCGGCGCTGTGCAGGTGTCCGACGATTTCCTGGGCGGTTTCGTCGCCGGGCGTCGGGCCCGGTTCGCCGCTGACGACGACGGTGTAGGCGACGAGGACGAAGGAGGCGACGGCCAGGGTCGCCATCAGCGAGGTGAATTCGAGGCCGAAGGTGCCGCCCGGCGTCACCCGATCCCAGAGGAAGCGGAACTGCGGCCGGCGGGCGAGCTCGACCAGCCAGCGCGTCGCCCGGTGCCCCTCCATCCAGCGGACCGCCGCCGCCCGATTCTCCTCCTCGCGGAAGTGGCGGTAGAGGAAGACGATGCCGGCGACGATCACGATCAGCGTCGCCAGCAGGAACGCGCCTTTGGCGGCGTACTTGCCGGCGGTCTCGATGCTGCGCGAGAAGAAGTAGCCGACGAGGATGTGGGCGGTCGCCCAGAGGCCGGTGCCGAGGATCGAGTAGGGGACGAAGGCGCGGTACTGCATCCCCGAGCTGCCGGCGATGAACGGGGCGAAGGCGCGGACGAGGCTGATGAAGCGGCCGATGAAGATCGTCTTGCCGCCGTGGCGGCCGAAGTAGTCCTCGACTTTCTCGAAGCGCTCGTGGCTGATCCCGACGCGGGGGCCGTGGTCGAGCACGAAGCTGCGGCCGAGCCGGCGACCGAGGAAGAAGCTGGTGGTGTCGCCGAGCCAGGCGGCGAACCAGGCGATCGCGATCAGCAGGTAGATGTCGATCGCGCCCTGGCCGGCGACGGCGCCGCCGAGCAGCATCACCGTCTCCCCCGGCACCACCAGGCCGACGAAGGCGCCGGTCTCGGCGAAGGCGAAGACGCCGACCAGCAGGTAGGTCCAGGCGCCGAGCGTGGTCGAGATGTCTTCGAGCAGGTCCTGCAGGTCGAGGCTGCCGAGCTGGCGGCTGAGGAAGAAGTAGCCGACCGCGACGGCTGCGGCGATGCAGGCGAGGACGATCCGTTTGCGGGTGATCGGGCCCTCGCCCCCTCCCTCGCCGGGCAGCTTCATGGCGCCAGTCTCGCGCGGCCGGCGGCGCAGACGATCGCTTCGTGGGTGTCGAGGGTTTCGGCCGCAGCCTCGGCGGCGGCGAGGTCGGGGAAGAGACCGACGGCGGTGGGCCCGGAGCCGCTGAGGATGGCGACGGGAGCGCCGGCGACGCGCAGCGATTGCAGGGCTTCGCCGATGCCGGGGCGCAGGGAGAGCGCGGCTTCTTCGAGGTCGTTGACGAGCAGCTCCTTATAAGCGAGCGGTGAGGCGCCGGCTCCGGCGGCCTCGCGCAGGCGGGCGGCTAGTTCGTCGAGCTCCTCCGCCGAGCGGCCGAGGCCGAGCCGATCCGCCTCGGCGAAGACCTCGGCGGTGCTGAGGCCGCCGCCACCCGGCAGGAGCACCGCCGCGTGCTCGGCCGGCTCGGGCAACGGCTCGATCCGCTCCCCCGCCCCGCGCACCAGGGCCAGCGACGGCCGCAGCTGCGAGGGCACGTCGGCGCCGAGCTCCGCCGCCAGCTGCGGCAGGTCGGACACTTCCTCGGTAGCCAGACGCAGGACCGCTGCGGCGTCGCCGCTGCCGCCGCCGAGCCCGGCCGCGACCGGCACCCGCTTCTCGATCTCGACCCGCAGCGGCTCGTGTTCCCAACCGCGCTCGCGCAATCCCGCCAGCGCCCGTGCCGCCAGGTTCTCCCCCTCGACGCCGGGACAGACGACTTCGTCCTGCGCGGCCGGCGTCATCTCGATCAGGTCGGCGAGCGCCAGCGGCTCGAACAGCGAGCAGAGCTCGTGCAGGCCGTCCTCGCGCGGCGCGCCCAGGTAGAGGCAGAGGTTGAGCTTGGCCGGGGCGTGGACGAGCATGAGTCAGGTCTCAATCCCGCAGCTTCGCGGAGAGGGCGGCGAATTGCTCCGGCGAGAGAGACTCGGCGCGCGCATCTTCCGGCAGGCCCAGCTCGGCCAGCGCCGCCCGCGCCGGCGCCAGCGATCCGGGCTGCGCGTGCTCGAGCGAGCGGGCCAGCGACTTGCGGCGATGGGCGAAGGCGGCGCGGATCAGCTTCCGCGTCTCGGCGTCGGCGCCGGGCCCCGTCCGCCGCAGGCGCAGGATCGCCGAGTCGACCCGCGGCCGCGGCTTGAAGACGGCGGGGTCGACCCCCCGCACCAGCTCGACCTCGCAGGCGAGCTGGGCGACCGCGCTCGGCGACCCGTAGGTGCGGCTGCCCGGCCCCGCCCGCAGACGGTCGGCGATCTCCCGCTGCACCATCACCGTCCAGCGCCGCAGCGAGGGCAGCTCCTCGATCGTCCGCAGGATCAGCGGCGTCGCCACCGAGTAGGGCAGGTTGGCGACCATCGCCGTCGGCTCCGGTTGCAGCGCCGCCAGGTCGAGCTTCATCGCGTCGCCCCAGTGCAGCTCGACGTTCGGCAGCGCCGCGATCGGCTCCAGCGCCGGCGCCAGGCCACGGTCGATCTCGACCGTGTGCAGGTGCGCCGCCACCGGCGCCAGCCGCTCGCTCAGCACCCCTTCCCCCGCACCGACCTCGAGCACGACGTCGTCGGGCGCCAGCTCGGCGTCGCGGACGATCGCGTCGAGCAGGTTGGGATCGGCGAGGAAGTTCTGGCCGAGCCGGACCATCAGACCATCTCACTACCAGCCGAACAGCGCCTGCGCGTTGGCCTCGACCGTGCGCTCCAGCTCCTCGTAGGAGACGCCGCGAACGTCGGCGATCTCGTGTGCGGTCTCGACCACGTAGGCGGGCTGGTTGCGCTTGCCGCGGTAGGGCTGCGGGGCGAGGTAGGGCGCGTCGGTCTCGACCAGGATCCGGTCCTCCGGCACCTTCGCCGCGGCGAAGAGCAGATCCTTGGCGCTGGGGTAGGTGGCGTTGCCGGCGAACGAGCAGTACCAGCCGCGCTCGGCCGCGTCCTCGACCCGCTGCGGGGCCGAGAAGCAGTGCAGGATCACCGGCGCCTCGCCGGCGCGGGCATCGAGCGTGTCGAAAATCTCGTCGGTGGCGCTCGTCTCCCCCTCCGGGTCGCGGGCGTGGATCACGATCGGCAGGTCGAGCTCGATCGCGATCTCGATCTGGGCGGCGAAGGCGCGGCGCTGCTCGTCGGGCGTCGCGTAGTCGCGGTAGAAGTCGAGGCCGGTCTCGCCGATCGCCCGCACCTTCTCGTGCGCCCCCAGCTCGGCGATTTCGGCGGCGACCGCGTCGTCGAAGCCGCTCGCCTCGTTCGGGTGGCGGCCGACCGCGACGAAGACCGACTCGTGTCGCTCGGCGCTCGCCACCGCGGCGGCGTTCGTCTCCTGGTCCATCCCGATCGTCAGCATCCGGCTCACGCCCGCCGCGGCGGCCGCGGCGACCAGCTCGTCCTCGGCTCCGTCGCAGAGGAAAAGGTGCGTGTGGGAGTCGATCATCGGCCGGCTCAGCCTATCCTTCGCCCGATGCCGGACCCCGCCGACTACTACCGCGAGATCTACGCCCGCGGGCTCGGCGGCGAGACGCCGGCGATCCCGGTCGCGGTCGCCGAGCTGGAGGAGCGGGCGATGGCGGCGATGGATCCGAAGGCGGCCAACTACGTCGGCGCCGGGGCGGGCAGCGAGGAGACGATCCGGGCCAACCGCGAGGCCTTCCGCCGCCGCCGGATCGTGCCGCGGATGCTGCGCGACGTCTCCCAGCGCGACCTCTCGACCACGATCCTCGCCACCGCGATGCCGGCGCCGCTGCTACTGGCGCCGATCGGGGTGCAGCACGGCGTCCACCCCGACGGCGAGCTGGCGACCGCCCGCGCCGCCGCCGCGGTCGGCGTGCCGATGATCGCCAGCACCGCCTCCCACTTCTCGCTGGAGGAGATCGCCGAGGCCGGCGGCGCCGAGGCGCCGCGCTGGTTCCAGCTCTACTGGCCCAACGATCCCGAGCTCGCCCGCAGCTTCGTCGAGCGGGCCGAGCGGGCCGGCTACGAAGCGATCGTCCTCACCGTCGACACCTTCATCCCCGGCTGGAAGCCGCGCGACCTGCAGCAGGCCTGGCTGCCGTTCCTCGAAGGCCGGGGCGTCGGCAACTACTTCCAGGACCCGGTCTTCCGGGCCAAGCTGGAGAAGACCCCGGAGGAGGACCCGGGGATGGCGACCGGCCAGTTCCTCGCCGTGCAGGCGAACCCGGCACTGAGCTGGGACGACCTCGGCGCCCTGCGCGAGATGACCTCGCTGCCGATCGTGATCAAGGGGATCCAGCACGTCGAGGACGCCCGCGAGGCGGTGCGGCGCGGCATCGACGGCATCGTCGTCTCCAACCACGGCGGCCGCCAGGTCGACGGCGCGGTCGGCTCGCTCGACGCCCTGCCGGCGATCGCCGAGGCGGTCGGCGACGACCTCGCCGTCCTCTTCGACAGCGGCGTCCGCAGCGGCAGCGATGTCCTGAAGGCGCTCGCCCTCGGCGCCGACGCGGTCTGCCTCGGCCGCCCCTACCTCTGGGGCCTCACCCTCGACGGCCAGGCCGGGGTCGAAGTCGTCCTCAAGATGATCCTCGCCGAGCTCGATTTGACGATGGCCCTCTGCGGCCTCACCCGCCCCGAGGAGATCGGCCCGGACCTGCTTACGGACAGCTGAACGCCGGCAGCGCTCCCGGCAGAGTCGGGATTTCTAGCAGCCCGCCCAGCGTCGTCAGCACCGCGTTCAGCTTGAGACCGCCCAGGACGCTTTCGAGCGAGTTGATCTGGCTGGTCAGGGCCGAAGCCTGCGTGCACAAGGCCGTCACCGTAGGGATCAGCGCTTCCAGGCTTTTCACTTTCGCCAGCAGTTCGGTGACTTTGTCTTCGAGCTGTTTGACCACCACCGTGCCGGTCGTACCGGAAACCCCAGGAGTCCCGGTGGCACCACCTTCGCCGGCCGAACCCGGCGCACCAGCTTCGCCCTGCCCCCCGGGGACACCACTCGCGTACCAGGCGACTTTCTTCCACTTCTTCGGGCACTTGACCTTGGCGTTGCGGACGATCCGCAGCGTCCCCTTCCCCTTGCCCTTCGCCTTGTAGCAGGCGTGGATCTTGCCGTCCTTGGCAATCGGCGAGGCGGCGGAGGCGGGAGAGCTCGTAACCAGCACGAACGCACAGAGGACGAGGAAGATCGCGACCGATCGCTCTGTTCTCGATTCCCTCCGCAACCCCATGCGGCCGAGCTACCCAACTGCGGGTGACTGAATCCGCGATTTGACTGCTAGAGCCGAATTTGTGCAGATATTGAGTATGCAGCGATCGGTGTCACAGATCGCGCCGCGAGAAGACGAAGGCGGCGAGCGCGAGGACCCCGATCAGGTAGAGGAAGGCCCAGCCGATCAGCTCCGGCCCGGCCGCCTCGGAGCCGCCGAACGGGCCGAGCTGCAGCACCACACCGGTCAGTCCCGAGGTGCCGGAGATCAGCCCGTGCAGGCCGGCGGCATAGAGCCCCTCGAACGGGAGCGCCCAGCTGGCCACGCGCCCGATCGTGTGCAGCGAGTCCGAGTTGATCGCGTGGCCGATCTGCGCCAGCAGCCCGGCGGTGAGCCCGGCGCCGAAGACCATGAAGACGACGATGCCCTGCGCGGTCACGGAGAGGACCGTCGAGGCCAGCAGCGAGAGCGCGGCGATGATCGCCACCGCCAGCGCCAGGCCGAGGGCCGGCCCGATCAGGTGGTCCGGCGACCAGTGGCCGGTCGCCTCGGTGATCGCCCAAGCGGCGAGGTAGACGACGACCACGTAGGCGGCCGAGAGGAGTGCCGCGCCGGCGAAGCGGGCGAGCAGCATCGTCGTGCGGCCGATCGGGCGGACGACGATCGGCTGCAGCAGGCCCGACTCGGCGTCCCCGCGGACGACGCCGAGGGTGAGGAAGACCGCCAGCACGGCGCCGAGGAAGAGCGTCGCGAACATCGCCAGGCCGAAGATCGTCGCCCCGGTGAAGGCGTGGGGATCGAGGATCTTCGGTTCGCCGGCGGCGAATTCGTCGACGTCCCGGAAGGCGAAATGCGCGCCGAGCCCGTAGAGCGCGAGGAAGGCGAGGGTGAGAACGAGCACGGCGAGGAAGACCCGGCGGCGGACCCCCTCCTGGATCGAGAGCGCGACCACGGTCGCGGCGGAGCGCAGCGCCGTCCCGTTCACCCGGTCTCGCCCCCGACCGCCTCGAGGTAGACGTCTTCGAGCGAGCTGTGCCGCACCTCGACGCCGTAGACCCGCTCGCCGGCGGCGACCAGCCCGGCGACGATCGCCGGCGCGTCGTCGCGCGCCGCGCCCTCGAAGGTCTTCACGCCCGAGCCGGTCTCGACCGCGACCGCCGTCGGCCCGGCCAGCTCCTGCGGCGTCCCCGCCTTGACCAGGCGGCCGCGGGCGATGATCGCGACGTGGTCGCAGATCAGCTCGACCTCGCTCAGCAGGTGGGAGTTGAGCAGGACGGAGACGCCGCGGCGGCGCATCTCCTCCAGCAGCTCGCGGACGATCCGCCGCCCGACCGGGTCGAGGGCGCTGGTCGGCTCGTCGAGCAGGAGCAGGCGCGGCGAGCCGACCAGCGCCTGGGCGATCCCCAGGCGCTGCTGCATCCCCTTCGACATCGCCTCGATCCGCTTGTCGGCGGCGTCGCCGAGCTCGACCAGGTCGAGCAGGTGTCGCCGTTCGGCCTGCCCGCCCTCGGCGCCGACCAGGCGCTGGTGGAAGCGCAGCAGCTCGGCCGCCGTCAGCCAGCCCGGGAAGCGGAAGAGCTCGGCCAGGTAGCCGAGCGCGGCGCGCGCCTCCGCCGAGCCCGCGGGCCGGCCGAGGATCTCGACCCGGCCGGCGCTGGGCCGGACCAGGCCGCAGGCGATCTTCGTCAGCGTCGACTTGCCGGCGCCGTTCGGCCCCAGCAGCCCGACCAGCTGGCCCGCCTCCACCTCGAGGTCGACCCCGGCGAGCGCGTCCTGGCGTCCGTAGCGCTTCTGCAGTTGCGAGACGGCGAGGACCGGCGCGGCCATCAGGCCGCCGGCGCCTCGATCTTCGGGAAGAGCGGCGACACCCGCTCCACCTGCTGACCGCCCCCGCGCGAGCCGAGCTCGGCCAGCGCGCGTCCGTCTTCCGCCAGCGCCGCCAGCAGCGTCTCGCTCGTCCGCGGCAGGTAGGGAACGAGCAGCAGCGTCGTCACCCGCAGGCCCTCGACTAGGTTGTAGAGGACTTCGTCGAGGCACTCGGGGTCCGCCTCGTCCTTGGCCAGCTCCCACGGCTTCGTTTCCTCGACGAAGCGGTTGAGGCGGCGGACCAGCGTCCAGACGACGTCGAGAGCCTGGCTCAGCTCGGCCCGGTCGAGCAGGTCGCTGAAGCGAGCGACCACTCCTTCGAAGTCCTCGGCCAGCGTCGCGTCGACCTGGGCGACCGGCACGGTCCCGTCGCGGTAGCGGTCGACCATCGCCAGCACCCGGCTGGCGAGGTTGCCGTAGTCGTTGGCGAGCTCGGTCTCGTAGCGGCCCTCGAAGCCGGCGGTGGAGACCGAGCCGTCCTGACCGAAGCTGACCTCGCGGAAGAGGTAGAAGCGCAGCGCGTCGGCGCCGAAGCGGTCGATCACCTCGAACGGGTCGAGCACGTTCCCCAGGCTCTTCGACATCTTTTTCTCGCCCATCAGCAGGAAGCCGTGGATCACCATCCGCCGCGGTGGCTCGAGGTCGGCGGCGAAGCAGAGCGCCGGCCAGATCACCGCGTGGAACTTGAGGATGTCCTTGGCCATCACGTGCAGGTCGGCGGGCCAGTAGCGGTCGGTCAGGTCCTCGCCCTCGCGGGCGAAGGTCAGCGCCGTCACGTAGTTGAGGAGAGCGTCGAACCAGACGTACATCCGCTGGCCCGGGTCCCAGGGCAGCGGCAGCCCCCACTTCAGGTTGGGGCGCGAGAGCGAGACGTCTTCGAGGCCGCCCTTGATGAACGAGAGCGCCTCGTTGCGACGGAAGTCGGGGACGACGAAGTCCGGCCGCTCCTCATAAAGGCCTTCCAGCTGCGCCTGGAAGGCAGAGAGCTGGAAGAACCAGTTTTCCTCCCGTTCGCGTTCGAGCGGGATCTCGTGGATCGGGCACGTATTGCCCGGCCCCAGCTCTCGCTCCGTTTTGAAGTCGGCGCAGCGGGGGCAGTACCAGCCTTCGTAGACCCCCTT
>Ga0207687_10003684_pt1 | contig 10318 bp, 6 predicted proteins | sample KBSM54metaG_FD_184399 | JGI IMG/M metagenome (GOLD analysis project Ga0207687, IMG submission 184399) | Miscanthus rhizosphere microbial communities from Kellogg Biological Station, Michigan, USA - KBS M5-4 metaG (SPAdes) (version 2) | ecosystem: Host-associated > Plants > Roots > Rhizosphere >... | reverse complement strand
CGTGCGCAAGTTGACGCGCGGCGGCTCGGCCGGCTCGCTCACCGGCGCGGACGTGGCTGCCGGCGCGGACTCCGCGGCACGCACACCGGGCGTCACTTCCAAAGTTCGCCGCTCGCCCTCGGTGAGCGTCACCGTGTACGAGCGAGACGTCACACCGCTCGAAACGACGAACTCGTGCGGCCCGGGATCGACCGGCAACGCGGTGCCGAAACTGGCGCTCGTGAGCACGAGCGCACCCACCTTGAGTCGCGTATTCGGTGGCGCGCCCGGCGCCAACGTCAGCACGATGCGGGGCACGCGCGGATCGAGCGCCGCGGCGTGCTCTTTCGCATAAGGGAGGCGCTCGTCATCGGCTGGCAGCGAATCCGTCAGTTTGCGGTAGAGCTCCCAAGCCGTCGCGATTTTGCCGCGCTTCTCTTCGCAGTCGGCGAGGTTGAACTTGGTGCCGTTCGCGGGATCCAAGCGATCGCTCTCTTCGAGCTTGGGGCAAGCGACATCGAGATCGCCATGTTCCAGCGCAGTGCGCCCCTCTTCGAATAGCGCATCCGCGGCGGCGGCACTTTGTGCGTGCGCTCGTTGCGTGACGGAAAAAGAAACGGCAGCGATCCCACACCCGAGCCAAATGCACGCCGATTTCATTGTCGCTTCCTGAACAGCTCCGCGGGTGCCTTCTTCGGGACGGGCGGAGGCGCCGGTCGCGCCACGACGAAACTCTTGACGGAAGTTCGCCCAGGAGCGACGCCCGCAGCCTTTGCCGACGTCGCGCTCGGTGGCGCCGCCAGCAACGGCAACGCGCCGACATCGACTGCGGTCGGATTGGTCGGGATCACGGTGGGCACGGCGGCCGCGCTGATCGGCGGCGGCATGGCGCTGGGGGCCGCGGCCGCGGAGGGCGCGTCAGTCGAGCTACCGCTCCGCGCGTAGAGCACGAGGCCCACGAGCGCAGCGACGATGCCCGCCGCAGCACGAGGCAGCCACTTCTTGCGCGAAGTCCCGAAGCTTGCGCTCGTCGTGCCCGAGACACCGCGGCCCGTGGTGAGCGTTGCGTTCGATGGGCCACCGCGCACGGTCGTGCTTTGACTGGCCGGCGCTTCCGTCTCGCGAGCCGATGGCGCGCCATACGCAGCGCCGTGTGGCACCAACCCCGCCGCCATTTCATCGGCGAACGAAGGCTGAATGGCGCGCATGGCGGCGCCGCCGACGAGGCGCTGATAGAGCGCACGCAACTCGGTCTGCATGGTGTGCGCGTCCGGAAAACGCGCCGATTTATCGTAGGACAGCGCTTTGTCGACGAACGCAGCCAACTGCGGGTCCAGTGCGGGATTCGCGGTCAAGATCGGCGGCGTGGGCCGGGTAATGGCGCGTGCCAAAATCTCGTTCACCGTGCCATAGCCATGCACGTATTCGCCCGAGAGCAGGTTGAACATCGACGCGCCGACGGCCCACAGATCGGTCCGGCCATCGACGTCTTCCCAGCGGCCGCGCGCTTGCTCGGGAGCCATGAAGGCAGGCGTGCCCATCGCGTTGCCGGTCTGCGTGGCGGAAGGAATGCCACCCCCTTCACGGAGCCGCGCAATCCCGAAATCCAGCACCTTGACCACGCCGCCGCGAGCCAGAAACAGATTCTCTGGTTTCAAATCGCGGTGCACGATGCCTTTGCCGTGGGCCGCCATCAGCGTGTCGAGCAGCTGGTCCATGAGTGCCAGCACTTCTAACGGCGGGAGTTGGCCACCCTTGCGTTCTTTTCGAGCTTCGAGGGTTTCGCCCTCGAGCAGCTCCATGACCAAGAACGCCGAGCCGTCATCGGCGACGTCGTCATCGTAGACTTCGACGGCCCCGCGATGACCGACCGAATTCGCCAGGTAGCCTTCGCGCAAGAACCGCTGGCGCATCGACGGATCTGCCGAGAGATCCGCGCGCAAGATTTTGACCGCACCACGCCGCTTGTTGCGATGGGTACCGGCGTAAACCGCCGCCATGCCACCGACGCCCAACAAGCGCTCGAGAGTCCACTTCTCCTTGAGCACGCGGCCCACCTTCGCCTTGGCGATGGTTCGTGCGTCTTCGAGGCCGTCAGTCATGGCAAGACTTCACAGGTTACCACTCCCTGGTCGCGGCAGTAGAGGTGGGTAGTTCAGATCTGCACGACTCGTGATTTCATTGCCGTGTCAGCGTGTGGGATGCCCACCTAGCGATACATTTTTTGCGCGCCGGGACTCGAGCCCCCGTCCCCATTGCAAGGCGCGGGATCTGTTTGGAAATTGCGTTGGCTGCGGCGTTTATTGCTCGCCGCGCCCCACTGCGGGGGGTGAGAATCTCACACACATCTGCCACAAGGTGAGAAGAGCCACCGTTTGATTGGTCCATGATGGCCGCGCCGTTCGTTGACGACTCATGCGCTCTTCACTGAACAGCAAGACCCACGGCTCGAGCACGCGGCGCTCTCGCGGGACGCGTCGCGCTCGAGTTCGCACCCTCGGTCTCGCTCTCCTCGCGCTCGGCGTCGCCAGTGTCGACGCCGGTTGTCAAACGATCGCGCTCGATGACCGGCCCTGCCCGTGTGTTGCCGGCTATGAGTGTTGTGCGGCGTTCAACACCTGCATCGCGTCGCCGTTGCCAATGAGTTGCCAGGTGACCGGCATCGAACCGAACGGCGGCAACGGCGGCAGCATGCAAAGCGCGGTCGGTGGCGGCTCGAATGCGGATGGCGGCTCAACCCCCATCATGAACAGCGCTGGCAAGGGCGGGACTGCGAGCCAAGGCAACGGCGGGAGCGAGATCGTCGCGGGCTCGAGTGCTGGCGGCAACGCGGGCTCGAGTGCTGGCGGCAACGCGGGCTCGAATGCCGAAGCCGGTGCCGCCGGAGTCAGCGACGAAAGCGGCCACGACCTCTGGCAACCGATGGCAGAAAGCCCGCTCTCCGGCCGCGAGTACCAGAACGCGGTTTGGGCAGGCAACGCTCGCGGCGAGGGCCAACTGCTGATCTGGAGTGGGCTATCCGGGTCGAGCGCCGAGCCAGACGGCGCTTTGTACGATCCACGAACCGATCGCTGGGCGCCAGTGAGCGCACAGAACGCGCCGCCGCCGCACCCAGCGGCGACCGTCGCCTGGACCGGCAGCCAAATCCTGATTTGGGGAGGCATTGGCGCGGCACCGGACGATGCGCTGGCTGCCTATGATCCGAAAGCGAACCAATGGCAGGTACTGCCGAGCTGCCCGATCGAGATCGCACCCGCCGTGAATTGGACGTTCGGCACGTGGACGGGCAAGTACTTCCTGCTCGCCAGTCGCGGCAAAGGCGCCCGCTACGACGTCGCAGCCAGGCAGTGGTCCGCGATGTCATCGATCAACAACCCGTTCGCCGACTCGGCCTCTGCCGTTTGGACGGGTTCGCGGTGGATCATCTGGGGCGGCACGGACAGCACCGGCCAGTTTCTAAACACGGGCGCCGCTTATGACCCCGTAGCGGATGCGTGGACGCCGCTTGCCATCGATGGCGCGCCTCCGCGGCGCAAGTACTACGTTGCCGGCTGGACGGGTCGGCAATTTTTGGTTTGGGGTGGGCTCGATGAAAACGGACCACTGCTCGATACCAGCGCGATCTACGCGTACGATCCCGCGACTGATTCCTGGAGTCATTCCTTCACCGATGGGCCTCCCGAGAGCGCGTTCGATTTTGCCGTCGCCCAATCCTCGGAAGGCGTGCTGGTTTGGGATGGGATCGGCGCCTCGAACTCACCGGCGCCCCCCGGTCACATCCTGAACTGGTCCACCTGGAGTTGGACGCTGATGTCGACTCAAAATCAGCCCGCACCCCGCGTTCATCACACGGCCACCTGGACAGGACGCGAGCTGCTCGTGTGGGGTGGCAACAGCGCCACCAACACCGAACTTGCCGACGGCGCGCGCTACTTCCCCTGAGTGCGCTCGTCGTCGCTCAATTCATCGGAGCTTGAGAGCATCGGCGCGTGGGGTGCCGAGCGAAAGGGCGCGCGTTCGTTTCAAGGCATCAAGTGGAACGAATGGGGACCGGCGGTTGACGCGGCGGAGCCGCCGCATGAAAGACGGCATGAGCATCGGTTGAACCTGACCCGCCATGCGCACTCGACCCATCCCACGTCAGCGATTCGTCGGCTTCTTTTTGGGGTTGCTCTGTTCGACTCAGGCGAGCATTGCGGACGAAAATCGTTGCGACCCTCCGTGGGTGTTCGTCGAGCCGCTGCCATTGCCAAAACAGGTGCTCAAGCCGGCGAGTGACCCGACGCGTTGGTCGTCGACTCAACGCCAGTGGCTGGAGATCGCGCGTGCGTTTTGTCCGCCGGCGTACGAAGCGGAAGCGCCGGTTCCACGCGCTCCGCGCATCGGTTGCGAGGCCAGTCCGACATCTGCGACGTGCGAACAAACAGGCGATACTGCGCCAGTCCCGCCCGAGGCTGCGGCGGCAACGCCGAAACCCGCCAAAGAGTTGGGCCTCACTCTCGACACGGTCGCGTTCGGCAGTTTTTCTCGCGCAGGAGCGGACGAGGCGATCGTCGAGGCCGTGAAATTCGGCTGCTGGGATCGATTCTATTTGGTGAGCCGTGCCGACGGCCACTGGTCGCTAGTGCAGCCAGTGCGGTTCGCCGAGTTGGTCGGACGCTCCCGTTTTGGCTACGATTGTCGTGTCGCTCGCATGGCCACGAAACGCGATTTGTTCGTGTGCATGCGCGCGTTGATGGGCGGCACGAGCACCGAAGAGAGCATCATCGTGAGCGATTTTCGGAGCGATCCGCCAGCGGAGCTGGTGCTGACCTCGTTCGGCCATACTGACGCACCAACGGCCGAGGTCTGTGAGCATCAGCCAGACGGGCGGGTGATTTCGCTAGGTTCGCTGCACACCTTCGAGCTAGTCGACATCGATCACGACGGACTCCGTGATATTCGCGCGTCGCTCGAGTACGCGGTGATCGACCAACGGCAACTGGCGCGCTACGTCAGCGCGCCAGATTATTCGCTCAGCTGCGCCTGTGCGCCTATTCTCGAGCACAATCCTTACCAGCAACTCAAGCCCGGCTGCCGCTGCCCCAAGTTCCGCTTTCCCGCGACGCACCAAGCCACGCTCGTGTTCCTGGCTCGCGGTGATACCTTCACGCCAACGCCGGCAACCGAGTTAGCATTGAAGGCCGCCAACGCGCTGCCGGAGCGGGACTGAGGAAGGCGGCGCGCGCCGGCTATTGCGTCTTGGCGACTCGTGTTCGTCCGCGACTCGCGCTGCGTCGCTCGATCAGCCTCGCTCCGTGGGCGCCCTCGAACCAGCTCGAGCCGAGGTGCCGCGGGAGCATCGAGGCGCACAGCACGTCGCGGAGCGCGTTCGTTTCCCAGGTGACCGAAGAGTGAGCCACCTCGGTGCGAATGAAGACGGCGCTGGCGTGAGAGAGATCCCTGCGCGAAATGGTGCCTTCCCGGAGCTCTTCCGAGACCCGCACTCGCGACCGCTCGAGGGCCGCACGCAGCCCGTTGTTCTGCGATTCGGTCGTGGTGCCAGACGTAAAATAGCTGACCAGCTTGTGACGGCTCGTCGCTGGCTCGTCGCGCCGCTCGAGCACCCAATCGCGGAACACGTCACTCTCGCCGTACAGAGCATCGAATAGGTAGGTCTCCGAGACGTCGACGCCGCCATGCTGCAGGCTAGAAGCGGCCGCATGATAGCCGCCCGAGTGCGCTGACAGACAGATCCGCCCCAGGTGAGTCCGCTCTGGAAAGCTCGAATCACCCAGCGTCGCTCGCCCGAGTCGCGCCGCGGTCGATAGCGCGCCGCCAAGCAGGCGCGCGAAGGCACCCGGTTCGGTCAGCTTTCCGCACGACGAATCCGCAGCAAACCAAGCGAGCTGTGGCACGACGAGGACGGCGTTCTGTCGACTGTCGACGAGCTGCTCGCGCAGCGCATGCGCCGTGAGGGCGCGCTCGGCGCTGCTGTTGTGCCCGTGGAAATGCACGAGCGCAGAGACGCCCTCGTTCGCCCGAAAGCGATACTTGTCGGGCACGAAGACGATCACCGTGTCATCGCCGTAACCCTGACCGGCAAACGGCGCCTGCGGCACCCCGAGCACCAGTGTCGTGCCCAGCGCGTCACGCCCCTCCGCCTTCAATCGCGGCGGGCTATCGGCTCGCCCACTCTGGGCAAACGCGGCCGCAGTCAGCAGCGGGGCTTGGGCTAAGGCGGCGAGCACCGTACGGCGACGCATGGTCTATCCCGCATGCCAGAAACTGCGAGAGCGGGCCAAGAATCTCGCCTGACTCCCTGCCAGGATCCCCGGGATCGGTTTTTGGACTACGCTTCGTGATCGTGCCTTCGAGCCCTGTGAACGATGTCGCTGTGCGTGGTTCTGCGGTAGTCGGGCTTCGCGAAGCGCACCACGAGCTGATCGGGCGCATCCGAAGCGCCGTGAGCGGCGTCATCCAAGGCAAGCCAGAGGCCGTCGAGCTACTTCTGCTCGCCGTACTCGCTGGGGGTCACGTGCTGGTCGAGGACGTACCCGGCGTCGGCAAAACGACGCTCGCGAAGGCCATCGCACGGGTGCTCCAGATCGAGTTTTCACGCGTGCAGTTCACGCCCGATCTGCTGCCCACCGATATTCTCGGTTCGCTCGTGCTCGACCCACGCCTGGGCTCATTTACGTTTCAACGCGGGCCCATCTTCACGAACGTGCTGCTCGCGGACGAGATCAACCGCGCGTCACCACGCACGCAATCCGCGCTGCTCGAGGCAATGAGCGAGGCGCAGGTCACGGTCGACGGCACGACGTACCCGCTGCCTCCGCCTTTCTTGGTGTTTGCGACCCAAAACCCCCACGAATTTTCCGGAACCTACCCGCTACCCGAGGCGCAGCTCGATCGCTTCTTGGTTCGCATCAGCATCGGATACCCCGACGAAGAGGCGGAGCTGGCGATGCTCTTTTCGCGCCAACACAAAGATCCGCTGGCGCAGCTGGCAGCGATCGCCAGCGCGGAAGATCTGGCCGCGATTCAGCGCGCCGTGCGCGGAGTCGACGTGAAGCCTGCGGTGGGTCGCTACCTACTCTCCATCAGCGCGGCGACGCGCACACACCCTGACGTTGCCCTCGGTGCCAGCCCGCGCGGGACCTTGTCACTGTTCCGTGCCTCCCAAGCCCGCGCCTACATCCATGGGCGTGACTACGTGAGTCCCGACGACGTCCAGGCGGTGTGCGTGCCCGTGCTCGGGCATCGCATCGCTCTGACTCCGGAAGCGCGCTACGGCGGGCGCGGCGTTGCCGGAGTGTTGAGTGACGTCGTCGGAAACATCCGCGTGCCGCTTTGAACACCGAGTTAGCTCGGCTCAACCACGTCTTCGTCCCCGCCACGTCAGCGGAGCGAGACCGCTACCGAAACAGCCGAACGTTTCGGCGCCTTCGGCGCTTGGCCGTGCCCTTCGCACGGCTGTCTCGCGAGGGGCGCGCCCTGCTGGGCCTGGCCTGCATGGCCGGCCTGTTCAGCGCGGATCTCGGCCGCACAGAAGCCCACGTGCTCGTGTTTTCGAGCGCGGCGCTACTCATCGCGGCGCTGCTCTTCACCCCCGCCTACCGCCTGACCCACGTGACTGCGCACGTCGCCGTCCCCCGCCGCGTCACGGTGGGAGACGAGGTCGCGATCACCGTCACCGTGCACAACGCAGGTCCGAACGAGCAGCGGGCGGTGCGCTGGGAGGTGCCTTTCCTGCCGTGGGACGGCTCGTTCCGCGGACCCACCTCGCCCGTCGTCGATATCCCGGCCGAAGGCCAGACGAGCAGCGTCATCCGAGCCTGCTTCGTGGCGCGCGGACAACATCAATTGGACCCATTTCGCGCCGTTTCGCTGCTCCCGCTCGGACTATCGCAAGGGGCCCCAATACGCACTCAATCGGCTCGCTTCGTCGTCGTGCCGCGGGTCGCACGCGTGCTGACCGTCACCACACCCAAGAATCGACGCCACCAACCCGGCGGTGTGCCGCGCGCCTCCCGAACCGGAGACGCGACCGATCTCCTGGGGGTGCGACCGTACCGACCCGGCGATCCGGTGCGCGATCTGCACGCACGCTCCTGGGCGCGGCATGGCTCGCCGATGGTGCGCGAGTACCAAGAGGAATACTTCACGCGCATCGGCATCGTGCTCGACACGGATTCGGGGGTTGCCAGTCGCGAGCACGTGGAGGGTGCGCTCTCGCTCACGGCGGGCATCATTGCTTGTCTGTGCCGGGGCGAAGCGCTGATCGATGTGCTCGTCACCGGCGAGCAGGTCGCCAAGTTAGCGCTCGGCCGGAGCCTCGGCGCGCTCGACCAAGCCCTCGATTTGCTGGCGGTAGTTCGTCCCCAGCCGGGCTTCGTGAGCGCGCGGGCGCTAGCCCATCTCGAACCGCACCTCGAGCGTCTGTCCTCCGTCGTGCTCGTGGCCCTCGCCTGGGACGACGCGCGAGCGGCCTTCGTGGCGGCGATTCGAGCGCGCGGCGTTGGCTGCCTCGTACTGATTGTCGGTGACGAGGCCGCGCGCACCGACAGCGCGACCACGGTGCCGCTGTCCGCGATCGTGCAAGGCAGGGCAATTTCGCTATGAAGGCGCGCTTCCTGCTGCTGCTGCCGATCCTGATTGCCGCGTTTGCGCTCGGGAGCGCAGCCAACGCCGCGTATTTGGGCGCGATACTCGCCGTCATCGCGACCCTGCTCGCTGCCGTCGGCCCGCACTGGGAGCTCGACCTCGGTCGTCAGTGGGTGACGAGTGGGCTCGCAGGAGGCGCCGGTTACGCGCTGGTCGCGTTGCTACGCGAGCGGCAGGGAGACGCGCTCGGGACGCCATCGGGCAGCGCGCTCGGCGAGATCTGGGCGCGCATCGCCGCGGCGGTGCTCCTCGCCGCCGCAGCACGGTTCCTCATGATCGAGCCCCGAGGCGGCCGCTTGACGACAATCAGCCTGGTCTTCGTCAGCCTGGTTGCCAGCGGCGAGACCGCGAGCCGGCCGTACGCCGTCTTCGTCGTGCTTTTCTTGGCGACCAGCCTGTTGGTGTTCAACGCAAGCGACACCCCGATACCCCGGAAGTGGAGCGCGCAGCGCCTGGCCGTTGGCTCGGCAGTCCTGCTGATTGCAGCAGGGCTCGGCTCGGGCACGACCTTCGGGATCCGCCGCGCGTACACCTGGCTGACGACGCGGGTGCACTCGACCGCATACAACTGGCAGCCGCGCGTCGGATTCTCCGAACAGATGGACCTCGGCGCGCTCGACGGGCTGCTCGATTCGAACCGGGTCGTGCTTCGGGTGCGTGGACCGCGTGTCGATTATTTACGTGGAGTTTCGCTCGATAGCTATGAAGGCGGTCGCTGGGTGCAGTCGGCCGAGGCCGATGCCGAGCCCGCGATCCCAGCAAACTATGGCGGCTCCTTACTATCGACACAGGCCGTAGAGATCGCGGCCGTCTCCGAACGGACCGATCGCTTCTTTCTGCCGCTTGCGGCGACGTCGCTCGTCACTGATCCTGCCGCGGTCAGCGTCGATACGATGGGCGCAGTCCGCCGCGAAGCCCAGGCAGGGCTGTCACTCGCCAGGTTCCTGCGCGGTGCGCGAGACCGCGCGCCCGTCGTGCCTCCTCGCCGCTCCGATCTCGTCGTGCCGCGACGCCTCCGCCGCCCGTTAGCGGTGCTTGCCTCTGAATGGACACAGGGCGCCAGCACGACCGACCAAAAGCTGGATGCCATCGAGCACCGCCTGCTCACGGACTACCGCTATTCGCGCACGTTTCGACGCCCCGCGGGCGCGGACCCCGTGCTCGATTTTCTGTTTCACGAAAAGCGTGGTCACTGCGAGTACTTCGCGACGGCCTTTGCGCTCGTAGCCCGCGCCGCAGGCGTGCCGACGCGCATCATCATGGGTTATCGAGTCGGGGAAAAAAGCCCCTTCGGCTACTATTTGGTGCGCGACCGGAACGCACATTCTTGGATCGAGGCTTGGGTCCCTGGCGATGGCTGGACCACACGTGACGCGACTCCCGAGGGGCCGCTGCCGCAGAACCTCGAGCACGAAGCCAGCTACGCTGCGTCGTCGTTCGATGCGCTGCTCATCGGCTACGATCGCTTGACCGCTTGGCTCGAGACCCTCACCGTTCGGCAGACCGGCATCGCCTGGCTCGGCGGTTTCGCCGTCCTGGTTTGGATTGTCGCGCGCGGCGCACGCCGCCGTCGAGCCGAACGACAACGGGCGCACGACGACGCCACCGCGTTTCCGTTTCTCGACGTTCTGCTGGCGCACTTGAGCAAGAACGGGCACACACGCGAGAGCACTGAAACGCGGTGGCGTCG
>Ga0207687_10003682_pt1 | contig 10320 bp, 7 predicted proteins | sample KBSM54metaG_FD_184399 | JGI IMG/M metagenome (GOLD analysis project Ga0207687, IMG submission 184399) | Miscanthus rhizosphere microbial communities from Kellogg Biological Station, Michigan, USA - KBS M5-4 metaG (SPAdes) (version 2) | ecosystem: Host-associated > Plants > Roots > Rhizosphere >... | reverse complement strand
GAGCGATCCTCACCTCGGTGGACAAGCGGATGCGCACGGCGGTCCTCATGGCCGGCGTCGGGGAGATCGGTGACCTTCTTCTCAGGAATCCCGACCCCGGGTTCGTCGAGCTCCGCAAGGCTCTGCCGCCCGGGGTCCTCGAGCGCTACGTTCAGGTGGTGGGCGAGGTCGACGGAGCGCGCTTCGTCCGGAGGGCGGCGCCCGTCTCGGTGTTCATGCAGTTCGGGCGCTTCGAGCAGTACTTCGACCGAGACTCGGCCACTCGATACGCCGCGGCCGCCACCGAGCCGAAGAAGGTCCTCTGGTACGACGCGGCCCACGACCTGAACGACCCGCAGTGCCTCCGTGATCGCTACGCGTGGCTGGTGGAGCAGGTCGGCCTGAAGCCCGGGCTGGCCTTCTGACATGACCGGTCCCGCGAATCCGCCAGCTCCGAGCGGCGCGCTGGCGCGACGGTTCGACCAGATGTTCCCGGTCCTCACGTCGGGGGAGATCACCAAGGTGCGGAGCTACGGCGACGTGCGCCGGTTCCAGCCGGGAGAGCTCCTGGCCCGGGTGGGAAGGCCCAGCCCGGGGATGTACGTGATCCTCTCCGGCCGGCTGTCAGTCGTCAGCCGCGATCCTCTCGGCCGAACGCAGCCGGTCGCCGAGTTCGGGCGCATCGTCGGAGGCACTCCCGAGGAGATGGAAATACTTCCGGGCGAGTTCATTGCCGACCTCGGAACGCTCACCGAGAAGGCGAGCGCGATCGACGTCCAGGCGGTCGACGAGGTGGAGGCGATCGTCGTTCCTCCCGACCAGCTTCGCGCATTGCTGATCGCCGACGCCGATCTCGGCGAGCGCATCATGCGGGCCCTGCTCCTCCGGCACGTGGCCATGATCGAGATCGGCTTCGGTGGACCGGTCGTCATCGGGCCACTCCGGTCTCCCGAGGTGACCAAGATCTCCGCGTTCCTCGGACGCAACGGAACTCCCTTCCGGGTGGTCGACCCGGAGGAGGACACCGATGCCGCGTCGCTGGTGAGCCGCTACGGTCCGGGCGACCTCCCCATGCTCGTGATGCCCGACGGCACGGTGCTCCGGAAGCCGACGAAGCAGGAGCTGGGCCGGGCGCTCGGGCTCGTGGCAGGGACCCTTCGCAGCGAGCCCTACGACGTGGCGATCGTCGGCGCCGGGCCCGCGGGTCTCGCAACCGCCGTGTACGGCGCCTCCGAGGGCCTCTCGATCCTGGTGCTCGAGCAAACGACCTTCGGCGGTCAGGCCGGCGCCAGCGCGCGGATCGAGAACTACCTCGGGTTTCCCAGCGGCGTTCCGGGACAGGCGCTCATGGGGCGCGCCTTCGCCCAGGCCCAGAAGTTCGGAGCCGAGTTCAGCCTCTCGACCGAGGTGAAGCGCCTGGACTGCATCTCGGAGCGCTCGGGTCCGGATCCGGTGCTGGTTCTCCACCTCTCCGACGGCCGCCAGGTCCGGGCGCGTGCGGTGGTCGTCGCGACGGGCGCGCGCTATCGCCGTCCGGAGATTCCGGACCTGCCGCAGTTCGAGGGGCGCGGCGTGTCGTACTGGGCCTCGCCGGCCGAGGCCCGGCTCTGCCGCGGTGAGGACGTGGCCCTGATCGGAGGAGGAAACTCGGCGGGACAGGCTGCGGTCTTCCTCTCGGGCCTGGCACGGCAGGTCACCATGCTGGTCCGCGGGCCGGGCCTCTCGGACACCATGTCGCGCTACCTGATCGATCGGATCTCCTCGACCTCCAACATCGCCATTCTCTGCGAGACCGAGGTCGTCCAGCTCACCGGTGCACCGGACCAGGGGCTGCAGAACGTGCGGTGGCGTCACCGGCGCACCCGCGCCGAGGAGGAACGTGCGATCGGTCACCTCTTCGTCTTCACCGGCGCCGATCCGGCTGCGTCGTGGATGGAGGGCTGCGGCGTTCCCCTCGACGAGAGGGGGTTCGTCCGGACGGGGAGCAACGCAGGGGTGATCGGGCGCCCGCCGCTGCCGATGGAGACGAGTGTCTCGGGGATCTTCGCCGTGGGCGACGTCCGTTCCGGCTCGGTGAAGCGGGTGGGCGCGGCGATCGGAGAGGGCGCCGCGGTCGTTGCCCAGATCCACGCCTACCTCGCTCGGCGCGGCCCTGCTGCTCGCGAGGCTCAGCGACCGCCGTCCCAGTCGGCGTAGATCGTCACTCCTCGGAATCCTGCGCCGGCTCCTTCCGCGCCTTGCTCGGCTGGACCCGCTTCGGTTCCCCCTGCTGCTTGGGGAAGTGCGGAGGCCAGGGAGCATCGCCGAGCCCCTGGGCCTCGTCCCGCGCCGCCAGGTCGAGCAGCGGCTGGAGCGAGAAGGCCCGATCGTCGATGCCCGCGCCGACGTCTCCGAGCTTCTGGAAGCGCGCCGGAACCGTGGCCAGCGTGAGGTCCGCCGGGTTCACCGTCTCCATCTCGGCCCAGGTGACCGGGCAGCTCACCTTCCCCTCGGGGTTGGCGCGCACCGAGTAGACCGAGGCGATGGTCCGGTCACGCGCGTTCTGGTTGTAGTCGATGAACACACGGGTGCCGCGCTCCTCCTTCCACCACTTGCTGGTGGCGAGGTCGGGCAGCCGGCGTTCCACCTCGCGGGCCAGCGCGAGCGCCGCTCGCCGCACCTCGAGGAAGTCCCAGCGGGGTTCGATGCGCACGTAGATGTGCACCCCGCGTGAGCCGGAGGTCTTCGGCCAGCCAACCAGCCCCAGGCCGTCGAGCACCGAGTTCACCTCGAGCGCGACGCGGCGCACGGTCGCGAACTCGACGCCCGGTTGCGGATCGAGGTCCACCCGGAGCTCGTCGGGATGGTCCACGTCGCTGCGCCGGACCGCCCACGGATTCAGGTCGAGGCAGCCGAGATTCACCGCCCAGATCAGATGCGCGACGTCGACCGGGCACAGCTCGCGCGCGCTCCGGCCACTGGGGAAGGTCACCGTCACCGTCTCCATCCACTCCGGGAGCGGGCTGGGAACGCGCTTCTGGTAGAAGAACTCACCCTCGGCGCCGTTGGGGTAGCGCTTCAGTACGGTGGGACGCTCTCGTACCCCGCGGAGGGCGCCTGGTCCCACGGCTAGGTAGTAGCGGACCAGGTCCAGCTTGGTCTCCCCCCGCGCGGAGAAGAACGGCTTGTCCGGGTTCGAGATGCGGACCACCCGTCCGTCGGCCTCGACCTCGGTGTGCACTGTGGCCACGGTTTCTCCCGCCAGGTGTGTTAACGCTTGGCTCCGATGAGACTGGGGAAGTACCAGCTGCTCCGGAAGCTCGCCACGGGCGGAATGGCGGAGGTGTTCCTCGCCAAGACCGACGGGCCGATGGGCTTCGAGAAGCTTCTGGTCATCAAGCGCATCCTGCCCCACCTGGCCGAGGACCCACAGTTCGTGGAGATGTTCCTCGGCGAGGCGAAGCTGGCCGCGCAGCTGAACCACCCGAACCTGGTTCAGCTGTTCGACTTCGGCGAGGCCGAGGGCAGCTACTTCATCGCGATGGAGTACATCGATGGGCCCACGCTCCGTCTGATGCTCTCCCGCGCGCGCGACCTCCGCGCGCCCATCTCTCTGGGCCTGGCGGCGCGAATCGTCTCCTCTGCGGCGGAGGGGCTCGCCTACGCGCACGACTTCCGCGACCACGTGACCGACGAGCCCCTGCACCTCGTGCACCGGGACGTCAGCCCGGACAACATCCTGGTCGGCCGCAGCGGGGCGGTGAAGCTGGTGGACTTCGGGATCGCCAAGGCGCGGGGTCAGAGCCACCACACCCAGGCCGGGACCGTGAAGGGCAAGGTCGCGTACATGGCGCCCGAGCAGCTCCGGGGCGAGCCGCTCGACCGCCGGGTGGACCTCTACGCGCTGGGCGTCGTCCTCTACGAGCTGTGCACCGGCCAGATGCCGTTCGAGGCCAGCAGCGACGCGAGCATGGTGCGCGCGGTCCTCTACGACGCCGCCATCCCGGCGGTGCGCCGCGTTCCCACCCTCCCCCGCGCCATCCAGTCGATCCTCGACCGCCTGCTGGCGAAGGACCGCGACGCCCGGTACCCGGACTGCCGCACGCTCCACGCCGACCTCGAGGCCTTCATTCCCTCGACCGGCGAGGCGACCAACGGCTTCGCGCTCTCGCGCCTCGTGGCACAGCTCGCTCCTCCGCCTCCGCCCGCGCCGCCCACGCCGCCCCGCGCGACGCAGATGCCGCCCGGGGTGACGTCCTCCGCGTTCGCGCCGACGTCGAGCAGCCCCATCCTCCTGAGCGAGCCCGTGCCGGGTCACGGGCGCGGGACGGCGGCGGCGCCGCTGGAGATCCTCGAGCTCGATCGGACCGTGCGCTCGCAGGGGCGTCGTACGCCTCCACCGGTGGCCGGCCTCGAGGTCCGGACGGTCCCACCGCCAACGCCCGCGTCTTCCCCCTCGGCCTTCGTCTTCCCGACCGCGCTGGAGACGGAGCGGGACGCGGTCACCACCCCGGTTCGCATGGGGCTGGGGCACGGAGATCGGCGCACCCGAACCACGGGCACCGTGCGACGGGTGAGAGGCGGCGGCGGGCCGCTGCGTGCGCTCGGCGTGGTCGTGCTGCTCGCCGGGCTCGCCGCGGTCGGGGCCTATCTCGGGCTCGCCGCGGCGCACCGCACGGACCTCCTCGCCCGCGTCGGGCTGCCGGTTCCGGGGGCGCTCGCGCCGGCGACCACGTCGACGGCCCCCGCAGCGACGCCGGAGACCACCGCTCCGCCGTCGGGTCCGGGCACAGGCCCTGCCGGCGCGCCGGCTACCTCGCCCTCGACCGCCTCCGCGGCGCCGCACCCGCCAGTCGCGCCACCTTCGACCGCCGCAGCGCCCGGACCCGCCGGCGCCGGATCGACCACGCCCGTCGCTCCGCCTTCGACCGCCTCCGCGCCGTCAGGACCCGCCGGCGCGGGATCGACCACGCCCCATGCTCCGCCCGTGTCCGCACCCACCGTCGCGGGATCCACCGCGCCGGGCTCGGCCCCCTCCACGATCCCGGCCGCTCCTGCCGTCCCGCCGGCCAGAACCGGCTCGGCCGCCTCGGCCGCGAGGGGAGCCACCACGACCGGCTCGGGCTCGACTGGCGCGAGCGCCGCACCTGCCACCACGCCGCGAGCGACCTCGCCGTCCGGAGAGCTGGCCTCGGCCGCAGGCGTCGCCTCCGCTCAGCCCGACCCCACCCCGAAGGCGAGAAGCGAGACGGACCGGGAGAAGCTTCTCGGTGCCTTCGCCGAGCTCGAGGCGGCCAAGGAATCCACCGTCGTCCTCGAGAGCACGCCGAAGATGAAGGTCCGGATGGGCGGGAAGATCGTCGGCACCACCCCGGTGAAGCTCACCATCCCCGCGCAGGCCGCCCCGGTCGATCTGGAGTTCTTCGACACCGGTCTCGGCCTGTCGAAGCCCGAGCAGCTCACGCTCAAGCCGGGCGACAACGGCACGCACAAGGTGGAGTTCGCGAAGGGAAAGCTGGTGCTGAAGCTCCAGGACGGGGTCGAGGTGATGGTGGACGGAAAGGCCGTGGGCACCGCGCCGATCGCTCCGCTCTCGCTCTGGGAGGGCAAGCACGTCGTCCAGCTCACCCGGGGCGATCAGAAGGAGCGCCGGACCCTGGAGATCAGCGCGGACGACCCCATCGAGCTCGAGTTCGACTTCCCGGAGGCCGAATGAGCACCCCGCCCGACGCGGAACACTGGCGGCTGCACGGCGTCCGGGTCGTGCGTAGCACCGAGCTGGACCCGAACACCGCGCAGACCCCGGGCATGACGCGCGCCGCGGCCATCAACCACGCCCGCGCCGGCGCGGAGAAGCTCTGGGCGGGCACGGTGATCATCCACCCCAGCGCCAAGACCGGGGCGCACCACCACGGCGCGCTGGAGTCGATCATCTACGTGGTGAAGGGCCGCGCCCGGATGCGCTGGGGCGAGCACCTCGAGTTCACCGCCGAGGCGGGGCCGGGGGACTTCATCTTCGTGCCGCCCTACGTGCCGCATCAGGAGATCAACGCCGCCGACGAGCCGCTGGAGTGCGTGCTCGTCCGCAGCGACCGGGACCCCGTCGTCGTGAACCTCGACATCGCCCCCGTCGAGGCGCCCGAGACGGTCCACTGGGTGGACGACATCCATCCAGCTCCACGGACGCGCTGACAGCGACCCGGGCAGGGTCGAGGTCGACACCGGACCGCGACTGGACGCGGGGAGTGCACCTCTGCTTCATTCTTTCACCGGCATCGTTCACCCATGGCACCGGCCACCACAGCTCGCGACGTCTGCCGCCATTGTGGGAACGAGTGGCGTCCTGGCTGGGAGCGCTGCCGTCGCTGCGGCGCGACGCTGCGGAACCGCGTCGCCCTGCCGGTGACCGAGGAGGAGAAGGAGACGTCGGGTCTCGAGCTCGACCGGCGGACGCGCCGTGGGCCGAGGGAGGCGAACACCGCGCGGGTGCCTCACGTGGAACCCTCCGAGGCACCGACCCGCGAGCTCTCTCCCGAGACGCCGGCGGCGCGCGACCCCTCGGCGTGGATCTCCGCGGTCCAGCTGGTGACCGGTGCGCTCGGAGTGCTGCTGCTCGCGCAGCTGCTGGCCCCCGGCGTGCTCCCTTCCCTCACCCGGCTGCTGGTCCTCGCCGTGCACGGAGAGCGCATCAGCTGGCTCTCCTGGGCGCTCGCCTCGCTGCCCTGGGCGCTCACCGGGACGGTGCTCTGGCTCGCGCTCGGGGCGGCCCGTTCGGTCACGGGGCGCTCGCTGGTCCGCAACTCCGCGGTGTCCGCGCTGCTGGCGGTGTTCCCGGGCCCGATGCTGCTCGGCTGGCCAGCGCTGCACGGACACCTGGTCTCGGCGCTCTTCCGCCGCGGCGGACGCAAGCCCGCGGCGCTGCTCACGGGCTGGAGCCGGGCGGTGCTGGGATGCGTGTCGGCGGCGGTGCTCCTCACGCTGCTCGACGGGCTCGGAATCCTCTCGCTCCCTCCGGCGGCGCTGGCGGCGGCGACGGCCCTCGCCGTGGCGGCGCGACAGGGTCACCTCTGCGCGCTGGCCATCAGCCTCCCCGTGCTGTTGCTCCGCCCCGGCCGCGCGGGTGCACCGTTGCCGAGCCAGCTCGTCTGTCCGCAGTGCGGGGGTGACGCGCCCACGCTGCAGCGCTTCCGCGACGGGCTCGCGGGCAGCGCGTGCGCCCGCTGCTCCGGGGCGCTGCTCGGCCCGGGGCAGGTCTCCACTCTGCTGTCGATGGCGCAGGTCGAGGACGCGATCTACCGACGGGAGATCCGCCTGGGCTCCACCGGGACGCGGCCGCTGCACTGCCCGCAGTGCGGCACGGCGATGCGCAACATGCAGCTGCGCACGGTGACGACGCGCGGCTGCCCGGCGTGCGGGAGCCTCTGGCTCGACAGGGTCGGGCTGGCCCGGCTCACCGGTGGACGAGCGATGCTGACCGCGTCTCCGACCCGGGCTCCGCCGTCGCCGGGGCGACTGTGGCCCCTCGTGGCAGCGCTGACCACCCTCGTGGTGGCGGGGCTGCCCTGGGTGGCGGTGCGCGCCGGATGGTGCCGCCCCGCAGTTGGTGCGTGCACCTCGGTCTCGGTCTCCGCGACAATGCGCTGATGCACCGTCTGGACGAGGGCGACGAGGATCGATGATCCGCGCCGCGCTTCCCCTCCTGGTCCTCCTCGTCGCGCCCGCACCCGAGCGCACCGAGCGGGTGCACGAGGCGATGAAGCAGGCCTATGCCCGGGGCGACCTCCAGGACCGCTTCCCGGCAGGCCTGGACATCCGTGCTCTCGAGTCGGCGGACGCGGCGCTGGACCCGATCGTCGCCCTGCTCCGCTGGCTCGGGCTGGGAGGGGTCGCCGCGCAGCTGGTGCGGCTCGTCGGCGTGGGCGCTGCGGTGGTCGCGGTCCTCCTCTTGGCCGCCTGGCTCGCGCGGAGGCTGGCGGAAGGGGCTGACGCCAGCCTGGCCGCGGACGGGACCTCCACACCCGCGCTCGACGCCAGCCCGCTTCTCGACGCCGAAGCCCTCGCGGAACAGGGCCGCTTCGGGGAGGCGATCCACCTGCTGCTCCTCAGGACGTTCGAGGTGCTGGCGCGACGGATGGGCTCCCGGCTCGCGCCGGGGATGACCGCCCGCGAGGCGCTGGCCCGGCTCGTCCTCCCCGCGCCGGCACGGCCGGCGCTGGCCGATCTCGTCGACGCGGTGGAGACGACCACCTTCGCCGGACGGGCGGCCTCCGAGAGGGACTACCGGCGCTGCGCCGAGCGCTTCGGGGTCCTGAAGTCCGCGCTCGCCGGGGCCAGCGGATGAACGGCCCCGCGCTGTTCTCGCGCCGCTGGCTGCTGGTGCTGGGAGCGGTGGGCTGCGTCTCGCTCGGCGTCGCCGCGGTGCTCGTGCTCGATGCGCCCGCGCCACCCGATGCGCCGCCGCCTCCGAGCGTCACCAGCCGCGCTGCCAACGGACACGCCGCGTTCCTCGGCTTCACCCGCGCGCTCGGCATCACGGTCCGGGTCGGCCCTTCCCGGCCCCACGACGAGGCGGTGCTCTGGGTGCTGGAGCCCGACCTCGACCTCGACCGGCCGGGAACGCTCGCGCAGCTCGCCGAGCGCACGCTCGCGGCCGAGACGGTGGTGGTGGTCCTCCCGAAGTGGACCGGCGACGGCGACCCGGCGAGGCCCGGCTGGCTCGCGACGGCGCGGCTGCTGCCAACGCGCGACATCGCGGCCGGGCTCACGGCGCTCCATCTCAAGGGAACCGTGGTGCGCCGCCCGGGGCAGCTCGAGGTCGAGTCCCACATCGGCGGCCGCAGCGCCTCGCTGGAGAACGCGCAGCTGTTGAAATCCGAGGACCTCACGCCGCTCGTCTCCGGCTCCGACGGCATGCTGGTGGGAGAGCGGGAGGAGGACGACCAGCGGCTGATCGTGGTCGCAGATCCGGATCTGCTCTCGAACGCCGGCCTCGCCCGGGGTGACAACGCCGAGGTGCTGGCCCGTCTTCTCTCGCACGTCGACGCCTCGACGGACGGGATGACCGTCGACGAGAGCCTCCAGGCGCGGCAGGCGCGGAGCATCCTCGCCGGGCTGCTGCACTTCCCGTCGGTGCTGGCGGTGCTCCAGCTGCTGGTAGTGCTGGGTCTCGCGGTCTGGGCGGCCATCCCCCGGTTCGGACGGCCGCTGGACGAGATCGACACCGCCCCGCACGGGTCCGCCGCGCTCATCGAGAGCACGGTGACGCTGCAGACCCTCGTCGGCTCGCCGCTGGTCGCAGTGCGCGCGCTGCTCGAATCGGCGCGACGCGAGCTGCTCGATCGGATGCACGCCCCGCAGGGCCTGGACGAGCGCGGGGCCGACGCGCTCCTCGACACGCGCCGGCGGGGGCGGGAGCTCCCGACCGCCGGTAGCCTCCGCGCCGAGGTCCAGGCCGCGACGACTTCCCGGGCAGCGCTCGCCGCGGCCCGCAGGATCCAGCGCTGGAGAGAAAGGATGCTCGATGGAGCTCGCTGAGACCCGTGCCCTGTGCGAGGGGCTGCGCGCCCAGGTGCACAAGGCGGTGGTCGGTCAGGACGAGGTGCTGGACCTGCTCCTGGTGGCGCTGCTCTCCGAGGGGCACGTGCTCCTCGAGGGCCCGCCGGGCACCGCGAAGACGTTGCTCGCCCGTGCCTTCGCTGCCTGCCTGGCGCTGCGCTTCTCTCGCGTCCAGTTCACGCCGGACCTCATGCCCGGCGACGTCATCGGGACGAATCAGTTCGACTTCCGCACCAGCCAGTTCGTCCTCACCCGGGGGCCGGTCTTCACCGACGTGCTGCTGGCGGACGAGATCAACCGCACGCCGCCCAAGACCCAGGCAGCGCTGCTCCAGGCGATGCAGGAGCGGGTGGTCACCATCGACGGGAAGAGCCACCCGCTCGGCCGGGCCTTCCTGGTCATCGCCACCCAGAACCCCATCGAGCAGGAGGGCACCTATCCGCTCCCCGAGGCCCAGCTGGACCGTTTCCTCTTCAAGGTGCAGGTGGGCTACCCGAGCCGCCAGGACGAGCAGTCGATGCTCCGGCTCCACGGTCAGCGCACCACCTCACCGTCGCTGGAGGAGCTGGGACTGGTCCCGGTGGCGACCGCAGAGGCGCTCGACCGGGCGCGGGCGGCGGTGGCCGGCATCCGCCTCTCGGATCCGATCGCGGACTACGTGGTGGACCTCATCCGCGAGACGCGCGCCCGTCCCCAGTTCCTCGCCGGAGGGTCTCCCCGCGCGATCCTGATGCTCGCCGCGGCGTCGCGCGCCTGGGCGGTGCTGCAGGGGCGGGACTACGTCATCCCCGACGACGTGAAGCGCCT
>Ga0207687_10003680_pt1 | contig 10322 bp, 9 predicted proteins | sample KBSM54metaG_FD_184399 | JGI IMG/M metagenome (GOLD analysis project Ga0207687, IMG submission 184399) | Miscanthus rhizosphere microbial communities from Kellogg Biological Station, Michigan, USA - KBS M5-4 metaG (SPAdes) (version 2) | ecosystem: Host-associated > Plants > Roots > Rhizosphere >... | reverse complement strand
GTAGTATTCAACATGTTTGCGCAACTAAGTCATTGCACGCCAATGACTTGTGTGTCGCGTAATGATCGGATAGGCAAACTATGATGCTTCACCCACTTGCGCCTGAACTTACATACGAGAGGTAGGGAGACGGGCAGTTGCGTCACTCCTAGTACAGAAGTGGTCCAGTCTCCGTACTCCGCTCCCAGCACGTACGGCCCAGCCGCGCTGGTTATTCGTATGTTCCATCGCACGCGCGCATGCACCTTCACGGGCGCCAGACTCGTCCATTATGAATGTGGTGTCCCGTGAAGTTTCGGTGAAAGCCATTGCCCAAATTCGGAATCGCCAGATTCTAGGACCTTGATCGATAGAGGAGAAATCCATGAAGCGGTCCATCGTGCTGTTAATTGCAATTGTCGTCGTCTTTGCCGCAGCGGCGGGCTTCATATACTGGAGCCAGACGCACGGACTACAGCGAGGCGCGGAGCTGCGCCTTTTGGCATATGTCGGCTACGACGAGCCAGAGTTCATAAAACCGCTAGAAAAAGCACTAAATGCTCGGATTACTGTTGAAACGTACGTTGGGGGCGACGAAATGTACGCCAAGATGACCAACGCGCCAGGGGGAACGTACGATGTGGTGGTCTTAGACGCTGAGTACGGCGAGAAGCTATTTACTGCCAACCGCATCCTAGCGCTTGAGCCGGATCTGTGGAGATTCGACGATCTCTTCTCGAAATTCCAGACCGGCCAGCCGGGCAATGTCGGCCAAGCGGTTTATGCCACCGTGGCCCGTTGGGGAGCGATCGGCATCGTCTTCAACAAGAACCGCATCGACAGTTCGCACCTCGACACCTACTCGGTTCTTTTCGATCCCTCGTTGAAAGGGCACGTCGGTCTTTACGACTGGTACTTGCCGAATATGGGCGTTCTGAGCTTGAGCATGGGCAATCCTGAGCCGTATGATATCGACCACACCCAACTCGCACGCCTTGAAGAAGAACTCCGTCGGCTGCGCCCGCAGGTCGCGAGTATTCAGCCCAATCCTGGACAGGTATTGCAGGATTTTCGGAATGGGAGCACGTGGATCGCTCCGGGAGTTGGGGAGTGGGCGGCGGCGGCGCTCGCTTCTGAGGGCTTGCCGATCGACTGGGCAGTACCCAAACCAGGCGGAATCATGTGGGTCGAGGCGTTCTCGCTCGCGGCCAATTCTAGGCATCCCGAACTCGCCAAGCAGTTTCTGCGCGAAGTCATGCGCCCGCAGCAGCTCGCGCTTCTAGCGACGCGCAAGGCGTACTACTCACAGGTGACGCGGAAGTCAGCATATCAGTATATACCGATCGCTGCCCGGAACAATCTCAAGGCTAACGATCTAGCCGTTCTGAACGACGTCGCGAGTCACCTCCATTTCCGCCATCTGCCGGGGCCGAAAACGAATGAAAAGGACTGGCTCGCCGTATGGACGAGCTTCAAGGCCGCAAGATAATGCGCAACTCAGATCGTCGATTGCGGATCGCACGCTAACTTAAGCAGGTTTGCTCAACTGAATGCGTATTTCTTGGAGGAGACTCGTCGTTTCAGGTGCGCGCGCGCTCCGCGACTTTGTCATCAACGTTCTGGCTCCGATCACTGAGTCGCGTGAGTTCAAGGCGCTGTATCCGATTCTCGTAATCTCACTCGGTGTTCTCGCCGCATCTCAGGCGAACCGCTGGCGGACCGTGTTTTATACGGTTGCGTTTCTCCTGATTGCTGTCTCCTCCATCGCAGTGATCTATCAGGATGCTAAGAAACTCCGTCTCGAGAACCGATGGAACCTACTGTTCTTCAGCTATTACCGTCCGTTCCTGATCGAACTCGCGAAGAAAATCGCGCGCAGCCTCGACCGCAGGGAAATGATCGACACGCTCACTTATCGTACAGACGATCTCATTGTCGCTCTCGATGAAGCGGCGCCAGACTTCGCTCAGGTATCAGGTGAGCGCATGGTGAATATCGCGTCCTTTGATATTGAGTATGTGCCAGTGCTGCGAGACGGTATCCGGCGCGATGCGGACGAATACAGGCTCGTCCCATTGTCTGAGTTTTGGGAGGGCAGAGAACTTGACACGCTGCGCGATTCAATCTCAACAGAGATTCGGACGTCCGTCCTGCAGCTCATCGACGGCACGCAACTCGCCGCATTGCCCGTTGGCTGGGGCCTTACCGGGGTGTCCATTATAGAGCAGGAGCGCCTACCGAACCGCGCCGTCATGGACGCGTTGTCGCGCGCCCATGACGGCGTCGACGGGTTTGATTTCGATCTTCTATTCAAAAATGTGGAGACAATCCGCGGGCTCGGTTACACCGTGCTGCTCTACGACTTCTGGAGTAGCGTGGCGCAACTCGTCGTGTTGAATTACACCGGCCACATGACCATCTCCGCGGCCGAGGAGAAGCAGGTCGAGGGTGCGTTTCGGACGATCAGGCAAATCCTGCCGGCTGCCGACACTATCGCCGATCCCGTAGTTCTATTGGATCGCGTGCGCGCCAGCGAGAAGAGCATCGTTATTGGCGGATCGACGTGGTTTGGCCTTGCTGGCAACTTGCTTCCGATTGCGGTTGATGGCGCGCTACCGGTCTATGGTGCGTTCTGCGAATGCCTTGGCGTTCTCTCCACGCCGAAGCCAGAGTTTGGCGGTCAGTGGGAGCACGATGCGTTCGAGCTGATGTCATGGTTTGCGAAGGAGCTCGGCGGTGACGGACTCGCCGGAATCGTGCCGGCCGGTCGCCGAGCCATTATTCAGAATTACATGCCGGCCTTACTTCCAACTGGTCGCGGGTACGGTACTAAGGGCGGTCTTAGCCTTCGTGCGAATCAGTCGATGAGAACGGACACGCGTGCGTCATTCAAATTTCGACGGTTCTCGGATAACGATCCAGCCGAAATTGCCCGCATGAAGGCGCTATGGGATCACACTCGCACCACAGGGTAGAGCCATGACACCGTTCAAAGATAAGTTAATGGCTCACCTTTGGGGTATGCCGGGACTACTTGCATTTGCGGCGTACCTCGTCGTTAGCGCGATGGTCATCTTTTGTTTGCTCTACGATTCCGCCGCCGTACTCGACGCGTGGGCCGTCGTCGATATGAGTGCTGTCGCTACGTATGCGCTGAATTCCGCGGCCGTGGGCGCTCCTTGTTCGGCTGTTTGTGTGGCTGCCGCCTTGTACTTGGCGTACCGCCTACGTTTTGTTTCTGGACGTCATGCCCTTCTCGCCGTCATTGCCCTACTCACTCCTTATTTCTCCTCCGCCGTTGGCCTCTACGTTGGGCTGAAGGCGATGTTCGGGGCGAACCCTTTCGCTTTTGGCATTGGGCTGATTATTCGGTACTTGCCGGTGGCCACGATCGTATTGCTGGTCGCGATGCAAAACGTTCCTGCCGGGATGCGGCGCGCTGCGATTAACCTGCAGGTGTCGCGCAGAGCGCTATTCTGGAGGGTCGTCGTGCCCGTGATGAGTCCAACAGCGATACTGTTGTTCGTTCTCATTGCGCTCCTCATGCCGCTCGATGTGATTGGAAGCACAGTTGCTGGAGGTGGACATCTGCAGACATTTGGGAATCTAATCGCGGATTACTCGCGTACACGCGACGCTCAAAGTGTCGCGTCGCTGCTGACAGCACTCTTTGTCTTCTGTTCAACAGTAATTTTGATCTCGTTCGTCCGTGGCGCCACGCACACGCGTCAGCGGTCTTCAAAAGTCGCAGGTACTGAAACGCTGCCAGACGAACCGCTGCGGACGGTCTACTTGAACCCGGTGTTCGTTGTATTCGTGGGTCTCTACGCCACGATCCTTATCGCCTTGCTCGGTCAACGACCGCACGTTGGTGGTCAACTCGGGCAGCTTTCGGGTGCGCTTAGCGTCTCGGCGGTGATCATTGTGCCTATTACGATAATGACGACGGTCTTTGCGCTGCTTGTTGGCTGTTGGCTACATTTGGCCGGCCTCGGTCGTACATCGGCGCGTGAGAAGTTTGTACTCGCGGCGCTGGTAGTGCCAACACTACTTCCACCGATTCTCGCCGGGCGGCTCGGGGCCGTGACGCAAGGGCTGCTCAACGTGTCAGGTAACGGACTCATGGTGGCTGCTTGGTACGTTTATTTTTTTGGGGCCGTGCCGATTCTCGTCGTCGTAAGCCATCCGCTGGTGGCAGGAAGCGTGTTGGCGGACGTCGCGGCGAATCATCGTGTGAGCGCTGCAGACTACGTGCTCGATATCCTCTTTCCTGCTCTGAGGGGCGCGCTCGTGGTCGGGGGCTGCTTGTTCGGGGCTATTGCAATGTCGGACGCCGTCATCGTTCGATATGTCGGAGGTTCCACCAAGACACTGGGGTTGGTCCTCGCTGATCATCAGGCAGGAGTCTTGTCACCAGGAGATTACGTGTTTCTCGGAGGGCTCGGCTTGTGGACGCTTGCCGCGCTGCTTCTCGCGGGAATCCTCATGTACGCCAGCCAGGGCAGAGCGTCCCAACGGGTTGGCGTACAACTCCCTACAACAACGACGCGACGATCATAAGGTGGCAGCGAATGGACCAAGCGCTCGTAGACATCTCAGAGGCAGAGTTGGTTATCGGCCGGCGTCTCGACCTATATGTACGTCACGTCCGCATTCCGCGCGGGATCATCGCCGTTTTGCTCGGCCCGAATGGGTCGGGCAAATCGACGCTTGCCCGGTATATGTGCAGGATCGAAGGTGCCGAGCGCGTCAAGGTTGCGCATGAGTTCCGGCCGCACCCACCTGCTGTGATGGTGTGGCAAGCACTTAATCTGTTTCCACTCACGGTGCGCGGTAACGTCGACATTGTACGGAAGAACGCCGGCGAAGCGGTTTTAAAGTATTTCAAGCTATGGACGCTACGTGACTACCACATTGACAGCCTTAGCGGCGGCGAACGTCAGCGGTTGGCGATCGCGCGTGGCTTTGTGACCGAGGCGGACTTGCTGGTTCTTGATGAGCCTACCAGTTCGCTGGATAGCCTATCCGTACATGAATTGGTAGAGGCGATCGGTGCCTACACAGGGCATGACCAGGGACAGACGAACGATTATTTGCGTCGTTTGCAGTCAAGCGACGGAAACACAGCAACGCACGCAATCGCGGTTATCACTCACGATTTACGGTTTGTGCGCATGCTGTCGAAATTCTCGAGAGTTCGTGTGTTTAGCCTATCAGAGGCTCGCCACGACGATCATGTACCGACGTTCGTGTTGAATACCCCGCAAGGCGGCGAGGGATATACGATCAACGAAGTCCACACGTCACCGCCTGACCTCTTCACTGCCGATTTCTTTGGCTTATCGAATATCGTCGGGTTCACAGGCGCCGTTGGCAGGGCACGAGGCGCCGAGGACCTCTGCGATCGATATAGGTCAGACGCTGAGGGATGGATCATTCTGCAGGACCGTGCAATCGAGGTGATTGAGCGACCCTCCGATGCCGATGGCCGATCACTCTTTGAGGCTGATGTAATCGGAGCTGAATTTGCTGGCTCGCTACGGAGAACTCGCCTGTCTGTAACGGGACGTCATGGCAGGTTTGAAGTAACCGTGCCGACTGAGGTAATACCCGGTGCCACGGCGTTATCCGTGCGGATCACGGTCTCCGATGAAGCGGCCGCACCCATTATTGGAATCGCAGAGTCAGTGCCGAAGTGAAGCCACGGTCCTCATCGAAACGAGCACTTCCTGAGTGCGGCGGGATGGTCTGGTGGGAGTCTTCACCGGAGATGAAAAGTGAAGATCAGCGAGTGCTTTTTCCTAACGGCGTGCACACTTCGACGAATCATTTGAACCAGCAGAACTACTTAGCTTCTCGCGAGTTAGCAGCGATTTGCGAGCCGTTTGAAGCGATGGTAGCGCATACGGGATTCGAACCCGTGTTACCGCCGTGAGAGGGCGGCGTCCTGGACCCCTAGACGAATGCGCCGTGATGGCGAGTTAGGCGCGGAGGTTACATGCCCCTCGCGCCCCCGGTCAAGGCACCGAAAACAGGGGGCGGTGGGCGAAATTCCGTTACTGGCCACGTAGGTGAAGGGTGAGCGCGCGGGCGACGATTGGTTTGGCCCATTCGGGTGTCGACTCGAGCTTCGAGGTTGACGGCGACACGATCCTCCCGCGCTTGACGTGGAGCACGAGTCGAGGCGGCGGGATCTTTCCGGCCTCATCGCGTTCCTGGCTGTTGTCGAAGACTCGCACCTCGGTGAGCTTCGGCAGTAGAGCGATCACGTTGCGACGCGACGCATCCCAACGCTCGCGAATCTTCCATTCGGGGATGTCGTGGCCGCCGCGGGCGACGCGCGATCGAACGCGCTCGATGTGCTGTTCCAGCGTCGCGAGTCCGACGAACCACAGGCGAACTTCGAATCCTGCATCCGCGGCTTCGCCGAGAAGTCGGGTGATTGTCGTTCCTCCCAATGTCGTCTCGAACGCGTAGTTCGTGCGCTCGTGAATGGTGCGCTCGAGTCGCTCTTTTCCTTCTTTCCACGCGAAGGCGTTCGCATTCTCGATGGAGCAACGGAGTTTCTTGCGGATCAGGGCCGCCGCTTCGTCGGGGTTGAAGTAGTTCATGCCATGGCGGCGAAGCGTCTCTCCGCCAATCGAACTCTTGCCAGCGCCGTTGACGCCGGCCACCACCAGAATGACAGGCGTCACTTGTCGTTCGCGGCGTCAGCCATGTCCTGCGGACTGGTGTTGAAAATCTCGCGCAGCTTTCGTGCTGCGCCCGGCGCGCGAAGCGCAGCGAGATTGCGGTCAAACTCCTCTCGCAGCTTCTCCAGAGGATCGTTCGCGCGTGCTGCCGCTTGCAACTCCGCGTAGCGCGCCGCGGACATCACGACCGCCTCCGGACGGTTGTAGTTCGTCACGATCACTTCCTGCTCGCGCGCTTCCCTGACGATCGTGCGCCAGTTGGACTTCACCTCCGACGCCTGACGCTTACTGTGTCTTCCCGCGATCGCTTCGAGCTCCGTCAAGGTCAGGTCACTCATGACTATCGAAAGACCCGCCAGAACCGAAAGATTCCCAACTTGTCCATCTTGGGAAGATTAGCAAAGGACAACTGTCCGCGGACAACTGTCCGAACGGACACCTTTCGGACACTCGTCAAATGACACATGTCCTGTGCGAACAGTCACTTACGGAATGGCACCTCGGTTGCCCATGACCGAGCCCAATGATCGAAAACACCTCCTCCATGGATCGTCGGATGGCGCCGGCGACGGGGTTTACCCGGCCTCGCGTCATTGCCGCGACGATCATTGGCGCGACGTTGCTCGTCGGCGCGTTTGCCTTTCCCGTCATTCGGCGATGGTCGCGTGCGGATCGCGCCATTGATGCCACCACGCTCTCGATCGGCACCGTCACGCGCGGCGATCTCGTGCGCGACGTTTCCGTGCAGGGGCGGGTCGTCGCTGCACTTCATCCCACGCTCGTCTCACCCGCGCAAGGCATCGTCGCCGTGCGCACGAAAGCGGGGAGCGTTGTGCACAAAGGCGACATCCTCGCGGTCGTCGACAGTCCGGAACTTCGCAGCGCGCTCGATCAATCGCGCGCACAGCTTTTGTCGCTGCAGAGCGACTACGAGCGCCAGAAGATCGCTGGCTCGCAACTCGACACGCGCGCGAAGCAGCAAGTCGCGCTCGCCGAAGTGCGGCTGGAAGCGGGGAAGCGGACGCTCGAGCGCGCGGAGCTGCTCCATCGCGAAGGACTGATGAACGGCGCCGAGTACGAGCGCGCGAAAGATGAACTGCGCATCGCGGAGCTCGAGCTCGCGCAATCGCGGCGCGAAATCGGACTCAGTCACGAGACCGCCGACTTCGACGTCCGCAGTCGCAAGCTGCAAGCGGACCGGCAGCAGTCCGCGATGGCGGAGCTCGCGAAGCGCTTCGACGACCTCACGATTCGCGCGCCGTTCGACGGCATGGTCGCCGCGGTCACCGTCAACGAGCACGATGCCGTCACCGCGAATCAACCGATCCTCACCGTCGTCAACCTCTCGTCGCTCGAGCTCGAGATCACGATTCCGGAGGAGTACGCGGGCGACGTGAAGATCGGGACGCCGCTCTTGATCGGAGTCGGCGGCAGCGATCAGGCCGCGCACATCACCGCGGTGTCGCCGGAGATCACCGGCAACCAGATCACCGCGCGCGCGGTGCCCGACGGCACGTGGCCCGAAGGACTTCGACAGAACCAGCGCGTGAGCGCGCGGCTCGTCTTCGAATCGAAGAAGAACGTGCTCAAGCTTCCGCGCGGCGCGTTCGTCGAATCGGGCGGTGGCCACACCGCCTACGTCGTCGAGAACAACAACATGGCGTTGCGCCACGTCATCACCCTCGGATCGATCGGCGCATCCGAAGTCGAAATCACCAGCGGACTACGCGAGGGAGATCGCGTGATCCTCTCCGACACCTCTTCATTCGATAACGCCGGCACTCTCATTCTGCGCTGACAGGAGAACGCGAAATGCTTCGCATGGAAAACATCCGCAAGGTCTACCGCACCGATCTGGTCGCAACACACGCACTCGAAGATTTTTCGCTGCACGTCGAAGACGCCGAATTCGTCTCGATCATGGGTCCCTCCGGATCCGGAAAGACGACGTTCCTCAACGTCGCGGGCCTGCTCGACACGTTCGACGGCGGCGAGTACTTCCTCGACGGCAAGAACGTGAGCCATCTCAACGATCGCGAGATGTCGCGCATCCGCAACGAGAAGATCGGCTTCATCTTCCAGAGCTTCAATCTGATTCCCGACCTCGACGTGTTCGACAACGTCGATGTCCCGCTGCGCTATCGCGGCCTCTCTGCGGCCGATCGGAAAAAGCGAATCGATCGCGCCGTCGAAGTCGTCGGCCTCACGTCGCGGCTCCATCATCTGCCGTCGCAGCTCTCCGGCGGACAGCAGCAGCGCGTCGCCATCGCGCGCGTGCTCGCCGCCGATCCGAAGCTGATCCTCGCCGACGAGCCGACCGGCAACCTCGACTCGCTGATGGCGCGCGAGATCATGGACCTTCTCGACGACATCAATCGCCGCGGCACCACGATCGTCATGGTGACGCACAGCCCCGAGTGCGCCGCGCGCGCGTCGCGCGAGATTCATCTGCTCGACGGCCGCGTGATCGACGTCGATCGCCCGCCTGCGGTGCTCGGCGGCTCGTCGCCCGCGACGTACGCGAATTGAGGTGACGTGATGATTCTCTACAACGTCCGCATCGCTCTGAAGAGTCTGCGCCGCAATCCCGTCCTCACCGCCATCATCATCGGCGGCATCGCCCTCGGCATCTGCGCGTCGACGACGTTCACCACCGTGCGCCACATGTTCGCGCGCGATCCGCTCCCCGGAAAGAGTCAGAACATCTTCTACGTCCGCATGGACAATTGGGACCCGCACGCGCCGTATCCGACTGGCGAGTCCAGCAAAGCGAAAGCGATCCCGACGCAGCTCACGTATCGCGACGCGATGGCGCTCATGCGCTCGAACATGCCCGTGCGTCAGACGGCGCTGTTCAAGGTGGCGCTGACCGTCTATCCCGACAAGAAAGTCGCGCGGCCGTACACCGAGACCGTGCGCGTCTGCTTCTCCGATTTCTTCACGATGTTCCGCGTGCCGTTCCACTACGGCCGTGCATGGGATCACCGCGCGGACGCGAACGCGGAGCCGGTGATCGTCATCGACGACGCGACGAACCAGAAGCTCTTCGCCGGCGCGAACTCGGTCGGCAAGCGCATTCGCATCGACGATCGCGAGTTCACCGTCGTCGGCGTGCTCGAGCCGTGGCGCCCGTTCATCAAGATGTACGATCTCACGCAGAACTTCGTCGACGCGCCGGAGGCGATGTACATCCCGTTCAGCCTCACGCGGCCGATGATGTTGCGCACGACCGGCAACAGCGACGGGTGGAAGCCCATCCCGCAGCGTCCCGGCACGCCGACGCCGCAGCAGCAGTTCGACGACTTCCTCAGTTCCGACGTCGATTGGGTGCAGTTCTGGGTCGAGCTGCGCAACCCGAGCGATCAGGCGGCGTATCAGCGCTTCGTCGACGGCTATGTGCTCGAAGAGAAAAAACACGGACGCTTCGAGCGGCCGCTCAACAATGACGTCTCCTCGCTGATGACGGCGTTGCGCGACGCCGGCGTCGTCCGTCCGCAGGTGACGGCGATGGCGGCGATCTCGATTCTCTTCCTCGCCATCTGCGCGGCGGATCTTCTCTTGCTGCCGCAATATAACAACGACGGCTTTCACCTGAGCCTGCTCGACTGGTGCTTCCAAAAAGTGCCGCAGGAAACCAGCTACAGTGCTCCG
>Ga0207687_10003665_pt1 | contig 10347 bp, 12 predicted proteins | sample KBSM54metaG_FD_184399 | JGI IMG/M metagenome (GOLD analysis project Ga0207687, IMG submission 184399) | Miscanthus rhizosphere microbial communities from Kellogg Biological Station, Michigan, USA - KBS M5-4 metaG (SPAdes) (version 2) | ecosystem: Host-associated > Plants > Roots > Rhizosphere >... | reverse complement strand
CGAACGCACGCGCGCTTACTCCAAGCGCATCGGTGCCTCGCTCGCCATCATCGACAAGCGTCGCGAGCGCGCCAACGTCAGTGAAGTGATGCACCTGATCGGTGACGTGGTCGGCAAAGACTGCATCATCGTCGATGACTTGATCGACACCGCGGGCACGCTGTGCAATGCCGCGCGCGCGGTAATGGATGGCGGCGCCAAGAGCGTCGTGGCGTGCGCGACGCACGGGGTGCTGAGTGGCCCCGCCGTGCAGCGAATCGAGGCGTCGCCGCTCGGAGAGGTCGTCGTGACCAATTCGATTTTGGCTTCGGAAGAGGCGCGAGCCTCGAAGAAAATCAAATTCTTGTCGATCGGCCGCCTGCTCGGCGAAGCCATTCGACGAATTCACAATAGTGATTCGGTGAGCTCGCTGTTCGTATAGCGGCAGCAATTTTGCAGGAGATACGGAACATGGACGCAATTAAAGTTTCTGCCAACCGACGCGATGGTCACGGAAAAGGCGCGGCAAACCGCCTGCGCACCGGAGGGCAAATTCCGGTCGTCGCGTACGGTAAGAGCCTACCCACGCAAACTCTGGCCGTCGCGCCGGATCAGATCAAAGCAGTGCTCGGTAGCGAGCGCGGTCGCAACACCGTGGTGACGCTCGACGTCGACGGCAAAGAGACGCTCACCGTGCTCTTGACCGACTTCCAGTATCACCCCTTGACGCGCCAGCTCTTGCACGCGGATTTCGTGCAGGTCCACCTCGACCAACCGGTCAACGTGGAAGTTCCGCTCGAGCTCACCGGCAAAGCTGCTGGCGTCACCGCCGGCGGCACGTTGCGCCAGGTGTTCCGCAAGTTGCCGATCCGCTGCTTGCCCGGTCAAATCCCGGTCAAGATCGTGCACGACGTCACCGCGCTCGGCCTCGACGGCCACGTGCCGGTGAAAGAACTCACGCTGCCGACCGGCGTTTCGGTTCGGCTCCCCGCCGAGCAGACCGTTGCCTCGGTCGTGACCGAGATCGTGCGCGCAGAAGAGGAAACGGCTCCGGTTGCAGGCGCAGCGGCAGCTCCGGCTGCAGGTGCAGCGGCAGCTCCGGCTGCAGGTGCAGCAGCCAAGGCTCCTGCCGCCAAGGCTCCCGCGAAGAAGTGATCCTCGTCGTCGGCCTTGGCAATCCGGGGCCGCGCTACGCGGACACACGCCACAACGCTGGCTTCATGACGATCGACGCGCTCGCAAGCGGGCGCGTCGCGTCATTTCGTGCCGGATTCGAAGGCGAATACAGCGAGGCCCAAGTGGCTGGCGAGCGGGCGCTGCTGCTCAAACCGATGACGTTCATGAACGAATCGGGGCGTAGCGTTCGTGCGGCCTGCGCCTTTTTCAAAGTGGCCCCGGAAGAGGTGCTCGTCGTTCACGACGAGCTGGATTTGCCGTTTGCCGAGTTGCGCCTGAAGCAGGGCGGGGGTGACGGCGGCCACCGTGGGCTGCGTTCAATCTCGGCGCAATTGGGCACCCCCGATTACGGGCGGCTCCGTCTCGGAATCGGTCGTCCCGGGCCGGACTTTCAGGGTGACATCGCGGATTTCGTGCTACAAGGCTTCCCCCTCGAGGTCCGAGGCGAGCTCAGCAATGTGCTCGGCAAGGCCTCGGAGGCGGTAGAGCTCGTCGTCAAACACGGGCTCTCCCAAGCGATGAACCGAACCAATCAACGCACGGTGCGTTGATGGCTCCTTGCTCCCGACCCGATCGGGGGCCTTTCGCCCACAAGGAGAAACTGAGTGGCAGAAGTACAAGCAGCGTCCAAGCACAAGGCTCGTGAATACGAGACCATCTACGTCCTCCGTCCGGACGTAACCCGCGAAGTCCAAGAGAAGATCGCTTCGCGCCTCGAAGAGGTCGTCGGTCGTGAAGGTGGCAAGCTCACCCAGGTCGACAACTGGGGCCGTCGTCAGCTCGCGTACCCCGTGGCCAAGCATCGCCGCGGCGTTTACGTGTACGTGAAGTACGTCGGTGGTGGCGTGCTCGTCAGCGAATTCGAGCGCAGCCTGCGCTTGCTCGACGACGTGCTCAAGTACCAGACCGTGCTCGTGCGTAGCGATCTCGACGCCAGCACCCTGGAAATCAACCCGGAAAACTTGAAGTTCGAAGCGGTCGAACCGCCGAGCGAAGAGGAACCGGAAGAATCGATCGAGCGTCAGCTCGGTCTCGTCGATTCGCCCGATCGCGATCGCCATCGTGATTCGCGCAACGACTTGGATCCAGAAGATGACTTCGGTGCCGACAACGTCGTCTCCGACGAGGAGGATGCGCAATGAAAGAGCATTCCAGGGACAGTGGTGAGCGCGGCGAGCGCGGCGGTGACCGTGGTGATCGTGGCGGCGGCATGGGTTTGAACGGCGACAAAGACAACCTCGGCTTTCGCAGCCGTGGCCGTCGTCGCGGTTGCACGTTCTGCTCGGACGACGCGGCCCCCATCGACTACAAAGACCCGCAGGGTCTGCGTTACTTCGTGACCGAGCGCGGCAAGATCGTGCCGCGTCGCATCTCCGGCGTGTGCGCGAAGCATCAGCGCTCCGTCCAGTTGGCAATCAAGCGCGCTCGTACCATCGCGCTCTTGCCCTTCACCACGAACGACTGAGGAGGAAATAGCGATGGCCACAGCCACCAAAGTTCTGCTTCAGGCGGATGTCGACAACCTCGGCACCGGCGGCGAAATCGTCAAAGTCCGTCCGGGTTTTGCTCGGAACTTCTTGTTGCCGCGCGGCCTCGCCGTGCCGGTGACCGCGAAGAACCTCGCGCGCGTGGAAGAGCTCAAGAAAGCTGCCGCAGAGCGGAAGCAAAAAGAACTCGTCCTGGCGCAAGAAGTTGCCAAGAAGCTCGAGGGTGCCAGCGTGAAAATCGCTCGCTCCGCGGGCGAAGAAGGCAAGATGTTCGGCTCCGTCACGACCAAAGACATCAGCGAGGCCTTCGCGGCCATCGGTGTGTCGGTGGATCGTCGTCAGATCCAACTTGCCGAGCCCATCAAGCAGATCGGAACGTTCGACGTGCCGGTCAAGCTGGCAAGCTCGCTCATCGCGACGCTCAAGGTCGAAATCGTCAAGAAGTGACGCTGACGGTGGCTGCCGTGAGGTAGTCATTGACAGATCGACCCGCGTCGTAGAAAACAACAAGCACTGACCTCGCTGCCGAGGTCTCTTGTCGCCCCGGAAGGTTCACGCCGACCGGGGCGTCGTGCATTTGGGGTCCTGTGGATAACCTCTGGTTTCGTCGGTTGAAAACCCCGGGACTACTTGAGGGTGACGAGACACTGACTTTGTCTGTCCGAGCGCGCGACCGAACGGCGCTAAGTAACGAAGAGGTGAGCGAAATCCGATGTCTGCAGCCGAGCGCTTCCGCAAACCCGAAGAACTGCCCCGTTTGGAGCCGGCCCCGGGCCGAGTTCCGCCCAGCGACTTGGACGCCGAAGCCGCCGTGCTCAGCGCCATCTTGCTCGATAGCGACGCGTTCGATGCCGTTCAAGAAGTGCTGCAGCCGATGCACTTCTACGCCGACGCGAATCGCCGCGTGTTCGAAGCCGTGCTCGATTTGCAGAGCGCATCCAAGCCGGTCGACATCGTCTCGGTCGCCGGCTTCTTGCGTGACAAGGGTCGCCTGGATCAGATCGGTGGCACGCCGTACCTCGCACAACTCGCCGATGCGACGCCGGCCGTTGCGCACGTGGCCGCACACGCTCAGGTCATCCGCGAGAAATGGCGCCTTCGCCAGCTGATCTCGACGTGTCAGAAATTTGCGGCCGAGGGCTACGGCGATTGCGGTGAGGTCCAAGGCTTCATCGATCTTGCCGAGCAATCGGTGTTCGACATCGCGCGCATCCCGCAGAAGTCGAACGTGGTCTCGGTGCGTGACGCGATCAAGGGCGCCTTCGAGATTTTGGGTGAGGCTGCGCGTCGCGGTGGTGGCATCACTGGTATCGAAACTGGCTACACCGAACTCGACAAGACATGCGCTGGCTTGCACGCCGGCGATTTGTACATCGTTGCCGCTCGCCCCGGCATGGGGAAGACCTCCTTCGTGCTCAACTTGGCGACCAACGTGGCGCGGCCGCGGCGCGTCGAGGTCAACGCCGAAAATGAGGCTTATTTCGACGCAGCCGTAGAAGAGCCGGGCCACGGCGTGTTGTTCTGCTCATTGGAAATGCCGCGCGAGCAGCTCGCTGCTCGTATGCTCGCCTCCGAAGCGCGCGTCGACATGTCCCGCCTTCGCTCCGGCAAGTTGCAGCGAGACGATTGGAACAAGCTGACCGACGCGGCCTCGCGCATGGGACGGCTCCCGATCTGGCTCGATGACACGCCCGCGCTCACGCTCTTGGATTTGCGCGCGAAGATCCGCCGTCTACAGGCGGAGTTGAACCGCACCGAACCCGGCAAGGGGGCGACCAAGCTGGGGCTCGTCGCGATCGACTACTTGCAGCTGATGCAGGGCCGCCGCGATGCAGGCAGCCGCGAACAAGAGATCAGCGAGCTTTCGCGCGGGCTGAAGCAGCTCGCGAAAGAAATGAAGATCCCGGTCATGGCGCTCAGCCAGTTGAATCGGCAGGTCGAAACGCGGACCAGCAAAGACAAGCGCCCGCAGCTGAGCGATCTCCGCGAAAGCGGAGCCATCGAGCAGGACGCCGATACGATCATGTTCATCTATCGCGATGAGTACTATTTCAAAGATAGCCCGGACAAAGGCATCGCTGAGCTCATCATCGCCAAACAGCGTAACGGTCCGACCGGCAAGGTGATGACCAAGTTCACCTCCGAGTACACGCGCTTCGACAACCTCGCCCCCGAAGAATACGACTTCAACGCCCACGACGATTTCGGCGGCGGCGAAGCGTAACTCCGGGACTCACTTCGCCGGCAACGCTGCGAGGCCGGCTGCTCTCGGCGCTCCTAAATGAAGAGCCGCTCGGCGAGCGCCTGCATCACTTCATCCAGGGCTTGGTGGGTGGCAGCGCTCACCAGCATCAAGTCCACGCCGATCTTTTCGAACTCGGGTTTGACCTGCGCGTAAACCTCTTGCACCTCGGGCAGATCGGCCTTCGTCATGGCGACGACTTCCGGGCGACGCGCGAGATCTGGGCTGTAGGCTTTGAGTTCGCGGCGAATGACGTGATAATCCTCGAGGGGCGAGCGACCTTCTTCACCGGTGAAGGTGAGCAGATGCAGCAAGAGGCGCGTGCGATCGAGGTGACGGAGGAAGCGAATGCCGAGGCCCGCGCCTTCGCTCGCACCCGGGATCAGCCCCGGAATGTCCGCGATCACGAAGCTTCGTCCGAGGCCGTGCCGTGAATCCCCAATCGTGACCACGCCCAGGTGAGGGACGAGTGTGGTGAACGGGTAGTCCGCCACTTTGGGGCGCGCGCGGCTGACGGCACTGATGAACGTGCTCTTGCCCACGTTCGGGAAACCGAGCAGCCCGACATCGGCCATGACCTTGAGCTCGAGCCGAAGCGAGCGCGTCTCACCGGGTTGACCCGGCTCGGCGCGGCGCGGCGCGCGCTCGGTCGGAGTGGCAAAGTGACGGTTGCCTCGGCCACCTTCGCCGCCGCGCGCAATCACGAAGCGTTCCTGCGGGCGCGTGAGTTCGCACAGCTTTTCGCCGGTGGCTTTGTCGAACACGATGGTGCCGACCGGCAAGCGCATCTCTTGGTCGCCACCGGCGCGGCCGTAGCAATCTTTGCCGAGGCCGTTACCGCCGGGTTCGGCCTTGATCACGCGCTGATGGATCAAGTCGTACAGCGTGCCGAGTCCGGAATCTGCGACCAGCACGACGTCGCCGCCGCGGCCGCCGTCGCCGCCGGCAGGGCCTCCGAAGGGGATGTACTTTTCCCGTCGGAAGGCGATGCAGCCCTTGCCGCCGCTGCCTGCTTCGACCTGGACTTCACATTCGTCGATGAACCGCATAATTCGCGCTAGGCGTAGCAGAAACGGCGGCCCGCGGGAGCAGCCCTGTGCGCCTACGCTCGAGATTTTACGCAAAAAACCGGGTTCGGACGAGGGCCGAAGCCCGGTTTTCACTCAGCGCGGCGGCTTCATCGGCAAATTCGGCCGATTGGGCGCGTTCTTGCGTTGGGGGGTGGCACTCGCGCGCTCATCGAGCGCATCGAGCGCGGCCAGCACCGCTTCGACGCCATACGCTTTCGCGCCAGCCTCGACGAACACGTCAGAGACGCGTGCGAGCTTGAGTGTCGTTGCCTTGCCCAGGTCGAGCTCGCGCTCTGCGAATGTCTCGAACGACGAATAGCCTTTGGCTTCGTACAGCTTCTCTTCTTGGATGTGCTTGAGCTCGGCACCGAGCGAGAAGAAGTTTTCGTTTAGGTTCTTGCGCAAGCCGCGGATGCGTACGAGCCGCGTATGAAGCTCGCTGATGCGCTGCTTGATGCGATCGGCTTCATCTGGTGTGCGCAGTGTGGCGCGCGCGCTGCCCGGTTTCGGGGGTTCGCGCATGCGTGCGGCTGCTTCTTCGGCATGTTTGGCTGCGTGGCGAGCGGCCCAGGGCGCCGCGCCGCGCATGCCGGCCTTGCGCGAGCCCGCGTCCGCGTCGGCTTTGGCGCCTTTGCCGGCCTTACCGGCTTTCGCTGCTGCGCGCGGCCGTTTCCCGATGCCGGTCGGCAGGGCGGGCGCGGGCGGAATGGATTTTCGGGTGGCCCCAGGGGGTACCGATTTGCGAGCGGAGGGCGGTACGGTCTTTCGTGCCGGCGGCGGCAAGGTTTTCCGCGCGGGAGCGGGTGGCCTGATGGATTTCGGAGGCGACGCGGACGAACGCGCCGCTTCTGCCGTTTTAGCGCGGGATTTCATGTGAGAATTGCCCATCGTTTGGTACATCCGAACGATCGCGGATGTCCCCTAAGCCTTTGTTAACAGTTTAGTATGAGCGCCCCCCGCGATGCAAAAACCCGAATCCGATCCTCCCAGCCGCCCGGTAACAGGCGGCGCTAGCGGCCGAAACTCGCTCTCGCCGTCCGGCACCCCGCCGGGGCAAGAGCCGCGCATCGCCGTCGTCGTCAATGGCAATGCCAAGAGCGTGACGCAGGAAGTCATCTCCACGCTGGACCAAATCCTGCTCGGGGGAGACCTGTTCGTGTCGCGCAGCTTGGATGACGCGAGGCACATCGCTCGCACCCTGATCAGCCGCGGTTACGGCACCGTTCTCACTGGTGGGGGTGATGGAACCTTCACGGTCATGGTTAGCGAAGTGGTTCGCGAAGGCCGCGCGCAGAACCGCCCCTTGCCGCGTTTCGGGCTGCTGAAGCTCGGCACTGGGAACGCGCTGGCCTGGGTGGTCGGCGCGCGAGACCCGATGAGCGGTGAATTAGCCGCCGATGTGCAGCGTTTGTCGCAAGATGCGGGCAGTCGCAGCATGCGCCTGATCGAGGTCGAAGGCTTCATCGCGCCGTTCTGCGGCTTTGGCGCTGATGCGGACGTGCTGGCTGACTACACCAAGGTCAAGGGCTCACTCATGAAGAGCCCGCTGAAATCGGTCGCCGCGGGGCCGCTCAGCTACGGCATCGCCGCGGTGACGCGATCCATTCCGAGCGCGCTCTTCAAGCGCATGCCGCACTGCCGGATCGTCAATTCGGGAGGGGAGGCGTTTCGCATCGGTGCCAAGGGCGCACAGCTCGGGCGGCCGATTGCTCGCGGTTCGGTCATTTATGAGGGCCCGATGCGGCTCTGCGCGCTCTCGACCATTCCGTATTACGGCTACGGGTTTCGAATGTTTCCGTTCGCGGAGGAGCGCCCCGATCGGATGCACCTTCGGCTCGCGACCATCACGCCTCTCGAGTTCGTGCGTCACTTCGCCGAGATCTGGCGAGGAGTGTATGACAATCCGGGCACTTTGTTCGATTACCTCGTGGAGTCCGTGAACATCGAGATCGATCCGCCGACGGACTTCCAGATTGGTGGAGATGCGCGCGGTAAGCGCTCGAAACTAGAGGTGAGTTTGTCTCCAACGCCGATCCGCCTGGTCGATTTCTACGCGCCGCCGAGTGCCGAATGAAAAACACGGTCGTGCTCGGCGCTGCGCTCGTGCTGTTGCTCGCGGGCAGCGCCCAAGCCGAGGCTCCGCCGCTCGTGGCGACCCTCCAGTGTGCCCCGGCGGCGGGTCCGGGGCGCATCGTGTGTGAGCTCACGGCGCACAGTCGCGTGGGCAAGCTCGTGTGGAGCGATGCGCTCGTCGTTGGCGCACCGGCGTTCGCGCGGCCCTTGCGAGCGCGCGTCGTCGCGACCGACAACCCGGCAAGTGGGACGGCGAGCGCGAAGCTCGCGCTCGTCGCGGTGAGCTCGGGCAGCGGTGTGCTGGAGGTGGCGGCGCGCGCCGTGATCTGCCGTGAAAGCGCCGCGGGCAGTCGCTGCACGCCGGAATGGGTGCGGGTCCGGGCCGCGGTCGAAGTTGGCCAAACTGCGCCGGGCGCCGGCGGCGAAGCCCCATAATTTGTCCCGAATTTCCGGCTTCTGTTACGAAGTCGGGATGCAACTTCCGGGTCGACTGCGGCTCACGACGCTCGGCGATTTGCTGGGCGCTCTGCATCGCGCGTGCGCGAGCGGCGTGCTCGAGTTGGTCGAGGTCGACGGTGTGCGATCGGGGCAGAGCCATCGCGTCTTCTTTCAAAGCGGCTTGGTCGAGGATGTCGACACGAGCTTGAATCATCCGCGCTTGGGCGAGATCTTGGCGCGCGAGGGCCTACTCAGCATGACCGCGTTGCGTTGCGTCGCGCGACGGTTGATCGAGCAGCCCGGCAAGCGCGTGGGCGAGATCTTGGTCGAGGAGGGCCTCGGGACAGCGGACCTGGTCGCTGCCGCCCTGCGTCGTCAGCAGCGCAGTCGCCTGGATGCGCTGTACGGGTTGTCCGAAGCGTTGATCCGCTTTCACGTGCCGCGGCCGCGCCCTGGCTCGCGCTTGCCGCCGCTCTCGCCGCGCGAGTTCTTGTACGGGCGGCCCCGGGCTCGCGGTGGTGTGCGAGCTCGCGTCGCCGAGCGTTTTTCCAGTGCTCGGGAGTCGCGCAGCGCGCCGCCGCGTGGCAGCGAACAAAAGCTCGCCGCTTATCGCACGCTCGGCCTTTCGCCGGGCGCTGCGGCGGCCGACGTTCAGCGCGCGTTTCGCAAACTCGCGGCCGAGCATCACCCGGATCGCTTTCCACATGCGACGCCGGGGGAGAAGTCTCAGCTCCTCACGCGGTTCGCCGCGCTGAGCGCGGCGTATCACTCGCTCACTTCGTAGGAAACCAACGCTCGATGAGCGGCGGCAGATCCGCGAGCGAGTCGAGCATGGCGTGGGGTTCGGCGGCGAGCAGGCGCGCGCGATGCAAAATCCCACCCTCGACACCGACGCCGCGTGCTCCGGCGGCCCTGGCACAAGCGATGTCTTGCGGCCCATCGCCGACCATGACGAGTTCGCTCGGCTGCAGCCCGAGGCGCTCGGCAATGTGCAAAAGTGGCAGCGGATCGGGCTTCATTTTCGGTAGATCACCGCTCGCGACCACCACCTGGAACTCCACTGGCAAACGCAAGTTGGCGAGCACCGCGTTGGTCGTGACCCGCGGCTTGTTCGTGCACAAGGCGAGCGGCAAACGGCTGAGGGCGCGCAGCGCGAGCTCGACGCCAGGCAAGATCACCGTGTGGTCGACCGGGTGCGCGGTGTAGTACTCGAGAAAGCTCGCGAGCAGGCCGTCGAGCTCTGGGGCTTCGAGTTCGATCCGCGCGGCGCGCGCGAGTAACGGGCGCGCGCCGTCACCGACGAAGGTTGCGATCTCTTCCGGTGAGAGTTGGGCAAAGCCGTGCACGCCGAGCGCATGATTGGCGGCATGCGCGATGTCCAAGCGGGAGTCGATCAGAGTGCCGTCGAGATCGAACACGATCCCGACGCGCGAGGCCGTGGCGTTCACGTGCCGGCGTGCCGGAACACGGCGCGGCCGACGAAAAAAGGCCCCATTTGGTTGATGAATTCGGACGTTTGGCGCGTCGCACGCATGGCTTGCACCACGTGCGATAGCGGGTGCAAATCCTTGCCGATGAGACCGATCACGAACTCGTTGTCGTTGGCGTCGAGGCCATGGCAGGCGAGGCGCACGTCGTGGGCGAGATCTTGCGCGCCGTATGCGCGACCGATGCCCGCGTGTTCGCGCATGATCCCCGCACGCTCGCGCGCATCCACGCGCTCGAACGCGCCCGAACGGCGGAGCGGGTACCACACTGCCCACGGCCACGCTTCGTTCAGCACCGTCTCGCGCGGCCGCTTCAGGAGCCAGTATTCCAAATCAGTCTCGAAACCGGTCGAATACGTGCGGCCTAGCATCGTGTACTCGCGCACCAAGCGGGA
>Ga0207687_10003660_pt1 | contig 10357 bp, 9 predicted proteins | sample KBSM54metaG_FD_184399 | JGI IMG/M metagenome (GOLD analysis project Ga0207687, IMG submission 184399) | Miscanthus rhizosphere microbial communities from Kellogg Biological Station, Michigan, USA - KBS M5-4 metaG (SPAdes) (version 2) | ecosystem: Host-associated > Plants > Roots > Rhizosphere >... | reverse complement strand
GCTCGACGCGAATCACCCCCGCTCGAAAGAGGAATGGGTGCGCCTGTTCAAGAAGACGTTCGTCTTCACCGGCGGCGAGATCACGTCGTCATTCCTGATGAGCGTCGGCTACCTGCCGGGCGCGCATGACGAAACGTGTCCGGTTTACGCGAGGATTCTGAAGAAGAAGCCGCGGTGGGCCACAGCCACCTAAATCCCCATCGCCGCCGCGTACAACCCATGAAAGTGATGCACGCCGTTCTCCCGCTGCGGTGAATAGCGGCCGCTCTCGTACGTCGCGGACGCCAGTCCGCGCTGCACGGCCTCGCAGATCTCGATGTCTTCGAGCTGGATCTCGTCGCTGAACGCGATCGTCTCGTCGACCTGCCGGCGCACGCTGTCGGGATCGCGGAAGTACCACTCGAACACGGTCAGCGTGCGGCCGTGGCCGAGCGGCAGAATCAGGTTCGTGGAGAAATTGTCGGGATAGACGTTCAGCATCAGGTTCGGATAGACCCAGTAGTAATTCACGTCGTTGCCCGACTCGTTCACGCGGATGCGCTCGGCGCGCTTGAGCGGCGCGTGCTGGATCGAGAACCACGGCTTCGTCTCCGTCCGGTACTTCGGGTAATCGATCTCCCGGAAGAGCGACGGATGGACGATGGGGATGTGGTAGCCCTCGAGGTAGTTGTCGACGTAGACCTTCCAGTTGCAGTTCATCTCCCAATCCTTCCGCGCCGCCAGGCGATAGCCGCGGAAGTCGTGGCGCATGATGTCGCCGAGGACGTCGGCGAGCGCCGGGACGTCATGGGAGATGGCGACGAAGAGGAGGTCGCTCCACTCCTCGATGCGGAACTGCGGCAGGCAGGGATTCCCGAACTGCTGCACGCCGTCGAACTCCGGCGTGCGGAAGAGCGTGCCGTCGAGGTTGTACGTCCAGCCGTGATAGCCGCACTGCAGGACGGGACGCTTCCCCTCCCCTTTCGCCACCGGACCGGCGCGATGGCGGCAGACGTTCGACATCGCGCGGAGGACACCGTCGTTGCCACGCACGATCAGCACCGGCTCGGCGCCGATGGTCGTGGTGAAGAACTGTCCCGGCTCGCGCACCTGATCCGCACGGCCGGCGAGCTGCCACGTCGCGCCGAAGACGTCGCGATACTCCTGCCGCAGAACGTCCGGATCGAAGTAGTAGCGCGAGGGAACGGTGGAGGCGAATTCGAGTCGCGGGTCGAAGGTCCAGGTCATGCGCGTTTCATCACTCGATAGATGGGATAGCTGATCGCGAGAAGGATCACGGTGAAGACGCTATTCCGCGTGTCGCTCCCCATCGCGGCGATGAGAAACGCGACCGAGGCGACGAGCGCGAGACCGGTGGTGTACGGATGTCCCCACGCGCGATAGACGACTTGAGGGGAGCGGACGTCTCGTCCGCTCTCGACATCCCGAGCGGACGAGACGTCCGCTCCCCTCTTTTCCCGGCGCCGCAGGACGAAGAGCGAGACGAACGACAGCGTGTAGTTGGCGACGAAGAAAAACGACAGCTTGGCGATCACCGTCTCGAACGTCCCGGTCAGGACGAAGAGCGCGGCCACCGTGCTGCTGATCATCAGCGCGATGTCGGGCGTGCCGCCCTCGTTCACCTCGCGCGCGCCGCGCCAGAAGAGGCCGTCGCTCGACATGGCGAAGAGGACGCGCGGCGCCATCAGCACGTTCGAGTTGACCGCGCTGAGCAGCGCGATGATGAAGAGCGAGCGGAGGATCGGATCGGCGTAGCCGCCGAAGATGTGCTGCGCGACGACCGCCGCCGCGAGTTTCTGGCCGGCGATCGAGCCGAGCGGCACGACGCGCAGGAAGGCGACGTTGATGGCGAGATAGATGGCGATCACCAGGCCGACGCCGGCGAACATCGCCCGCGGGATGGCCCGTCCCGGATTGCGCACCTCTTCCGAAAAATAGATCACGCCCGACCAGCCGTCGTAGGTGTAGATCACCGCCGCGAGGGAGAGCATGAAGGCGACGAAGAACGACGCGTCGCCTTCCGTCACGAAGGAGTCATGGAAGGGAGGGCGTCCGCCGAGGTGGAAGCAGGCGGCGATCAGGGCGATGAGCACGACCGCCTTGAGCACGCTGGTGATGTTCTGCGCCGCGCCGCCCCAGCGGACGCCGAGCCACTGCACGAGTGTGAGCAGTCCGATGGTCAGCAACGCGATGACTTCGAACGCGCGCATCGCCGGCAGATAGATCAGCGCGTACTCGCCGATGGTGATCGATACGAGCGCCGTCGTGCCGCAGGTGGAGAGCCAGTCGCTCCAGCCGACGATGAAGCCGGCGTAATCGCCGAGGGCGTGGCGGACGAAGACGTACTGGCCGCCCGATCGAGGGACGAGCGTGGCCAGTTCGGCCAGCGCGTTGGCGCCAAGAAGCGCGTAGAGGCCGCCGATGACCCAGACGGCGAGGTAGGGAAAAACGCTCGGAAGGTGCTGCGCGATCTCGCCCGGAGTGCGGAGGATGCCGGCGCCGATGGTGTTGCCGATGGTGACGGCGATTCCGAAGCCGACGCCGAGGATCGCCAGAAGGCGCCGCGGGGCCATCGCGTTGGGCGTCGCAGAGTCCGGCATCAGGCGCGGTAAGTGTAGCGCGCAAGGGTTACCAGTTGCCGAGTTACCGGTTGCCTGGTCACTGGCAACCGGTAACCGGCAACCCCGAAACTACCGCTCCTTGATGGACAACGGCCCGTTGTTGGTCGAGACGTGGATCACAGCCGGACCGGCGCCGAGCTCGATCCTCCGGCTTTCCTCGTCGTCCCACGTCCGTTTCGCGCCGCTGCATGCGTCCGCATGGCACGACACCGGACCATGTCCTCGCGCTTCGGCGAGCACGCCGGAGCGATAGTTGCGCGGGATCTTGAGGGAGAGCGGACCGTTCTGCGTGGAGGCGTCGAGCGATCCGTCCCAGGTGCTGCCTTCGAGCTTCAGCGAGATCGGGCCGTTCTGCGCGGTCAGCTTCACGTTGCCGCTGCCGCCGCCGAAGCTGATCGGACCGTTCACCGTCGACGCGTCGATCGTGCCGCTCGACTTCTTCACCGACACCGGCCCGTTCTGCGCATGGAGCTTGAGCGTGCCGTTGACGTCGTAGAGGCCGATCGGACCGTTGGTCGAATCGACGTCCAGCGTCGCGTTCTTCGGCGCGCGGATGACGAAGAAGACCATGGCGTTGTCGCTGCCCGACGTCGACGACAGCTCGTCGCCGCGGAGGCTGACGTGGATGTCGTTCAGCGCGGCCGCGCTTCCGGCGGCCTTGCACGCCTTGATCGACCAGCCGCTCTCGTTCCATCCGCTCACGCGGACACCGCCATGCTTCTTCGCGCTGACGCGCAGGCGCGTCAGACCGGCGGCCGGAATGGTCTCCTCGGCGCGCACCGCAGGCTCGTCTTCGTACGTGACCTTGATCTGGCTGCAGTCGGTGACCATGCCTTCGTCATCGGAATCGACCGAGACGTTGACGTTGTGATCGCCGTCGCTGTGATTGTGGTAGCTGTGCGCCGCGAGCGGCATCACTGCCAGGGTGAGGGCCGTGAGCAGCCCGAGAACCATTCGCTTCATGTCTGTCCTCCGTCCAAGTTGAGTAGATAGACGGCGGCGAGAGCGAAAGGTTAGGACGGGGTTGCCGGTTGCCGGTTACCGGTTTCCCGGCAACCGGCAACTGACAACCGGCAACTCACTGCGTGATCACCAGTTCCACGCGTCGATTCTGCTGCCGTCCGGCGGCGGTCTTGTTCGTGGCGATCGGCTCGGCTTCGCCTTTGCCGGTCGCGGTCACGTGGTCCGCCGGGACGCCGGCGCCGACGAGGAAGTCGCGCACGGCGTCGGCGCGCTTCTGCGACAGCTCCTGATTCTTGGCCTCGGTTCCGACGCTGTCGGTGTGTCCTTCGACCGAGACGCGCGCGGCCGGATTCGTCTTCAGCGTATCGGCGATCTTGGTCAGCGTCGATTTCGCGCCCGCCTTCAGCGCGTTCTTGCCGGTATCGAACAGCAGTCCGCCCGACAACGCGACGACGAAGCCGCGCTTGTCGCTGCGCGTCTGCGCCAGCCGCGCGAGCTCGCTCTCCATCCGGATGCGGCGCGTCTCAGCTTCCTGCTGCGACAGCTGCTGCCTCGTGCGCTCGAGCTCCGCCTGCGACGCCTCGGCCTGTTTCTTCGATTGCTCCGCCTGCAGGCGCGACTGCTCGGCCGCGGCCTTCGCCTCCTGCGCCGCCTTCTGCGCCGCCTCGGCCTGCGCCTTCATCTCCTGCGCCTGGGCCTCGGCCTGCTGGCGCTTCATCTGCGCGTCAGCGATGGCGTTCGCATGCTGCTGCTGCAGATTGATCAGCCGCTGCGCTTCGGCCTCGCGCTCCCTGCGCAGCGTCTCGAGCTCCGTCTGGCGCTGCAGCAACTCGTTCTGGCGCTGCGAGAGCATCTGCGCGTCGATTCCGCCCTGCTGCTGCGCCTTCATCAGTTCGGTGCGCATCGTTTCGAGCTCGACGCTCATCTGCTGGTCGCTCATCCGCTCACGATCCTGGATGGCGCGAAGCTGCAGCTGCTGGTCCTCGACCTGCCGGCGCAGCGTCTCGACGTCGGTCGGCGTGCCGGCCATGATCGCCGCCTCGTAGCGGCCGTAGGTCTCGCTCAGTGCCTTCTCCGCCGCGGCACGCGCCGCGCGGTCGGCGTCGATCTGCGCCTGCTGCGCGCGCTCGGTCTCCGCGAGCTGCGTACGGAGACGATCGAGCTCCGCCTGCTGCGCCTGCCGATTGTTCTGTTCCGCCGCCAGCTGGCGCTGCAGCTCGGCGCTCTGCCGTTCGGCCTCCTCGCGTTGCGCGCGCTCGGTGGCCGCCTGCCGCTCCGTCTGGGCTTGAGCTAACTGCGTCCGCGACAGCTGCAGCGGCGTGATCTGCTTCGACGCCTCGTTCGCGCGGGCGAGGTAGTAGGCGCGGCGGGCCATCATCTCCGAGGTGTATGCGAGGTAGTCGGCGGCGGAGTTCGTGCCGCCCGCCTTCGTCACCTTGCGCGCCGCGTCGATGTTTTTCTGCGCGGTGTTGAGATCGTCCGCGGCCACCTGCGCGCCGCCGGCCGCCTTGGCCTGATCGAGCGCCGCCTGGGCGAACGCGATGCGCGCCGCCGAGGTGGCGCCGCGGTTGAGCGCGACCGCGGCCGGCTCGTCGGAGAGCGCGACGTCGGATGTGCCGCCGAGGCGGCGGATGTCGCCCTGCAGATTGCGGATCGCGTCGTTCGTCCCGATCCAGTTCGACTTCGCCAGCGCCGCGCGCGCGGCCCACAGCCCTTCGATGGCCATCACGCGCGCCTGTTCGCGCTGTTCGGACTTCTTCGCGTTCCAGTTCTCCTGCGCGAACTTGATCCGGTACGCCGCTTCATCGAAGAGCGACGTCGCGTAATTGCGCGCGCCGGCCTGCTCCGCGGCGTGCAGCACGGCCTGCGCCTGCTGGATCGTGTCGGCGTCCTGCTGCGCCGCTGCGGGCAACACGACGAGCAGAGCAAGAGCGACCGCCAGAGTGAATCGATGCATGAGACCTCCTTACGTCTGTAGGCGTTCTCTGCAAGAAAAGTGCACGTCGATGCCGGGAAAAGGCGGCGGCGGTCCGTCAGGAGAAGGCGGAGGTACTCGTCATGCGGAAACTGCTCGCGGTGCTGTTCCTCGCGCTCGCTGCTCTGCCGGCCTTCGCGGTCGATGAAATACAAAAACTGCTCGAAGCGACGCCGGTCAAGGGTGTGATCCAGGTTGAGATCTCGCAGGACAAGAAAGACATCACGTACGCGGTGGACGGCACGTCCCCAGGCACTCTCGTCGACGGCGACAACTTCGCCGCTCCGCATGGAGTCGAGCTGACCTACAAGGATTTCAATCCGTTCAAGGTGACGGTGACGTCGACCGAGACGGCTTCTGCAGATCCGGTTGCCAAGGCGGTCGGAGAGTTTCTCGATGCGCTGAGCGAATTTGCGAAAACGGTCGTCCCGGTTGCCGCGCCGGCGGGGAATCTGAGCAAGTCTCTTAGGGCAAAATCCGAAGGATGCGATACAGCACTCGACGCGGTCATCAAAAAGGCCGAGAAACCAGTGGTCGGCAAGGATGATTTCGCGAACTGGATCAACCAGGCCACAGGCAAACGCGGAGTCATCGAAGTCGCCAACCAAGCACGGTCAAAAATCCGTGATCTCGCCACCTCACTGGATGAGATCTCAAAAGTTCTGCCGCCCAACTGCACTGCCCTCTCCGCAGCGGCCGTCGTCGACGCCACACGCCTGGAGGTCACCGAGAAACGTCTTAAGGAGAGTCTCGAAAGCCTCGTCAAGATGCTCGATGACTACGCCGGACGCCCGTGGCGTAACGGTGACATGGATCTCCTCATCCGCACTGTCAACAGCGATCCAGCACAGTTGAAGACGATCGCGCTGACCGTCACGACGCAGAAGGCCGACATCGACAACTTCACCGTGACAAACGATGCGAAGGTCGACCGCACGCTGGTCGTCCGCCGCTATCGCAAGTACGTACCTGAAGTCGGCGTCGCCGCCGTCTACAACGATCTCAAATATCCGAAGTACTCGATCGAAGAAGGCAAGATCGTAAAAAAGGACGATTCATCAAACGTCGACGCGGCCATGACGGTGAATCTGCTGTGCAATTGCATCGGCGGCGGCTTTCTCTACCCGGGCGCACAGCTCGGCGTCAGCAAAGCGAAAGACTATCCGGGGCTGCTCGCGGGAATCGTCCTCCGCTTCGCGCAGCCGAAGCAGTTCTCTATCGCCACCGGCCGCATGGTCACCTGGTACAAAGACCTGAAGTCATTGAAGGTCGAAAACGCATCGACGGAAGAGAAGCTGAAGGCTGATCTGACGCGACGGCGCTCACCGACGGCTTGGTACCTCGCGGCGCAGTTCACGTTCTGAGCTCACCTGGCGGGCTTGCGGCAATGAGCCGCAGCCCGCCGTTCGCGTGACAACTGCGTCAACATCCCGCTCCCACCCTTGACCCTCGCACTGGTTCGAGGGTTTACCTTGCCCTCATGAAGATCGGGGAAGTGGCGCGCGAATGCGGGGTGAGTGTCGACACGATCCGGCACTACGAGGCGAAGGGCGTGATCGGAGCGGCGCCGCGCGACGGGAGCGGATATCGCCACTACGCGGATGACGTGATCGAGCGCGTCCGGCTCATCCGGCGCGCGCTGAAGCTCGGCTTCACGCTGGACGAGCTTTGCCGGATCTTCCGCCGCCGCGCCGAGGGGAAGCCGCCCTGCCGCGAGGTGCGCGCCCTCGCCGGGCGAAAGCTGCACGACGTCGACGCGCGGATCGCGGAGCTCATCGCGCTGCGCGACTCGCTCGCCTCGACCATCGAAACCTGGGATCAACGACTCAGTGTCACGGCGGAAGATGAAGCCGCGCACCTGCTGGAGGATTTGAGATGACGTTTCTGCTTCTCGCGCTTTTTCTACAGATGACCGACTGCCCGATGCATCACCAGCACATGGTCGACGCGCGGCATGACACGTTCGGCATGTCGCATGACACGACGCAGCATTCCTTCCGGCTCCTCGCCGACGGCGGCGCGATCGAACTGCGGACCGTGAATGCCGACGCGAAAACCGCCGAGGCCATCCAGAACCACATGCGCCAAGTGACCGCCGATTTTTCAAAAGGTGACTTCGAGAAGCCGCTGTTCGTGCACGGCGTGATGCCCGACGGCGCCGCGCGGATGAAGGAGCTCGGCGAGGCGATTCGCTACAGCTTCGAGAAGCTGCCGGAAGGTGGACGCATCCGGATCACGACGAAGAACGCCGACGCACTGAAGGCGGTGCATGAGTTCCTTCGGTTTCAGATCAAGGATCACTCGACGAAGGACGGTGGGAACGTGGAGTGACGGAGTTGCCGGTTGCCGGGGCCGGTTGCCGGTAACGGGCAACCGGTAACCGGTAACCGCGTCGTCAGCCGCCGAGGTACGCCTTCTTGATCCGATCCGACGCGAGCAGCGCTTTCGTGTCGTCCGCGAGCACGATCCTGCCGGTCTCCATCACGTAGCCGCGATGGGCGGTGACTAACGCCATGTGGGCGTTCTGCTCGACGAGGAGGATCGTCGTTCCCTCGGCGTTGATCTCGCGGATGACGCGGAAAATCGTCTGCACCATCTGCGGGGCGAGGCCGAGGGACGGCTCGTCGAGCAGCAGCACCTGCGGCTTCGACATCAGCGCGCGGGAGATGGCCAGCATCTGCTGCTCGCCGCCGGAAAGCGTCCCGGCGTTCTGCTTGATGCGATCCTTGAGCACCGGGAAGAGCATGAAGATGCGGTCGTACTCCGACTGCTTGATCTTGTCCTTCCGCAGGTAGGCGCCGAGCTCGAGGTTGTCCTGCACGGTCAGGTTCGCGAAGATGCCGCGTCCCTCGGGCACATGCGAGATTCCCAGTCCCGTCACGATGTGCGGCTTCTTTCCGGCGATCGACGCGCCGTTGTACGTGACGGCGCCGTTCTTCGGCTTCAGCAGCCCGGAGATGGTCCGCAGCGTTGTCGTCTTGCCCGCGCCGTTCGCGCCGATGAGGGTGACGATCTCGCCCTTCGCCACGTCGAGGCTGATGCCGTGCAGCGCGGTGATTTGTCCGTAACAGACCTCGATGTCGTGCACGCTGAGGATCGCGCTCATAGCTCGACCGCCTCCGCCGGCTCGCCGAGGTAGGCCTCGATCACGACCGGATTGGCGCGCACTTCCTCCGCCGTCCCGGACGCGATGGTCTTGCCGAAATTCAGCACGAGGATCCGTTCGCAGATCCCCATCACCAGTTCCATGTTGTGCTCGATGAGGAGGATGGCGATGTCGAAACGATCGCGGATGTCGTGGATGGTTTCCATCAGCGCGTGCGTCTCGCTGTCGTTGAGTCCCGCCGCCGGCTCGTCGAGCAGCAGCAGCTTCGGCTTCGCGGCGAGCGCGCGCGCGATCTCCAGCCGGCGCTGATCGCCGTACGGAAGGTTCTTGGCGTAGCTGTCGGCGCGATCGCGCAGGTCGAAGATGTCGAGCAGCTTCAGCGCCTCGATCTCGGCCGCGTCTTCCGCGGCGTGGAAGCGGTTCGTGTGCAGCACCGCCGAGGTGCCGGAGTACTTGTAGTGGATGTGGCCGCCGATCTTCACGTTGTCGAGCACGGTCAGCTCTTTGAAGAGGCGGATGTTCTGGAACGTGCGCGCCACGCCGAGGGCGGTGATGTCGAAGGGCTTGAGCTGCGCCGTCGGCATGCCGGCCACTTCGATGTTGCCGTCGGTCGGCTTGTAGACGCCGGTCAGCATGTTGAAGACGGTCGTCTTTCCGGCGCCGTTCGGCCCGATCAGGCCGATCAGCTCGTGCATCTTGACGTCGAGGTTGAAGTCGGACACCGCAGTCAGTCCGCCGAAGCGGATGGTGACGTTGCGGGCGACGAGAAGTGAGCCGTTCGTCATCGTTACGTGACCGGGGGCGCGTCCGATTCCTCGCGCGGATCATCGGGCGCGACGTCTTTGCGGCGCGACAGGATGTCCCACAGCTCGCGGCGCCCGAACAACCCCTGCGGGCGCGTCAGCATCAGCGCGATGAGCATCACCGAGTAGATGATCATGCGCGGATCCTTGCCGCCCGGCATGTAGTCCTTCACCGCGCGCAGCCCTTCGGGGAGGAACGTCAAGATGATCGCCGCGATGATCGAGCCGGTGATCGATCCCAATCCGCCCAGGACCACCATGGCCACGACCTCGAACGACTTGATGAACATAAACATCGTCGGGTTGAGGTACATCATGTAGTGTGCGAACAACCCGCCCGCGACGCCCGCCAGGAACGACCCGATGATGAACGCCTTGACCTTGTATTTCGTCGTGTCGACGCCCATCGCCTCGGCGGCGATCTGGTCCTCACGCACGGCCAGGAAGGCGCGGCCGACCGACGATTTCACCAAGCGATGCGACACCAGCACGGTGAAGACGACGAAGAAGTAGACCCAGAAGAAGTTCGCCCACTTCGGGATGCCGGAGAAGCCGCGGGCGGCGCCGACCTTGTCGATGTTGAGGATCAGCACGCGGATGATCTCGCCGAAGCCGAGGGTGACGATGGCCAGATAGTCGCCGCGCAGGCGCAGCGACGGCAGACCGACCATGTAGCCGGCGATTGCCGCCAGCAGGCCGCCGAGGAGGACGGCCAGCAGCACGAATCCGTTTTGCGCCACCCACTGCTGCGTCCCGGCCGGCATCTTGTCGACGATCGGCGAGAAGTAATAGACGGTGAGAAACGCCGCGAAGTAGGCCCCGATGGCCATGAATCCGGCGTGGCCGAGGGAGAACTGGCCGGCGTGGCCGTTGATGATGTTCAGCGATA
>Ga0207687_10003659_pt1 | contig 10358 bp, 8 predicted proteins | sample KBSM54metaG_FD_184399 | JGI IMG/M metagenome (GOLD analysis project Ga0207687, IMG submission 184399) | Miscanthus rhizosphere microbial communities from Kellogg Biological Station, Michigan, USA - KBS M5-4 metaG (SPAdes) (version 2) | ecosystem: Host-associated > Plants > Roots > Rhizosphere >... | reverse complement strand
CGCGGACAGCGCCAGCAACCCGAGCCGTTTCCCTGCACACGACGGACGGACCATTCAGTGGGCAACCCTATGCGAATTCGGGGCCCCGAACACGCCGAAGGCCGGCCCGAGGAGCGGGCCGGCCTTGAGGCGGGGTGCGGATGAGGTAGTGGGCTACTTCTGTGCCTTGACGACAGAGCTGATGTCGCCGGCGCAGGTCTCGGTCTTCTTCACGCGGGCGTAGAACTTGCCGTGGCGCTCGCCGGTGTTGCCGGTCGACCACATGTAGCCGTCGCCGTTGGCCTGCGCGAGGTCCATGCCGATCTTCTGGTCGGCGCCGGGGTTGGGCGATGTGCCCAGAAGCCGGTAGAGCGTGACCTTGCGGTTGGCGGCGCACTGGTTCTTGTCCGAGCTCTTCACGAACCCGAAGAAGTCGCCTCCGGACTCGGCCTGGATGGTGACCGTGGTGGGCGTCAGGTTCGCCGCAGAGGCATCGGTGGCCAGCACACCGCTGACGGTGATGGCGGCGGCGGCGAGCAGCATCTTGATTCTCATTTCTCGACCTCCCCCCGGACCCCCGGGGCGTTGATTGACGATGGGAGGAGGATCGGGCCGATCGCGTCTTGATACCAGGGGCCCCAGGGACGGCCGTGGCGCTCGCCGGGGTGGTTTGCCTCACCCCGTGGGGTGGCCGGCCCCGAAGCGATCAGCTCGAGATCTTGATCTTCCCCGAGGTGACGTCCTCGCAGACCTTCTTGCCGTTGTCGAAGTCCTTCTTCGAGACCTTCGAGTAGTAGGAGCCGTTCTTCAGCTTTCCCGAGATGTCGATCGAGAACTTGCCCTTGGTGTCGGTCTTGTCGCTGCCCAGCTCCTTCTGGTTGCCGTTGTGCTTGCGGAACAGCTTGACCTGGCGCCCGTTGACGCACTTGCTCTTGGTCGAGTCGATCTGACCCTTGAATTTGCCCCCGGACGAGCTCGTCTTGAGCTTGAACTCGGTGAAGATGGTGGGGTACTTGGTCGTCGCCGCCCAGGCCGTGGTCGCGACGATCGCGAGCAGCGCAACGGCCGCCAACGCGGCGATCAGCTTGGTGTTCGGGTGGCCCAACCTCACGCGGCGTAACCCTAACGGCGCTTGGCGGCCGACATGAACTCCTGCAGCGCTCCGCGATCCGCGGCTGGTCACGCGGCGCGAGGTGCCCGGCGTTCAGCACGTTCAGGCTCGTCAGCCCGCCGCCCCTGCGCCGGTATCCGAGGACCGAGCCGCCGACCTTCCACTGCTCCGTCTGGGCGCGGCGGTACCGCCCGGCCTTCCCCCAGCTCATCTTGGAGATCCACCTGCGCGCGCCCAGGAAGTTCGTGTCCTTGCCGTCGTTCAGGCCGCTGATCACCATCACCGGGATGCCGCGATCGAGGAGCTTGGCCACAACCGGCGCGTAGTTGCGCATGACGCCGCGCGCGTACCGCTTGTAGACGCGGTCCGAGGACAGCGTGAACTTCGGACCCTGCCGGGCGTGGATCGCCCTGCGGACGTCGGGCCGGTTGAGGTACGCCTCGATCGGCCCGTAGTCGATGTCGCCCGTCTGCGCAGTGTTGGCGAGGTAGCGGCCGCTCCACGCCGCGATCTTGTCCTGGATCGATTGGCAGACGGTCCCGGAACGGAGCGAGTCGACGTTCTTCCCCAACGCCGCGCGACAGCGTTTGTAGACGCGGTCGAGCCGCTGCTTCTGCGCGGTGTCGATCAGACCGTGCGCGAGCGCGTACCGCGCCGTGGTTCCGACCTGCAGGCCGGGGTCCACCCAGCCGGCGACCAGGATTACCCCGCCAACGCGGACGTCCGGGTGGGCCTTGAGCAGGCGCCGGGCGAGGAGGGGGGCGTAGCTGCCCCCGTACGACTCGCCGGTGAGGAACAGCGGGCTGCGCTCGAGGCCGTCGCGATGCACGACGTGGGCCACGGCATTCGCCCACTGGCGTGTGCCCTGCCCGAGGTTCTGGGCGATCTGACCCCGGAACGGGAAGGACATGCCGACCCCGAGGGGCTGGTCGAAGAAGAGGTAGTTGGCGACCGAGGTCCAGGAGCCCGAGTACGGAGTGAGCGTCCCGGAGGGGGTGACCGTGTAGGGGCCGTTCTCCGACAGGGAGCCGTAAAAGCTGGAAGACCCCGGCCCGCCGTTGGTCCACAGCACCGTGGGCTGCGTGCGGTAGTCGGCGCTGCCCCCGGTCAGCCAGTAGAAGAGCCCCGGCCGGTCGCTGCAGGCGAGGTCCACGCAGGGGCTCGTCCGCGTCGACGCGTAGCCGGCGAACTCCGGCTGCGTCACGGGCCCGAGGGTGGGGAGGTCGGTCACTCGGTCCGCGCCGGCCGGAACTGCGGCCCCGGCCGGGCCTGTGATCGCGAGCGCGAATGTCGCGACCAGCGTGACCACGACTGTGCTCCGCATCGTCAGCTCCTGCCCCTGGGTGTTCGGCCCGCACGACTCCATTCGGCGCGCCTGTTGGTCTTCTTGCCGCTGTCGGCGGCGACGTCGCCGGATTCCGTCTGCTACGCCTTCGTGACCCGGAAGCCCTTGCTTCCGTCCTTCTTTAGGAACGTGCCCGACTGCGGCTTCAGCTTCCAGCCGTTGGGCAGGTCGCCGTCGGGCCGCTGCAGGAACTTCGCGAACAGGCTCGTGGCCTCCTGGCAGGTGATCCGCTTCTTGTGGATCACGGTGATCGTGTAAGGCCCCTTCGGCAGCTTCAGCTGGCCGATGTGGTCGTCGTGCTGCACCTGGAAGGTGCCCGGGCAGATCATCTCGCCCTTCCCGGGGTCCCGGCCGCCCCCGCCCCCGCCGCTGCCGGCACCGCCGACGCGCTTGACGTAGAAGGCCTTCTGGGCAGTCTTCTCGAAGCCGGACTTCTTGACGTTGACCTTCCATCCGTTGGAGAGCTTGCCGTCGAAGTCGTTGAGGAACTTCGCGAACAGATCGGATGCGCGCTGGCAACTCAGCTTGTTCTGATTGGCCACAGTGATCGAGTAGCTGCCCGCCTTCAGCGTGAGCTTGCCGACGTGATCGTCGTGGAGAACCCGGAACGTGTTCGGGCACTTCGTCTGGGCTGCGGCCGCGTCGGCGCGGCCGGCGGTGGCGATCATGATGACGGCGGCCCCGAGGACCGCCATGGCGGCGATCAGCGCGCGCCGTGGCTGGATGGCGATGGTGTGCACTCCCTGCTCCTTTGCTTGATCGGACGACGCGTCTCTTCGGGCATGAAGAGCCCAGAAGGTTCCGGAGAGGCTAGCCGGACGAGAGGAGGGCCGCATGCCGGTTGGGTCATCATGCGGGCATGGCGTACGACGAGGATCTCGCCGATCTCATCCGCGAGCTGATCGGCGACGAGCCGAACCTGACCGAGCAGGCGATGTTCGGAGGCCTGGCCTTCCTGATCGGCGGGAACATGTCGGTGGCCGCGAGCGGCCAGGGTGGCCTGCTCGTTCGCGTCGATCCCGAGGACACCGACGAGCTCCTTGCCCAGCCGCACGCGGAGCCGTTCGTGATGCGCGGCCGCGCGATGCACGGCTGGCTTCGGGTCGGTCCCGAGGGGGTGCGAACCAAGCGCCAGCTCGAGCCCTGGGTGAGGCGCGGCGTGGGCTACGCGAGCTCCCTTCCCGTGAAGAAGCGCTAGCCGGCCGGCTCGATGGCGTGATCGCGGAGGGTCGCTGACAATGGAGGAGCACGACGCGATCGTCGTCGGCGCTCGATGCGCGGGGTCCGCGCTGGCGATCGGGCTCGCCCGGCGCGGGTGGGACGTGCTGGTTCTGGACCGCGACCAGTTCCCCAGCACGACGATCTCGACCCACGGGATCTGGCCGAACGGCGTGGCGAGACTGAACGAGCTCGGCGTCCTGGACCGGCTTCTCGCCGAGCACGAGGTGCCGATGTACGAGAGCGCCATCCGCGGGCTCGGGCACGAGGCTCGCGGAGGATTCACCGCCATCGATGGGTTCGACCGGGCGCTGGCGCCGCGCCGCGTCGTTCTCGATCAGGCCGGCGTCGATGCGGCCATTACGGCCGGAGCGAAGGTTGAGGAGGAGACCAGGGTCGCCGGGCTCATCGGAGCGGGAACGGACGAGGACCGGGTTCGGGGCGTGGTCCTCGCCGACGGCCGGCGGATCGGCGCACGCTGGGTGTTCGGCGCCGACGGGCGTGGCTCGACGGTCGCGCGTTCGCTCAACCTCCCGAAGGAGCGTCCGCTGCGGGGTGAGATGTCGATGGCCTACGGCTACTGGCGCGGCATCCCGAACGACGGCTACGGGTGCTTTCACATGGAGGTGGGGCGAGTGCTGACAAGCGTGCCCGTCGAGGACGGGCTGCACATGCTCATCGCCGCCGGCCCGCCCGAGATGGTTCACGGAACGCAGCTGGAGCGGCGAGCCGCGTACCTCGAGTTCGTCCGCGGGTTTCCGGAGACGGTCAGCTCCGACGTCCTCGATCGCGCCGAGCTCGTCACCGACGTGGCGATCGCGCCCGAGCCGCTCATGCGCGGCTTCTTCCGGCGGCCGAACGGCGCCGGGTGGGCGCTGGTCGGCGACGCCTGCCATTTCAAGCACCCCGGCACCGCGCAGGGGATAGGCGACGCCCTCGAACAGGGCGTTTACGTGGCGGAGGCGCTCTCAGGCGAAGCCGCGAGCCTGGACGGCTACGAGGCCTGGCGCGACGCTCGGGCCGCCGAGCACTACGAGTGGTCCTTCACCTGGGGGCGATTCCCGCGACCCGAGCACGAGCCGATCTTTCGCGGGTGGGCATCCGATCCTGAGGTCGGGCAGGACCTTCGAGACTGCTTCAGCCGCGTCGTCGAGCCGTCGGTCGTGATGAGCCGGGAGCGGCTGGAGCGCTGGTTCGGAGCGGCGACCTGACCGGCGGTCAGCTCAGGCGTTGCTCCACTCGAACTCGTACATCTGCGCGTACGTGTTGTTGTGCGCGAACGAGAGCGGGGCGCCGGAGTCGACGTTCCAGTCGACGCTGTCGCCGATCTCGGCCTGCTTGTACTCGAAGCCGTCCGGGAGGTCGATCCGCACGCGGTGCTCGCCGCTGTCGGGGATGTCGGGGTTGACGATCGGCTCGATGCTGCTATTGCCGACTCCCTCGAGCTTGAAGGTGCCCCGGCGAGCGTCCCGATCGACGTCCAGCTCGATCGGGGCGACGACCGGCTCACGTACCTCCGAAAGGGTCGACGCGATGATCTCGAAGAAGTCCCCGCCCTGCTGACCGCTCGCGATCGCGAGGATCGCATCGCGCTGCTCGTCGCTCGCCCCCTCGCCCACCACCGGCTGGGCTACACCGTTGCCCTCGTGGATCGCGCCGGGCCAATGGACGGCGAAGCCGAATCGGACCCCGTCCATCGATAGGTCGCCGAAGTTCCCGTCGGTGATCTCCCACGCGAGCAGCGCCTCGCAGTACCCGTGGCTGGGCAACGCGTTGAACTGGCACGGACACGCCCAATCGCAATTGCAGGAGCCGGCGTGGCGGCCGGTGATGTGCCAAGGCGTATGACCGTTTGCTTCCATCGTCGCCTCCTGGGTCGGGATCTCCGCTCGCTCCGACCCTACACCCGTCGTCGTCCCCGTCAAGCTGCTCTCCATCGGATTGCTGAACCCGCAGCCGAAGGTCGAGCCGGGCGAGGGCATTCTCTGGCAGGCGCGCGCCAACTACGTGGAGGCCCCGTCGGTGAGATGTGCGCCCGCCGGGCGCGGAGCCGACGTGCGCATAGGATCGGCTTGAGCATCGACCTACGGATTGGGAGGCGCAGATGAACGCGAACAAGGCACTCTGGGAGAAGGGCGACTTCACCCGCATCGCATCGACCATGCGAGAGAGCGGAGAGGCGCTCGTGGACAAGCTGAAGGTCGGCGAGGGCATGCGAGTGCTCGATCTCGGCTGCGGCGACGGCACCACCGCGGTGCCCGCCGCTCAGCGGGGTGCGGACGTCCTCGGCGTCGACATCGCCGCCAACCTGGTCGCCGCCGGAAACGCTCGCGCTGAGTCCCTCGGCCTGGACAACCTCTCGTTCCAGGAGGGCGATGCCACGGATCTGTCCGAGCTCGATGACGAGAGCTTCGACCTCGTCGTCAGCGTCTTCGGCGCGATGTTCGCGCCCAAGCCACTCGACGTGGCCAAGGAGATGGTCCGGGTGACGAAGCCGGGCGGCCGGATCGTGATGGGGAACTGGATTCCCAACGATCCGACCTTGGTCGCCCAGATCCTCAAGACCAGCGCCTCCTACGCGCCCCCGCCGCCGGAGGGCTTCGTCAGTCCGATGCTCTGGGGCGTGGAGGACGAGGTGACGGAGCGCTTTGCCGCAGCCGGCATACCCGAGGAGCGGATCACCTTCGAGCGGGATACGTTCGTGTTCGACTACGACGGCCCGCCTGCCGGCCTGGTGTCTGAGTTTCGGATCTACTACGGGCCGACCATGAACGCGTTCGAGGCCGCAACGGCCGACGGCCGCGATGCTGAGCTCAAGGCCGAGCTGGAGGACCTGTTCAGCGAACAGAACACGAGCGAAGAGGACACGGCGATCCCGGCGACTTTCCTGCGGGTGACCGTCCAGCGGTAAGCCACGGGCACGATGGAAAAAGGGGGGCTCGAAACCCGACGTCCGGGCGATCCCCGGGTCGCGGCCATTGCGCCTTACGGCTGCACGCTGAAATCTCGGATGGCCGGCGTCCGGTCGACGTTGCCGGCGCGATCGATCGCCCGCACCTTGAACCGATGCGCGCCGCTGCCGAGGCCGGAGTACGCCTTCGGGGAGCTGCAGGCCGCGAATGAGGCCCCGTCGAGCCTGCATTGGAAGTGGGAACCCGCCTCGGAGGACGAGAAGCTGAAGCTGGCGTCTTGCTGAGAGATCGTCCCCGAGGGCCCGGAGGTGATCGTCGTCTGCGGCGGCGTCGTGTCGACGGTGACACTGCTCATGGCCGGCGTGGGATCGGTGTTTCCCGCCGGGTCGGTCGCCCGGACCCTGAACGTGTGGGTGCCCTGGGCGAGGCCGGAGTAGGTGATCGGGGAGGTGCAGGGAGTGAAGGTCGCGGCGCTGTCGAAGCGGCATGCGAAGGTCGAGTTCGCCTCCGAGGAGACGAAGCCGAACGTCAGCGAGGTGTTCTTGGTGTCGAGGGGAGGAGCGGAGGTAATCGTCGTGTTGGGTGGGGTTGCCTCGACGTAGGTGATTGAGTTTGAGCAGCCCGAATTGCCACCGGTATTCGACGCTGTGGCGCTGATCGAGGTGGAAGAGTCGTCGGCGACATCAATCGTGATGCCGCTGCCCGTGAACGTCGATGGAGTGCCGGTCGCGGCCGGCGCTCCGGAGCAGCTCGGGTTCTCGAAGATGTTCACCTGGGCCGGGCTGCCCGAACCGAGAGTGCCCTTCACCTCCGGGTGGTTGTCGTTGGCGGGTGAGCTCGGCGTGGTTCCCGTGAGCGTGGGAGCCGACGGCGGGGGCGGCGGCGAGATCGTCGGGTCGAGCCGAACCATCTTGGCTACCGATGGGACGCCGGCACCGTTGAGGACGAAGAGCATGTAATAACCCGGGGGTGCGACGTTGACGTTCGCCGGGATGGTGGCGCTGAGCGAACCGCTTCCCGTCGTGAAATTGAGCGGGACGTAGCGCTGTTCCATGTTGTCGTCGTGCGTCACCGAGCCGAGCCGGACCAACGCCACCTTCTGGATCGAGGAGGCGTCGGGCGTCCCGATCTGGATCTGCGAGCCGTATCCAGCCGCGCTCGGCGCCGAGCTGATCGTCGGCCGGGGGGCGAGCTGCCCCGACCCGTCCTTCTTGAACAGGTAGGGCGGTGTGAAGATCTCGGCGTTCTTGGCCAGGTAGCCGACCTTCTCGCAATCTCCGCAGATGCCCCCGCCGGCCGACAGCACCCGCCCATCGGGCAGGAGGAGTGCAGTGGAGTGATACTGGCGCGTGACGGCCATCGAGGCGAGGGTCTTCCAGTCTCCGGTCGCCGGGTTCCAGAGCTCGGCGGGATAGACGCCCGCGTTCATGTCGACGAACTGCGTCCCGGACGAGTTGCCGCCGGTCGCCAGGACGCTTCCGTCGGCCAAGTCGGTGAGGTCGAACTGGCGCCGCCCGAACGCCATCGGCGAGGTCTGCGAGACCTGCGGCGTGGGACCGTTGATGTTGATCACCCGCGCATCGGCCACCGACGGTCCGCCGCCCGCGACGAGGATCTTGCCGATGTCGTAGAAGGCATGGCTCCCGTAGTTACGGTTGATGGTGTCCCTCTGGCCGTACGTCGTCCAACTACCGGTCCCGCTCGTGTCGAGGCTGCGCATCGTCGGATCTGGTCCCGAGACGAAGGCGCGTCCGTTGGGCGCGACGTCGACCCAGGGGTAGAGCGGCAGGCTGAGCGCAGCGGAGCTCAGGCTGCGCAGGTTGCCATCGGTCTTACGGACCTCGGGGACGTCGGGCCCGCCGGAGGTGATCAGCATTTCACCGTTCGACATCGGCGTCACAGACGGGTACCAGCGTCCCGCCGCCATGTTGGGCCCAAGGCTCCAGGTGTTGGTGGCCGGATCGAAGAGATGGGTCTGAACGATTCCGTCGAATTGCGGGTCCAAGTTGCCGCCGGCCGTGAACACCGTGCCGTTCACGAGGTGCGCCAGCCCGCTGCAGAAGATGTTGTAGCCCGTGTTGACGCGCACGTTGGTCTGGCTGCCGGTGGCCGGATCCCAAACCGTCGCACGCGTGAAGCTCTCGTCGGGGTCGGCAAGGCTGTCCGACGCCGAGTCGTACGCGAGGACCTTGCCATTCGGCAGCAGCGACGTGAAGATGGCCACGACCGGCCAATTGACCACTGGCCCCCACTGCCCGATCTCGTCCGGTGTCCCGGACACCGCGTCCGCGCGCGAGGCTGCCGCGGATGTCACCTTGGTCTCGTGGTTCTGGTGCTTCTGAGCCGACGGACTGATGACCACGGAGTCCTCTAGGGCGTGGCCGCGCGGCGTCGCCACGCCATGCGCCGAGGCATTTCCGACGGCGACCACCGCGACCGCGGTGGTCCCAAGCGCAATCCAGGCTGCAATTCTCTTCATGGCGACCCCTGCAGACAACGTGCGGACGGCACCTAAGCTACACCCCTCCCGGATCACCGCGTGGGCAGGCCCAATTCGGGCAGGCCCAATTCGCGATCATGACCAGGTACGCCGGGCACCGGTTGTTAGTCGTATCTCGCGCTGGCCGCGGCTCGCTCCGCGGGCGCCGTTTGACAAGTAGGGGTCCCGCTGGACCCCTATGCTGAAGGCGTGGCCAGAGGGGACCGGAAGGGCCTCCGGTCGGTGTTCGACGGGGGCCGCGGGGCCGAAGCAGGCTCGTTGGGGTTGGGTGGCGACGAGGATGCCGTCCAATCGGGCGAGCTTGCGGTTCGAGCGCCGCGAGGAGTACTCGGGTCCACCGCTGCTCGCCGGGCCCTCCGTTTCTCAGCGAGCCTCACATGGCTCTTCGAGGGACCCGGTTACCTGTACGTCGCGCTGACGGTGGACGCGGCTCTGCTGCTCGTCGCACTGGTCGTCGCGGACGCGGTCAACCCGGCCCCCTCCTACTGGCCGGCCCTACTGATCAGCCCGCTGACGGTGATCCTGCTCGCCGCGATGCGGATGTACGACCCGCGTGCGCAGATAGCCCGTCTCGACCGGGTCGCCACGGTGGCGGGCGCCACTGCGCTCGCCGCGATCGGCGTCTCCGGGGTCATCCAGGTACTGCGACCGCCCGCCACCGACTCCGACCTCGTGGCGATCCAGCTCGTATTCGGCACCGTGCTCCTGGTCATCTGGCGTGCGGCCTTTTCCACGGCACGGATCCGCGCCAGAAAAGCAGAGCTCTGCGGGCGGCTCGCACTGATCGTGGGTGCCGGTGAGGTCGGGGCCCGGATCGAGCACCGACTGCTGCAGCTGCGGCAGATCGGGCTCGTCCCCATCGGGTTCATCGACGAGGACCCGGTACCGGCGCACGAGCTCGATCGCCGTGAGGGTCCCGTCCTCGGCGCGCCCGAGGAATTCGAATCGATCGTCGAGAAGACAGGGGTGCAGGAGGTGGTCTTTGCCTTTCAGGCCGATCCTGACGTCACCTTGCGCCCGCTGGTGCATGCATGTGAGGCGCGGGGGGTCGGCGTCGCGATCGTGCCGCGGCTGTTCGACGACGTGACCAATCGCATGGTGCTCGAGCACGTCGGCGGGCTCCCCGTCTTCGAGCTGCGTCGGGTCGATCCGCGGGGCTGGCAGTTCGCCCTCAAGCATGGGTTCGACCGGGTCGCCGCCGCGCTCCTCCTGCTGGTGCTCTCTCCGATTCTCGCGGTGGTCGGCTTGTCCGTGCTGGTCTCGTCGGGCCGGCCTGTGCTCTATCGGCAGGCG
>Ga0207687_10003653_pt1 | contig 10367 bp, 7 predicted proteins | sample KBSM54metaG_FD_184399 | JGI IMG/M metagenome (GOLD analysis project Ga0207687, IMG submission 184399) | Miscanthus rhizosphere microbial communities from Kellogg Biological Station, Michigan, USA - KBS M5-4 metaG (SPAdes) (version 2) | ecosystem: Host-associated > Plants > Roots > Rhizosphere >... | reverse complement strand
ATTCGTTCCCGGCGGCGCCGGCACCGGCTATGCCAGTACGGGAACCGGTGGCGGTGGTGGAGGCGGAGCAGCGGGCGGCGGACGCGGGGGCGCAGCGGGCGTCACCGTTGACGGTCCGTTCAATCCCACCGGCGATCCCGTGGATACCACCAGCCGAACGCGCATTTTCGTGTGCCGCGCCCCCGATCCCAAAGAAGAGGCCTCGTGCGCTGCGCGCATTCTTTCCAACCTGGCGCGCAAGGCGTTCCGGCGTCCGGTGGCCGACAAGGATCTCGCATCCCTGATGCCGTTTTACACCGAGGGCAGGAAGACCGGCTCGTTTGAGGGCGGCGTGGAGAACGCCATGGTGGCTATGCTGGCGAGCGTCAAGTTCTTGTACCGCACCGAGCTGCCGCCGGCCGGATTGAAGCCAGGCAGCGTATACCGCCTCAGCGGCACGGAACTGGCGTCGCGCCTGTCATTCTTCCTGTGGAGCAGCATTCCCGATGAAACGCTGCTGGCCGTAGCGGAACAGGGCAAGCTGAGCGATCCCAAGGTCCTGGAGCAGCAGGTTCGCCGCATGCTGGCCGATCCGCGCGCCGGGACTCTGACCACCAACTTCGCCTTTGAGTGGCTCAAGATTCGCGATATGGATGCGCTGGAGCCCGATCCGTTTACCTACCCGGCGTTCGATCGCTCGCTGCGCGCCGCCTTGCGTCGCGAGATGGAGATGTTCGTGGATAGCATCTTTCATGAGGACCGCAGCGTGGTGGATCTTCTGAACGCCAACTACACCTTCGTGAATGAACGGCTGGCGGCGCATTACGGGATCGACAACATCCGGGGTGACCAGTTCCGGCGCGTGACGCTCACGGATCCGAATCGCTTCGGGCTGCTGGGCAAGGGCGCGGTGCTGATGGTCACGGCCTATCCCAACCGCACGTCGCCGGTGCTGCGCGGGTCCTACATTCTGGAGAACATCGTGGGCACGCCGCCCGCGCCGCCCCCGCCCAACGTCGAGGCCTTCAAGGAGAACAAGGAAGGCGAAAAACCCAAGACCATTCGCGAGATCATGGAAGCGCATCGCGCCAATCCCACCTGCAATGCCTGCCACGGCGTAATGGATCCGCTGGGATTCTCGCTCGAGAATTTCGACACCATCGGCTCCTACCGGTCCATGGACCGCTTCACCCGCACGAAAATCGACACCAGCGGAAAGCTGGTGGATGGAACCGCGGTGAACGGTCCCAGCGATCTGCGAAACGCGCTTCTGGCTCATCCCGAGCAGTTCGTGCAAACGTTTACCGAGAAGATGACGATGTATGCCCTGGGCCGGGGAATTCAGTATTTCGACATGCCCAGTATTCGCAAGATTGTGAAGGACGCCAAGCGCGATAGCAACTATAAGTTCTCGTCGATTGTGATGGGGATCGTGGCCGCGCCGGCGTTTCAGTCGAGTGTGGTGGAACGTCCTGAGCCCGCGCAAGTGGCGGCCAAGTAAAGGAGCATCGAAAATGTTTATCACCAAGAAGCACCTGACGCGCCGCACGGCCCTGAGAGGTCTCGGAACCGCTCTGGCGCTTCCGCTCCTCGACGCCATGATTCCCGCGCGCACTGCGCTGGCGCAAACGGCGGCGAAAGTAACCCCACACTTGGGCTTCATCTACTTTCCTCACGGCGCGGTGCAGAACCGCTGGACTCCCACAGGCACGGACGGCTCCATGGGCGAGTTCGGGGAGATCCTGAAGCCGCTGGATAAATACAAGGCGATGACCACGGTGTTCAGCAACATTGATAATCAGGCCGCGGTGGGCCCGGTGCACGCCCTTTCGCCCGGCACATGGCTCTCCTGCGTTCATCCGGCGATCAGCCAGGAGGCCCATGGCGGCACCACGGCGGATCAGCTGGCCGCGCAGCACATCGGGCAGGATACGCCGCTTCCATCGCTCGAAGTGGCCACGGAAAGCAAGGGCGGCGGCGGTTTCTGCGATCGCGACTACGGCTGCTCCTACGCGGGAACCATTTCGTTCCGCACGCCCACCACTCCGCTTCCCATGGAGAACGATCCGCGGAAGCTGTTCATCCGCCTGTTCGGCCAGGGCGATAACGCCGCCGAACGCACGCGTTTATCCAAGCAGTATGTATCGCTCCTCGACATGGTGGGGGGAGAAGCCAAGGAATTGCAGCGCGTGCTGGGGCCATCGGATAACGCCATGCTCTCGGATTACCTGGAAAGCGTGCGCGAGATCGAGCGGCGCATTCAGAAGATGGAAGCTCGCGACCTCTCGCACGTCGATATTCCCAACGCGCCCGCCGGCGGGCCGATTCCGTTCGATCAGCACCTCAACCTGATGTTCGATCTGGTGGCCTTGGCCTACCAGGCCAACATGACGCGCGTGTTCTCCTTCATGATGGCTGCCGAAGTCAGCGGGCAGACCTACAACCACATCGGCGTTTCCGATGCCTTCCATCCGTTGTCGCATCACAACAATGAGCCGGCCAAGATGGACCGGCTGGTGAAGGTGCAGAACTATCACACCCAGGTGTTCGCCAAGTTTTTGGACAAGCTGGCCAAGATGCCGGATGGCGATGGCACCATGCTGGATCATTCGCTGTTCCTGTATGGCAGCAACATGAGCAACAGCAACGCGCACAACCACTATCCGCTGCCCACGTCGATCGTGGGAGGCTGGAAGACGGTGAAGGGCGGCCAGCACCTGTTGCCCGCGGAGCACACGCCGCTCGCCAACGTGTTGTTGACCATGCTGGACCGCGTAGGCGTGACCCAGGACAAGATCGGCGACAGCACGGGCAAGCTCCTGGAGGTCTAGGGCCATGAAGATCCTGCTGCTGGCCACGCTGGCTGCTGTTCTCTTATTTGCCGCGGCGCCCGTATGGGCGGCCGATGCTCCCGCAACATCTGCTCCCCTCGCGGCCGCGGTCAAAGCTGGCCAGCGCGCGGCGGCGATCGATATGATCGCGAAGAAGTCGGCCGACGTGAATGCCGCCGAAGCCGATGGCTCGACGGCGCTCCTGTGGGCCGCGAACGGGAATGACGCGGATCTGGTCGCGCGTCTGCTGAAAGCCGGCGCGAACCCAAATGTGCGCAATCAGTTGCGATCGACTCCGCTGGCCGAGGCAGCTTTCAACTCCAATACAGCCATGGTCAAGGCGCTGCTGGATGCCGGCGCGGATCCCAATGCCGCCGGACCGGATGGCCAGACGCCCCTTATGGTCATCGCGCGGACGTCGAATGTCGCCGCCGCCAAGCTGCTACTCGACAAGGGCGCGAATCCCAACGTAAAAGAAGCCCAGCGCGGGCAGACGGCGCTGATGTGGGCCGCTGCCTCGAGCGAAGGTCCCATGATGCGTGAGCTGCTGGCTCACGGCGCTGAGGTCGACGCGACGTCGGCCCTTGATTTGATGACCCCGCTGGTCAGCGGGGAGCCGCGCGCGCAGCCTCGCCCGCCCGGTGGCATGACGCCCATGCTGTTCGCCGTCCGCGAAGGCTGCATGGATTGCGTAAAAGCGCTGGTGGAGAAAGGCGCCAAACTCGACCTGCCGGATCCGGAAGGGGTAACGCCCTTGATCTCGGCGGTCTTTAACGCGCATTTCGATGTGGCAAAATACCTGATCGATCAAGGCGCGAACATCAATCGCTGGGATTGGTGGGGCCGCACGCCTCTGTATCTGGCGGTGGATTTCAACACGCTGCCCCACGGCGGACGCCCCGACCAGCCGTCACTGGATGAAGCGCTGCCCATCGACATCATACGAATCCTGCTGGACAAGGGCGCGAATCCCAACATCCAGTTGAAGCTTTTTCCTCCGTTTCGCGCGACCGGCAATGATCGCGGCCTGGATGGCATGCTGACGATGGGCACCACGCCGCTGCTGCGCGCGGCCAAAGCGCTGGACGCCCCGGCGATCAAGCTGCTGTTGGAGCATGGCGCCATTGTCGATCTTCCGAACAGCCAGGGCATGACGCCCACGCTGGCGGCCTCCGGCATGGGCTCTACCGATGCCGACACGCGCGGATACTACAACACGCCGGATGTTCAGGACCGCTCCATTGCGTCGCTCGAATTGCTGCTGGCGCACGGTGGCGAAGTGAACGGCAAGGCGGGCCGCCTGCAGCAGGCTCCCCTGCATGGCGCGGCATTTTGGGGCTGGAATAAAGCCGTCGAGTACCTGCTGGCAAAAGGCGCCGACATCAACCTGGCCGATTCCCGCGGGTTCACTGCTCTGGATTACGCCATGGGTCGGGCCGGCGGCAACAGCCGAGGCGGGCAGCGCATCGATGTCCACAAGGAAACCGGTGACCTGATCGCATCCAAGGGCGGAATCGCAGGAACTCCCATACCGCAGCCGGGTGGCCGCGCAACCGGGCGTTAGAAACCATACAGCGCCCGCGCGTTATCCCGTAAGACCATGTGCGCCAGCTGTGAGGCTCGCTCGCGTGTAATCTCGCCCGAGCGCAGCATCTCGGTGAGCGCGATGGCCAGTGCTTGCCGACCGGCGTGAGCCCCAATCCAGCCGCCTTCTTCCCATCCCATCTCGGACGAATACGGATAAGCGTCGGTAGCGAACAATACTTTCTCGGGCACATATTCCAGCCATTCGCGCAGGATGCCCGCCAGCGTCGCCGGAGTCAGCGCCAAACTCTGTGAGGAAAAGTCCAGCCACAGGTTGGGCTTGGTGAGCAACGCCGTGATCTCCCGTGTGAAGGGCCACCCGCCGTGCAGCATCACGAATTTGGTCTTGCGCAGATCCGGATCGTTCAACACGCTTTCGAGCAGCAGCGGATGGACGCCGCTCACTTCGAAGTATCCGCCCGCGCCGGCGTTCGAGTGCACATGCACCGCCATGCCCAGCCGCCCGCATTCGGCCGCGACATACCGGAACAGGAAATCCTGCAGCGGTTTGTATTCGGCTGGCGCCGCGCCGCCTTTCGTCACATACCGTGCGTAAACCGCATCCGCAGTAGCGCGATCCACTTTGTCGAAATCGAGCGATCGCAGATATCCAGCTTCGAACTTCTCGGCCACAGCGCCGCCGGCTCGCTGGCGTTCGAGCGTCGGCGTCACCACGCGCGCCAAGTATTCGCCCAGCGTCGGTGGAACCGCCTGCATCCCCAGGGTCGTCAGATAGCGGCCGCGCAGCTTATCTTCGAGCGCGAAAAACGCCTTGCGATCCGGATTGACGCTTGCCAGCTTCGCATTGTCCAGCGGAAAGATCAGTGCGTCCGCATAGGGTACCCAGCGGAATCGCGGCGGCTGAATGCTGGCGCCCATTTCCACGCGGTTGGCCAGCATCACATCGACGCCCATCTGATCCAACGCCCACGCCGGATATTGCTCGCCTTTTTCCTGCATGGCTTGCTGCTTGCCGGACAGGGCCAGGGCGGCTTGCGCCAGCGCAGGCGCTCCCGGCCTGAAGTTGACCGGATCGGCTTGCGGCTCCATGTTGTCCACCGGCAGCGCATCGAAATCGCGATCCGGCTTTTCGCCGCTCGCCACGATGCGCACTGGATGCGCGTGATTGTCGATGGCTCGGATGCCGTCGATCTCCGCGGCCAGATCCGCATCGGCTGCCGGCTGTGTCCGGTTGCACCCACTCAAGAGAACCAGTGCGGCTGCGGCGATGCCACAGAACTGCCTAGCCTGTCGCCGATTCCGTGAAGGACGGCTCTGTGGCAGCGTTATGGATCTGATCGAATTCGAGGACTTCCGTTCGACTCCCGATGATGAAAGGTGTGCGTTCATGAATCGTCCTGGGCTCGATGTCCATGATCCTTAGTTTTCCGCTGGTCGCGTAGCCTCCGGCTTGTTCGGCGATAAAGGCCAGCGGATTGGCTTCGTATAGAAGACGCAGTTTGCCATTGGGATTCTTCTTCGTCGGAGGATACAGGAACACGCCGCCTTTAAGCAGGGTCCTGTGGAAGTCCGCTACCAGCGAGCCGATGTAACGCGATCCGTAGCCTCGCGATCGCAACCGGCCTAAATAGGTCCGGTAGGATTCCGGAAAACCGTCGGCGTTAGCCTCGTTCACAGAGTACGTATTGCCCGCCGCCGGCATCTTCATGTTGTCGAAGGTGAGGACGAAAGCGCCGATTTCCGGCTCTAGCGTGAAACCGTACACGCCCTGTCCGGCCGTGTAGACAAAGATAGTCGAGGAGCCGTACACCACGTAACCGGCAGCCACCTGTTTCCAGCCGGCTTGAAGAACGGCAGTCTCTCCGGGTGTCCCCTCGGGACGCCGCAAGATGGAGAAAATGGTCCCAACGCTGACGTTGACATCGATATTGGATGAGCCATCCAGAGGATCGAAAACCACGATGTATTTGCCGCCAGCCGAACGGTCGATGGTCACCGGCTGTTCGTTTTCTTCCGATACCAGGAACGCGACGCTTTCGCGCGCTCCCAGACAATGCAGGACGGCCTGGTTGGCATACACATCGAGCTTCTGCTGCGTCTCGCCCTGAACGTTAGTGGCGCCAGCGGACCCGAGAATATCCACTAATCCCGCGCGACGAATCTTCGCCTGGATCATTTTGGTGGCGAGCGTCATGCCCGAGAGCAGCGATGAAAAGTTCCCGCGGGCGGCCGGAAACTTGTCCTCCTGCTGTTCCAGAATATGCTGCTGAACGGTAACAATCATCCGTTGGCAAAGGATACCAAGGAACGGCGATATTCGCGACTGGGCGCTATCTGCGCCTGGGCTGCTGCATCCGGATCTTCCGGCACTTGGGGCATTTCCACTTTCTCTGCTTGTGGTAGATGTGCCCCTTGAGCTCTTTCATCGGGATCCGGCAGGTCTTACAGGTCATGAAGGTATCAAAAGATAGTGGCCCGATCTCCCTTTTGATGCAAATATGGGTACAAGGGATCTTCAAAATTGGCTATCAAGTGTCCGGACTGTAAAAGCACCACTGTAAACGATCGCGCTCTGGCCTGCTACGTGTGCCGCCGAAAATTCGATCCTCCAGGTCACGTGCCACAACGGTTTCTCCTGATGGCCGGGTTGATCGGATTGGTCCTGGCCGTGGTCTTTGTCGCGGCGCAGCAGCTGCTTGCTACCCGCTGACCACCCTCCGGAGTTCAGAATCACGGCCCGTGCCCCGTCCAGGGTATGAGTCTTGACAAAGTATCACATTAGATATAATCTAAATTCTTCGTGAACGCCGAGGCGATCAAGCGCTCTTTGGAAGCCCGTGGGCTGCGCTCCACTCCGCAGCGCTACGCCGTGTTGGCGTTCTTAATGGAACACAACAGGCATCCCACGGCTGCGGAAATCTTTGAGGCCGTGAATCGCGTGGATCCGCGCTCTTCCAGGGCCACCACCTATAACAATCTCCGGGACTTGGTGCAGGCAGGTTTGGTGCGTGAAGTGGCCGCCGAGGGCCGCGCCGCGCGCTTCGATGCCAAAGGCACCCAGCATCACCATTTCATCTGCGACCGCTGCGGCCATGTCGAGGACATGGAGTGGTTCGACGTGCCCAAGCCCGCCTCGGCCATTCTCGGAAAGCGGATTCTTCGCGAAAGCGAAGTCATTTTCCGGGGGCTCTGCGCGAAGTGCGCGCCCCGGCACGCTTCACGTTAAGCATCGCAGTCTTTTACCAATTCGAAGGAGGATCACAAATGGACAAAGAACTCACCGGGACGGCTGCAACGGTCCCCAATAATCCAACGGAAGCCAAGTGCCCCGTAAAGGTTGGCCCTCGCAGACACACGGTGGCCGGGGCTCCGACGAATTCGCGCTGGTGGCCGGACCAGCTGAATTTGAAGATCCTCCATCAGAACTGCCCCCTATCCGATCCGATGGACAAGGAGTTCAACTATGCCAAGGAGTTCAAGAGTCTCGATCTCAACGCCGTGATTAAGGATCTGCATGCCTTGATGACGGATTCACAGGCATGGTGGCCGGCCGACTATGGCCACTATGGACCGTTTTTCATTCGCATGGCGTGGCACAGCGCAGGCACGTACCGCACCGGGGACGGCCGCGGCGGAGCAGGCTCTGGCACCCAGCGTTTTGCGCCTCTCAATAGCTGGCCTGATAATGCGAGCCTGGATAAGGCACGCCGGCTGCTCTGGCCGATCAAGCAGAAGTATGGCCGGAAAATCTCTTGGGCCGACCTGATGATTCTCACGGGCAACGTCGCACTGGAGTCGATGGGATTCAAAACCTTCGGTTTCGGCGGCGGGCGCGAGGACGTCTGGGAGCCCCAAGAAGACATCTTCTGGGGGCCTGAGGGCACTTGGCTGGGGGACGAGCGCTACAGCGGCGATCGACAGCTTGATAATCCTCTCGCCGCTGTTCAGATGGGATTGATTTATGTGAATCCGCAGGGGCCCAACGGCAATCCCGATCCAATCGCTGCGGCACGCGATATCCGCGAAACATTCGCTCGCATGGCGATGAATGACGAGGAGACCGTTGCGCTCATTGCCGGCGGTCACACTTTCGGCAAAACCCACGGAGCCGCCGATGCGGGCAAATATGTCGGCGCTGAACCCGAGGGCGCCCCCATCGAGGAGCAAGGCTTTGGATGGACCAACACGTTCGGCAGCGGCAAAGGCGCCGATACCATCACCAGCGGTTTGGAAGGCGCCTGGACCACCACGCCAACGAAGTGGAGTAACAACTACTTCGCCAATCTGTTCGGCTTTGAGTGGGAGTTGTCCAAGAGCCCGGCTGGCGCGCATCAGTGGACGCCGAAGAACGGCGCCGGCGCGGGCACTGTACCCGATGCCCACATTCCATCAAAGAAGCACGCCCCGTTCATGCTCACCACGGACCTCTCCCTAAAGATGGACCCGATCTATGGGCCCATTTCGAAGCGCTTCCACGAAAATCCGCAGGAGTTCGCCGACGCATTCGCCAAGGCTTGGTATAAACTCACGCATCGCGACATGGGACCCATCGCGCGCTACCTCGGCCCACTGGTTCCCAAGGAGCAACTGATCTGGCAGGATCCTGTTCCCGCCGTGGATCTTCCGTTAATCGGGGAGCAGGACGCTGCTGCTTTGAAGGCCAAGATCCTCGCTTCCGGCCTTTCCATCTCGCAATTGGCCTCGACGGCCTGGGCGTCGGCTTCTACTTTTCGCGGCTCCGACAAACGCGGGGGCGCCAACGGCGCGCGCGTTCGCCTCGCACCGCAGAAGGATTGGGAAGTCAACCAGCCGGCTCAACTGGGGAACGTGCTGAAGAAACTGGAGGCGATCCAAAAGGAGTTCAACTCCGGCGGAAAGAAGGTTTCCCTCGCCGACCTGATCGTTCTGGGCGGCGACGCGGCTGTCGAGGCGGCGGCGAAGAAAGCCGGACAGGACGTCAAGATACCGTTCACGCCGGGGCGCACGGATGCTTCGCAGGAGCAGACCGATGTGCACTCCTTCGCGCCGCTGGAACCGGTGGCGGACGGCTTCCGCAACTACCTTCGCAGCGGACAGCCCCTGCCGGCCGAAGAACTGCTGCTGGATCGGGCGCAGTTGCTGACGCTGACCGCTCCTGAGATGACCGTTCTCATCGGCGGCTTGCGCGCCTTGAATGTAAACGCCGGGCAGTCCAAACACGGGGTGTTCACTAACCGGCCCGAAACGCTGACGAATGATTTCTTCGTCAACCTGCTCGACATGAGTACGGAGTGGAAGCCCTCGTCGGAAGGCGTGTATGAGGGGCGCGATCGCGCGACGGCCAAAGTCAAGTGGACCGGCACCCGCGTGGATCTGGTCTTCGGTTCGAACTCCCAGCTCCGGGCCCTCGCGGAAGTCTATGCCTGTAACGACTCGAAGGAGACGTTTGTGAAGGACTTCGCGGCTGCGTGGACCAAGGTGATGAACCTGGATCGCTACGATGTGGCCTGAGCCCGGCTGAGCTATTTACCGGGGCCTGGTTCGACCGGAGCCCCGGTGCCGGAAGAGCCCAGGAACAGCTTCTTACCGTCGGGATAGGTGATGTTCGACCCGTTCGCGCGGTTGGAGCCGTCCTTGGCCTGGAAGCCATCGACGGCGATCTTCTGGCCCTTTTCCAGTGAGCCTTTATTGAACCCACGGCGCAGAAGAATATTGGGGCTTCCACCTTCGATCATCCAGCTGGTCACTGTACCGTCCGGCGCAGTGACGTCGATATGGATCCACGTATGCGGATTGATCCACTCCATCTGCGTGACCACTCCTTCGAGGTGGACCTGCTTCTTGCCGTCGTATTCGGCGGCAAATGCATGATGCGCCCAGACAGGCGATACGGCCGCAAGCAATCCCGCCGAAGCGACGGCCACTGAGAAAGTCTTTCGCATGGATAATCTCCTGTCCTACTTCTTGCCGGCCTTAGCGGCTTCCGCCGCAGCCTCGTCCGCGCGAGCGCCTTTGAGCATATTGAACATCGCG
>Ga0207687_10003645_pt1 | contig 10380 bp, 7 predicted proteins | sample KBSM54metaG_FD_184399 | JGI IMG/M metagenome (GOLD analysis project Ga0207687, IMG submission 184399) | Miscanthus rhizosphere microbial communities from Kellogg Biological Station, Michigan, USA - KBS M5-4 metaG (SPAdes) (version 2) | ecosystem: Host-associated > Plants > Roots > Rhizosphere >... | reverse complement strand
TAGAAGCAACCCATTATAGTTTCCGGTGCCTCCATCGTCCCATTTATCGACATATCCGTACGCTACGCCGTTCTTAGGATCCTGAAGAACCAGCTTGCGGCGCTGGTTTGTCGTCCCCGTCGTGCATGTCGCCCCGGGATTGCAAATCGCTGGGTTGAGTTCGGTCTCGGTAAACAAGTGGACCATTTGACTGCCCAGGTAACTGACGGAGAGCAGCCAGTCCTGCGCGATCTGGTGCTGGATGCTCACGTTCCACTGTTCGACATATGTGGTGTGGCTATTGAAATCGAAGGTGTTGAACGTGGCGAAGGTTGGAAATGGCGAGCTGGCGGTCAAAGTAACCGGGAAGGGATTGCCGCCCGGCTGTCCAAGATAAGGATCCGCCAAACCGCCAGCTGGACTGGTCAGATTGTTGCGCACGAAAAAGGGCGGAGCAGTTTCGGTATTGAGGTGGTATTGCACGGGGATGAGATCGTAAAAGATTCCGTAGGAAGCCCGAATGGAGGTCTTTCCATCGCCTTTCGGATCCCAGGCCAAGCCCAGGCGGGGCGCAAAATCCTTCCACTGCTTGTTCATTCCCGTGTTGTCGGGAAAGCCCGGATCACCAGGATAAAAGAGGCCGGCGGGGGCATTGGCAAACTGCGAACTCTTGATCCCGGCGTTAAATCGGCCCTGGTCGAACTGGTAGATCAAACCTTGGGCGAAGCGCATCGGGAAGTACGGTTCCCAGCGCAGGCCATAACTCAGGGTGAGGCGCGGCTTAATTTTCCAAGTATCCTGCGCATAGAGTCCCGTGTACCATTGCCTTACCAGAAGCGTATTGGGAGGCGCTTGCGCCAGGCTGAATAGATTCCCGGTGAGGTAATCTGCCAGACCGAAATTCGTGGCCTGCCCGTTGAAGGTAAGCTGCCCCATCGCCAGGACCCGCGCATAGGTGTTCGAATTCCAATGAGCTATATTCGCTCCGAAAGAAATCTGATGCTTGCCTCGTACCCAGGAAACGTCTTCCCCCATCTGGAGCGTCGTGGTTCCGTAAGTAGCGTCTGTGTCGGTTGCACCGCCGATATTGAATCCGCCCGTAACCGAAAGGGTAGTGTATTTGGGCAGGTAGCTGAAAATATTGATTCCCACATCCTGAGGTCCAAAGAACTGCGCTCCGACACGTGCAATCCCGCTGCGATTGAGTGTCGCGCGAAAAGAATTCACAGCATTCGGGCTGATGATGTAGGTATCGCCCAAAGTAAGCGTTTGTACCAGGTCGTCCACTCCCGAACCCGCGACACCACTGAAAGCGGCGGTGGTAAGAAGATTGCCGCCCGAGGAATTAAAGGGAGCCGGCTGAACCAAGTTCGTTCCGATGTAGCGAGCGAACAGCGTATGTGACGAACTCAACTGGTAATCCACCCGGCCTACCGCATCCCGCTGATCTTGAATGTTCGCAGCTCCGTAGTTAACGCGGCCGCACTGATCGATAATCAGATTGCTCGGGAGTTTGGATGCGATGTTAATCGCGGGTTTGCTGAAGCGGGAGACCGGAATCTGATTGAGTGGAGCGAAGGGCTGGCCGGTCGCCGGATCCTTCAAAGTAATGGCCTTGCCGCCGTTGCACGTGGCTGAAGTGGCGGCGGTGAAATCGCCTGAAAGCATCGCAGCTGTGGGAAGGTGCTCCGTACTGTTTTGAACCGCGTCCTGGCGCGTCGGAGTTCCCTGATAGCCCACAAAGAAGAACAACTTGTTCTTCATAATGGGCCCGCCGAATGTTCCACCGTACTGGTTACGCTTTAACGTATCCCGAGTCTGGGCGAAGAAATTACGCGCATTGAACTCATAATTACGCACAAACTCGAATGCCGCCCCGTGCCAGTCATTAGTGCCGGATCTTGTGATCGCGTTGACGGCCGCCGCCGAGTGCATCCCATACTGCGCCGGCAGTGCGCTGGTCTCGACCTTGAACTCCTGCAATGCTTCGGGGAAAGGCAATGGCTCATTCAGGTTGGTGTAAGGGTCGTTATGCATCGCTCCGTCGAGTACATACGAAGCGCCGGAGCCCAGCCCGCCGGCGACCGAAACCGAGACTTCGGTAGTCTGGATAGTTCGCGTGGAGACGAGATTCGCGTCGCCACCGGGAACCGCCGCGCCAACCATGTAAATCAGATCGGAAACCTGGCGGCCCACCAGCGGAAGATCAAGCACGCGCCGGCCATCGATGACCGAGCCAACCCCTGTGCTTTGCGTTTCCACCATGGTTGCCGCCGCCTCTACCCGGACCGATTCGCTCACAGCACCGATCGTCAAGGAAACATCGATGGTTGGGTTGGTCGCTACCTGCAAGACAATGCCGGTCTGTATGTATCTCGAGAATCCCTGCTTGGTGACTTCCAACTGATACGGTCCCACCGGCAGATTCGCAAGAACGTAGGATCCGTCCGTGTCTGTGGTCGCGACCCGGATGAGGTTCGTTTCCTTCTGCGTCACCTTAACCTCGGCGCCTGGCACCGCGAGACCCGTGGAGTCCTGAACGTTCCCTTTGATCTGAGAGGTGGAAACAGCCTGCGACCACACTGCGGCGCAAGCGAAGAGACAAGTAGCAGTAAAACGAAGGATAATTCTCACTCCGCCCCCTTTTTTCCCGAAAGCGATTACTGGTGAGGGATTATATTTTGCGTGAGCAGGGGAGTCAAGGCCCCGACGGTTAGCGGCTGGTTTCGCTCGCCAGGCGGCTGGCTACGGGACGGTCCTGACCGGCATACTTGTTGCCGGATTTCTTGTAATAGGGAACGGCTACGCGTGAGGAAAGCTGTTCGAAGGTAAACGAGCAGATCCGCATGCCGGGATATAGAGCAACGGGCATGACGCCGAGATTGCTCAGTTCGAGCGTGGCCCGGCCGCGCCAGCCGGGATCGAACAGTCCTGCCGTCCCGTGCACGATAATGCCGATGCGGCCCAGGCTCGACCGGCCTTCGAGTCGTCCCAGAACGTCGTCATCCAGTTCCAGGGTTTCTTGCGTGATCGCCAGGGCGAACTCGCGGGGCTGCAAGATGAACGGCTCGCCCGGCGGCACCTTGATGGTGCGCATCAGGTCCTGGATGGCGGTCTTTTCCTTAAGGTCGATCAGCGCGTGGCGGCTGTGTTCGAATACGCTAAACTCATCGCCCAGACGGAAATCGATGGAGCAGCTTCCGAACTGCTCGGCGGGAAGCTCGGGCGTGATCTTGATCTTGCCCTCGGCGAGATAACGCCGGATATCGATGTCGGAAAGAACCATCTCTTGATGATAAGCGGTGATCCCGCTAAACTAAAACATGGCTACCAAAATCGGCATTAACGGCTTCGGCCGGATCGGCAGAAACGTATTCCGGGCCGCAATCAACAACCCGGACGTGGAGATCGTCGCCACCAACGATCTGACCGACACCAAGACGCTAGCGCACTTATTGAAGTACGACTCGATTTTGGGTCCCATCCATGCCGATGTGAAGGCCGACGCCGACGGGATTTTGGTCGACGGAAAACGTATTCACGTTTACGCGATCAAAGACCCGGCCGAGATCGATTGGTCCAAATTCGGCGTTGAGGTTGTGATCGAATCGACCGGCCGGTTCACAGAAGCCCAGGACGCCAAGAAGCACCTGCGCGGCACGGTCAAGAAAGTTATCATTTCGGCTCCCGCCAAGAACGAAGACATCACGATTGTGCTGGGCGTGAACGAATCGTCTTACGATGCGGCCAAGCACAACATCATTTCAAACGCATCCTGCACGACCAATTGCCTGGGTCCAGTGGTGAAGGTGCTGCACGAGAAATTCGGCATCGAGAAGGGCTCGATGACCACCATCCACAGCTACACCAACGACCAAAACGTGCTCGATTTTCCACATAAGGACCTACGCCGCGCGCGCGCCGCGGCGATTAACATGATCCCCACTACCACGGGCGCCGCCAAAGCCATCGGGCTGGTCATGCCGGAGCTTAAAGGGAAACTCGACGGCTACGCCATGCGCGTCCCGACCCCGAATGTCAGCGTCGTGGATCTGGTGGCGGTGACCACGAAACCGACGACTACAGAAGAGGTCAATGCCGCGCTCAAAGCAGCCGCGGAAGGACCACTTAAGGGAATCCTCGCGTATACCTCGGATCCGGTGGTCTCGACTGACATGATGCACAACCCCAATAGCTCGATTGTCGATTCCGACCTCACGAAGGTCCTGGGCGGAAACCTCGTCAAGGTGGTCTCCTGGTACGACAACGAATGGGGCTATTCGATGCGCTGCGTCGATTTGGTGAAGTACCTGGCGAAGAAGGGTCTGTAATCCCCGGGCTACGCTCGTAGGGGATATCCTCCGGATGCGTGGCTCGCGGTTGGCCGATGGTCAACCATGGACCTTCGGTTTCGATCGGCGCTGATGTGCAGCCTAATTTTGCTTGCCGCGCCGCTGCTTCGGGGGGACGATCCTGTGTCTGGCACCACTGCGCAGGATCTATCCGCTCTGACGCTCGAGCAACTGCTCAACCTCCAAGTGGTAGGAGCGGCTCTCCACCCGCAGAGCTTGCGGGACGCGCCGGCCAGCATCACCGTCATCACAGCTGCGGATATCTACAAATATGGCTATCGTACTTTGGGCGAGGCCATGGAGTCCGTGCACGGTTTTAGTCTCAATGGCAACCGCAGTTATCAATCGGTGGGCGTTCGAGGCTTCAACCTGCCCTGGGACTTTGGTAGCCGCATTCTCGTGATGGTCGACGGCCATAACATGGCCGACCACGTCTTCGATTCCATGCTCTGGTTTGGGGACGATTTTCCGGTCGACATGCACCTGGTCAAGCAGATCGAGATCATCCGAGGTCCTTCCTCCGCGCTGTACGGAAGCAATGGAGAGTTCGCCACCGTCAATATCATCACTAGGCCTCCGGAGGAAGCCGGCCCGCCAACCCTATCCGCTGAGATTGGTAGCTTCGGCGAGAAGAAGGCCCAGATGATGGCAACCGTTCCGATCGGCAAGCGCGCCAACATGTTGTTCTCCGGCACCGTGTTCAACGATAGCGGCGAAAGTCCCTTATATTTCCCGGGGCTGGACGCGCCCGAAACCAATCACGGACAAGCCATCCGCATGGATGGCCAGAAAGGTTATCATTTCTTCGCTAATGTGACCTGGCGTAACTGGAACCTCACCGCCGTCCTTTCCAATCGAAACAAGATCCAGCCTGTATCCTGGGGTGACACTATTTTCAATGATCGTGGAACGCATCTGGACGAAACGACCAACTACCTGGATGCTTCCTACACGCGCGAGTTCGCCTCGGGGACTCTGCAGTGGCGCACTTATTACAACCAGGATCATCTGCGCGGGCGCTTCGATTTTCCACTCAGTTCCACTGGCATCGCCGCCCCGGGGGTTGAGGATAATCGGACTGCCTCCGATAGCGACTGGATTGGGACGCAACTCACGTATCGCTTTGACGTGACTCACCTGGGCACGTTAACCGCCGGCGCGGAGGCTCAATTTGATCTACGGACGTTCCAGGGATCTCGTGACGTCGCGCCTGTCCCAATTACCTTCGTGAGCATCAACCGCCGGGACAAGATGTATGCGGTGTTCCTGCAAGAGGAGCGCAGCATTTCCAGGCAATGGACGCTTGATCTGGGCGTACGCCTAGACGGCTCCGCCTATCGCCAAAGTTTCGTCTCGCCTCGTGCCGCGGTGATCTACCAGCCATCCGTCAACTGGACCTACAAGTTTCTCTATGGACGCTCCTTCCGAAATCCGAGTGCCTTCGATCTATTCTTCGAAGATGGCCTCTCTGCGGTGGCCAATCCCGCCGCGCGGCCCGAGAAGGTGGATACCGTCGAGGTCAATGTGGAGCGCAGGATCGGAAGCCGGTTGAACTTGGTGACGGCGGCTTATGGATACAAGATGCATGACTTCCTGGTGAGCGTGTTCACTCCTAACGGCTTGGCCCAGACGCAAAACTCAGGAGTCATTCACGCCAAAGGTTTCGAGATGGAACTGCAGGCTAAGGCCGCCACGTGGCTGGAAGCTACGGCCAGCTACGCGATTCAGGCGGCGGATACGGACATGGCGAACCTGCCCAACTCGCCGCAACATCTGGCTAAGTTGCATTTCGCTCTTCCCTTGGGCCGCAAGTTCGACGTGAGCAGCGGCATGCAGTACATCAGCTCGCGAGAGACCCTGGGCGGTACATCGGTGAAGCCGGCCTATCTGGCGGATTTCACGATCTCGTCACACCGGCTGCTGGCAAATTTCGATGTGCGCTCAGGTTTGAGAAACGCCTTCAACCGGAATTATTCCGATCCCGTCGCGCTCAATCCGCGCGTCGACACCATGCAGCAGTCCGGACGTACATTCTTTGTGGAGTTGATCGTTCATGGCGCCCGGTAGCGGCCACTACCTCATCGTGTTTATGACATGGCCGCGATTACGGCGTCGGTGAATCCCGCGGTTGTCCCGCTGCCGCCGACATCCGGCGTGGTGTGTTTCCCGCCGGCGTAGACTTTCTCGACGGCCTGCTGCAGGCGCGCGGCCGCATCCGGCTCCTGCAAGTGGAACAGCATCAGCGCCGACGATAACATCATGGCCGTGGGATTGGCTATTCCCTTACCAGCAATGTCCGGAGCCGAGCCATGCACCGCCTCGAACACGGCGTCCTTCTCGCCCATGTTGGCGCCGGGCACCATGCCTAATCCGCCGACCAAACCAGCCGCCAGATCCGAGACGATATCGCCGTAGAGATTCGGCAGCAGCAGAATATCGAAGGTCTCCGGGCGAACCACCAGTTGCATGGCGGCGTTATCGACGATCAGCTCTTTGTACTCGATGTGCGCATGGCGGGCCGCCACCTCGCGGCAGCAGCGCAGGAACAGCCCATCGGCCAGCTTCATGATGTTGGCTTTGTGGATGGCGGTCACTTTCTTGCGTCCCGCTTTTTCGGCGTACGCGAACGCGTACTCGGCAATGTTGATGGACGCGACGCGCGTGATCACCTTCAGGCTGGTCACCACATCCTTCACGACTTCATGTTCCAGGCCCGAATACAAGTCTTCCGTGTTTTCGCGGAAGATCACCATGTCGATTTTCACATCGTCGAAACGCGTACCCAGTCCCGGCATGGAGCGCACCGGCCGTACGTTCGCGAACAGGTCCAATTTCTTCCGCAATGCGACATTGACGCTGGTGTATCCGCCGCCCACGGGCGTCGTCACCGGCCCTTTTAGCCCTACGTGCGTCCGCTCCAAGCTCTCGAGTACGTGAGGCGGCAACGAAGTTCCGGCCTTGACGATGACGTCGGCGTTCAACTCTGCGACTTCCCATTCGATGCGGACTCCGGTCGCCTCTACCGCGCGTCGGGCGGCCGCTGCGACCTCGGGCCCAATACCATCGCCCGGGATCAAAGTAACTTTATGAGACATCGTTTCATTGTATCGGGAGTACCCAAAAGTGACCAGGTTTTAACGTCCCCCGGCGAAACTCCCGATCCGCTGTGAGGTTTGAACAGGCAGAAGGCAAGGAGGCCTATCAACATGAAACGAGTAATCATCAGCATCATGAGCGGCGCGCTTCTGATCGGCAGCGCCACGATGTCGTTGGCGCAAGACCCGCTCAAAGAAGGCAAGATCAAAGAGCGCAAGGAGAACCAGCAGAAGCGCATCGCGAAGGGCGTGGCAAACGGCTCCCTGACGCCGAAAGAGACCTCGCGCATCGAGCATCACGAAGCCAAGATCAACAGGGAAGTGCGGCAGGATCGCAAGGAAAACGGCGGAAATCTGACCAACAAGGAAAAGGCCAAGGTCAATCGCCAGCAAAACAGAGTGAGCAAGGAAATCTACAACCAGAAGCACGACGGCCAGACTCAGTAGTTACGCGCCGTTCGCCGACACCCAGCCGCCATTGGCCGAATTCGGCGGGAGAAGCTCTTCCAGTCTTGCTAGGATCGCTTACGGGAAGTCTTAGCTTACTGGAAAGTCATCGGACCCATGGATACGGAGCGCTGGGAACAACGAAATCGGGAGCGCATGGAACGCCGCCAGGCGCGCTGGGACCAGCGGAACGCGTGCGGGGGACCGAATGCCACCGGCGGGCTGATCATCGGGCTCGCGGTGATCGCAGTGGGAGTCCTTTTCCTGCTGAGGAACGTCGGAATCCTATATTTCGATGACATCGGGAGGTACTGGCCGGTCATTCTGATCGTCCTTGGAATTTCGAAGCTGGCCAACACGCATAGTGCTTCGCAGGTCACCTCGGGGATCATCATTGGCGGACTCGGAACCGTCTTCCTGCTGCGAAATCTCGGTTACATCTACGGCAACATTTGGGAATATATTTGGCCCGCCATTCTGATCTCTGTCGGGCTTTCCATCCTGGTGAAGCATTTGGAAAGGCAGGGTCAGGGTCTCGATCCGGGCCAGCCTCCGCCCGGCACAGGTAACCCTTTTCCGCCCAGTTCGGGATTCAATGCCTCGACTTCGGGAGCCAACTACTTGCACGCGGAGTGCATCTTCAGCGGCACCCGGCAGAGACTTGAAACTCAAGATTTCTTGGGCGGCAAGGTTACGGCTGTATTCGGCGGCGCTGAAATTGACCTGCGCAACGTCGGGACGAAACGGGAGGAGGTCTCGATCAAGGCAGAAGCCGTGTTTGGCGGGATCGAAATTTGGGTGCCGGCCCACTGGCAAACGATCGTGCGCGGAACGGGCGTGTTCGGCGGCTTCGAGGACAAAACATTCCCCGCAGCTCCCGGCTCCAACGCCAACGCGCCTCGTCTGGTAGTTACCGGGTCTGCGATCTTTGGCGGCGTCGTTGTAAAAAACTAAGCCGTGAAGAACTGAGCGCCAATGCATCCCATCTTCCGGAATACCGCCAGGCTGGCCGCGTACATGGGGCTGTGGACCATACTGGCGGCCGCTATAGCCGCGTCCATGCGGGTCCCCGGCGATCTCACCTGGAGCGAGGCCTTATCCATATCCGTGCCCCTGTGCATGCTGTACGCCTTTGTTTGTCTCACACCCTGGTACATCTGCCGCGTACTTCCGCTGGGATCGGCGCAAGTGACGAAGTTGCTAATCAACCAACTAGCAGCGACTATTCTTGCCTGCACGTTATGGATCGGGGCTGCACGGCTGCTGGCGTTGGCGATGGACATAGGCCCGCAACTCAATCCTGCGGTTCCGCAACTGGTGGTACTCGGTTTACTGCTCTATCTAATGTCGGTCGCGCTGCACTACGCGTTGCTGGCGGTAGAGGCGTCGCGTGAAGCAGCTCTCCAGACGCGGGATGCCGAACTGCGCGCGCTCAAGTCTCAGATCAATCCGCACTTCCTGTTCAACTGCCTGAACTCGATAAGCGCGCTGACCAGTAGTGATCCCGTGCGCGCCCGGGATATGTGCGTGCTGCTATCGGATTTCCTGCGCAAGACGCTGGGTCTGGGCGAGCGCGAAAGTATCTCCTGGCGCGAGGAGATCGAACTGGCGCGCACCTATCTGGAAGTGGAACAGGTTCGCTTCGGGGCGCGTCTGCGAGTGGAGATGGAAGTGGACGACGCTTGCGCCGATTGCCAGGTGCCGCCGCTGGTGCTGCAGCCTCTGATCGAAAACGCCATCAAGCACGGTATCGCGACCATGGTGGATGGAGGCATCGTGCGCCTGGAAGGCCGCGTCGAGAACGGTAACCTAGCCGTGCGCGTCGAGAATAGCTTCGATCCTGACGCCCCCTCACCGCGTCGTCATGGACTGGGGCTTCGCAACGTCCGCAGCCGCCTGGCGACGCGGTTTGGGGACGCAGCGCATCTGCACCTGGCGGCCGAGCACGACCGCTTCAGCGCTGAAATGGTGTTTCCTTGCCATAAGGCCACGACATGAAACTACGTGCCATTATTGTGGACGATGAAGAACTGGCTCGCCAGATCTTGCGGGAGTATCTGGATAAGGCCGGAGAGGTCGAGATCGTGGCTGAGTGCGCCAACGGCTTTGAAGCCGTCAAGGCAGTGGGTGAGCAGCGCCCGGATCTGCTGTTCCTGGATATCCAAATGCCTAAGCTCGACGGGTTTGAGGTGCTGGAGCTGATCGAACCCCCGGTGGCCGTGATCTTCGTAACGGCCTATGACCAGTACGCGCTGAAAGCATTCGATGCGGCTGCTGTGGATTATCTGCTGAAGCCGTTCTCGACCGAAAGACTCGGGAAAGCGCTGGAGCGTGCGAGAGCATTGTTAAGCGACCCGCAGCCGCGCGCGTTGCAAGCTTCAGACTTAGCCGCCGCGGCTCGGCCACCTGGGCAAACGCTCGAGCGAGTGGTGGTTAGAGATGGCACCAAAGTCCACATCATTCCGATCGCCAAGCTGGATTATGTCGAGGCGCAGGATGACTACATC
>Ga0207687_10003644_pt1 | contig 10387 bp, 10 predicted proteins | sample KBSM54metaG_FD_184399 | JGI IMG/M metagenome (GOLD analysis project Ga0207687, IMG submission 184399) | Miscanthus rhizosphere microbial communities from Kellogg Biological Station, Michigan, USA - KBS M5-4 metaG (SPAdes) (version 2) | ecosystem: Host-associated > Plants > Roots > Rhizosphere >... | reverse complement strand
TGTCCTGGCGCTGGATGCCGCGCTCCTCAAGCTCCAGGGACTGGACATGGATCAGTCGCGCGTGGTGGAATTACGGTTCTTCGGAGGATTATCGGTGGAGGAAACCGCGGAAGCCATGGGCGTATCGCCGGCCACGGTGAAGCGCGGCTGGAGCTCGGCCCGCGCCTTCCTGCATCGTGAAATCACGGGAGGCTCCCTTGACGCCCGAGCGCTGGGCGCAGATTCGTCAGATCTTTGAGGCAGCGCTGGAGCGGCCGGATGTAGACCGCTCGGCCTACCTGCGGGTGACCTGCGCCCACGATGACGAATTGCGCCGCGAAGTAGAAAGCCTGCTGCACAGCCACGATTCTGCCGGCGACTTCCTCGACAAGCCGGCTGCGAATATGTCCGGCATCACCCACACACTCATCAGCTCCGGCGTCGAGGTTCCGGAATATCCTCCGGGCTACAAGGTGGGTCCCTACGAGCTGCAAAAATGCATCGGACGCGGAGGCATGGGATCCGTATGGCTGGCTACCCGCTCGGATAGCGACTTCAAGAAGCGGGTGGCCATCAAGCTAGTGAAGCGCGGCATGGATACCCAGGAAATTCTCCGCCGATTCCGCCTGGAGCGCCAGGTACTCGCCGGTCTGAGCCATCCCAACATCGCGGGTCTGATCGACGGCGGTTCCACGCCGGACGGACTTCCCTATCTGGTGATGGAATACGTGGAAGGAGTTCGCATCGACCGCTACTGCGAATCCCACAAGAGCACCATTACAGAGCGTCTCCAGCTTTTCCGCGATGTCTGCGCTGCCGTGCAGTATGCTCATGGAAACCTGATCGTCCATCGCGATCTGAAGGCCGGAAATATTCTGGTCACGGCGGAAGGCACTCCCAAGCTGCTGGATTTCGGGATCGCCAAACTCATTCGAACCGAGCACTCGGCGGCAGCGGCTGCCGAGACGCGGCCCGAGCTGCGACCCATGACGCTTGACTACGCTAGCCCCGAGCAGGTCCGCGGGGAGCCCATCAGCACCGCCACCGATGTCTATTCGCTGGGAGTGCTGCTCTATAAAATATTGACGGGCAAATCGCCCTACGGTCCGGATGCCCGCTCGGATAGCGAGCTGCGCAAGGCCATCTGCGAGAAGGAGCCCCTGAAACCCAGCGCCGTAGTCTTAACCGATGAAAAAACGGTGATCCCTCTGGCCACTCAGAAGGTGGATATCACGGCGGAGGAGACTCGCGAAAAGGCGCGCCACCGGCTCAAGAAGAAACTCGCCGGCGATCTCGACATGATCGTTTTGATGGCGCTGCGCAAGGAGCCTCAGCGGCGCTACGCTTCCGTGGAACAGTTCTCCGGCGACATCCGCCGTTATCTGGAAGGCCGCCCGGTGATCGCCCGCAGCGATACCTTCGGCTATCGCTCCGCGAAATTCGTCCGCCGCAATGTGGTGGCAGTTGGTGCGGCCGTAATCGTGGCCGTAACACTTTTCGGGGCGGCCATCTTCGAGCAACGCTCCGCTTCGCGTGCTGCGGGCGAAGTGTCCGTTACGGCAGATCGCCTCAAACTAGTGGAATCTGAATCGATTCGCCAGCAGCGCGAGCTCATGGCGGCTCTTTTGCAGCTGGCGGAGTCCCAAACCCCGCCCGCGGCGCTTGAAACCTATCGAAGCGCGCTGGCTTCGGCGCTGGCCTTCGAACGCACCCATCCCGGATTGAAGGACGCCGCCGGGTTTGTCGCCCTCGCGGCGATCAAGGTAGGTGACGCCGATCCGTCCCAGGCTTTGGACCGCTTCAGGGAGGCCCGCACGCGGCTTGAGCCCATCGCGGATGCGTTCCCGGCAGAATACTTTGCATCGCTGCAGGGGCTCGGCCGGGCGCAGTTTCTGACCCGAAATCCCTTGGGTGCTCTGGCCACATTCAGCCGGGCCCTGCAAGTAGCCGAGGCCCAATACGCCAAGTCTCCTGCAACGCCCGCCCGGCGAAATCTGGCCTCCGCCAACTACTATGTCGGATCGGTCTTGGAATACAACGGCGAAAACGAAGCCGCCGCCGTGAAGTTGAGAAAAGCCTTCGAGCTGTACCGCGAGCTATCCGGTCGCCAGCTCAACGCCCTGATTGACTCCCCTGCCGGTTATCGAAAAGCCTTAGCCGACTTGGCCGCCCAGGCTCCCCCGGACCTCAGCACAGAAATCGGTGCGAGATTGAGGGAGTTCGCCCTTCCCATCCCCTTCCTCGACGCCAAGGGTTGAAACCCTGAACACATTCTTCGCCAGACCTTCAAGGGGTTTTTGCTCTTTAAGACCTTGAGGAGCATTTAATCTGGCGCGATTCTTTCCAGCACTCGAATCGAGTCTCGAACCACTTCCAGTTCGTCCGGCGTCATCGGCTCTAGCTGGCTGATGTGGGAATCGCGAGTCCTCTCCTTATCGTCAAAACTCCGTTCGTCGCCAGGAATCCGCTTGTCGAGGAGCGCCTCCAGAGTGCGCATCACTTTCGGCTCGTCGATGTCTCGATCTTTCCGAAAGAGGTCGATCATTTTTAGGATGGCTGCGTCGCGAGTCATCTTTACTGTTTACCACCTTTCCATTTCGCTTCCCGCGCTTCTGTCGTGCTCGTTTCTTCTCAGTTCGGCCCGGTCCGTGCGTCTTACCAGTGACCTGATCCCAAGTCAAATGTATGCCCACGATCTGAGACGCGGCGTGCTTGAACCGCTCGAAATTGCGGCGATTGTTGAACCCGACAGGCTTGCTCACCCAGGTAGCGAGACAAGTGGAACGGCTCGACCGAAACGTCGGCACCGGAGATCGAGTGGCTGGTGAACCATATAATTTCCCTGAAAAGTCCTTAGTACCCTTCTGCCGGGGGCCATACCGGTCATACAGTTGACGGCGGCTGTCATGATTCTGTTAAACTTGGCCGAGATAAAGGTATGGGCGTACCCAACAGTACCCGCGCCGCCACCGTACGGATTTCGGCGGCCCTGTCTGCCACGGTCTTCCTTTTAAGCAGTTGCGCCGCGAGCCATCCGCACGCCAACTACCGGCAGTTCTTCTTGCCACCGCAGCGGGCCCAAGCGTCCGAGCCGGTTCAGCAAGCCTTCGCCGATCCTCCCCGCCTGGGCCTGTATGCCAATGAGTATCCCGCCCTGAAAGCCGGTCCTGCCCCCATTCCCCGCCCCACCGATACTGAATTCCTCATCCAACGCGCCAATGATCGCTTCGCCGCCGGCAAACGAGCCCTGCAGCAAGGCCGCCCGGATGACGCTCGCCTGGAATTTAATCGGGCTGTCGAGGCGCTGCTGAACGCTCCCGAAAATCTTCCCGACAGGCCAGCTCTCGAGCGCCGCCTGGAAGAACTGGTGGACTCCATCTACCGTATCGACCAGGATCAGCTCGGCGCCAGCGCCCCTGAGGACCAGGTGTCCTACGACAAGGCGCCGCTGGACGACATTCTGGAAATGACCTTCCCCATCGACCCCAGCCTGCGTGGCAAGGTCCGGGAGCAGGTTCGCATGACGGTATCGCAGCTTCCCCTCGAAGAGAGCGATGCGGTCGTCAGCTTCATTAAGTTCTTTTCAAGTACTAAGGGCCAGCGGATTCTGCTCGGCGGCATGCAACGGTCCGGGAAATACAAGTCCATGATCGAGCGGATTCTGGCCGAAGAAGGGCTTCCCGCGGAGTTGATCTTCCTGGCGCAGGCCGAATCCGGTTTCCAGCCTCGTGCCGTATCCAACAAGCTGTGCGTGGGCATCTGGCAGTTCGCCCAGTTCCGGGGCCGGGAATATGGCCTGAATCAGACCCCCTCTACCGATGACCGCATGGATCCGGAAAAAGCCACCCGCGCGGCCGCCCGCCACCTGCACGATTTATATGAGCACTTCGGCGACTGGTACCTGGCCATGGCCGCCTATAACTGCGGACCGGGCTGCGTCGATAACGCCATCATGCGGACTGGATATGCCGATTTCTGGGAGCTTCGCCGCAGGAATGCGCTCCCCCTGCAAACGGCCAACTACGTTCCCGCGATCCTGGCCATGGTGATCATGTCCAAGAATGCCGAGGAATACGGCATCCAGAACGTTGCTTTTGAACCGGCCGTCCAGTATGACAGTCTGGAACTGCAGACGCCCACGCACATCGGCCTGGTGGCTGCCGCGCTCGACCGCTCGGTCAGCGAGCTGAAGGAGCTGAATCCCTCGCTGGTGCGATCGGTGACGCCCGCCGGATATACCTTGCGGGTCCCCAAAGGCTCGCTATCTCAGCTGGAAGCCGCCCTGAAGGTGATTCCGGCCGATCGCCGGGACTCCTGGAGAGTCCATCGCATGGAGCCGGGTGACACATTCGCCGCGGTCGCCAAACGTTATGGAACCAGCTCGGACGTTCTGAGTTCCGCCAATCACGACCTGCTTCCCGAAACCGGCGCGTTCGCAGCGGTCCCGGTAGCTTATCCTGGAGACGCCAAGCCGGTGAAAGTCGCATCCAGGAAACCGGCGGCCAAAAAGAAGACCTCGGACAAGACCGTGGCCGGCACGGGGACCAGCCGAAAGCCCGCCGCGAAGCCTGCTGCAAAATCTACCGCAAAAGCCGCACCGAAACCCTCGGCGAGCGCCACCGGAAAAGCCGTTCGCAGCCCTGGGAAACGCGCCTCCGGGGCATAGTTCCTACCGGCGTTTTATACACGGCATGCACGGCACATTTCCCCTTGCCTTCTGTTTAAAACGCGATATTCTAATTCTTGCCGCGTTATCCACGTTAAAAGAACGTCGCGCGACACGCTCAAAACAGGAGGCAGTCTGAATGTTAGAGTATCGGTTCTCGATGGAAGATGAAGAGGACGACTACGAGCAGGAATCCAGCATCCACGTAGACGATGACATCGGGGACTACGACGAGGACGATGACGAGGAAACCATCGTCGTCACCGAGACCATCATCACTCCGCTGATGCCGCCCGTGTCGATGCCGGTGCTCAGCGTTCCCCCTCCCGAACCGATACCCGCTAAGAAGCCTGCCACGCGCGCTGCCGCTCCGAAACCCGCGCCTAAGAAGAAAGCCGCCCCCAAGAAGGTAGTCGCGAAGAAAGCTGCGCCCAAGAAAAAGGCTGCCGCTAAGAAAGCCGCCAAGAAGGCTGCGCCCAAGAAGGTAGCAAAGAAAGCAGCCAAGAAGGCTGCGCCCAAGAGGGTAGCAAAAAAAGCAGCCAAGAAAGCCGCGCCTAAAAAGGCAGCCAAAAAGTCTGCTTCGAAAAAGAAGGCCGCCAAGAAAAAGAAGTAGACGTCTCTACTTCACTTCTTTATTGACCGCGGCACGGCAGCGATCGTAGAGCTGCAACAGAGCATCCACCTGGTCGTCCGGACCTTTGGGAGTCTTCCCCCCAAACCCGGCCCCCGTCGTCGATTTGCCGACGCCGGCCGTTGAGGCGATAAACTTCATCAGATCCAGCGCGACTTCTTCCTTGCTTGAGCCGGGTGGGCGAGGTGCTACTTCCTTGTCTTCAGCCATATAACTCTAAGGTACTCGATTCAATGCGATTATTGAAGCCCTGCGCGCACTTATCTCCTGATGCCTGTTGTAGCGCACCGCCTGATGCGCAAGTTGCGTGGTGGGGCGCAGTCCCACTTGTTGGAAGCTTCCGACGGCCATTCCTACGTCGTCAAGTTCCATAACAATCCGCAGCATCGGCGGATCCTGGTGAACGAATGGATCGCCTCCACCTTCCTGCATTATCTGGACATCGCTTCTCCCGAAATCGCCATGGTGGAGCTGACCAGGGAATTCCTCGCAGCCAACCCGGACGTCCATATCCAGCTTGGGCGAGAACGCCGCCCAGTCACCCCCGGATGGCATTTCGGCTCGCGCTTTCCGGGCGATCCGGCGCGGACTGTGATCTACGATTTCCTTCCCGACGCGCTGCTGGAGCACGTGGAAAACCTCCGCGATTTCCTGGGTGTCCTGGCCTTCGATAAGTGGATGGGCAACGCCGACTCCCGCCAGGCCATCTTCTACCGGGCCCGGGTCCACGATTCTCTGGCTGCGAATCCGCCGCGCTTGGGTTTTGTGGCTCAGATGGTAGACAATGGATATGTATTCGAGGGGCCGCACTGGCGCTGGGGAGATTCGCCGATTCAGGGCTTGTATTTCCGGCCACTGGTTTATCGGACAGTGCGTGGTCTCGCCGAATTCGAGCCTTGGCTCGACCGGATCCGGAATTTTCCGGAAGAAGTCGTGGATCAGGCGGCTAAACGCATTCCCCCGGCCTGGCTGGAGGGCGACGAAGACGAGCTGGAGCGCCTGCTGGAACGCTTGATGAGGCGGCGCGAGCGAGTGCCGGACCTGATCGAACAGTGCCGTTCGGGACGTTCCAATCCGTTCCCGATCTGGTTTCCGTGACAGTTTTGCCGGAAGAACGAACATGCCAGTGACCGCAACACAGACCCGGGCCGCCGAGTTCCGGGAGATTTTCGGGCAGCGCGTATGGGTGGCCGACGGTGCCATGGGCACCATGCTCTACGCCAAAGGCGCTTTCCTCCATCGCTGTTTTGACGAATTGAATCTCTCGCTGCCGGCCTTGGTACGCGACGTCCATCAGGAATATCTCCGCGCCGGCGCCGAGCTCATCGAGACCAATACGTTCGGAGCGAATCGCAAGCGGCTGGCGACCTTTGGATTCGCCGATAAGGTTCGGCTCATCAATCGCGCCGGTGTCCGCATCGCGCGCGAAGCTGCTCGCGATCAGGCGTTCGTCGCAGGCGCCGTCGGGCCCCTGGGAGTTCGCCTCGAACCCCTCGGTTCCACCAGCCTCGAGGAGGCTGGCTCCATTTTCGGTGAGCAGATCGATGCGCTGATCGAAGCCGGAGTCGATTGCCTGATGCTCGAAACGTTCCGCGACATGAACGAAATTCGCGCCGCCGTGCTCGCTGCCCGCCATGCCGCCGGACCGGAGCTGGTCATCGTGGCTCATCTGAGCATCGAAGACGACGGCCGGCTTCAGGATGGGACCTCCATTGAGGATTTCACGCGAGCACTGGATGCCCTGCCCGTGGATGCGATCGGGCTGAACTGCTCCTCCGGCCCCCGCGTGATGCTTGAGACCATCGAGAAAATGGCTGCGTACACGCATAAGCCGCTCAGCGCGCTGCCCAACGCCGGGCTGCCCGCCGAAGTCGACGGCCGGAATATCTATCTCTGCTCGCCGGAATACATGGCGCAGTACGCCGCGCGATTCCTTGAAGCCGGAGCACGCATCGTGGGCGGCTGCTGCGGAACCACGCCGGAGCACATCCGCGAAATCGGGAGCGAAGTGCGCAAACTGGAGCTGCCGCGCACAGCGACGGTGATCGTAGAGGAACCCATCGCCAAGGTCGAGCGGCTGGAGAAAATCCCGGTGGCGGAGAAGAGCCGGCTGGGCGCGAAGCTCGCCTCCGGAAAGTTCGTCACGCTGGTTGAGATTCTTCCGCCGCGTGGACTGGATGCTTCTCAGGAAATCGCCGGAGCCAGGCTTTGCAAGGAAGCCGGAATCGATTGCGTCAACGTCCCCGACGGGCCACGCGCCAGCGCGCGCCTGAGCGCCCAGGTCACCTGCCAGTTGATGCAACAGGAAACCGGAATCGAGCCGGTTCTACACTTCTCTTGCCGCGACCGCAACATCGTCGGTATCCAGAGTGAGCTATTGGGCGCCCACATGGTCGGCATCCGCAACCTGATTTGCATCACGGGCGATCCTCCGCGCATGGGTGTCTATCCCGACGCGACCGCGGTCTTCGACGTCGATTCCATCGGCCTGGCGAGCATCGTTAACAATCTGAATCATGGAATGGACCTGGGCGGCAATCCCCTGGGTTCCAGGACCTCGATGCTGCTGGGCGTGGCAGTGAATCCCGGGTCATTCAATCTCGAAGAAGAGCTGCGCCGCTTCGAAGCCAAGGTGAAAGCCGGCGCCGAATTCGCCGTCACGCAGCCTCTTTTCGACGTGGATCTTCTCGTCGCGTTCCTGGCGCGTACACGGGAGTTCGCGATACCGGTGATCGCCGGCGTCTGGCCGCTCACCAGCTTCCGCAACGCCGAGTTCCTGGTCAATGAGCTGCGTGTACCGATCCCGCAAGCTCATCTGGATCGCATGCGCCAGGCTGGAAGTCCGGAGGCCGGGGAAGCCGAGGGCGTGGCGATTGCGCGGGAGATCGTCGAGCGTGTGCGTCCCATCGCCGCCGGCATCCAGGTGAGCTCTCCGATGGGCCGGTATCAGACGGCAATCGATGTAGCGTTAGACTAAAATTCACGTGCCTACCGACTTGATCGAGATTGACGCGGAGCACCCCTCGGAACGCGCCATCGAGCGCGCCTCCGCCGCGATACGGCGAGGCGAGGTGGTAGCGATCCCCACGGACGCTCTCTACACGCTGGTATGCGATCCGCTCAATCTGCACGCCGTAGGACGAATCTTCGCGGCCAAAGGTCGCGAGCATGATCGCGCCCTGCCCATGCTCGTCAGCGACGTGGTGATGGCTGAAGAACTGGCCAAAGAGACTTCGGCACGGTTCTATTTACTGGCACGGCATTTCTGGCCCGGGGAGTTGACTATCATCGTGCGGGCGTCCTCGCGTGTTCCGCTGAAAGTCACGGGAAACACCGGCCGGCTGGCGATCCGCCAATCCAAATCGAAAGTCGCCACGGCCTTGCTCGAAAGGCTGGCCCAGCCCTTGATTGCCACCAGCGCAAATCTATCCGGCATGCCCACATGCAGCAGTGGAATCGAAGTATTCGGTGCGATGGACGGACGCGTGGACCTGGTGCTCGATGGGGGATCGGCCACCGGCCTGGGCGCCACCACCGTAGACATCACCGAGCCATACTGGCGAGTGATCAAAGAGGGGATCATCCCGGAGAAGTCGATCGCTGACGTTCTAAAGGGTTCCTGATGCCGACCAAGACTACGGTTGCGCCCAAGACTGGCGCCGCTAGCCAGGACGAACTCACCCCGCTCTTCCACGTCGTGCTGCTGGATGACGACGAGCACACCTACGACTACGTCATAGAAATGCTGGTAGCGATTTTTTGCCACTCAAAGGAAGCCGCCTTCCGTCATGCGATGGAAGTGGATGCGACCGGTCGCACCATCGTCCTCACGTGCGAGCGCGAGCAAGCCGAGTTCGGGCGCGATCAGATTCACGCCTATGGCGCCGATCCGCGAATGCCGGTATCTAAGGGATCGATGAGCGCGATCATCGAGCCGGCGGGTAAGAGCAATTAGTCGGCTAGACTCCAAATGCAGCGGGATACACTACCGCGCCCCGAACGCCGTCAAGAGCGCCCGGGCTAAGTTCGATCGCCATGAACGCTTCCGCTGGAAAGGGGCTTTCGAGCAAACGGGCTTTCTCCACGGAGAAACCAAATTTTGGATAGTAGCCGGGATGCCCCAGCACGATAACGATCTTCTCGCCTTGCCCGCGCAGCAACTCGAGTCCATGCCGGATTAGTCGTCCGCCTATTCCCTCCCGCTGATGCTCTGGAAGGACTGCAACGGGAGCCAGCGCCACTGCTGACACCAGCGCGCTCGTCGGGTTCTTAATCCACATCCGGCTGAACAGGATGTGACCGACGATTCCGGACTCAAGCTCGGCCACCAGGGAAAGAAGGACGTGCCCGTCGGCGCGCAGTTTGTCCACCAGAGTAGCTTCCTCCGAACCCCCAAAGGCGGCTTCGTTCACAAGGTGAATCGACGAGCGTTCTTCGGCGCTTTCGATGTCTTCGACTCGAATGTTCACGGCAGAATCTGGCCGGTCCGGCCTACTGCGGCTTGGCTGCCGACCAATACCCGGGACGCGTGGTAACCTTCAACCCCGGCTTCAGAACCTTCACTTCGATTTCGTGGTATCCCGCTTCGTCCGGATTATTCGGCAAATACGTCAACAAATATTGGCTGTGGATCTCTTCGCCGATATCGGTAATCGCCCGCTCCAGACCCTTCTGGTTCATATAAGAATACTCGCGTCCGCCGGTGAACTTTGTGTACACTTCCTGCGGATTCGAAATGAAGATGGCCTTGACCGCTACGAAAATCTCTTTGAAGATCGGAGACCAGTCGCCCAAGGCAGGTGAACAGCACACTTGACCTTGCGCATCGGTGGTCTGCGTGCCGATGGTGCCATTGGGCAGCGTTCGCGCTTCGGGAGGAATTCCGTTGGAGCGCGGTGGATCGGGGTGCGAATTCAGCGACGTCAGGATATGCGATACCTCGACGGCGTAGACCGCAATGTCCTTGAACTCGGCCTTCGTCAGCACGTCGCGGACAGTCATCTCGCTGCCGCTGTCGCGAGTCTCGCTGATCAGCACCAGCACCCTGCGCCGGGACTTGTCGCGCGTCGAAAGCATGTTCACGGCTTTCATGGACGCGTCGTTCAAATGAT
>Ga0207687_10003643_pt1 | contig 10387 bp, 10 predicted proteins | sample KBSM54metaG_FD_184399 | JGI IMG/M metagenome (GOLD analysis project Ga0207687, IMG submission 184399) | Miscanthus rhizosphere microbial communities from Kellogg Biological Station, Michigan, USA - KBS M5-4 metaG (SPAdes) (version 2) | ecosystem: Host-associated > Plants > Roots > Rhizosphere >... | reverse complement strand
GGGTCCCCGCTCGCCCGGACATCCCGATCTTCCTGTCGGCGAGCGGACCGAAGATGCTCGAACTGGCCGGCGAGGTTGCCGACGGGGTGATCGTGCTCGTCGGGTTGTTCGCCGACGGGCTCGCGTGGGCGATCGAACAGGTCGAGCGGGGCGCGACCGTCGGGGGCCGGCCGAGGCCGCATGTCGCCGTGTTCGCGTACGGAGCCATCGACGAGGACGAAGATGCGGCGCTTGAGTCGGCGCGCACGATCGCCGCGTGGTTCCCACAGACCGCGCCGAAGGTCTGCGAGCTGTGGGGGCTCGGCCCAGAGCTGGTCGCGGCGGTTCGCGACGCGTACCGGGGCGGCGAGTTCCAGGAGGCCGCGGCGGCGGCGACGCTCCTGCCCGACGACTTCGTGCGCGAGGTCGCGCTGGCCGGCGGGCGCGAGCAGGCGCGCGGCCGGATCGAGGCTGCACTCGCCGCCGGCGCCGACTCGGTGCACGTCTTCCCGCTCGGGTCGCGGCGGATGGAGACGGTCGAGGCGTTCGCCGCCTGCTTCCGCGACGTCGTGGGGGTGCGTGCGTGAGCGAGTGGCGCGTGACGGGTCTGCACCACGTCGCGATCGCGAGCGGTGAGGACCGCACCGGCGAGGCGTTGTTCGCCGCGCTCCTCGGTTCGCCGGTGCACACCGAGGAGGGCGACGGGTTCACCGAGCGGATGTACGAGGTCGGGGGCCCCTTCGTGCAGACCTTGGAGGCGGGCGACGAGGGCGTGGTCCGGCGGTTCCTCGACAAACGCGGTCCCGGCCTGCATCACATCGCGTTCGTGGTGGATCGGCTCGACGACGCGCTGGCGGACCTCGACGAACACGGCGTCGCCTTGATCGATCGCGCGCCTAGGCCTGGCGGGATGGGCACGCGCGTCGCGTTCCTCCATCCGTCCGCGGCGGCCGGCGTCCTGATCGAGCTGGTCGAAGATCCGGAAGGAGACGCGGTCGATGGCTGAGCCAACGCCCGGCACGAGCCAGCCCGAAGGTGCGGTCTTCCAGCCACGCCCCGACCGGCAGCTCGTCACGGACTGGGTCTACGAGGAGATCCGTGGAGCGATCGTCGACCTCCGATTGGAGCCGGGCGCCCCCTTACGTGAGGCCGCGATCGCGACCCAGCTCGGGGTCAGCAAGACGCCGGTGCGCGAGGCGCTCGGCCGCCTGGAGCAGGAGGGGCTCGTCGAGGCGACGTCGTTCAAGGGCGCGGTCGTGGCGGACTACTCAGAGCGTGACCTCCAGGAGATCTACGAGCTCCGCGAGCTGCTCGAGGGCGCCGCCGTCCGCGCGGCCGCGACGGTGGCAGACGACGCGACGCTGGAGGCGCTGCACGATGTGGTCGAGCGGAGCCGAGCGGCCAGAGACGCGGACGATCTCGCGCTGCTCGCGGAGTTGCTCGGTCGCTTCGACCAGATCATCTTCGAGCAGGTCGAGAACGCCCGGATCCGGAACCTGATCGAGACGCTCCGGGCTCACCTCACTCGGATCGGCAAGCTGACGGAGGAGATCCCCGGTCGGGTGGAGGCTTCGGTCGAGGAGCACGCGGCGATCGTCGAGGCGATCGCACGCGGCGACGCCGACGACGCGGAGCGCGCGCTGCGGGTGCACATCGCGAGCGTCCGCGGCGATCAGCTGGCCGGCATGGATACCAGCGTCGCGGGAGATCGATGAACGAACGGGGCGTATCCGCGATGCTTCACGAGGCCGGTGCCGACACGTGGGCGGCTGCGGTCGCGCATCCGATGGTCCGCGAGATCGCCGCGGGCACCCTGCCGCACGAGACGTTCCGCGGGTACTTCCGCCAGAACGTGCTCTACCTCGAGGCGTACGCGCGTGCGATCGGACTGCTGCTGGCGGACGCGCCCGACCGCGCGGCACTCGACGTACTCACCCGCTTCGAGGTCCAGATCGTCCACACCGAGATCCCGGCGAACCTCGCGTTCCTCGAGAAGCTCGGTGGCGACGGGGACACCGTGGCGGGGCGGGGCTGTATGCACCCGACGACGTACGCGTACACGCGACACCTTCTCGCCGTGTGTGCGATGGAGGACTGCGCCGCCGGGCTCGCGGCGGTGCTCCCCTGTCAGTGGAGCTACGGCGAGCTCGCCCGGCCGTTGATGGCCTCGCGGCCCGCCGACCCCATCTACGCGGATTGGATCTCGTTATTCGGCGGCGACGACTACGAGGCGCTCGTCGGTGACACGACCGCGTTGCTCGACCGGCTCGTCGATCCCGACGATGCGGGGCTCACGGCGGAGCTGGCGGAGATCTTCGAACGTTCGACCTGGTACGAGCGAGCATTCTGGGACATGGCGTACGGGAGCGGCGAGACCGGCTCTCCCGAAGAACGAGCCAAAGGATAAGGAGGACACCCCTGATGCGTGCTGCACGGATCCATGAGGACCTAGTCCTGCGCGTCGACGACATCGACCAGCCCGCGCCGGGACCCGGCGAGGTGCTCGTCCGCGTCCATGCGGCGGGGGTGTGCGGCACCGACCTGCACATCCTCGACGGGATGATCAAGCCGGACCCGTACCCGATGACGCTCGGGCACGAGGCTGCCGGCGTCGTCGAGGCGGTCGGCGACCGCGTGCGCACGCCGGTCGGCGCTCGCGTCGCGATCTACAACAAGATCTTCTGCGGTCGCTGCGAGCAGTGCCTGAAGGGCCGAACGAACATCTGCGACAACGAGCCCGAGCAGCTCGGCTTCAACCGCGACGGCGGCGACGCCGAGTATGCCGTGATCCCCGAGCAGAACGCGGTGCCCGTGCCCGACGGCGTCGACCTCGCGGCGGCGTCGGTGCTCACGTGCGCGGGGATGACCGCGATGCACGCGACGAAGCTCTCCGGCCTTCGCCTCGGCGACACCGCGGTCGTGGACGGGATCGGCGGCGTCGGGGTGCTCGTCGTGCAGGCGGCTGCGCACGCCGGGGCGCGCGTGCTGGCGATCGCCGATTCGGCGGAGAAGCTGAAGCTCGCCGAGTCGCACGGCGCGAGCGGCGGGGTGGTGTTGGGCGAGAAGGGCTACGAGACGGTGGCGGACGATCTCCGCGCCATGACCGACGGCCGTGGCGCCGACGTCTTCTTCGAGCTGGTGGGCACGACGGCGTCGATGCTCGCGGGGATCCGCTCGCTCGCCAAGGGCGGCCGGTTCGTGTCGACCGGCTACACGGACCAGTCGCTCGAGGTTCACCCGATCGAGTTCATCTTGCCCGAGACGACCTTCGTGTCGACCGTCGCGGCGACACGGCTGGACCTCCAGGACGCCCTCACGCTCGCGGCTGCCGGCGCACTGACCGTACCGGTAGCCGCGTCGTACCCCATGGACGGCATCCACGATGCCTTGAGCGCGCTCCGAGCACGATCGGTGCTCGGCCGCCAGGTCCTCGAGCTCGCGTAGCACCCGACGAAGGAGACAGACGAGATGGCATCCACCGATACGCAGCCGCGGATCGATTTCCTCGAGGAGCCGATGCGCCTGTACATCGACGGCGCGTTCGTCCAGACCGATGAGGGCCTGCCCTCGCTGAATCCGGCGACGGGTGTCCAGCTCGCCGAGGCGCCGCTCGCATCGGCCCGCGAGGTCGACGCCGCGGTGGTCGCCGCGGACCGCGCGTTCGGCGAGTGGAGGTTCACCCCGCCGACGCAGCGGGCGAAGCTGCTGTGGCGGCTGGCAGACCTCCTCGAGGCGGCCAAGGACGAGTTCGCCACGATCGAGGTGCTCGACAATGGGAAGCCGATGTGGGAAGCGCAGCTGGTCGACATCGCGCTCACGATCGAGCTGCTCCGGTACTACGGGGGGTGGACCACCAAGATCGACGGCAAGGTCCTGCCGAACTCGATCCCCGGCATGTTCACGGTCGCCAAGCGCGAGCCGGTCGGCGTGGTCGCGGCGATCACCCCGTGGAACTTCCCGCTGCTCGAGGTCGCCTACAAACTTGGGCCGGCGCTGGCCGCCGGGTGCACGATCGTGATCAAGCCTTCGGAGCTCGCGCCCTTGTCGACGCTCCGCCTGATGCAGCTCGTCGACGAGGCCGGGTTCCCGCCGGGCGTGATCAACGTCGTGATCGGCGGGCCGGAGGTCGGCGCATCGCTCGTTCGGCACCCGGGCGTGCAGAAGGTCGCCTTCACCGGCCAGACCGCGACCGGCAAAGAGATCATGCGCACCGCGGTCGACGGCTTGAAGCGCGTGACGCTCGAGCTCGGCGGTAAGAGTCCGAACATCGTGTTCGCCGACGCGAACCTCGAGGCGGCGGCGGCCGGCGCGTTCGGCGGGATCTTCTTCAACCAGGGGCAGGCGTGTGTGGCGGGCTCCCGGCTGTTCGTCGAGGCGCCGGTCGCAGGCGAGCTGACCGACCGCGTCGCCGCGCAGGCGAAGGAGATCCGTCTGGGGTCGGGGCTCGACCCCGAGACGCAGATGGGTCCGCTGATCTCGTCGAACCATCGTGCGCGGGTCAAGGGCTACGTCGACCAGGCCCAGGAGCAGGGCGCGGAGGTCGCGGCGGGCGGCCACGAGGCGACCGTCGCAGGGCTCGAGGGCGGCTTCTTCCTCGAGCCGACGGTGCTCGCCGGGATGCGCAACGACATGCAGGCGGCGCAAGAGGAGATCTTCGGGCCCGTCCTCGCCGTGATCCCGTGGGAGACCGAGGAGGAGCTGCTCGCCCTCGCGAACGGCGTGGACTACGGGCTCGCGTCGGGGATCTGGACGGCCGACACGAGCAAGGCCCTGCGGATCGCCGACCGGCTCGACGCCGGGACGGTGTGGATCAACACGTACGGCATGTTCGATGTGGCCGTGCCGTTCGGCGGCCGGAAGCATTCAGGGTTCGGCAAGGAGCTCGGTGAGGAGGCGCTCGACCCGTATCTGCACTCGAAGTCCGTCTGGGTGGATCTGACGTCAGCGGTCCCGACCGGTGGACAGGGCATCTCGCGATAGGGAAGGGGTTCGCGATGGGCGACAGGATCATCATCAAGAACGGCACCGTCGTCACGATGAACGATGAAGACGACGTGCTCTTCGGCGGGACGGTCGTGATCGAGGACGACCGGATCACGCAGGTCGGCAAGGATATCTCTGTCGACGAGTCCGGAGCGACGGTGATCGACGCCACCGACAAGGCCGTCCTCCCCGGTCTCGTCGATCTGCATTACCACACGGCCCTCGGCAAGGGCTGGAGCGATCACCTGCCGTTGTGGGAGTACCTCGAGACCTGCTGGTATCCGATCATCCGCGCGCTGAGTCCCGAGGAGGCCTACTGGGCGGCACTCGCGAGCTACAGCGAGTCGATCAAGTGCGGCGTCACCACGGTCAACGACATGTACCGGCGGCTGGACGGTCTGGCCAAGGCTGCCGAGGAGATCGGGATCCGCGCGGTGCTGTCCAACGACATCGCCGATGACGAGCACGACCTCGACACCCTGGAGGACAACCGCATCGCGTACGAGCAGTCGCACGGCGCTGCGAACGGCCGGATCGAGGTCTACATCGGGATCGAGTGGCTGCCGCTCGCCTCGGAAGGGCTGCTCAACGACGCCCGGAAGCTCGCCGACGATCTCGACACGGGGATCCACATCCACCTGAACGAGTCGCTCACCGAGGTGGAGAACTCGAAGGAGCGGTTCGGCCGGCGTCCGACCGAGGTCGCCTACGACTGCGGGATCCTGTTCGACCGGTGCGTCGCGGCTCACTGCGTGTGGCTCTCCGACAAGGAGATCGCGCTGATGCGCGAGACCGGTACGCAGATCTCGCATAACCCGTCGTCCAACGCGAAGCTCGGAAACGGGATCGCGCGGGTGCCCGAGATGCTCGCGGCGGGGTTGAACGTCGGTCTCGGCCACGACGCGGCGGAGTGCAACAACAGCCGCGACCTGTTCGAGGTGATGAAGTTCGCGTCGCTGATGCACCGCGCGAGCCGCGTCGATCCGAGCCTGCAGCAGGCGCCCGATGTCGTCCGGATGGCGACCCGCAACGGTTCCGCGGCGCTGCGGCACGAGACCGGTCAGGTCACCGCGGGCACGAAGGCCGACGTGATCCTGATCGACCTCGACAACCAGATGTTCACGCCGCTGTTCCCCGAGTCGAAGGCGCACCTCTACTCGCATCTCGTGTTCGCTGCGAACGGCAGCGCCGTGAACACGACGATCATCGACGGGAACGTCGTGTATCGGGACCACGAGTTCACGACGATCGACCAAGGAAAGGTCCTGAACGAGGCGAACCTCGCGTTCCAGCACGTGCTGGAACGGATGGTCGTCCCGACCTGATCGCGGAGCCCGGGCGATGCTTCTGATCGACGACGCCATCGTCGTCACGTTGAACGATGATCACGACGTCTTCTTCGACGGCGCGGTTGCGATCGACGGCGATCGGATCGTCGCGGTCGGCTCGTCGAGCGATGTCCGGGCCCGGGTGCCGGAAGGAACCGAGGTGCTCGACGCGCAGGGCGGCGCCGTGATGCCCGGTCTGGTCGACCTCCACTACCACACCGCGCTCGGGCGAGGATGGGCCGACCACCTCCCGCTCGCCGAGAACCTGCAGCGGTTCTGGTATCCGCTCGTCCGCGCGATCGATCCCGAGGCCGTGTACTGGGGAGCGCTCCTCAGCTACGCCGAGTCGATCCGCTTCGGCGTCACGACGGTGAACGACATGTACCGCCATATCGACGCGATGGCGAAGGCAGCCGGCGAGATCGGGATCCGCGCGGTCCTGTCGAACGTCGTCGCCGACGACGAGCACGGTCTCGACACGCTCGCGAGCAACGAAGCGGGGTTCCGCTCGTCCGACGGGGCAGCAGATGGCCGGATCGAGGTCAAGATCGGGATCGAGTGGCTGCCCCTGGCGTCGACCGGGCTGCTCCATGACGCGAGCGCCCTCGCCGCGGACCTCGGCACGGGCGTCCACATCCACCTGAACGAGTCGATGGGCGAGGTCGAGAGCTCGCTCGAGAAGTTCGGCCGGCGTCCCACCGAGGTCGCCTACGAGTGCGGGCTCCTCGGCTCCTCGACCGTCGCCGCGCACTGTGTCTGGCTGTCCGATACCGAGATCGGCCTGATGCGCGACACCGGCACGCAGATCTCCCATAACCCGACGTCCAACGCGAAGCTGGGCGTCGGCATCGCCCGGTTGCTCGACTATCGCGCGGCCGGGATCAACGTCGGTCTCGGCCACGACTCCACCGAGGGCGTGAATTCGAGCGACCTGTTCCAGGTGATGCAGTTCGCGTCGCTCGTGCAGCGCGCCGTTCGGATGGACGCCGAGCTCCTCGGGGCGGCCGACCTGTTGACGATGGCGACCCGCAACGGCTCGCGGGCGCTCGGGCACGACGCCGGCGTCCTGGCCGAAGGAGCGAAAGCCGACCTGATCGTGATCGACCTCGACGATCCTTCGTTCACGCCGCTCGTGAGCGGGAACCGCAACCAGCTGTACGCCCACCTCGCGTTCGCCGCCCAGGGGCGAGCCGTACGCACGGTCGTGATCGACGGGGCCGTGGTGATGCACGACCGGACACTCCTCACGGTCGATGTCGAAGAGATCGAGGCCAAGGCAACGGAGGCGTTCGTCCGCGTACTGGCGGGCTCGGGGGTCGACGACGAGATCGCAGCGGGCATGTCGACGACGGGCGGGGAGCCGATGCCGTGATCATCGACGCCCACAGCCACATCCTGGCGCTCGCCAAGGACCCGGCGTTCACTGTCGACTACGGACGTGAGGGCTCGCTCTGCATCTACCGGTCGATGGGCACACTGCCCTCCCACCGGATGCCGACCGAAGACGAGTGGGAAGCGAGTGGCTTCACCCGATCGGGCTGGCCGGTGATCGGGCCGACCGAGTCGGTGCGCGACCACGCCGGCTTCGACAAGAGCATCATCCTCGCGGTCTCGCCTCAGTGGCTCGACGGTCGCCTGATCGGGACGGTCGACGCCGAGGGGAGCCTCGGGGTGGCGGGTCCCCCGGACCCAGAGAAGTGCAACGACTACATCGCCGCGTGCGTCAGGGCAGACTCCGAGCACCTGATCGGCTTCGCCTCGGTGAACCCGACGCATCGGGGGCCGCAGGCCGCCGTCGAAGAGCTGGAGCGCGCGGTCGTCGAACTCGGTCTGTCGGGCTTGAAGCTCTACCCGATGTACCAACACTGGTCGGCGAACGACCCGGAGATCGCGTTCCCGATCTACGGGAAGGCCCAGGAACTCCAGATCCCGGTGATGATCCATCAGGCGGGTTCGACACGGATCGACGCGAGTCTCGAACTCGGCCGGCCGGCGCTCCTGGACGACATCGGCCGGACCTTCCGCGATCTCCGTGTGATCGTTGCGCACACGGGGTGGCCTTGGGTGGATGAGGCGCTGTTCCTCCTGACGAAGCACCCGAACTTCTATGCCGAGCTGTCCTATCTCATCGCGAGCATCAGCCGGCGCGACCTGTTCCTGCTGTTGTCTCGGTGCGAGCCGATGTTCGTGCCGCTCGAGAAGCTCTTCTTCGGCACCGACTACCCCGGCTTCCTCTACGACCCGGTGAGCCTGAAGGACAAGTTGCTTTCTGTGAACGAGGAGGCGGAGGCGTGTTCGATGCCCCCGATCTCGACCGACAAGCTCGATGGGATCATGGGCCCGAACGTTGCGCGCGTCCTCGGCCTGATGCCTGGTTAGCTCCGGTTCTCGGGGCCTGCGTATGCAGCGGCCGAGGATTCGCTTGACAGGGTTGGGAGCGCCCAGCAGCATCGAGCGGTGAGGATTCGCCACGGCATCTGGATCGCGCTGACCGTGGCGACCACGACGCTTCAGCTGTTCGGGTCTGCGGCGGTGTCTTCCGCGAAGGTCGGCTTCGATAGGATCACGCTGACCGGGGCGGGACTTGATGCGCCCGTACACCTCCGTACGGACCGTGATCAGTCCCTCGACGTGATGCTGGTCGTGGAGCAATCGGGGTTCTTCACGCAGCTCGCGTGCCGGCGGTGCGCATCGAGGATGACCGTGCCCTGGCCAGATGCTTTGGGTCCCCGGTACGTGCTCAGGTACTCGATGCCATCGTCGTTCGGGCCGAACGAAGAGGTCCGAACACGCGATCAGATCGTCCAATACGTGTATCCCTTTGCTAAGCCGAGTCCCGTCACATTCATGCCTTCCCATCAGGACTCGCCCGGAGGAGTCTCCTCGGTGGGCGGCTGGTTCGTCGCCGATCAAGCGCTAACTCGAGAACTGGAGGTCTTCGGCGCCCAAGCACCGAACAACGACGGGATCAACACCCGAGCGGATCAGGGATCCGGAGTGCAGCTCTTCACGGTTCCGCGCCTGCTCGTCGCGGTCGTGGGTCTCGTCGCCGTCATCGGTCTGAGTGCGTTCAAACGACGCCGGCGTGACCTCAGCGAACCTCGTTCCATCACCTTCGAGGCGCCGCCGGACTAGCGTCGGTTGGAACCGCCCCACGCCGGACCCTTCGGAGATGGCGGGCTCGCGGGCGGCTACAGGAGCCTCCACATCCGCCGATGTCCTTTATATGTCAGTCGCGGACCTCCAGACGGAGCGAGACCAGCTGCAGCGACGGTTCCGCGAGTGGGTTCGCAAAGGGATGGGCGAGCCCGCGCCATCGTTCGATGGGTTGCGGGACAACTCGGACTACCTGCCCGCGGACGTGATCGAGAAGCTTGCCTCGGAGCGCGGACTGACGTTCTTCTGGAACTACGGCCAAGCCGTGAGACAGCTCAGGGGCGAGCCCGCGGGCCCCGATCTTCGTCGCTAGCCGTTCCCGGCGGGATCCGATCTACGACGCCGTCGGCCGTGGCTCCTTCGGGATGAGGTGCTCGAGCCAATCCGGCACGACGCGTTCAGGGTTCCGTTCGAACAGTGACCCGGTGTCCGGGACGGCGTCGAGATCGATCCGATCCGTGCCCTCGGCTGCCTCGCGACGTCGCTCGGCCTCGATCATGAGCGGGAGTAGACGCACGTCTCCGGCCGTGGCGAGCCCCGTGATCTCGGATCGACCCAGCGCGAACCTGACCGCTGCGTCGACCGAGGCTTGCTCGTCGAGGGGCTCGTACCACGTGTCGTAGGGTCGCGGCCCGTCGGCTCGCCAGTTGTTCCGCGCGATCGACTTGATCACCATCAGGCCGATGTCCGAGGCGGTCGCGAACTCGACGAGGGCGTCGAAGCCGCTCCGGAATCGCGCGTCACGGGCGAGCACGAAGTTGTACGGCGTCAAGACGGTGTCGAACGGGAACCGCCGGCACGCCTCCAGGTGGACCGCCGCAACCCCCGGGCCGTGCCCCGTGATCCCGATCCCGCGCGCCAAGCCTTCGTCTCGCGCCCGGATGACTCCCTCGAGCGCGCCTCCCGAACGCGTCACGCTGTCGAGCTCGTCGACGGAGCCG
>Ga0207687_10003642_pt1 | contig 10388 bp, 6 predicted proteins | sample KBSM54metaG_FD_184399 | JGI IMG/M metagenome (GOLD analysis project Ga0207687, IMG submission 184399) | Miscanthus rhizosphere microbial communities from Kellogg Biological Station, Michigan, USA - KBS M5-4 metaG (SPAdes) (version 2) | ecosystem: Host-associated > Plants > Roots > Rhizosphere >... | reverse complement strand
TGCGCAGCCCGACCATCGCCGAGCCCGCGTCGGAATTGATCGGCATGATCACTTACGGGTTGCCCAAAGTCGCCCTCGAGATCGGCGCCGAACTCCCCGAATTGTCACAAGTGGCAGACGTGATCGACCTCGAGCCCACGTTCCGCATGCGGGCGACCGGTTCGTTGACGGAGGCCGAAGTCTCACTGCGCGCCTCCTACGCGGACAAAGAAGTCGAAGTGCGCGCCGACGGCATTTCGCCGCCCGTAATGATCTTGCCCCCGGAAGAAGGTCAGAAGCGCGCCAAGTGCATCCGCTGTGACATCGCGGCCCAGCAGCGCGCGGTGGAACTACTGCTCGACCTCGGGCTCTCGCCCGACGAGAGCGGTGAGCACTTCGTTGCCCGGGCGGACAAAGCCATCCATTTTTGGTCGGAAGGCGTCGGAGCCCTACCCGAAGACTGGGATCTGTACGTCCCGGAGCATCTGGTCGGAACTCACGTGCGCTCGAAGCCGGTGCTGATGCATGCCCGCGTCTCCAGCGGTGTCGACTGGCTGAACGTGAAGATCAGCTACGAGAGCGAAGGCGTCGGCGTGGATCGCGACGAGCTCGAAAAATGCCTGCGCGAGGGCAAGAAGTTCGTGCGTCTCTCGGACAACTCCTTTGCGCCGTTCGATGGGGACAAAGTGCAAGCGATGATCGATCGCGAGATCGAGCTCATTACTGCCGGCGGTAAATCCGGAAAGATCCCGCTCTCACAAGCCGGCCGCGTGCAGGAGCTACTGAACCAAGCAACGAGCGCCACCGTGGCAGCGAACGCGAAAGCGTTGTTTCAGAAGCTGGCCTCGATCGACGAGATCAAGGTCGCCAAGAAACCCAAAGGCCTCAAGGCGACGCTCCGGCCGTATCAGGAGCAAGGCCTTTCTTGGCTGTCATTTTTGCACGAGATCGGCTCGGGCGGTGTCTTGGCCGACGACATGGGTCTCGGCAAAACGATTCAGACCATCGCGCTCTTGCTGGCTCTGAAGCAGGAGAAAAAGACCAAGCCGCTCAAGGCGTTGATCGTCGCGCCGACCAGCGTGGTCTCCAACTGGGTTCGTGAAATCGAGCGCTTCGGCCCGTCCCTCACCACCGCGCTCTGGCACGGCGCGGGGCGGCGTGAACAGATCGCCGAACTCGAGAGCTCCAACGTGATCATCACGAGCTACGCGCTCCTGCGGCGTGACATCGATCTGCTCAAGAAATTGCCGCTCGATTACGCGATTTTGGACGAAGCGCAGAACATCAAGAACCCGCTCAGCGCGACCGCGGCCGCCGCCAAAGAACTCGATGCCGAGCATCGCTTGGCACTCACCGGCACCCCGATCGAAAACCGTTTGAGCGAGATTTGGTCGATCTTCGAATTCGTGAGTCCGGGGCTACTCGGGCCGCTGCAGAAGTTCGAAGAGAAGTTCGCGCGGCCCATCGACAACGGCGATTCGAAGCAGGCAGCACGTTTGCGAGCCGTGATTCACCCGTTCATCTTGCGCCGCACGAAGACCGAGGTCGCCAAAGATCTTCCGCCGAAGATCGAGGTCGACAAGATCATCGATTTGGCGCCCGATCAGAAGGCCATCTACAACCAAGTGCTGCGTGAAGTGCGCGCACAGGTCATGGGCGAGGTCGAACGCGTGGGCGTGGCCAAGAGCCAGCTACACATCTTGGCGGGCCTCACCAAGTTGCGGCAGGCGGCGTGCGATCCGCGCCTGCTCGGCTTACCGCGCGAGTTCAGTCACGACGACAGCGGCAAGCTCACGGCGCTCCGCGAATTGGTGGAAGAAGTCGAATCGGGCGGACACAAAGTGCTGATTTTCAGCCAGTTCGTCTCGATGTTGAAACTCGTCCGCGAAGCGCTGGACGAAGACAAGATCCGCTACGAGTACCTCGACGGCAGCACGATGGATCGCCCCGAACGCATCGATCGCTTCCAAACCGACCCGACCATCCCGGTCTTCTTGATCAGCCTCAAAGCGGGCGGCTCCGGCCTCAACCTCACCGCCGCCGACACCGTCATCCACTTCGACCCGTGGTGGAACCCCGCCGTAGAAGACCAAGCCTCCGACCGCGCCCACCGCATCGGCCAGAAGAAAGTCGTCACCGTTTACCGCCTAGTCGCCGGCGGCACGATCGAGGAGAAGATTCTCCAATTGAAGCAGAAGAAGAAGGATTTGGTGGCTTCTGTGCTGAGTGAGGATGCTGGTGGGGCTAAGACTCTGACCAGGGATGATTTGGATGATTTGTTTAAGATGGAGTGACCAGGGAAGTTCTCGCCTGAGACCTTCGCATTCCGCTTGGCCGCTACGTTCCGCTGGAGCGTAGCCGGCGCCTGTTCACCCCTCCGGGTGTCACGAAGCGTGTCGGTCAGCTTGTCGTAGGTCTCCATCTCGTTCGACGATCGAGATCTGCCTCCCGAGTCCGCCGCCTCATCTAATTTCCGTGCATGCGGCTGCAGCGCCCCGCGCGCGCTTAGTACTACTTAGTCACTTGCGTCCGACCTGAAGCGTTTCGGCGGCGCTGAGACATTTTCCGGGGCAGGCGCGCAGCACGGTCGAGTCGACTCTCGCGCGACGCGAGGTAGCCGGGCGCCGGTTTCGCCGGTTTTTCGTCTCGTGGCATATCGCGGCTCCCGCCGATCGAGATCTGCCCACTGTAACTGATCAAGTAGTATTAGGCGCGAAAGAAAGAGAGCGCCGCTTCGCGTGCGAGAGATCGAGAGCGAGAGCACTGTGTCTCCCTCTTGATCTCAATCCCGCGCGCAGCGCGTCGGCGCCTAAGCGAGCGCGCGGCGCTGCAGACGAATGCCCGGAAATGGATCGCCGCGGAAGTCAGTGGCACGACAGATCTCGATCGGCAAATAAGGCGCAGACCTACGGAAAACTGACGGGACAGGCGCCCGGCTACGCTGCAGTCGAATGTAGCCGCCCAGCGGAATGCGCAGTTTTCACGAAAGAAACATCACTTTCGAGACAAGCTCTCAATCTCGAAACAACGAAACACGACTGCGTCGAGAGACAAAACCTACCTGCGCATACTCACGTTCATCAACAAACCAAGACCTATCAACATAGTCACGACACTCGACCCCCCATAACTAAACAACGGGAGCGTAATCCCCACCACCGGCAACACCCCCGCCGCCATCCCAATATTGAACACGGCGTGCCAGAACAGCATCGCGCCGACGCCGACGGCGAGGGCTGCACCGAAGCGGTCTTTGGCTTGGGAGGCGATGTGGATCGCCCAGATGCAAACGAAGCCGTACAGGCCGATCAGTACGACGGTGCCGACGAAGCCCCAGTCTTCGGAGAACACTGCGAACGGGAAGTCGGAATATTGTTCGGGCAGAAAACCGAATTGGTTTTGGGTGCCCTGCATGAAGCCTTCGCCGGTCAGCTGACCATTGCCGATCGCGGTCTGGGATTGGAGGGCGTGCCAGCCGGTCCCGGTTTTGTCTGCCTCGGGGTTGAGGAAGCTCGTGATGCGGTGCTTCTGGTAATCCCGCATCACGTACATCCACGCCAACGGCAGCGACACTGCGGCCGAGCCGATGAGCGTGACGACGCTGAGCACGCGCACGCGCATCATCGCCAACATCGAAAACACGGTCAGCGCGTAGATGAGTGACGTCCCGAGATCGGGCTGGGCCATCACCGCGGCCACTGGAAATATCGTCAGAGCGGCCGCTGGAGCCAAATCCAAGAGGGATCTCGGCTCCGTTCGCGAATCATTGTGGATGAACTTGGCGATCATCAAGATCAGCAAGATCTTCATGAATTCGCTGGGCTGAAAGGCGAAGCTGCCGAGCTGAATCCAACGCGACGAACCGCGAATGTCGCGGCCCAGAATGAACACGAGCCCGAGTGAGACCATGCCGCCCACGTACAAGACGGGCGCGATCCGCTCGAAGTGCCGGTAGTCGATGGCCGCGACCAAAATCGCGAACAACGCACCGACGACGATCCAATAAATCTGGGAGACGTAGATATCGGCGAGCCGCGCGCGGCTGTTGTCGTCGATGTACACGCTGGTGGCGCTGTACAAATTGACGAGCCCGAGCGTCAAAATCGCTACGACGCCCAAGAGCAGCGGCATATCGACCATCGGGCCGCGACGAAAGGAAATGCGCTCGCCCAGCATCAGGGGTTCCCGTGCTTGGCCGGCGGACTCGGCGCCGGCACCGCGAGGCGCTTCTCTTTCATCTTGTCCCAATCGCGAACCACGCGGAACGCGACCGGGGCGGCGTTCTTACCACCACCGCCACCGTGTTCGATGATCACGACCACCGCGATTTCCGGCGCTTTCGCGGGCGAATAGCCGGCAAACCAAGCGTGGTCGCGATTGAAGTACCAGACCTTGTCCGGGTCCACGCCGCGCGGCGTGACGTGGCTCACCTGGGCAGTACCGCTCTTTCCGGCCATGTCGACGCCGGCGATGCGCTCTTTGTAGGCAGTACCGCCGCGCTCGTTGACGACGCCGGTGAGCGCGTTCTTCACCATCGCCAAGTGATCTTGGTCGAGCTCGACCATGCGCCGTACACGCGGTGGAAAATCCTGCACCACCGTGCCGTCACTGGTCTCGATGCTGCGCACGACCTGGGGCTGATACAACGTGCCGCCGTTGGCGAGCGCGGCGTAGGACAACGCCAGCTGGAGCACGGTGACCGTCGTGGCGCCCTGCCCGATCGCGGAGAGCAGCGTAAAACCACCGCGGAACGCTTCTTTGTAGCGGCGCGTGTACCAGCTGCGCGTTGGCATGCGGCCGCGCGCTTCGGGGTTCACGCCGATGCCCGTCTTAACGCCGAAGCCAAAATCCAGCCCGATCGCTGCCAGGCGATCGATGCTGACGCGCGAACCGAGCTCGTAAAAGTACGTGTTGCACGACTGCACGATAGCGGAGTGCAAGTTCACCTTACGGTGCACACCGGTGCAGCGGAAGAAGCGCTTGCCGTATTCGTACCCGCCGTGACAATCGACCTCGCGATCGGGATCCGTCAGCCTATCGGCGAGCGCGGCCAGCGCGGTGAACGGCTTGTACGTCGAGCCGGGCGGATAGGCGGCGGAGATGGTCTTGTCGAGGGTCGGCTTGAGCGGGTCGGCGTTCAGCCGTCGAAACGCGTCGCGCACGGCTTTCACGCCGTTGCCACCGGAGACCACGTTGGGATCGAAGCTCGGCTTCGAAACGGCGGCCAATATCCGCCCCGTGCGCACATCCACGACCACGACGGCGCCCGCCAACTGGCCGCGCATGCCACGTTCGACCGACGCCACTAAGTCGATATCGATGGTCAGCGAAATATCGCGGCCTGGCACGGGCTCGAGCCGGCGCGGCTCTTCCAAATATTTCGCTTCGACTTCAGCGGTGTTCTCACGATGCGAGAGCCCGCGAACGATCTTGCGCCAGCCGCGCTGCCCGCGCAGGTAGCTCTCCCAGCGCCGCTCGATCCCCACCGCGCCGATGTGGTCGCCCGCGCGGTAGCCGCGGTCGTCCAAATGCTCGAGCGCCTCCGCGTCGACTTCACGCATGTAGCCGACCGCGTGTGCGCCGAGCTCCCCGTAGGGATAATAGCGCACGGGGCTGGGCGTGACTTCGACGCCATCGAGCTCACGCTCGTGGGTCTCGAGAAACGCGACCACATCGCGATCGACGTCGACCTTGAGCAGGATCTGCTGACCGCGGCGTTTGTCGTCTTTCGGCAGCGCTTTGATCTCTTGGATTTTCTTTTCCAGCGCGGCGCGCTCAAATTCGTCCAAGCTGACGACCTTCAGCACGCGGGGCCACGTCGTCTCCATGTCGATCACGGAGGGCGTGATGTGCACGGCGTAGGACGGGCGATTGGCGGCCAGCACTCGCCCATAGGCATCACGAATCACGCCGCGCGTGGTGGCGAGTGAGCGCTCACGCACGATGTTGCGCCGAGCCTGCGCGCGGTGCACGTCCCCCTCGACGAGCTGCAGTTGCGCCAGGCGCCCAATCAGGATGCCGAATGCGACCACCGCGACCAACACCAGCCAGCGGTAGCGTTGACGGAACTCGCCAACGTCCGATCGCTGAACGAGGAAGCTCACGCCCGGAGCCTCATGTCACGACCTCGCCCTGACCGCGCGAAGCCGGCACCCCGCCCTGCCGCATGCGCTGCGAGAGCCGGAACAAGAGCGGCGCGCAAGCGGCAGTGCTGAGCGCATGAGGCAACACGATCGAGGCAATCTCGACGGGCCGGCGATTGTCGCTGCCGAAAACGGCGAGCAGAATCAACACCACCGCGCTTTGCACCAAAGCAAAGACGAACGCGAGCGACATCCGGGTCAGCATGGTCTGCGCGGTGAGCCTGACGCCGGCTACGCGCGAGAGCCACCAAATCATCACGTACACGAACGTGAACAATCCGACCGGCGCGGCCGCCAGCAGGTCTTGCGCGTAACCGATGCCAAAGGCGAGCGCTGCGCCGCGCGGCATCGACGGTTCGTGCACCCCCAAAAAAATCACCAGGGGCAAAGCCAGGCTCGGCGTCGCCCCGTTCACCCAATGCGGGCCGACGAGCGTTCCTACCGGCCCAATCAGCCGAAAGAGGTTCGACTGGACCAGGATGAGGAGCACCGCGACCGCAAAAAACCCGAGGTTTCGCATGGCCGGGTCAGTGCTGCGAGCGGGCTTTCTTGGCGGCCGACGTCCCCGCGCCCGATGCGCAATCTTTGGCGTCGGTGAGGATGATGAGCACTTCTTCGAGCCGCGAAAAGTCGACCGTCGGCTCGGCATCGACGGTTTGGTAAATGCCGAAGTTCCGCTTCTCGACTTTCTTCACGCGCGCTACCGGGATGCCGCGTGGAAAGCGACAACCCACGCCGCTCGTGACGAACACGTCGCCCACTTCGACGTCGTCGCTGCGTTGCACGTACTCGACGCGCGCCATGTAGTGTTGGCGGTCACCGACGCCGCGCACGAAACCACGGGCGCCCGTGCGTTCGACGGTGACGTCGACGCCGAAGCCGCTGTCGACGGCCATCTCGACGTCGACCTTTTCACCGGCGACGCGCAGCACGGTGCCGACCGCGCCATCGACCGAAACCACCGGCATGTCGGGGCGGATGGCGGCGTTCTTGGTGTCGACGGTCAGGTGCGCGACTCGAAAATATTCGGTCGTGTCTTTGCCGACGACGACCGCGCTCACGAGCTCTTGCGAGATCGTGTCGCGTAGCCCGAGCAGGCGGCGGAGCCGATGATTATCCGCCTCGGTGCGTTCGAGTTCACTGACTTTGCCGCGCAAGCTGGCGTTCTCGTACGCGAGGCGATTGTTGTCGGCCTTCACGTCCACGAGGTACACGTAGTCGCCCACGAGACCCGAGACGCCGCGCGCGAGCAATGCCGCGAAGTATTGAAAGGGCGCGGCTACGTGGAGCAGCGCCCGATCGAGCGCGTTCGTGTCTTCCGGTCTGCGGATACTCGCGCGAAGGAAGAAGAACGGCAGCGCGAGTAGCAGCACTACGATGACGATATCGCGATAGTGCTTGAAAGAGCCCACGAGACCCTAGCTATCACCCGATGGTGACTTCCCTGAGGAGCTCGATGTGGTCGAGAGCCTTGCCGCTACCGAGCACGACACAGCTGATCGGATCATCGCTCACCATCACGGGCAAGCCAGTCTCTTCACGCAAGAGGACGTCGATGTTCTTGAGCAGCGCACCGCCGCCGGTGAGCACGACACCCTTATCCACGATATCGGCGGCGAGTTCGGGCGGAGTGCGCTCGAGCGCGAGCAACACCGCTTCGACGATCGCGTTGATCGGCTCGGCCAGCGCTTCGCGAATCTCATCCGAATTGACGATCACGGTCTTCGGAATACCGGCCACCATGTCACGGCCTTTGACCTCCATCGTGAGCTGCGGCTCGATGGGGTAGGCGTTGCCGATGGTGATTTTGATGCGCTCGGCGGTCTGCTCGCCGATGGCGAGGTTATATTTGCGCTTCATGTAGGCAACGATGGCTTCATCCATCTTGTCGCCACCGACGCGAACGCTCTGCGAGTAGACGATGCCGGATAGCGAGATGACGGCGACCTCGGTCGTGCCACCGCCGATATCGACGACCATGTTGCCGCTGGGCTCGGTGATCGGGAGGCCTGCGCCGATCGCGGCCGCCATTGGCTCTTCGATCAAATAGACTTCGCGGGCGCCGGCGCTCTCCGCGCTTTCTTTCACTGCGCGCTTTTCGACCTCGGTGATACCGAAGGGCACGCAAATGATGATGCGCGGCTTGACCAAGGTCCGCCGATTGTGGGCGCGAGCGATGAAGTAACGCAGCATCGCCTCGGTGATCTCGAAGTCAGCGATCACGCCGTCGCGGAGCGGCCGAATGGCCATGATGTTGCCCGGCGTACGACCAAGCATCTCTTTGGCTTCGCGGCCGACGTTCAAAACTCGCTTCTCGCCTCGCGCATCTCGCGCAACCGCGACGACGGAAGGCTCACAGCTGACGATGCCCTTCCCTTTGACATAGATCAGCGTAGTGGCCGTGCCGAGGTCGATGGCAAGGTCGTTCGAGAACAGGCCGTAGAGCCAGTCGAAAATCATCTTTCGTTATTGCTCGTCTGATCAGCGAGACCGGGCCCGCGCAAAACACACCGGCCGAAACCGGGCGAAATCGGAAGCCCGTCCTACCACGCCTTTTCTCCGTGGCGCAATCAGGGCGGGGTGCCAGGGGATCATTTAATAAAATCCAGAACAATATCGAAAGGTTAACAATCGAGATTGCTGAAAATTCTCAGTGGATTGCTCGGCAACGCCGCTGCGTTGTCCAACTTCGTGGCCTCGGACCGTGAATCGACGCGTCACGGCGAGTCGTTGCCAGCCTGGGGCGCGCTCGAACTGCGAGCTCGATGAGTTCGCAGGCCGCGCCCCCTCAGTGCGAGGAACTACAACCGGTGCCGGATTGGCAAAGCGCGCGAACCCAGCTGGCCCGCGCGCTCGATGGCTCAATCAATCGTCGTCGTCGAGGTCGTCGACCAGACTCTTCCACGAGCCGCCACCACCGCGCTCTCCCTTGCGGGGTTCTTCGGTGCCGGCTGCGCCGCGCGTCTTCTTCTTCTTCTTGTCGGCCCAATCGGAGCCGCCACCGCCACCCGAGGGTGCCGGTCGTGCGCGCCGACCTTCGGGTGCGCGACCACCCGCGTCCATGCCCGGAGGCGGCATGGGGGGGAAGCCACCACCACCACCGCCGCCGCCACCACCGCCATAGCCCTCTTGGCGAGGCGGACGCGGACCACCACCGGGACCACCAGGTGCACCCGGTGCGCCACGAGGATGCGCGATGTTCACCATCAAACGGCGACCGCGCAAATCGAAGTTGCGCAGCGCGGTGATCGCACCGTTGGCACCTTCGGCTGTCGCCATCGTGATGAAGCCGAAACCACGCAACCGACCGTCGGGGCCGATCGGGAGATGAATGCGAGCAACGGGCCCGACGTTGTTGTCAGCGAAGATCTGCGTCATCTCCTGCTGACTCGTGTCGTACGGCAAATTGCCGACGTAGAGCGTGCGATCTTCGGTGACTTGGCCTGCGCCTCCTCCGCCACCACCACCACCGCCCGCATAACCGCCACCGCCGCCACCGCTCATGCCACCGGGCGCAGGCCCGTCACGACGGGGCGGCTCCGATGAAAACGGACGCACGGAAATCGCGCGACCCGCCTGGAGTGATCCGTCGAGATTATCGCGCGCTGCGATCGCCTCGTCGGAAGTTGCGAAGGTAACGAAACCAAACCCGCGTGGCCTACCAGTGGCGCGATCGCGCGGCAGACTGACGTCCACCACTTTGCCCCCGGTTGCCTCGAACAATTGCCTCAGCACGTCTTCGCTGATGGACTCGGGCAAGCCCGCTACAAAGAGCTTGCGTGCATCCTCGGTCGCCATTTTCTGTCGTTTTCTCTCGAAAAGTTCCCTTGGCCCTAACCCAAACGGGCAGAGCAAGCGAGAAGCCTGGTTTAACGATAACTGCCCTGGATTCAGGGTTCAAGTCACCTGTGAGTAGGGAGCTTGGCCCGACGGCCGAATCCGCGCCAGTGACCGGGTCGGGCCGGGTGCTCGTGTAAGCTGCCGCGCGTCATGAAACTTCGCCTGATCGTGAACCCCACTGCTGGTAGCGGGACCGCCGCGCGGCGCGTCCCCAGCGTTATCAAACTCCTGGAAAACAGCGGGATCGCGTCGGACGTGGCAGAAACGCGCGGCCCTGGTGACGCCGCGCGACTGGTGCACGAGGCGCGCGCCGACGGCGTCGAATGTCTGCTGGTCATGGGCGGCGACGGCACCCTCAACGAGGTCAGCCAAGGCTACGTCGATTCGAACGGCGAACCTCTGCCCGGCCCGGACCTCGCGCTCTTG
>Ga0207687_10003639_pt1 | contig 10392 bp, 10 predicted proteins | sample KBSM54metaG_FD_184399 | JGI IMG/M metagenome (GOLD analysis project Ga0207687, IMG submission 184399) | Miscanthus rhizosphere microbial communities from Kellogg Biological Station, Michigan, USA - KBS M5-4 metaG (SPAdes) (version 2) | ecosystem: Host-associated > Plants > Roots > Rhizosphere >... | reverse complement strand
GCGAAATCTACGACCGCCACTTCCGGGCCGCCGTGCACTCCCGCTGGTAGTCGGCTAGAAGCGAGGACCTCGTCCAGCAGCGCGAGGAACGCCGTCGGGCGGCGACTACAAGATCCCGACGACTCGAACGGTCTCGTTGACAAGGTGCGCCTCGGACAAAAGACTCGGATCCTCCCCCAATGGCGAACGCGCACGGTGATCGAAGGTTTCATTATCTCTACAAACGAGACCTGTTGCGCGACAAGGGAAGAAGCAACAACTGCAGTCAATGCCAAGGCAAATCCCATCAACATTAGGACGGCGGTCGCATTCGGCGGCCAGTGCAGGCAGTGTGCTCGATGGCATGTGCCCGGCCGGTGCCCACTCATCCCCTCGTGGCAAGAACCGCGAGCTTCCAGCGAAGCGCCCATTCGAGGATTAGCGACAACTTGGTCGGGCGATCACTCACTCGGCCGCTCAGCCTAGTTGTCGCACCGCACTTCGCGCCTTCTCAGTGCGATGGATCTGTTGAGCAAGGACAGCATGGCAACGACGTCCGCCAGCCACCTCGGTCAGCTGCTCGAGGAGTACAAGCGCACCATAGCGCGACCGACACTGGCTTAGCCGAGCGTATCGGAATCACCCGTCAAACCTTGGTCCAATGGCGCAATGGCGAATTACGTTCTCTGCCAACCCAAGCCAACTTGCGGGCCATGACCACCGAGATTCGCCGCCCGTATCGCCAAGTCCTCGCGGCGGCGCTCTTCGACACCGGCTACCGCACCCCAACCGACGACGGAACACCAAGGCCGTACGACGAAGTGCTGCACGACGCTATCGCCGCCTTGACCGAGGCCGCTCATCTGACGAATCAGCCGATGCGACAGAACAGTTCGGGCCAATGGGAAGCCGACCCCGACCCACGCGCAGCGCTACCGATCGACTGGGCCGAGTTCGTCACCCACGCCCTGGCCGGCGCTGCGGCCAACATCGGAGGCACCGAGCAGATCCTGGCCGGCCGGCCCGGGTCCTGGGAGGCCGAGCGCGTGCGCCAAACCCTGCAGTCGACCGTCGGCGCCGACGACGAACACCTACTCCAACACCGAACCGAACCTGTCGTCATTCGTTGGAGTTTGACACAACGTGGCCGTGTGGCGGGTGTAGCGGCGAACACGATTGGCTAATCCGGGATTCAGTAACGGGACACCTTTTGTTATCAGATTTATGGTCGATACAACGTATTTCACATCCACAGACCCGGTTGCTCGTCTCTCCATCGGCGCCCCCCACGTCGCCGGCACGGCGGTGGCGTTTCCACCAAACCGGTACAACCAGGAAGACGTGGCACGCGAGCTCACCACGTTCGCCGACCAGGGGTTCATGCGCTTTGCCCGAACGACTGGAGTCGACCACCGCAGTCTGGCGCTACCGCTGTCGCGGTACCCGAAACTGACTGGCTTCACCGAAGCGAACACTGCCTACATCGAGGTTGCCGTCGAGCTCGGGGAGCGGGCCGTACTGTCGGCGCTCGACGCGGCCGGCATCGCACCCGACGAGGTCGACGCCATCGTGCTGGTCTCCAGCACTGGTGTGGCGGTGCCGACCGTCGACGCGCGGCTGGCATCGCACATCGGACTGCGGCCCGACGTCAAGCGTCTCCCGTTGTTCGGCCTCGGGTGTCTGGCCGGTACCGCCGGGATGGCGCGCGTCCATGATTATCTGCGCGCGTTCCCGGGGCACGTGGCGGTGCTGCTGTCGGTCGAGCTGTGCTCGCTGACACTGCAGCGCGATGACACCTCGATCCCCGCTCTCATCGGGGTGTCCCTGTTCGCCGACGGCGCGGCCGCCGTGGTCGCCATTGGGGCCGACCGCGCTCTAGTGGGCTCCGGCACACATCAAGGCCCTCGCATCCTGTCGTCCCGTAGCCTGCTGCTTCCGGCAACCGCAGACATGATGGGCTGGGACGTCAGCTCCAGCGGGCTCTCGCTCGTGCTGTCCAAGGACGTGCCGAAAATGGTCGATGACTACCTGGGGGACGAGGTCAACCGATTCCTTGCCGGGTACGGTTTGTCCACCGCTGACATCTCGACGTGGATATGCCATCCCGGTGGTCCCAAGGTGCTCGATTCGATAGAGAATGTGATCGGGCTGCCACCGGAAGCACTTGCAAACAGCAGAAACTCGATGCGAGAGAACGGCAACATGTCTTCCGTGTCGGTGCTTGACGTCCTGCGCCGCACGATCGCCGATTCGCCACCCGAGGGAGCCTTCGGAGTGATGATCTCGATGGGGCCCGGCTTCAGCTTCGAGCTGCTGCTGCTGAGTTGGTGAGGGCCGATGGCCTACTACCTATTCATCCTTGTTATCGGCGCTGAACGCTTGGTCGAGCTCGCCGTCGCCCGGCGAAATGCCGCGTGGTCAATCGCTCACGGGGGCAAGGAGTTCGACCGCGGTCACTACCCGGTGATGGTGGGTATGCACGGGCTGCTCTTGGTTGCGTGCATCGTCGAAGTCTGGGCCATGCACCGGCCGTTCATCCCGTGGCTCGGTTGGCCGATGGTGGCAGTCGTGGTGCTGAGCACCGTTGTCCGCTGGTGGTGTATAGCCATACTCGGCAAATACTGGAACACACGGATCATCGTCATCCCGGGCGCGCCGCTGGTTCGACGCGGACCGTACCGATGGATGCACCACCCCAACTACGCCGCGGTCACCGCGGAGGTCGCGGCGCTCCCGCTGGTTCACTCGGCATGGCTGACCGCGATCGTATTCAGCATCGCCAATGCCCTCGTACTCAACGTGCGGATCCGTGACGAGAACGCCGCATTGGGCTATGCGTAACCGATCACCGATGGCACACCCCGGAGCGACGTTGTTAGTGTGGACAGCCCTGCCTGCCGATCGCTGTCACCAGTCACATCGACGGCGTCGGCGGCTCGTACAACGATGGAATTGCGTGACGCAGAGGTGAATCGGGCACTCCGCTCGGATTCCAACTGATTACTTGGAGTGAAAGCGCATGGTGAGTTCACAAAAGCAGGCACCGCAACGTGCGTCCGGCGACAAAGCCACCGTGGGTCGCCTGTTCCTTCTGGACCTCAGCGACGACCGCATCGTCTCGCTCAATACAGACGGCTCCGACCGCAAGGTCATCGTCACCGAGTGCAGATACCCCGACGGCATCGCGCTCGATGTCGCGGCGGGACACCTCTACTGGACCAATATGGGGGTTCCCAAGCTCAACGACGGCTCCATCGAGCGAGCTGACCTCGATGGGCGGAATCGAACAACGATCGTCCCCCAGGGCGATACGTTCACGCCCAAGCAGATCCAGCTGGAAAAGACGAGCCGAAAGCTGTACTGGTGCGACCGCGAGGGCATGCGCGTAATGCGGTCCGATCTCGACGGCTCCCACATCGAGACCCTCGTGGACACGAGTCAGGGCGACTCGCGACCGGGACCGGACGCCGTGAAGTGGTGCGTGGGCGTGGCCGTCGACGTGGATGGCGGCAAGGTCTACTGGACGCAGAAAGGTCCTGACAACGCCGGAAAAGGCCGCATCTGCCGCGCCGGCATCGACGTTCCCCCAGGACAGGGGGCGTCCAATCGACCAGACATCGAAGTTCTGTACGACGGGCTGCCCGAGCCGATCGATCTGGACCTCGATCTGAACAACCGCGTTATGTACTGGACCGACCGCGGCGATCCGCCTCGCGGCAACACAGTGAATCGCGCCCCGATGGATTCGGATGCGACGGGCCGGGCCGCCCCTGAGATCGTCCTAACGCACCTGATGGAAGGAATCGGCATCGCCCTGGATCTGAAGGGCGACCGAATGTTTATCACCGACTTCGGGGGCAACGTCCTCACGGCCGAGCTCGACGGATCGGACGAGCGAGCCGTGCTCGTCGCTCAAGGAAACCTGACCGGCGTCGCGTACGCCGAAATCTCTTGAAGGGAGTAGTCGTCGTGTCATTCGAGAAACCAATTCGTCGTGTTGTGGTCGTCGGGACTGGAGTCATCGGCGCCAGTTGGGCGGCACAGTATTTGGCGCGTGGGTTAGACGTCGTTGCGACCGATCCGGCGCCAAACGCTGAGGCCAACTTGCGCAACTACGTCGACGAGGCCTGGGAACAGCTCGAGGAAATCGGCCTGTCGCCGGGCGCGTCGCGCGACCGCCTGAGCTTCACCAAGGACTCGGACCAGGCGTTCGCGACGGCCGACTTCGTCCAGGAGAACGGCCCCGAACGGCCTGACTTCAAAATGAAGTTGTTCGCGCACATCGATGAAGCGACCCCTCTCGATTCGATCATCGCATCGAGTTCGTCGGGAATAACCCCAAGTGTGATTCAATCGGCGTGCAAGCACCCGGAGCGAGTCATTGTCGGCCATCCGTTCAATCCGCCCCACATCGTCCCACTTGTAGAAGTGGTGGGCGGCACCAAGACATCGCCCGAAGCCATCCGGCAAGCGATGCGCTTCTACGCGTCGATCGGCAAGAAGCCCATTCATTTGCGCAAGGAACTGCCCGGACACGTGGCCAACCGGCTACAGGCAGCGCTCTATCGAGAGATGCTCCATCTCATCGAACAAGACGTGCTGAGCGTCGAGGAAGCCGATACCGCTGTGTCCTACGGACCCGGGCTTCGTTGGGGTGTGATGGGCCAAAGCCTGCAATGGCATGTCGGCGGGGGAGCGGGCGGCATCGAACACTTCATGGAGCAGCTCATGGACCCGCTTGCGGCAATGATGAAAACGCTTGGAAGCCCGCAAGTTACGCCTGAACTCAAGCAAACCATCGTCGACGGTGTGATGCGCGAAGCCGGGGGGCGCTCCGTCGACGAGCTCGCGCGGGAGGAGAACGAGATCATCATCCGACTACTTCGGCTGCGCGGGGATGGCGCGATCGCACCCACGGCGAAACGGGAGACGGCGTGAGCACCGTACTTACAGCGGGGGCCTCTCGTTTGACCGAGACACTCGAATCGACACTCAAGAACCCGGCGAGTTCACCGGAGTTCGATCTGCTGGCGAACACGAATGACGTGCTGAGCGACGTCGGACTGACCGCCGCGGACGGCGGAGGACGCCTTTCGTTCTACGGCCAGGACCCGATCATTTCCAGCCCGCATCGGTTTGGTGCCATGGCCGCGATCGGCCTGGCCGCGAAGTCCGTCGCCGCGGCAGCCCTATGGCGGGCGAGAACCGGGGAGGGACAGGACATCCACGTCGACGTTCGCAAGGCGCTTCGACGGTTCTGCGGATTCTTTGAGGGCAAATGGGAAACGATGAACGGACGTCCTCCCGCGATGGGCGGATTTGCGGGCAACCCGTTCCTCGAACTTCCGATCTTGCACAAGACACGAGATGGCCGCTACGTGGTCGCGTTGGACTTCTATCCTCGGTCGAAGACGGACACCCTCAAGTTCTTACGGTGCACGGACAGCCTCGCATCCATCGAGAATGCCATATTGCATTGGCGTGCAGACGATTTAGAGGCGGCCGCAGCAGAAGAAGGTCTCGTGCTCGCGATGGTGCGAACCACCGAAGAGTTTCTCAATGAACCGCAATACACCGAAGTCCTCTCCACGATGCCACTGATCACGGTGGAGAAGATCGGTGACAGCGCGCCAATGCCCTTCAGGAAGGACGGGAAGACTCCTTTGGACGGCATTCGTGCCTGCGGAATGGGGCATGTGATTGCGGGTGGGGCGATGGGCCGGGACCTGGCCATGTACGGCGCGGACGTCCTCAACATCTGGCGGCCCAACGCCACCGAGGTCGAGGCCTTCGCCTGGGATGTGCAGGTCGGGATGCGCTCCACCATCCTCGACAGCTCTGCGGAGGATCGCGCCAAGTTCGACCACCTGCTCAAGGATGCCGACGTCTTCTTCGCTAACAAGCGTCCGGGTTATCTGGAACGAAACGGTCTTACTGCCGAAGAGCTGTGCGCGACGAAGCCCGGACTGATCCATGCCAAGGTAGTCCTCCATGGCGACACAGGGCCATGGTCGAACCGTCCCGGCTTCGACGAGATCGGCGCCGCCGTATCGGGTGTGTTCTGTATCGAAGGGACGCCTACCTTCCCGAAATCGCCTGTGATTGTTCCCATTTGCGACAACGTGGTGGGCTGGCTCGGGACGGTCGGCATACTGGAGGCGCTGCGCAGGCGCGCCACGGAGGGTGGCAGCTATCGAGTCGTCGTGTCTCTGACCAGAACCGTGTTGTGGCTGCTTTCGCTGGGGATCTTCGACAAAGAGTATGCCGCGGCTACGGCGGCATCGAGCGACGAGCACACGTATGTCGCTCCCGATCTATTCACTGCAGAAACTCCGCTCGGCACTTACCAGGGAATGACAGACCAGGTGGTCATGTCGCGAACGAAAGAATCATACCGAACGGTCTTGGCGCCGCACGGTTCATCGAAGCCGCAATGGCTGCGACCTGACGGGAGTTGATCATGCCTGCCGTAACGGCCGACTATTTGCGGTTGCCCCGGCTTGACGGGCCGCCGCGGGACGCTTCAGAGCGCCCGGTGCTAAGCGTGACCACGGCGCCGACCGGCCTTGAAGGCGAAGGCTTTCCAGTCCACCGTGCTTTCGCCGGGGCGTCACGTGCGCTGCTTGATCCGTTCGTGCACATGGACCAAATGGGCGCGGTGAACTATGCGCCCGGTGAGCCCAAAGGCACACCGTGGCATCCCCATCGGGGGTTCGAAACCGTGACCTACATGATCGACGGTCGCATGCAGCACCAGGATTCGCATGGTGGCGGTGGGATGATCCAGGACGGAGCCACCCAATGGATGACGGCCGGTTCGGGGATCTTGCATATCGAGACGCCACCGGAGGACTTGGTGATCTCGGGCGGCCTGTTCCATGGCGTGCAGTTGTGGGTGAATCTGCCCGCGAGGAAGAAGATGATCCCGCCGGCCTACCAAGGCATCGACGCCGCCGCGGTGAAACTGGCGGTGTCCGCCGATGCGGGCGCGTTAGTTCGGGTAATTGCCGGCGACGTCGGTGGCCACCGAGGCCCCGGGTCGACGCACACGCCCATCACGCTGATCCACGCGACCGTTTCGGCGGGCGCGCGATTGCAGTTGCCGTGGGATCCGTCCTTCAACGCGCTCATCTACGTGCTTGCCGGCGCTGGGCGCGCGGGTACCGAAGGGCGACCGGTACATGACGGTCAGTTGGTGGTGTTCGGCCGCGGCGACTGGTTCGAGATCCGAGCTAATGACCTCCAAGACTCGCGAACTCCGGCCGTGGAGCTGCTCATCTTGGGTGGACAGCCCATTCACGAACCGGTCGCGGCGTATGGGCCCTTCGTGATGAACACTACGGCCGAACTGGGGCAAGCCATGGAAGACTTCGAGGCCGGGTTGTTCGGTCAGATTCCGGCTGATGCGCTGATGCCCCACGTACCCGACCCGGCCCCGATACGCACCGAGCACACCGGGATCTGAGGATTCAATCGCACGCTTGGCGAACTGGGGGAGAAAACGACATGGAGGGCCCCGCGCGGACCTACGATTGGCCGACCCTGATGGTCGACGACTGGACGGCCACCCGTGACACCTTGCACATGTGGGTCCAGATTGTCGGCAAGATCCGCATGGTTCACATGCCGCTACTGAACCATTGGTGGCAAGTGACGTTCTATGTCAGCCCACGCGGATTGGCTACCGGCTCCGTTCCATATCGGAATGCGTTGTTCGACATGGAGTTCGACTTCGTCAGGCATAGGCTCACAATCCGGCACAGTGACGGCCGTCATGAGGCTGTCTCGTTGGTGGCCAAACCTGTCGCCGAGTTTTACGGCGAGACGCTCTCGGCACTCGACAGGCTCGGCATCGAGACACACATAGTGGGCAAGCCGAACGAGGTAGACCCCGCCATTCCGTTCACAAAGGACTATCAGCATGCTGAATACGATCCCGATGCGGCGCGCGCCTTCTGGCAGCAACTAGTGCAGGCGCACCGCGTCATGACAAACTTTCGCGCGGCATTCATCGGAAAGGCCAGCCCGGTCCAATTCTTCTGGGGTGCTATGGATTTAGCATGCACGCGATTTTCCGGCCGACGCGCCCCCACCCATCCGGGAGGAGCCCCTAACTGCCCGGATTGGGTGATGGCCGAGGGGTACTCACGTGAGCTCAGCAGCGCTGGCTTTTGGCCCGGAGGCGGCAAGGAGGGCGCGTTCTATTCCTACGCATACCCAGAGCCGGACGGATTCTCGGTGCACCACGTTGAACCGGACGCCGCCTACTACAGTAACGAACTCAGAGAATTCGTGCTGCCCTACGAAGCAGTGCGGACTGCGGACGACCCCGACCACGCCGTCACCCGATTCCTACAGACCACGTACGAGGCGGCAGCAGAGCTCGGCGGCTGGGACCGCAGCCCGCTTGAATGCGATCCGGACCGCCTCGAGCGGTAGCTGCCAAGAGATTTCGACGAAGTCGGGCGGCTGGGTGTCAGCTCCGCTTCTGATCGACGACCTGCAGCACCGTGCCGCTCGGAGACCTGACGAACAATTCGCCGAGGTTGTCCTCGGCAGCGTCGGGGTCTACCTCGATGGGCTGGTCGAGTGTGACGCGGTATACGCAGAAATCAGTGTGTCGTGCGGCGATCGCACGCGCTACCTCGAACCGGGTTGTCGCGTACGTGTATTCCTTGCCGTCGCGCGGGTCCAGCGTTCGGGTAGCGGGGTCACCCGGATTGAGCCCCCGCGCATCAGGCCGGTAGTAGGCCGTGCGGTGGTTTGTCGACGGCTGCATGTGGGCTCCTTGCGCTTCTGGCGATACCGCCCAAGCCTCGCTCATGTGTCGGTCGGCCGTCGATGTGTTTTCGACCAGTCTGGGTGGCTCACGTTGTGTGCCCGCGAACATTGTGTAAGACGCCCATGCGAACGCGAATCCAGTGCGGCGGCGTTGTTCACAGGTACTGCAAACCGCCACCAGCGTTGTCCACGTGGACGACGACAGGAGGCGGTGGATTCCGGAGACTCGAGTTGACGTGAAATTCAGCGAAAGCGGGGACGATATGAGTGGCTGTCGAGTCGGCTACATAGTGGGCAGCCTGTCAACGAAGTCGATCAATCGCACACTCGCCAATGCGCTCGTCAAGTTGGCGCCCAAGGATGTGACGTTCGTGGAGATCCCGATACGGGATCTTCCGTTGTACAATCACGACTTCGATACCGATTACCCGCCGGAGGGTCGGGCGCTCAAGGATGCGATCGCCGCAGTGGATGCGGTGCTGTTTGTGACACCCGAGTACAACCGGGGCATCCCGGGTTGCCTGAAGAACGCTATCGACTGGGCAAGCCGTCCGTATGGAACGAACTCATTCGCACACAAGCCGTCTGCGGTGATCGGTGCGTCGCCGGGAAAGATCGGAACCGCTGTCGGGCAGCAGAGTCTGCGGAATGTGCTGAGTTTCTGCAATTCGCCATTGATGGAGGCGCCAGAGGCCTACATCCAGTTCACTCCCGGCTTGATCACCGAAGCAGGTGAAGTCACCGACAAAGGAACCGAGCAGTTCTTGCGCGATTTCATCGACGCGTTCGCCCTGTTTGTGGCCCGTGTCCTCACCGTGCCGCCGCCTGAAAGGTTAAGCGCCACTGGATAATGCCGTCGCGGAGCCCCGGACGTAGCGCCGCAATGCCGCCGAAGTGCTGCCATTCCGACGCTCCGTCCGGCGCACATAGCGACGGACTTCAGGCTGCGGGGTTACGCGATGGAGCTGATAGACCGGCACGCCGAACGCGACACGCTCAAGCGGCTCGTCGCGGCGGTCCGCGATGGTGAGGGCCGAGCCTTGGTCGTGTGTGGTGAAGCGGGTGTGGGCAAGACCGCGTTGCTTGATTATCTGGCGGACAACGCATCGGGATGCCGAGTGGTACGAACCGCGGGGTGCCAGTCAGAAATGGAACTGGCGTTCGCCGCATTGCATCAGCTCTGCACACCGTTGCTGGAGGGCCTTACGCGACTGCCGGCCCCGCAACGTGATGCCCTGCGAATCGCGTTCGGGATGGGCTCCGGATCGACACCGGACAGGTTCCTGGTCGGTCTGGCTGTCCTCAACCTGCTTTCCGACGCTGCCGAGCCGCAGCCACTTATTTGTGTTGTTGACGACGAGCAGTGGCTTGACCGAGCTTCCGCCCAAGTGCTGGGCTTCGTTGCTCGACGTTTGGTGGCGGAAGCGGTCGGGATGGTCTTCGCGGCGCGTGTCCCCAGCGCCGATGTCGCAGGGCTGCCGGATCTCACCGTTGAGGGGCTGCCTGAAGCAGACGCACGCGCGCTCCTGGAGTCCGCCCTGACGGGGCCGATGGACACCCGGGTCCGCGATCGAATCCTCGCGGAGACTCACGGCAACCCGCTGGCGTTGTTGGAATTGCCTCGGGCTTTGA
>Ga0207687_10003638_pt1 | contig 10392 bp, 10 predicted proteins | sample KBSM54metaG_FD_184399 | JGI IMG/M metagenome (GOLD analysis project Ga0207687, IMG submission 184399) | Miscanthus rhizosphere microbial communities from Kellogg Biological Station, Michigan, USA - KBS M5-4 metaG (SPAdes) (version 2) | ecosystem: Host-associated > Plants > Roots > Rhizosphere >... | reverse complement strand
GAAGGGGCCGACGACGGCCAGGGTGCGCTCGTTGCCCAGGACCCGTTCGATCACCCGGCGGACGTCGTCGTGGCCGACGGCCTCGGTGCGGGCCACCAGCTCGGCGAACGGGGCCACCTCGCCGTGGAGCAGCTGGCTGCGCCCGATGCGGTTCATACGACCGGCGGAGTCCTCCAGGGAGAGGGCCAGCGAGCCCTTGAGGTGGCCCTTGGCCACGGCCAGCTCCCGGTCGGTGACCCCGTCCGCCAGCAGCTTGTCGAGCTCGAGGTCGATCAGCTCGAGCACCTGACCGGCCCGTTCGGGACCGGTGCCGGCGTAGATGGCGAAGGCGCCCGTCTCCTGGTATGCGGCCCGGTAGGAATACACCGAGTACACCAGGCCCCGCTTCTCCCGGATCTCCTGGAACAGGCGGCTCGACATGCCCCCGCCCACGATCTGGTTGAGCACGGCCAGGGCGTAGCGATCGTCGTCGTCTCGGGTGAGCGAGCGCATCCCCACGATGATGTGGGCCTGCTCGGTGGTGCGGGTGACGACCCGCAGCCGGCGGGCGGGGGCGAGCCCCGGCACCACCCGGGCCGGCGCATCCCCCGGACGGCCCCCGAAGCGGCGCTCGACGCCGGCCGTCACCCGGTCGTGTTCGACGTTGCCGGCCGCGGCCAACACCATCTTCGGCGGCCGGTAGCGGGTGTTGAAGTAGGTCCGGATCTGCTCCGGCGTCATGGCCGTGATCGTCGACCGCTCTCCCAGCACCTCCCGGCCCAGGGGGTGGTCGGGGAAGACGGCCTGGTGGAAGACCTCGTGCACCAGGTCGGACGGCTCGTCCTCGTTCATGTTGATCTCTTCGAGGATGACCTGGCGCTCGGCGTCGACCTCCTCGCCCCGGAAGGCGGGCGAGTCCATGATGTCGCACAGGATGTCGAGGCCGAGCTCGATGTCCTCGTCGAGGAGGCGGGTGTAATAGGCGGTGTACTCCTTGGTGGTGAAGGCGTTCATGTCGCCCCCCACCGCCTCGATGGTCTCGGCGATGTCCTTGGCGCTGCGGGTGTCGGTGCCCTTGAACAGCAGGTGCTCGAGGAAATGCGACGCCCCCCACTCCGCCGGGGTCTCGTCGCGCGAGCCGGCCTCGACCCAGAACCCGAGGGTGGCGGAGTGGGAGTCGGGCATGGCCTCGGTGACGACCTGGAGGCCGCTGCCGAGGCGGGTGGTGCGGATCAAGCGATTAGCGCCGACCGCCGCCGCCGCCGCTGCGCCCGGGGCGCCGGTCGCGGTCACGGTTGCGCCGGGGACCACCGCCGTCACCGGCGCCGCCGCCGCCGCCGGTGGCCACCTCGGCCGGGCCGAGGTCGCCGAACTTCGACTTGGCCTCGCCCTCGAACGCCTCCTCGAAGGACACGAACTCACGCCCCGACGAGTCGGCCGGGGGCCGGTCGTCGGACCGGGGCGCCCGCTCGGGACGCTCCGACCGCTCGCCGCGCTCGCCGCGCTCGGCCCGCTCGGGACGGTCGCCACCGCCCTCGGGGGCGGAGTCGCCGTTCTCGCCCACGGGCGAGAGGGCGACCTTGCCCTGGGGGTCGACGTCGTCGACGCGGACCACGATGTCGTCGCCGAGGGAGACGACGTCCTCCACCCGCTCGACCCGCTTGCCCCGGCCCAGCTTGGAGATGTGGACCAGGCCGTCGCGGCCGGGGAGGATGTTGACGAAGGCGCCGAACTTGGTGATGTTGACCACCTTGCCGGTGTAGACGTCGCCCACGTTGGCCCGGGGCGGGTCGAGGATCAGCTCGATGCGGCGACGGGCCTCGGTGACGGCGGCGCCGTCCCTCGAGCCGATGGTGACCGTACCCACCTGGCCGTCGTCGTCGACGTTGATGTCGGCGCCGGTCTCCTGCTGCATGGCGTTGATGACCTTGCCCTTGGGCCCGATGACCTCGCCGATCTTGTCCATCGGGATCTCGAAGCTGATGATCTTGGGGGCGGTCTCGTTGACCTCGGCCCGGGGCTCGGCGATGGTGGCGAGCATGACGTCGAGCACCTTCATGCGGGCCTCGTAGGCCTGCTGCAGGGCCTTGCCCAGCACGTCGGCGGGGATGCCGGCGATCTTGGTGTCGAGCTGGAGGGCGGTGACGAAGTCGGCCGTGCCCGCCACCTTGAAGTCCATGTCGCCGAAGGCGTCCTCGGCCCCCAGGATGTCGGTGAGGGTGGTGTACTTGCCCTCGGCGAAGACGAGGCCCATGGCGATTCCCGCCACCGGCGCCTTGATGGGCACGCCGGCGTCCATCAGCGACAAGGTGGAGCCACAGACCGACGCCATCGATGTCGACCCGTTGGACGACATGCAGTCGGACACGACGCGCAGCGTGTAGGGGAACTCGTCGATCGGGGGGACGACGGGCAGCAGGGCCCGCTCGGCCAGCAGGCCGTGGCCGATCTCCCGGCGCTTCGGGCCCCGCATGAAGCCGGTCTCGCCGGTGGCGAAGGGGGCCATGTTGTAGTGGTGCATGTAGCGCTTGGAGTCGTCGATGCCGATGGTGTCGAGCATCTGCTCCATCCGGGGCATGCCCAGGGTGGCCACCGACAGGACCTGGGTCTCGCCCCGCTGGAAGAGGCCGGAGCCGTGGGCGGTGGGGATGAGGCCGATCTCGGCCGACAGGGGCCGGATGTCGGTGGGACCCCGGCCGTCGATGCGCTTGCCCTCCTCGACGATGCGCTTGCGCACGATCTTCTTCTGGAGGGCCTTGACCGCGGCCTTGATCTCCTTGTCGCGCCCCTCGAACTCGACCTTGAGCTCGTCCTTGATGGCGGCGACGGCGGCGTCGGTGGCCAGGTTGCGCTCGGCCTTGCCGGAGATGGCGCTGGCCTCGGCGATGCGGTCGGTGCCGACCTCGACCACCCGGTCGAAGACGTCGTCGGCGTAGTCGACCTGGGGTACGTAGGGCACCGGCGGCTTCTGGCCGAACGCGGCGACCAGCTCGTTCTGGGCGTCGATCGACTCCCGGATCCAGGTCTTGGCCGCCTCCAGGCCCTGGGCGATGACCTCCTCGGTCACCTTGGGGGCGCCGTCCTCGTAGATGCGCCAGGCGTCCTCGGTGCCACCCGCCTCCACCATCATGATGGCGATGTCGCCGTCGTCGAGGCCGCGGCCGGCGACGACCAGCTCGAAGGTGGACTCGTCGCCGTCCTGGTAGGTCGGATGGGGAATCCACGTGCCCTCGGCGGTGAACGCCACCCGGACCGCCCCGATGGGGCCGTCGAAGGGGATGCCGGAGATCATCAGGGCGGCGGAGGCCCCGTTGATGGCCAGCACGTCGTGGGGGTTCTCCTGGTCGGCGCCGAGGATGGTGCCGACGATGTGGACCTCGTTGCGGAAGCCGTCGGGGAAGGAGGGGCGCAGGGGCCGGTCGAGCAGGCGGCAGGTGAGGATGGCCTGGTCGGTGGCCCGGCCCTCACGGCGGAAGAACGAGCCGGGGATCTTGCCCGCGGCGTACATCCGCTCCTCGATGTCGACGGTGAGGGGGAAGAAGTCGACTCCCTCACGGACGCTGCGGGAGGCGGTGGCGGTGCAGAGCACCATCGTGTTGCCCAGCTGGGCGAGGACCGCCCCGTCGGCCAGCTGCGCCAGCTTGCCGGCCTGGAAGGACATGGTCTTGTCGGTCCCGCTGATGGGGGACGAAACGGAAACGGGTTCCGTCATGGGTGTCGCTCCTTTTCCTCGTTGTTCGAGGCGTGAGGCGGAGCGACGGCCAGTTCCCAGTTGTCAGCCACCCGAGCAGCTGTGCGCCCGGGGAGCTGGCGACTGGCAGCTGACTCTGTCGCCCCTCCTGGTTGTGTGGGTGAAACGGGCGGGAGCGGCCCGCAGGCCGCTCCCAACTGCGGATGACTGGGTTACCGGCGCAGGCCGAGCCGGGCGATGAGCGCCCGGTAGCGTTCGACGTCGTTCGCCTTCACGTAGTCGAGGAGGCGGCGGCGGCGGCCCACCATCATCAGGAGGCCACGCCGACCGTGATGGTCTTTCTTGTGGTCCCGCAGGTGCCCGGTGAGGTGGTTGATGCGCTCGGTGAGGAGCGCGATCTGGACCTCGGGCGACCCGGTGTCGGTGTCGTGGAGCCGGTACTCGCCGATGGTGGCGGTTTTGTCGGGCATACGCTCGCTGTGATCTTCCTTGTCCCAGGCCAGGCGCCAGGGACTTGGACCCGGGGCACGGCCGATTGCGGACGCGCCTGGCAGTCGCCCACGCGCTGGTCAAATCGTACCAGCCGGTACGGTCGTCCCCGATGCTGGTCGTGAGCCGAAGCTGCCGGATTCCCCTCGACGAGCTGGAGTGGCGCTTCTCCGCGTCCGGCGGCCCCGGCGGCCAGCACGCCAACACGTCGAACACCCGGGCCGAGGTCCGCTTCGACGTGGCCAACTCGCCGTCGCTCGGCCCCCGCCAACGGGCCCGCCTCCTCGACAGGCTCGGACCCGTCGTGCGGGTGGCCGCCGATGACGAGCGCTCCCAGGCCCGCAACCGCCAGCTCGCCCTCGACCGCCTCGCCGCCCGCCTCCGGGACGCGCTCAAGGTCGAGCGCCCCCGGGTCGCGACCCGCCCGTCGAAGGCGGCCAAGACCCGCCGCCTGGAGGACAAGCGCCAAACCGCCGAGCGCAAACGCCTCCGCGCCCGCCCGTCGGACGACGCCTGAGGAAGGCCGAGCCGAGTTGAGCAGCGCGCCAGGACCTCTCGAGCCGGCCGCTCACGCCGCCGCAGGCGGCCCCCATCGGATGGCCACTCGCCGGCCGAAGGCCGGCACCGCCGTGGGGGGGAAGTTCGGAGGGGGTGCCCGCCCCCCTCCGAGTCAGTAACCCAGGCGGTCGAGGGCCTGGGGCCGGCGCTGCCAGTCCTTGTCGACCTTCACCACCAGCTCCAAGTAGGCGCCGGGGTCGAGCTGGGCCCGCACCGCTTGGCCCACCTGCTTGAGGACGAGGCCGCCCTTGCCGATGACGATGCCCTTCTGCGACTCCCGCTCGACGAGGATCTCGCACCGGATGCGGGGCCAGTCCCACTCCGTCACCCGGCAGGCGATGGAGTGCGGCATCTCCTCCCGCACCACCTTCAGCAGCTGCTCCCGCACCAGCTCCGACACCCAGAACCCGTCGCCGGCGTCGGTGATCATGCCGTCGGGGTAGTACTGGGGCCCCTCGGGCATGCGCTGGATGATGGCGCTGACCAGCGTCTCGACGCCCTCGCCGGTGCGGGCCGACACCGGGTAGTAGGCGGCCAGTTCGAGCTCCCCGGCCCGGGTCAGCTGGTTGAGGATCTCGGCCTGGGAGGCGGCGTCGATCTTGTTGAGCACGCAGATGGCGTCCGGCGGCAGCCGGGCGGCGACGAAGCGGTCGCCCTTGCCCAGGGGGGCGGTGGCGTCGAGCACCAGCACGGGCACGTCAACCTCGTCGAGCGCGCCGGTGGCGGTGGCGTTGAGCCGCTCCCCCATCACCGACTTGGGCTTGTGGATGCCGGGCGTGTCGACGAACACGACCTGGACGTCGGGCCGGTTCAGCACCCCCCGGACCTCGGTGCGGGTGGTCTGGGGGGCGGTGGCGGTGATCGTCACCTTGGTGCCCAGGATGGCGTTGAGCAGGGTCGACTTGCCCACGTTGGGCCGCCCCACGAGCGTGGCGAACCCCGATCTCATCCCTCGCCTGCGTCCGACTCCGACCCGTCGCCGTTGGCCGGGGCGCTGGCCGAGGCCGAGGCCGGGTGCAGCGGGGAGATCCGGACGCGGCCGATGCGGCGGCCCTGCACGTTCTCCGCGGTGAGGCGGTGGCCGTCGAAGTCGACGCTCTCGCCCTCGGCCGGGACGTGGCCCAGCAGGTCGAGCAGCAGGCCCCCAACGGTGTCGTAGCCGCCCTCGGGCAGCTCGATGTCGAGCAGCTCCTCCAGCTCGTCGATCGGCATGCGGGCGTTGACCCGGTATTCGCCGCCGCCGAGGTCCTCGACCTGGGCCTCCTCCACGTCGTACTCGTCGACGATCTCTCCCACCAGCTCCTCGATGAGGTCCTCAAGGGTGACCAGGCCGGCCACGCCGCCGTGCTCGTCGACCACGATCGCCATGTGCTGCTTCTGCTTTTGCATCTCCGGCAGCAGCTCGGCCACCCGCTTGGTCTCGGGCACGAAGTTGGCCGGGCGCACCAGCTCGCGCACCGGCTCGTCACCCTTGCCGTCGTGCGAGGCCCGGATGAGGTCCTTGGTGTAGAGGATGCCGACGATGTCGTCGATGCCGAGCTCGTAGACCGGGATGCGGCTGTAGCCGGCGGCCAGGGCCACCTCGAGGGAGTCCTGCACCGAGGCCCGGGCCTCCACCGCCACCATGTCGGGACGGGGGACCATGACCTCCCGCACCACGGTGTCGCCGAACTCGATGATCGAGTGGATGAGGCGGCGTTCCTCCCGCTCGATGACCTCGCCCTCGGTGGCCACGTCGACGGTGGCCAACAGCTCCGACTCGGAGACGAACGGGCCCGTCTTGAGGCCCTTGCCGGGGACGAGCACGTTGGCCAGCCCGATCAGGACCCAGGAGAGGAGGCGCACCAACGGGAAGGCGATGATGGCGGAGACGAACGGGGCCACCCGCAGCGCGGCCCGGTCGGGATGCTGGACGGCGAACGTCTTGGGGATGGCCTCCGCCAGCACGAAGATGACCACCACCTCGAACAGGATGCCGAGGGCCACGCCCAACGCTCCCGCCCACTGCTCGGCCAGGAGGCTGACGATGCTGGCCGCCCCCAGGTGGCAGAGGAGGAGGAGGAGCAGGAGCGGGTTCAGGAAGCGCTCGGGGTGCTCCACCAGCTTCAGGAGCTGCTTGGCCCCCTTCTTGCCCTCCTCGGCCAGGGTGAGGGCGCGGATGCGGTTGGTGCGGGTGAGGGCGGTCTCGGCCATGGCCAGGACGGCGGCCAGGGCGATGAGCGCGACCACGACCAGCACCATCACCATGTCGGTGCTCATCGCATCCGACCCCCGCCCCGGAGAGGAGGCCGGTCGCTCACCCCCGGCCGGCCCGTCACTGCTGGGTCACCGCTTTTCGATGGAACCGATCGAGCATCTCCTGCTCCCGTTGCTCCATGCGCACCGCCTCCTGGGCGTCTTCGTGGTCCATACCCAGCAGGTGCAGCACGCCGTGGACGACGAGCAGGGCCATCTCGTCGTCGTAGGTGCCGGCATGGCCGGGCGCGTTGCGGCGGGCGACGGCGGGGCACACCACCACGTCGCCCAGCAGGCGGGGGACGTCGCCCAGCTGTGGGTCCTCGCCCGGGCCGGGGCCGAGGCTGTCGGGGATCCGGGGCCCGGTGGGCTCGTAGGCGTCCTCCTCGTCGATGGGGAAGGCGAGGACGTCGGTGGGGCCCTGCTTGTCCAGGAAGCGCAGGTTGAGCTCGGCCATCGCCGGCTCGTCGACGAACAGCAGCGAGAGCTCGGTGTCGCCCCGCACACCCTGGGCCTGGAGGACCGACTTGGCCAGGCCCATCCACCGGATGGCGTCGACCTCCTCGTCGGACTGCTCGTCGGCGGCGAAGACCTCCAGTGGGCTCATGAGGGGGGCGTGGCCCGCTCGTAGGCGTCGACGATGTCCTGGACGATGCGGTGGCGCACGACGTCCTTCGACGTGAGGTGGACGAACGCGAGGCCGTCGATCCCGCTGAGGACCTTCTCCAGCCCGAGCAGCCCGCTGCGCCCGGCAGCCAGGTCGACCTGGGTGACGTCGCCGGTGACGACCGCCTTGGACCCGAAGCCGATGCGGGTGAGGAACATCTTCATCTGCTCGGGGGTGGTGTTCTGGGCCTCGTCGAGGATGAGGAAGCTGTCGTTGAGGGTGCGGCCCCGCATGTAGGCGAGGGGGGCGACCTCGATGGTCTCGCCGTCGAGGAGCCGCTTGGCGCCTTCGGGGCCGAGCATGTCGTAGAGGGCGTCGTAGAGGGGGCGCAGGTAGGGGTCGACCTTGGCCAGCATGTCGCCCGGGAGGAACCCCAGCCGCTCCCCCGCCTCCACCGCCGGGCGGGTGAGGATGATGCGGGTCACCTGCTTGGCCTGGAGGGCCTGCACCGCCTGGGCCACGGCCAGGTACGACTTGCCGGTACCGGCGGGGCCGATGGCGAAGGTGATGACGTTGGCCGCGATGGCGTCGGCGTAGCGCTTCTGGCCGCTCGTCTTCGGACGCACGCTACGGCCCCGGGCCGAGCGGAGGACCTCGGCGCTCATCACCTCGGACGGCTTCTCGTCGGCCTTGACCATCTCGATGGTGCGGCCCACGTCGGCCGCGTCGAGGCGGTGGCCCTTGCCCAGGAGGACGACCAGCTCGTCGAAGAGGCGTCCCACCCGGTCGGCGTCGTCGCCGCTGATCGTGATCTCGTTGCCCCGCACGAGGACGTCGGCCTCGGGGAAGGCGCCTTCGATCAGCCGCAACAACTGGTCACGGTGACCGAGCAGTTCCACCATGAGGTGGTTACCGGGGACGAGGATCTTGACCTGGGTGGGGGACACGGGTGGTGGGTCCAGGGTACCGGGCGTGGGTCAGCCCGGGGGCCATCCCATCTTCTTGCCCCCCAGGACGTGGAGGTGGAGGTGGGCGACGGAGTTCAGGGCGTCGTCGCCGACGTTGAACACGAGGCGGTAGCCGCTGTCGGCGACGCCCTCCTGGCGGGCGACGCGCTGGGCGGTGAGGACCATGTCGGCGAGGATCTCGGCGTCGTCGGCGGCGACGGTGTCGGCCGACGTGATGTGGCGCCGGGGGACGACGAGCACGTGGACGGGCATCGCCGGCTGGATGTCGCGGAACGCCACGCAAAGGTCGGACGCCGCCACCTGGTCGGACGGGATCTCGCCCGCCACGATCCGGCAGAAGATGCAATCGCTCGGCATGCTTTCGAGGCTAGAGCGCCGCCAGTCCGGGCCGGGCGGGCGTGGCGGTCTTGGGTTGGAAAAGGGGCGGCAGGCGCACCTTTTCGTGCCCAGGACGGGCAGCGGCGCGGCACTGGCCCCGCCGGGCCGGGCCGGCGTGGCGGTCTTGGGTTGGAAAGGGGCGGCAGGCGCACCTTTTCGTGCCCAGGACGAGCGGCGGGCGGCACGGGTAGCGTGCCGCGGTGCTCGACGATCTCGAGCGGTGGGCGGCGGGGGCGCGGGCGCAGGAGGCGGCCGAGGCCCGCATCCGCGAGCGGTGGCTGCGGCAGGCGGCCGAGGAGGAGGCGTCCTTCGCCGGGCTCCTGGTCGACCTGGCCGAGGAGGGGCGGCCGGTGTCGGTGACGACGACGGGCGGCCGCCGTCACCTCGGCCCGATCGTGGCCGTGGGCACGGACTTCGTGGCCGTCGGCGGCGCCAAGGGTCGACTCGTGCTCGTCGCCACGGGCGCCATCGCCGAGGTGCGGCCGGCCCCCGGCGGCCGGCGCCGGGCGGCGGCCACGAGTGATCGGGAAGGTTTGGGCGTGAGCCTGGCCGAGGTGTTGGCCCAGGCCGCGGCGACCCGTCCCCGGGTGGCGCTGACGCTGGGCGAGGTCACCGTCGTCGGCGAGCTGCGGGCGGTGGGGGCCGACGTGCTGACCGTGCGCACGGACGGCGAGCCGGCCGGACTGAGCTACGTGACGTTGGCCTCGGTGTCGGAGGTGTCCCTCTTCGACTCGGGGTAGAGGTGCTCGAGCGACCCGGGCGCGATCCGGGACGCCTGGATGAAGGTGTCGACCTCGTCCTGCTTGAGCCGGATCACCCTCCCGAACTTGTACGCCGGCAGCTCGGCCTCGTTGATGAGGCGGTAGAGCGTGCGCACGGTGACACCGAGCCGCCGGGCGGCGGCGGCCGTGCTCATCCAGCGGATGTCGTCATCAGGCATGTGCTGATCGTACCGGGCCTGATTCCATCTTTGTGGGATCTCATGAGCTTTCATACCGGCACCGGCCACAGGACCCCAATCTGCCCACAGAGAATCCTCAGGAAATCCCGAGGTTTTCCTCTTGACGGGTTTCCAATGCTTTTCATTATTCTTGGAGCCGTCCACAAGGGACGCTCGGGGGGGAGGCGGGGTGGCGACGAGAGCGGCGACTCGGCCCGCGACCGGACCGCCCGTCGGCGGCGCCGGCGGGGGCGGGGGCGAAGGGACCGGCGTCCGGAGCGTCCGTCGGCGGCGCGGCCTTCCCGGGAGCCGGGCGGTGGTGGGGGGCGTGCTGGTCGCGGCCGCCGGCGTGGGCCTGTTCTCGGCGGCGACCACCGCCGGGCGCCAACCGGGCCACCCCTACGTGATCGCGCAGCGGGCGCTCACCGCGGGCACCCGGCTCGAACCGGGCGACCTGGCCCTGGCCCGGGTCGAGTTGCCGCCTGCGCTGCGGGCCCGCGCCTTCGACGACCCAACCGTGCTGGCGGGCGCCACGCTCCTGGCACCC
>Ga0207687_10003637_pt1 | contig 10392 bp, 11 predicted proteins | sample KBSM54metaG_FD_184399 | JGI IMG/M metagenome (GOLD analysis project Ga0207687, IMG submission 184399) | Miscanthus rhizosphere microbial communities from Kellogg Biological Station, Michigan, USA - KBS M5-4 metaG (SPAdes) (version 2) | ecosystem: Host-associated > Plants > Roots > Rhizosphere >... | reverse complement strand
GCGCAGTTCAGCGTCGTCGATTGGTGGACGCCCTGGACGGACGATGGTCGCACCGGCGGCGACCCCGAGGGAGAAGGAATGCCGTCCAATCATCGCAAGGTCGTGCACCTCGCGCGCGCGGGCGCCCTGCGCACGGGGATGGCGACCGGCGACTGGAGCGACATGGATCTCGGCTCTGCTGGCATCGTGTACGTGCCCTCACTCGATCTGCTGGCCGGCGCAGGCAAAGACGGCATCCTGTACGCCGCGCGCGCCGCGAACCTGGGTCGAACACGACCAGCCGATCTAGAACCGGAGACGAATCACGGAAACTACGCAAAACTGGCGATTTGGCCGCTGTTTTTCACGTACTACCCGCCCGAACTCGATCCCGCGCCGAGCCGCATCGAGACGCTCAACTTATTGTACGGCGAGCGCACGCATCACCAGCACAGCTCGCCCATCAGCTTCGATAGCCCGGAGATGGGCCCGATGCTGTTCAATTGGGGTGAGAACGAAAACGGCCGCGCGTGGCGCCTGACGGCTAGCGCTTGCACCTTCCTCGCGCGCACGGCCGAAGTGGCATCGCCCGAGGCGCCGCTGCCGGGCGGAGGCATGCCGGGCGCAATCTTGAGCTTGAGTTGTAACGGTCGCCAGCCGAACACGGCGGTGCTTTGGGCGTGTGTCCCCTATGGCGACGCGAACGCCAAGCGCACGCCAGGGCGCCTGATCGCTTACGATGCCACGCGCTTCAAAAACGGATTGCTCGTCAAGCTGTGGGATTCGCAGGATTGGAACCAGCAATTCTTACACAACAAGTTCGGGCCACCAGTGGTCGCGAACGGCAAACTCTACGTGCCGACCTACGAAGGCAGCGTGCTGGTGTTCGGCCTCGCTTGATGGCGTTGAACCGATCTGCGCTTCGTCAGCTGGCTCGTTAGCCAGTTAAAGGCGCCCCGCTCCGGCGACGAGATCCGTCCCCGTGTGCGACGGTTTCTGCGCAACAGGCGCACTTCTCGGACAAGTCTGGCCTTGAGATGCATCTTGGTGTTGACCCACGCACCGTCTGTATTTGGGTCAAATGAATCGCGCAGAGCTGCGAAATTCGCCGCTCCGCGCATCCGACGTCTGCAGGACCGTCAGCCGAAGCTAGATCATTTCGCAGGCAATGGATTGCGCTGACACCTGGTCGATTCGTGCCTGGCGTCTGTCTGCCCACGGTACCCGGGGAACAGCGCTGAAGAATGATGACCTGGTCCTCGATATGCGAACGCCGGATCTACCGGCCGGTGCTGGCAGCATTGCTAGCGTCGACCGCGACGTGCTCGAGCTACGAGGCACAGGGTCAATTCTGGCCGGCCAGCGACGGACCGCTCTTGGGGAGCGGAGGCGTCGCCACGGCGCAGGGCGGCAGCTCTAGTTCGGCTCAGGGTGGCTCGGGAACCGCCGGCAGCACGACTGTGGCAGGAATGGGCGGCTCCTCCTTCGGCGGCTCGTCGTTCGGCGGCGTTCCAGGCGAGGGCGGCAGCTTCTCGGTGGGCGGGACCAACGCAGCGGGTGGCAGCCCTTCCACGGGCGGGGCGAGCTCGCAAAATTGCTCGCTCAGCGTGACGGTGACGACGACCGCACCCGGCGGCCAATACGCGCCTCGCAACGTCGGAGCCATCTGGGTCGCCGATAGCTCGGGCCGATTCGTCAAGTCACTCGAAGTCTGGGGCGCTAAGCGAATTAGTCACGTCGTCGCGTGGAACGCCTCTACCAAGAGCGCCGGCGCCGCCGGCAACAAAGTCGACGCGATCACCTCGGCCACGTTGTCCGCGCACCGCACGCACAACGCGACCTGGAATTGCCGCGACTTCAACGAGCAGGCAGTCCCCGACGGCAGCTACCGAGTTTATTTCGAGGTCGCCGATTCCAACAGCGGCGGGCCCAACGTCTTCGAGCCTTTCACCAAGAGCGGTTCGCCTTCGACCGTGCAAACGAGCATGGGCAACTTCAACGGCATCGTCATCACGTTCACCCCATGAAGCTCTACTCCTTCATCGGAATCGTTTCGTTACTGGCCAGCGCCGGCTGCGCGAGTGTCAAGCCGTATGAACGCGGCAAGCTCGCACACCCGACCATGCTGCTCGGCGATCAATCGCGGGCCGGGCCCGCGCACATCTACGCGATTCATGAAGGCGCAGTCGGTGGTGACTCGGGTGCCAAGGGCGGCTGCGGGTGTAACTGACTTGCGCCAGCCACTCGCTCTCTTCGCTTTCGTCCTGATTCTCGTCACGATCTTTATCGGCGTACCGCATCGCGCCTTCGCCGAAACGGCGAAGCCCAAAACTCACGCACCCAAAGTCCCGCCAGCAAAAAAAACTCGCACGACCTCGAAGACCCGCGGTTCTGCCGCGAGCTTCGCCCGGCATCACGAGGTCAAACCCGAGGAAATCTACTTGGAGGAAGACACGCCCACCGAACCCACGACGCCGTCTGCCCCGGTCATCGACGACACGGCACCGACGGCTTCAGAGGCTCCGGCGCCGCCACCTCCTGCCAGCGGTCCAAAGGCGCACGCCTCCTTCGAAACGTCGGGGTACACCGACAGCGATCACGTGCACGTGCTGAGCCCGTCCATCTCCGGTGGCCTGGCGGACGAAGTCGCTGGTTGGTCGGTAAACGGGCACTACCTCGTCGACGTGGTCAGTGCCGCCTCCGTAGACATCGTCTCCACGGCTTCCCCGCATTGGACAGAGGTGCGTCACGCCGGCTCCGCCACCGGCAGCATCACCCTTGATCCATTCACCGTCGGCGCGTTGGGAGTGATCTCGAGGGAACCCGATTATTTGTCGTTGACCGGCGGCGCGACGCTCGGGTTCGACTTGATGGACAAGAACCTGAGTCCATACTTCGCCTTTTCACACGAGGCCGACTCGGTGGGTCGCACCGACATGCCGCACGACTATTGGCGAAGCAAGCACGTGAACAGCTTGCAGGCGGGGCTCACCCTCGTGCTCGGTCGAGCGAGCATCGGCAGCTTGCAATGGGATGGCAGCTTCGAGCGTGGGTACTTAGCGAAGCCGTATCGATACGTGCCGATATTTGCGCCGGGTCAAGGCGCCGCGGTCGGTCCCGGCGCGACGATCGATCAGGTCAATCAGCTGCGATTGAACGCGCGCCCGAACGAACAGCTACCGACCGCGCGCGATCGCTATGCCGTGAGCGCGCACCTGGCGCACCGCTACACGAGCTCGACGTTGCGCCTGGATGAACGGCTGTACGCGGACAGCTGGGGCCTGCTCGCCTCCACCAGCGAACTTCGTTACATCCTGGACCTCGGCAGCCGGCTCGAGCTGTGGCCTCACCTGCGCTTCCACGTTCAAGGCGCAGTCAGTTTCTGGCAACGCGCGTACGAAGCCATTCCAGGGCCCGGCGGCGCGCTGGGCGTGCCCGTCCTTCGCACCGGCGACCGCGAGCTGAGCCCGCTGCAGACCGTCGTCGTCGGTGGTGGAACGCGCATCAAGCTCGCCGAGCCTCCTGGCACCGAATGGGACCTCGTATTCGAAGCCGACGTGGGGACGACTCACTTCAGTGACGCGCTCTACATCACGTCACGCCAAATGGCCTACTCGACACTGGCAGTCGAGGCGCAGTTCTGAAGACACGAACGACGCAAGCAAGGTCGAACTTTGCCGACGCAACCGCGAAAGGAAACGACGAGATGAACACCAAAGCTCCGAGTAGACACTGCGAGGTCGAGCTCTCCGGCACGTGGCGCCGAGCGCTCACTTTCACCGGCGCGATGGCACTTGCGGCCTGCGGCGGCGCGAACCAGCCCGCCGCTAGCTCGGGTTCGGACAGCTCGTCGCTCGTCGGCCAGGTCGTGCCAGATGCCGAATTTACCGCGTTGCAGGGCAAGGAGAACATCAAGCTGAGCTCGCTTCAGGGCAAGGTCGTGCTGCTCGACTTCTGGGCTTCGTGGTGCGCTCCGTGTCAGGAGGAGCTGCCGATGCTCGACGAGATGTCGGCTCGTTTGAAGAGCAAGGGCGTGGAAATCGTGGGCGTTTCGATCGACGAGAACAAGGCCGACGCGGAGCACTTTCTGAAGCGCAAGAGCAGTTGGTCTCTCACGCTCGGTCACGACCCGGATCAAAAAGTGGCCGAGCAATTCAAGCCACCGAAGATGCCGACATCGTACGTCATCGATCGCAACGGCGTGGTGCGGCAGATGAACGCCGGTTTCGAACGCGCGGACGCCAAGAAGATCGAGGCGCAGCTGGTCGACCTCGCTTCTGGAAGCTAGTCGTCGCGGTCCACTCGCCAGAAAGATTGCTGCCCCTTGAACGCAACTCTGCAAATAGGTCGATCGCTCGCGGACTCGACCCTTCGCGCGCTACTCGCGGGCAGCATCGCGTTCGGTGCGCTGACCGCCTGCGGCGATCCGGTGCACGATGCCTCGGTCGCCGCGTTGGGCGGAGAAGCGCCCGGGGTGCCAAAAGGTGAATTTCACCGCCCCGGGCAGCCCTGTACGCTCTGCCACAGCGATCAAGGGGGAGCGCCTCCGTTCTCCATCGCGGGGACCGTCTACATTTACGCGGACTCGCTGATGCCAATCGAAGGCGTCCAAGTGAAAGTGACGGACTCCACCGGGCGCAGTTTCACGACGACCTCGAACTGCGCCGGCAACTTCATGGTGCGACCGCAAGAGTTCACGCCAGAGGCCCCGCTTTGGCTCAACATGCAGCGCGACGCAGTGGTGCGCGTCATGAACACCGCCATCTATCGAGAGGGCTCGTGCGCTGCCTGTCACGGCGATCCGGCTGGGCCTTCGATGGTCGGTCACGTTTACTTGATCGATGATCCGACGGTCGAGAAAGCTCCGGTGAGCCAATGCCACTGAAGCGAGCTCGTGCCTGGTTCGCGGGCGTTGCGCTGGCCTCGCTGCTGGGCTGCAGCGCGAGCGTCGAAGATCAAACGAGCCAAGAACGGAGCTTGCTCGTTGCGCCCTCACGTAACGACTTCCCGGACGTCGCCAACGCCATGCAGCTCCGCTGCGCGACTCTCGATTGCCACGGGCAGGCCGGCCGCAATCTGCGCTTGTATGGCTATGGCGGGTTGCGCCTCTCGCCCACCGAAAACCCGAATGGAAATCCGACGACGGATCCAGAAATCGCAGCCGATTACACTTCCGTCGTCGGACTCGAACCTGAGACGCTGTCTGCGGTCGTTTCGCACGAGGTCGACCCCAATCAGCTCACCCTCGTTCGCAAACTGCGCGGGACCGAGCGCCACAAGGGCGGTCAACCCGCGGTCGAGGGGGACTCCCTCGATCGTTGCATCGTGCTCTGGCTCACCGCGGAGCACGATCCCAATCCGTGTGCCGAGGTCATCAACGCCCCGACCCCGGGCAATCATTGAGGCAAAGATCATGATCCATCATCGCGTTCGACGCAGCACGTTTCGGCTCCTCCTCTTGACCCTCACTGCGCTTGGCATCGAGGCACTCGCGGCGAGTGACGCGCTCGCAGCGGGACCTGATCTATTCCAAAAAGGGCTGGCGCGCGGCCCCTTCTACGCGACGCTGACGGCGTTCGTCGGTGGGCTTTTGGTGTGCCTCACGCCTTGCGTGTACCCGATGGTGGCGATCACGGTGAGCGTTTTGGGCGCCCGCAGTGATACCGCGCGTGCCCGAGCCATGGGGCTTTCTACCGCCTTCGTGCTCGGCATCGCTGCGATGTTCACGCCGCTCGGTTTGGTGGCAGGGCTCACCGGCAGTCTGTTCGGCTCGGCGCTCTCCAATCCCTGGGTCACGACGTTCATCGCGCTGGTGTTTCTGGGCTTGGCCGCGTCGATGTTCGGCGCGTTCGAGTTCGTCTTACCGAGTGGCGTCACCAATCGCCTGGCCACGGTGGGCGGAGCGGGCTACGGCGGAGCTTTCCTGATCGGGCTCGTGAGCGGGTTGGTCGCCGCCCCTTGCACTGGGCCGGTCTTGACCGGGATCTTGCTTTGGATCGGCAAGACGCGCAGCGCGGGTCTCGGGTCGCTCGTGCTATTCGCCTTCTCGCTGGGCCTCGGCATCCCGTTCTGGTTGGTCGGCACGTTCGCGGTCAAGCTACCGCGCGCCGGGCGCTGGATGCTGTGGACGAAATCGTTCTTCGGCATCGTGCTGAGTGTCCTCGCGCTCTACTTCCTGAAGAACGTCCTTCGTCCGCTCGCCAGCTTCAGTCACTGGGGTGACGCGAGGCCGTATCTGCCTGCACTGCTGCTGTTCTGCGGGCTGCTGCTCGGCGCCGTCCATCTCTCGTTCGACGCAGGTGGCATCGCGAGACTGCGCAAATCGGCAGGTATTTTGGGCGCAATCTGCGGCTCGTTCCTGCTCGTCGGCTGGATCGAAGCGCCGCGTGGTCAGCTGAGCTGGGAACATTCGGAAGTAGCTGCGGCCGATCGCGCGCGCAGCGAAGCAAAGCCGCTTTTGCTGGATTTCACCGCGGAGTGGTGTGGCGCGTGCAAAGAGCTGGCTCGGCACACCTTCGCTGATCCGACGGTGATGAGGGAAGCCTCGCGCTTCGTCGCCGTAAAAGTAGATGCCACCTCCGACGATGATCCCGCTGTCGACCAGATCAAGGACAAGTACCATGTGGTTGGCCTACCCACAGTGATCCTGCTCGGCGCGGACGGCCAAGAGCGCGCGCGTTTCACGGAGTTCGTCCCGCCCGACCGGTTTCTGAACACGTTGCGGGCCGTCAATTGAACCAGTGCCACGCCACGCATCAGTCCGCGAAAGGAAGATTCACGATGTTCAAATCTGTTTCGAAGCCCGCGCTTTCGGTGACATCGGTCGTGCTTGGTTTGGTCGTCGCCGTCGCGGGGTTCTCGAGCGACGCTCGGGCCGCAGGCGACACGGAGGTCGGACACGCAGAAGCCGCCTCCACCAAGCTCGAGACAGATTCCTTCCTGGTCGAGATCACCCCGATTGGCACGTACAAAGCGGGCGTCGCCGGCAGCGTCAAGGTCTCCCTCACCACCAAAGGCGTGTTCCACATCAACGGTGAATACCCGTACCGGTTCAAGATGGCGAAACCGGCTGACGGCGTCGCTTACCCGAAACCGGTCGTGGAGCGGAGCGACGGCGAGTTCGCCGAGAAGACGGCGGTGTTCAAGCTGCCATTCGTGCCCGCGCACTCCGGCACCTTCGTGGTTGGAGGAGTGTTTCACATGAGTGTCTGCAGTCCAACCAGCTGTGTCGTGCAAAAGGCGCCGCTCGACATTTCCGTCAGCGTTCTCTGAGCAGCGGTAACGCGTCGCCTCGAGCGGACGACTCGGTGTAGGCTCCGGGGCCATGCGGCCGCGCTCGCTCCGGTTCCTCGCTTCTAGCGCCGCCGCCGCGCTTGGCCTCCTGCTCTCGTGTCGCGCCGAAGCGATCGATGCCTTCGAAATTCAAGTCTACGACGGCACCGCGAATGCGGTAGGCGCGCCCGGGCTCGAGCTACACGTGAACCACGTGCTCTCGGGCTCGAAAGTCGCGCTGCCGCCCGAACTGCCAGCGAATCACCGCACCACGTTCACGCTCGAGCCCTCGCTCGGCATCCTCGATTTTTGGGAGCTCGGAGGGTATTTTCAAACCGCGCTGCGCGCCGACGGCGAATTCGACTACGCGGGCGTCAAATTGCGATCCAAGTTCGTCACGCCTCCGAACTGGAACGAGCACGCGCGTCTCGGCATCAACTTCGAGTTCTCGGTGATCCCCCGCAGCTACGATCGAGACCGCTACGGCGGTGAAATCCGCCCCATCGCTGCCTGGGAAGACGAGCACTGGCTGTTCGCGGTCAATCCCATCCTGAGCTTTGCCTTCGCGGGCCACGATGCGCGGCAAGGCCCCGGGTTCGAGCCGTGCTTCATGGCCAAACGCAAGCTCGGCGCCATCGCCTTGGGGCTCGAGTACTACGCGGGCCTCGGCGCGTTCAGCAAGCCCGAGCCTTGGTCCGGCCAGGACGAATACCTATTCGAGACCATCGATGCGCTTGCTTGGCCTCGCGTCGAAGTCAATTTCGGCCTTGGCGAGGGCCTGAGCGCGGCGAGCGACGGCTTGGTCGCCAAGCTCAACCTCGGCTACGAGTGGTAACGCTCAACGCGCTCCGCGTGATTTCTTCGGGTCGAGCTCGGCCTTCGCTTCCCGTGCGCCTTGGGCGGCGAGCGCGTCCGCTCTTTCATTGCCGGCGTTGCCGTTGTGACTCCGCAGCCATTGCCAGCGCAGCACGAGCTGTTTGTCCCTGATCGAAGCCGCGATGGAACGCGCGCTCTCCAGGATCAGCGGATCGACGTTGGCGAAGCCGTTCTCGAGCCAGTTCACCGCGTGGCGCGCGAGCTTTTCGATCAGCGTTCGGTCGTCGCTGTACACGACGGCCCTGGCGCCGCTCGGCAGAGCCGCGAGGGCCTCGGCCACGGCTCGATACTCCATCACCTTGGAGAGCGTGCCTTTGGCTTTGCCGTAGCCCTCGAGTGCCTGCATCCCTGGCGCTTTGATCACGAAACCCCAGCCGCCCGGGGCGCCCTCGCCCGCCTTGCACGAACCGTCGGTGTAGCAGTGATACTGATATTCGATCTTCGCCGTCGCCGTCATCAAAGCCCTGCCAGGCATACGAAACCCGAGGCTCGCTCCGATTGCACCCGCTATTTCTGGGCCCGATCGAGTTGGGTCTTGGGGCCGAAGGAGTGCTCGGCTAGAGTTCTTGGTTACCTTGAAACAAATATTGCTCGGGGCTCGGGTGATCTCGGCACGCCGTTGGCGCATGCGCTGCGGCGCGCTAGCGCTCGTGGGCTTCTCATTGGCTCCGCGGTTGGCGCAGGCCCAATTGCCGCCAGCTCCAGCCCACGAAGTCGAACCTTCGGACGAAGCCCGCAAATACTTTCAGACCGGCGTCGAGCTACTGCAGGATCCCGACGGCGCTCGCTACGAAGAAGCGTTCAAGGCGTTTCGACGCGCCTACGAAATCAGTCCGTCGTGGAAAATCCTCGGCAACCTCGGCCTGACCGCGTTGAAGCTCGAGCGCGCGAGCGAAGCCATCACCGCCTATGAGCGTTACCTGAGTGAAGGCGGCACCCAAATCGATCCCAGCGAGCGCGCGCAGATCAAGCGCGACCTCGAGGTGACGAAGACTTCGTCCGGCACGGTGATACTGCACTTGAATGGCGGCGCGGCCGCGGTCCTCACCGATACGCGCGAGCGCAGCGTCGGCGGTCCGGTCGTCAATTCCTATCAGCTCGGCGCTGGGGAGACGCTCGCATTGCAACTGATTGCGGGGCATCACGTCATCACCGCGAGCGCCACCGGGAAGCGCGCGACGGTCGATGTCGACGTGACAGCCGGCGTCAAACGCGACCAAGAGCTCTCCTTCGACCAAGCCAGTGCGGCCACCGCAACGCCCGCAGTCGGTGCGCCGACGCCTCAAACAGCGCCACCAGCCCCCGCGACGTCGCACGGCTCCGGCATTCGCACGGCTGGGCTCGTGATCGGCGGTGTGGGTGTCGCGGCACTGGTCGGCGGCGCTGTCGCGGGCCTGGTTGGCCTCAAGAAGCAGTCGAATCTCGAAAGTGAGTGCCCGAACCACACCTGTTCGTTCGGCTCCGCCGATGAGCAAAACAATTTCCAAAACGACAAAAATTCCCTCAAAAGCATGGGCACGGTGACGACCGCGCTCCTGATCGGAGGCGGCGCTCTGACTGCGGTGGGCGTCACGCTGTTCGTGGTCGGAGGCAGCAAACACGACGAACAAGTGAGCCTCGTCACGGAGCTCGGACCATTCGGCGGCACGCTCGCGGCGCGGGGGGCATTCTGATGAAGCGCTCGTGGCGTGCACCGCTGTTGGTCGGGTTGCTGGGCGCGGCGTCGTCTTACGCGTGTACTTTCGGCGCGAACGACTTCAAGATCGTGCCGCGCACCGGATCGGGTGGCAGCGCGGGTGCCTCGGGCGGCGACGCCAATGGCGGCTCGCTTCCGAATGGCGGCTCGCTCCCGATCGGCGGCAAGGCAGGAAGTAGTGCCGCGGGCAGCGATGGCGTGGCAGGTGAAGCAGGCGCCCCCGCTGAAGGCGGCACGGGAGGCAGCGGTACGGCCGGCAGCGGAGGCTCGGCGGGCAGCCCGACCATGCTCACGTGCAACAACCAAACCCCGAAGCCGCTGGTGCTGATGAGCTACGCCGATCTGCACCAAACCGATCAAATCGATCGCTTCCTGATGGTCACCTCGCCGAGCAATGTCTACGCCATCGTCTCCATTAGCTTGCCCGTGATGGGCGGCGGCCCGGGGGATCAGACGCATATGCTGATTCGCGCCGTCAGCGATTCGAACAGCGGAGCGGTGCGTGGCCTCGCGGACATCACGATGCCGAATCACTTTCAATTCGGCGGCGCGTGGGCGACGGCTACCGA
>Ga0207687_10003634_pt1 | contig 10395 bp, 7 predicted proteins | sample KBSM54metaG_FD_184399 | JGI IMG/M metagenome (GOLD analysis project Ga0207687, IMG submission 184399) | Miscanthus rhizosphere microbial communities from Kellogg Biological Station, Michigan, USA - KBS M5-4 metaG (SPAdes) (version 2) | ecosystem: Host-associated > Plants > Roots > Rhizosphere >... | reverse complement strand
CCGAGAGCGGCACCTGTGCGCCATCCGGTGTGCCGATCAAGATCCGGCCAAGCAGCTCGGGGTCGTCGCGGAATTCGCGCGCATAGCGCACCGAAATCGGATAGCGCTCGCGCCCTTCCACGGTTTCCGCGACGTTGTCGCCACCGATTGACTGCAGGACCACTCGGTTCACGTCCTGCACGCTGAGGCCGTGGCGAGCGGCGGCCTCCCGCTTCACGTCGAAGTCGATGTAGAAGCCACCGGTCGAACGCTCGGCGAAGGCGCTCCGCGTCCCGGGTACCGTGGCCACCGCATGCTCGACCGCGATGGCTGCCTTCTCGATGTCATCCAGGCTATCGCCGAACACTTGGATGCCGAGCGGGCTTCGCACTCCGGTCGCGAGCATTTCGGTGCGCGTTTGAATCGGCATCCACCACACGTTGGGCATGCCCGGAAAGTGCAATTTCTCGTCCATTTGCCGGATGAGCGCATCCCACTCTAGCCCTTTGCGCCACTCACTACGCGGCTTGAGGACGACCGTCACTTCCGCCATGCCCAGCGGCGCAGGGTCAGTAGCGCTCTCTGCACGGCCCTCCTTGCCGAAAACGCTCACCACCTCTGGGAACTTTTTGAGCTCGCGATCCATCACTTGCAACAAGCGCACGGCTTCATTTTCAGACATGCCAGGCGGGGCCGTCGGCATATAGAGGATCACGCCTTCGTTGAGCGGCGGCATGAATTCGCTCTTCAGCCGCAACAAGGCCGGCGCGGTCAAGCCCATCGTGAGCAGCGCTGCGATCACGACGCCCCAGCGATGCTCGACGACGAATCGAACGACTGGTGAATAGGCCGCCGTCAGCCAGCGATTGATCGGATTTCTCGACTCGTCCGAAACTTTGCCGCGAATCAGCAGCACCGCGAGCGCGGGTGTCAGCGTGACAGCCAAGATTGCGGCGAAACCGATGGAGTACGTCTTGGTGAACGCGAGCGGCTTGAACAGCCTGCCTTCGGTCGCCTCGAGCGTGAACACCGGCAGGAACGAGATGGTGATCACGAGTAGCGAGAAGAAGATCGAGGGCCCGACCTCCTGCATCGCGCGCACGATCACCTGAGCGCGCGGCTCGCTTTCGCCCACCGCATGCCATTCCGACAGCTTTTTGTGGATATTTTCGATGATGATGATGGAGGCGTCCACCATCGCGCCGATCGCCACCGCGATCCCACCGAGCGACATGATGTTGGCGGTCAGGTGCTGTTCCGACATCGGGATGAAGGCGAGCAGCACGCCCAAGGGCAACGTCAAGATGGGGATCAGCGCGCTCCGCACGTGCAGCAGAAATACGAAAATCACCAAGCTTACCACCAGCATCTCTTCGATCAGCGTGTGGCGGAGTGTAGCGACCGAGTCCTGGATCAATTGCGAGCGATCATAGGTCGTGACGACCTCGACGCCCTCGGGCAAGCTGCGTTTGATCTCCTGCAGCCGGCTCTTCACGCCATCGATCACGGTAAGTGCGTTTTCGCCGTAGCGCATGATGACGACGCCGCCAGGCGCCTCCCCCTCGCCATTCAACTCGGATACCCCGCGACGAATGTCGGGTCCGATGCTGATGACGGCCACATCGCGCACGCGCACCGGAGTGCCTTGCATCACCTTGATCGGAGCGCGACCGATGTCATCCGGTGTCTTCACGTAGCCGCGACCACGGATGACTTGCTCGTGGCCCGCGATCTCGATCACGCGACCGCCGACCTCTTCGTTCGAGGCGCGCACGGCCTTCACGACGTCGTCCGTCGTGATGCCGAAACCGAGCAATTTGTTGGGATCGACGTTGACTTGGTACTGCTTGACGAAGCCGCCAACGCTCGCCACTTCCGCGACGCCCGGCACGCTTTCCAAGGCGTAGCGCACGTTCCAATCCTGAATCGACCGAAGTTGCTGCAGATCGTGCCTGCCCGTCTTGTCGACGAGTGCGTATTCGAAAACCCAACCGACGCCGGTCGCGTCCGGGCCGAGCGTCGGGTTCACGCCCCCGGGCAACTTCGCGCGCACCGAGCTCATGTATTCGAGCACACGACTGCGCGCCCAGTAGATGTCGGTCCCATCCTGAAAGACGACGTTCACGAACGACATCCCGAACATGGACTGCCCACGCACGGCCTGCACTTTGGGCGCGGCAATGAGCGCCGCCGAAATCGGATAGGTGACCTGGTCCTCGACCAGATCGGGACTTTGGCCCATCCATTCGGTGAACACGATCACTTGCACGTCCGACAGATCCGGAATGGCGTCGAGCGGCGTGCGCTGCAGAGAAACCCAACCCCACACGCCGAGAGCGGCGACGAACAAAATCGTAAACAGGGGCCGCGCGGCGCTCGCGGCGATCAAGCGCGCGATGATGCCCAGGCCTTGATCGCGCTCGGAGCTCGGTTCGGCGCTGCTCATGGTTTGGCCGCGCCGGACGTCGGAACCAAATCCATGCCACAAATGGGGCATTTACCGGGTGCTCGCTCGCGCACCGCGGGATGCATGGGGCAACTGAACACGGGGCTCGGGACATCCGCTGCTGCAGGCGAACTGGGCGGGGGCGCCGGCCTCGGCATTGGTTTTGCGGGCGGCATCGACGCGGGCGCGCTGGCGGGCGACGCCATCGAGTCACTCCCAGCGTCGGCTGGATCGGCGGCCCCGTTGTCCCAGTACTTGGCCGCGGTGCTGATGCGCGCTTCGGCAGCGATCAGAAACACACCAGACGTCGCCACCAAGTCACCCGCCTTGAGCCCGCTCAGGACTTCGTACTTGCCGTCGGCTTCAGTCCCGACTCGCACTTCTTGAGGGCGAAAACGCCCCTCACCCAGATCGACGAAGACCAAGCGCCTCGGGCCCGTATAAACGATGGCCGACGCCGGCACTTGCACGCGCGAACCCAGATCGGCGGTGAGCTCGACGCTCGCGTACATGCCGGGCCGGAGCTCGAGCTCTCGGTTGGCGAGTTCGATGCGCACTCGGCCCGTGCGCGCTCCCGCCTCGAGGTACGGATACACGTAGGCGATCTTCGCGTCGTAAGCGTGACCCGGGAGGTAATCGAGTGTCACCTTCGCGGGTTGACCCACGCGAACGCGGGCCAAATCCGCCTCGTAAATGTCGGCCTCCACCCAAACCCGATTGAGTGCAGCGATGCGAAATAGGCGCACCCCCGCATCGACCGAGGCCCCTTCGACGACGTTCTTTTCGATCACGAAACCGGTGGCAGGCGAAGCGATCGCGATATTCTCGAGCGGTTCTCCGTGTGCGGCGATGCCGTCGATTTGAGCATCGCTCAGGCCCAATAGATTGAGGCGTTTGCGCGCCGCCCGCGCAAACGCAGCCACGCGCGGGGCGCCTGCGTCGTCGGCAGAGCTCCCGGTGCCAACGCTCCGGTTCGCGAGTAAGAAGTCTTGCTCGGCGCTGTAAAGCTCCGGGCTGTACATCGAGAACAGCGTCTGACCCCGTGCCACGCGTTCACCGGTTTCGTTGACGAGCAACTTCGTGATCCAGCCGCGCACCTTCAGGTTCACGTCCGTAAACGCCGATTCGTCGTAGGCGACGCGACCGACGGCGTGGAAGGAACTTCGGAATGGCCCTTCGATGACGGGGGACGTGCGCACTCCGATGAGCTGCCGCCGACCTTCGTCGATCATCACCACCCCTTCCGCCTGCTGCTCTTTGCTGACAGGGATCAGATCCATCCCGCAGATCGGGCACTTTCCGGGCTCCGCCTGCTTCACCGACGGGTGCATCGAGCACGTGTAGTGGTCGACCGCACTGGCCGCGCTGGCATTGGCGCGCGACGTCTGCAGCGCGCCGTTGCTGGTGTTTTCGCCGGTAAACCAGGCGCGGAGCGGCGCCCGATAGATCACCGCCAGCAATGTGACGGCCGCAATGGCAGCGGTCGAAACCGCCGCCGACCGCACACGATTGGCGTTCATCGTTCGTCTCCCTGCGCGTCCAGCCCCGGGATGCGCCCCAAAGCGCGATCCAGTTCCGCGCGGTGCCGATCGCACTCAGCCTGGGCCATTTGATAATCAAGCTCGACGCTGCGCAGGTTCTTCTCGGCCGCCACCACGGCCAGAAACGGGTTTTGTGAGGCGGTGAAGCCGGCGCGCGAAGCGTCAATCTGATCTCGCGCCACGGGCAGCAGCCGCTTTTCGAAGATCCCCAGCACGTGTTCCGATTCCTGAAGCTGTTTCAGCGCGACGAACACCTGAGTCCGCGCCGCATCGCTCAGACGCGAAGCCTCACTTTCGAACTGCGAACGCTGCGCGAGCGCTTCGTCCGCAGCCCCCGCACGATGCCCCGTCTGGATCGGCAAGTTGAACCCAAGGCCCACCATCCAGCGGTGCTCGGGCATATCCCACATCGAGTTGTAGTTCGTCGAAAGCGTCAAATCCGGGTAATAGTCGCGATCCGCGCGGTCCGCTCGCGCTTGAGCGGCCCGTGCGCGCTGACGCGCCGCCGTGATCTCGCTGCGATTGGTCAGCGCATCGGCTTCCAGGTGCTGCTCACTCGAGTCCGGCAAACGCGGCATGGGGAGCGCGGTTGGCGGCGGCGGCAGCGGCAGCTCTGGAGCTCGATGTAAAAGCTCGTTCATCTGCGCCACCAGGACTTCGCGCTCCGTGGCGAGGATCGCCGTGTCGTGTTCCATGTGCGCGAGCTCGGCTTCTGCTTGAAGAGGATCTTGTGCCGCGCCGCGCCCGGCTTGAAACTGCCCGGTAGCGGCGTCGCGCATCACGCGCATCAGCTCGACGTGGTGCGCGTTGATCTCGATCGCCCGCTCAGCCACGAAATATTGGTCGTAAAGCACAACGGCCGAGAACGCGAGATCGCGCTTCATCGCTTCGTAATCGCTCTTCGAGGCCGCCGCTTCGGCTGCCGCAGCAGAAGACTCGAAGCCTCGTTTGCCAAACCAGGGCAGGCGCTGGCTGATGCCCACCTCGTAACCGAAGCGGGCTTTGGACGATCCGATCGAAAGTGGAGCAACGGCCACGTCGACCATCGGATCGTCGAAGCTCCCGGCCTGCTGCACGCGTGCGAGTGCCGCACGAAAGCCTTGTTTCGCCGCCTCGATCGTCGGATTGCGAGCCAAAACGGCGCGAACGTACGCGCGCCGCTCCAAGGCAGGGGCCAAGAGCCCATCCGCGCGATCGTTCGGCGGGGACGACACGCCCAGCGCAGGTGAACGGGCGGGTTCCGCGCCTGATTTCGCGTCAGGCGCGTTGCCGGCGGTCGTCGCGCAGGCGGCCAGAAACGGCGCGAAAATCGTGCCGATGGCGAGCTGGCTGACGCGCCAGCGACGCGCACCCAAACGGGCGCGAACAGGCGATATCCCGAACATGAATACTCCGTGATCGCTGACGGATCCGCGCGATGGGTGCACCAGCGCACGCGCTTCGCGAACGAATCCGTTGGGATCGGCGCAGCCGATCCCGTGTGCGAACGAACCGGAGCCGACTCAGCTCAAGAACGCGCAGTGCACGACGAACAACGGTGGCCCGATGGCGAGCGGTGCCTGCGTCGATTCCGAACAAACGCTGTCCGCGCAGGCTGGGCCCGCCCCTCGCAGGGGTGGCGCCAGCGTCGGCAGCACGGTCGCCAGCAGAACTGGCTGGATTGCCTCACGCGTACCGAGCGCTGCGCTCTTGCTCGAGCTCAGAATTCGTTGGCAACAGTTCTCGGCTCGGAGCTCGGCGACGGCTGCCGTGGGACGCGCTTTTGCTCCGCTGTCGCAGGACGCATCGGCCAGGATACGCCCCGTCATCCGGCACAGATATTGAGCCCGCGATGCGGCTCCGCTCGGCAGCAGCACGACGAGTGCTGCCAGCAAAGCGAAAATTCGGGCTCGAAGGGCGCGCACTACCCTCCGAGCCTACCACCGATGGGGACTAGAAGCAGCCGAAACGCGGATCGGTCTGGCAGCGCGAAAAACCCAACGCCACGCAATCGATATGCTCGATGCGACCCGCGTTACAGAAGCTCAGCGTGCTGCCCGTGCAGGTGTCGGGGAACGTCACCGAGCCCGCGAACTCGCTCGCGGGTTCACACTCGGAGGCGAGCCCGCAGAAGAACTTGCCGCCCGCGCTCTGACACGAAAACCCGGGCCCAATCGTTCCGCAGTCGATCGTTTCGGAGTGGCCCCCGAAGCAGGCTTGGAGCGCACTGCCGCTACAGGCGATGCCGTCGATGGCTTGTTCGTCGGTAGACGCGGGCCCGCTCGATTGGTTCACGCAGCTGGCCCCGCTGCCCGTGCATTCTCCGTTCTGACAAGTCAGACCGAGCGTTGAGCAGGCCGGAGTGTGCCGGACCGCGGAAGCGAGACAATACTCCGGTGCGCCGTCTGCGTTACAATCGGGGGTCATCGTCGAGCTACAAGCCACGACGGGCCCGACGACGCACTCTGAAGCGGAGTCGCAGGCGAGCCCGACCGCGGCGCAATCGACGCCCTCCGAATAGCCAGTGGGCGGGTCGTAGAGGCCCGGCCCGCACGCGGTGAACACGCTGCCGTTGCAGCCAGATTTGCAATCAGGAGTGAGCGGCTTGAGCGCATAGCCGGCGCAACGGTCGATTGCCCCGCAACCGCAATCCGCGGCGGCCAAGCAGTCCGCCTGTGCCATGAGGCGCGTTTGCCAGGTCGCTGGACTCAGGTTGCTCGACCAGAGGTGCGCCGCATTTCGCCCGATGCCGTCATCGTTCGCGCCGTTCACGCACGAGCCAATCACGACCGCGACACGCGCGAGCACACTCGGATCGAATTGCGTGGTCGAAGGCTGCATGGGATTGGGGGTTGGTGACGCCTGACAAGTGAGGCCGGGGCCGGCATCGGCCCCACCCGCGCCGCTCACCACCGGAACGCGACAATGTTGTGCCAGGCAGCGAAAATCGCCGCCCAATGTTTGGCAATCCGTGTCAGCCGCGCAGGTGACGTCGCACATCTTGGTGGAGTCTGCGTTGCAGCTGTCGGTGCAGGCAGCGTGGTCCGATAGCCCGCTGCACGTCGTGTCTGCGGTGCACGGCTTGGTGCACACGCCGCATAAGCATTGAAACTCTCCGCTACAGCCGGCTCCGCAGGCATTCAAAAAATGCGTTTCGCTATCGGGCCCAGACGATTGCGCGCCATGACAAGCAACGAGTGCCGCCCCGACCAACCACGCCGCGCACAGTGCGCGCGCCAAGCGCTTCCACCCATCCGTCATCATATCGACTCTCCAGACATCATTTCCGTTTCATCGCTCTCTTCGGTCGTGAGGCACATTCCGCCGTAGAACGTCACTCGTTCGTAGTTGGCGGGCTCGGGGGCGCGCTCGTTGTAAGTGCGCACGCGTTGCCGAAGCGCCGAGTGCCGCTCGCGAAATTCGCGCAACAAACCGCGCACTTCTTCTTCGTGCGGGTGACCTGCCCAAATCGAATACGTGTAGGTACTGCCGCCGTTCTCCGCGTCGGAAGCGCCCTCTTCTTTCGGCCCGAGGCGCCGGCACATGGTCTTCACGACGGCCTGGAAATGATCGAAGAACGCAGCCTCCCAGCCTGCCGAACCGCCGAGCGGCAGCACCAGCCGTTGACTCTGGTAGCTGCCGTCGGCAGTGACTTCGACGCGGCCGATGCGCTCGAGCTCGGCAAGGCACGCGTGCAGTACATCCGGCTTGAGCGACGTGCGCTGCGCCAGGGACGCGCGATCAATCGGGCCTTCGCGATAGATGAGTACCCAAACCAACTCCAAGAGCCCATCGGTGCGGCCGCGAAGCGAGGCGAGCTCGTCCGGGGTGGCGGCACGATAGGCGGCGTTTTTGCCGGAGCTCAGCCGAAACACCAAGCCCGATTCACACAGATCGTTCAACACGCCTTTGAGCAGCGCTTCTTCGTCGCGATTGAAGCGAGCCAGTACTTCGTCCCTCGTGACCAGGTTGCCCCTCGAAAGAAACTCGAGAACGACTTCCCAAAGTGAGCGCCCGCGATCGGTCGAGCTCTCGCCGAGTTGCCGCACTCGCCGCCGATAGCTGCGCAGCGCCATGCCGAACATGTCGGCGCTGACCTTGCGGCTGATCCCCTGCTCCTCGAGTTCACGCGCGAGATCCAAGAACACGCGATCCGCGATTTGCGCCAGCGGTGAGCGAACGCCTCCCGACGTCGCTAGCTGGGCAATCAGGATCGTGGTTTGCCGCACGATGTTGTCGATCAATATCTGCCGGGTCATTGCAGACTAACCATAGGGGCTTTCGACGGCCGTGGGAGGAGGACGCAAATGTCCTCCGCGCGAAAGGCTCGAGGGCGCAGGGGGGACGAAATCGTCCTCTACCGCGAGCGCTGTCGCGGAATTAAAGGACGCGCAGTCATGAAAACGCTAGCGAATCCAGCCTTCGCGCCAAAGCTCGCGGGAGCGCTCCTTCTGCTTTTGATTTTCCTTAGCGCAAGAACGTCCAGAGCCAGTGAAATTGACGCAGGCAGCGGCCAAGTGCCGCCGCGCGCCTACCCACCACCTCACTATCAACTGGCAATCGGTGGTTCTCTGGCGGCGGGCGGGCAAGGTTACGACGCTGAAGAGATTGCCGGCTTGGGCGAGTTCTCCCTTCGTTGGCAGTGCTTGCCTGCGCTCGGTATCGGCGCGTCGTTCGGGTCCTTCGGCTTTGGTCGTCGCGGGCACGATTTGCAAGCGGGCGTAGTCGGGGCGCACTTGTCGCTGCACCCGTTCGCTGGCATCGGCGATTCGCACTTCGACCCTTACCTTCGTTTGGGTCCGCTCTACTTTGCGGACGTTCGCGGCGCGCTCCCACAGCTTCCGACGTACGAAGTGACGCGCTTCGGTGTCGAAGGCATCCTCGGAATGAACTTCGCGTGGCGCCACGTCGCATTCGGGCCCGAGCTTCGCTATGGGCGCACCAACCAAGCCTGGGAAATGCTGGGCGTTCACGTCGAGGCGCGCTTTTGAACGCGACGGTTAAACTTCTTGGGTGGGGGCGCAATCATGCCCGCAAGCGCGGACCTCACCGCCCTTCCCGCCACGCATCACGCGAGCGGCGAGTTCCGCCGGCACCTTCGCGCCAGCCGAGAACATGCTCGCTCAAGGAACGTCGATTGAGCCCGATCGTTGAGCCCGTTGCACGGTCGAGCCATCCAATGCTGCTGTGGGCCTTAGCACGTAGGGCTCGAACAAGACCCCTGGGATGCCCCGCGAACTCGAGACGGCAGCGAGCTTCCAGAAGAACATGGTTTTTCCAGGAGGGCTCCAGCTCGAACTCCAGCCGGGAAGAGCAGTGAGATCAGGTTGCCGATAATCATACTGCGCGCTGGAACCAAGCCAACCAGTAGAGGTCGTGATGGTGCTAAAGACGAATGCGCTGCCCGTAGTCATCTGATACGCGGTCGCAGACGGATACGCGTCCCAATTGAATTCAACGAGTGCCGTTGGCGAGGTGACGTACGTTTGCGCGCCGACCGCCCCGAGATCAGCAGGCAGAGTCAGCGAGAGGTCCGCCGGTGTCGTCACATATCGAGTGACCTCACGTGATTTGGTCGCTGAGGAATCGACCGACAATACGTCTACCGAGTGCAGATCGTTGGCCTGAATCTGCGCGACGGGAAGCGCGAGCCATTGGGTGCTATCTCCGCCTGCGAAGTCCGCGACCGTGCCGAGCGCCGTCTCCATCCGCGAGTATACATTCGTCGTCCACGTGGCATCGACATTGGCCAGGCTGAGAGCATGCGGCACCGCCGCAACGCCCTCCGCCGCGAAGTCCAAGTTCTTCGTCACGTTTGCGGTCACGGCAAAATTGTGAGCCAAGATGTACTTGTACGGCGCATTTCTTAGATTCTCGGCAATCAAGTCGAAATTACCGGAGTTGGTTTTGACTGCGTATGCGCCGTCGGCGGCTGAGAAACCCGCGTGATACCCGACAAGGACTGCCGCGATGTCCCCAGCAGAAAGTCCGGTTACGTTTCCTGACACGCTATACGCACGAGAGGCGGCGGCGTCGCCGATCTCACAGCCTTGCGTGACCTCGATGGCTTCCGATACCGTCAACTGATTGATGTACGTGAGGAAATGGCCCGCAGATGCGCACACGGCAGCGAACCCGTAGCGCTGTCCACTCGCAGTTCCGTAGTACACGCCGCTCGCTCCGGTCGCGACCGTCCAAACGCCATCTCCATCCTGAAAAGCGACCAGCTCGGCGTTCGCGGGCCCAACGTCGCGGCGATAGACCGTCAGCTTCACGGTGGTTGAAGCCGCGGTGCCACTCGCCCCCGCCGCTCCGCTCACGCCGTCTTCCCGCAGATTTCGCGTAGTCTGGCCACAAGCAGTGGTGATACACGCAACAAGGATTCCCGTCCCCAGTTGCCGCTTCGCTCGCATGAGTCACGCGATATCATCGGGTGAAATTCGAGGCCAC
>Ga0207687_10003630_pt1 | contig 10396 bp, 7 predicted proteins | sample KBSM54metaG_FD_184399 | JGI IMG/M metagenome (GOLD analysis project Ga0207687, IMG submission 184399) | Miscanthus rhizosphere microbial communities from Kellogg Biological Station, Michigan, USA - KBS M5-4 metaG (SPAdes) (version 2) | ecosystem: Host-associated > Plants > Roots > Rhizosphere >... | reverse complement strand
GTCGAGCGAGCCGTCGTTCGCCTTGTAGGTGAACGAGTCGCTGGTCGTCTCGCTGCCGTCGTGCGTGTAGCTGAAGGATCCGTTCGCGTTGAACGTGAACGAGCTCGCGTGCGCAGGACCGCTGACGAGGATCGAAGTGATCGACGGGCTGTCGGGATCGCTGTCGTTGCCGAGAACGCCCGGAGCGTTGACGGTGAGCGTCGCACCTTCGTTGACGGAGTAACTGTCGTTGACGGCCGTCGGTGCATCGTTCACCGGATTGATGGTGATGTTCACCGTGGCGACGTTCGACAGCAACGAGCCGTCGGTGACGCGGTAGGTGAAGCTGTCCGACGTCGTCTCGCTGCCGTCGTGCACGTACGTGACCGAGCCGTTCGCGTTGAGCGCGAACGAGGACGCGTGCGCGGGGCCGCTGACGAGGATCGCCGACATCGTCGGTCCATCCGGATCGGTGTCGTTCGCCATCACGCCCGGCGCGGCGACGTTCAACGTCCCGCCTTCGTTGACGGAGTAGTTGTCGTTGTTCGCGACCGGCGCATCGTTGACCGGCGTGATCGTGATGTTGACCGTGGCGACGTTCGAGTCGCTCGCGCCGTCGTTCGCTTTGTAAGTGAACGAGTCGCTCAATGTCTCGCTGCCGTCGTGCGTGTAGCTGAACGAGCCGTTCGCATTGAACGTGAACGATGACGCGTGCGCGGGACCGCTGACGAGAATCGCCGTGATCGGATCGCCGTCAGGATCGGTGTCGTTCGCAAGAACGCCCGGCGCCGGAACGGTGAGCGTCCCGCCTTCAGCGACGGTGTAGTTGTCGTTGTTCGCAACTGGAGGATCGTTGCAATCCGGCAGCGTGTTGCCGGCAGGCAGCGAAGGCGCGGCCGGCGAGCAAGTCTGCGCGGTAGTCGGGAAGACACCGACCGGACTGCCGTTCGTCGGGAATGACGTTCCGGATGTCGACAGCGTCGTGCAATACGTCAGGCTGATCGTGCCCTGTTGCGCGACGGGAACGCCCGCCGTGCTGCCGACCGGGCGAACGTCGCCGACGCCGCTCTGCCAAATGACCGCGCCTGAATACGAGCGAACATTGATATGTCCACCGGCGCGATTGGAGTCGCTGGTTGCGCCGGATGCGTCGATCGTGGCGCCCGTGAGCGTGACGTCACTCTTCGCGGAGACGCCGACCGTCCCGCCTTGATCGCCGTTGCGCGTGCCGGATACCTGGATCGCGTTGCCGCTCGCGGTGACCACGCCGGCAGTCGAGATGACGCTGATCGTGCCGCCCGAGCGTTTGTCGGTCGTACCGGGATTCGACGTGAGCGAGAAGAGCGTCGACGACGTCGGCGGACCGATGATCGTGATCGCGTCGCGCGCGAAAACGTTGACGTAGAACGCGCCGGCGTCTTCATGAAATGCGTCGGAGCGAAGAACCGCGCGATGCGCGCCGCCCGATCCAGCCAGTGTGCTGCTGTCGATTGTGATCGTTGTTCCGCTGCGTACGATGACTCCCGGACCGGTTCCCTCTTGAGCGATCGACGCGACGAGTCCGTTGATCAAGATCCCGCAGCCTTCGAGCGTGACCGGACTGCCGGTGGTCGGACCGGTCTCCGAGCCCTGCGACGCGATGATCGCGCTGCTGGTGACGATGAGACCCGGCTCGCCGTGCGTCAGCGCGCGGATGGTGATCGGGCCGCCGACGTAGTGCCCGCCTCCGCCGTTGCCCATGATGGCGCCGGTGTAGAGAGAGCCCGTGAGAATGCTGCGCACGGGACCGGAGAGGATCTGGCCGCCGATCGACGACGCTGCGCCGCTCGTGATGGAGATCGCGCCGGCGAAGCTGTCGAGCGCGGTGGCCGCGATGATCGCGCCGCCATCCTGAATCACCGTTCCGCCGGTGTTGATGGTGATGTTGCCGGCGTGCGCGTTGTTTCCGCCGTTCAACTTCGAGCTCGACACGATCGCACCCGCTAACGCGCCGCTCGGTCCCTGCATCAACAGATTGCCGCCGGCGACGATCGAGATGTTCGCGCCGTTTCCGTCGCTGGCGCGGTTCTCCGCGAACAGCGAGCTGCCGGGCGAGAGCGTCACGTTTCCGCTCACGTTGAACGACATCGGACACGCGCTGCTGCCGCCGCCCGAGGGATTGTCGTTGCACGTGATGGAACCGAGAACGGTGAGATCACCGTTGACGGTGAACACGCCGTTGACGACGTGATCGTCGTCGAGCGACGAGCCGTCAAGAGACGCAAAAGTTACGGTGCCGCTGATGGTGACATTGCTCGCCGAAGCGGGCACAGCCAACACGAGGATCAGGGCGAGAGAGAGAACGATACCGACCTTCGACATTCAAACCTCCGGAACTTTTGCCTGGGCGGGGATTCGGGACGTGCACAATAAGATAAAGCCGGAACCTCAAAATGTCTTTTCTTTTTTAAATGACGCTCCCGGTAACTTCTTAGAATTAAAGAAGTAAAGCGTCTTTAAAGGCATGACGCCCAAAAGAAAGAAGCCTGCGGACGCTCGAAACGACGGGCAGGATTTTTCCGCGTGAGCTACCATCCGCGCCGATGACCGACGAAGCGCTTCAACAGCAGCGGCAGCAAATTCTCTCCGGCGTCGTGCAGACGCTCCTCAACGATTTGAAGAGCGGCAACGGCGACAAGGACCGCCGCCGTCAGGTCGAGGAGTGGATGCGCACGCTCGCGGAGAAGTATCCGGAGTTCAAGATCGAAGTCGGCCTGCGCGACTACTACTTCGCCGAGGCGGAGCGCCTGCGAGGGGAATTCGACAAGTCTTCCGACATCTCGGAGAAGCTATCGCTGGGAAGGGCGATCGAGTCGTTTCTCGATCGGGCCGCCGAATACGACCGGCGGGTGACGGAGACTTAGCTCCGCGACTTCAGTGACCGGCTCCGCGACGGCGGGTCGTGACCGTCAACAACGCCGCGAGACTGTCCGCTTTCCCACACCCGTTGCGCACACGAACCCAATAGCGGCGCGAGCTCGCGAGGTGAGGCGTTGTCATGACGCTCATGGTGCCGGCGAGCGGATTCGAAACGTCGCCGGCCACTCCCTCATACCACTCATACGCGAGCGTCGCCGTGCCCGTGGCAGTGACGTTCAGCGTGACCTGTTCACCCGGCCCGATGACCGCGCCGGCCGGCTGGCCGACAATCGCGGGCGCCACACATTGCGCGTCGTCTGCAACATTGACGGTTGCGCTTCCGCTGCCGGTGCCGCGCACATTCGTCACGGTCACGGCGACGCTGAACGACCCGGAGCCGTTGTAGGCGTGCGTGACGATACCGCCTGTCGCATTCGAGGCGTCGCCGAACGTCCATGTAGCCTGATCGCACGATTGCACCGCGTAGCCAGGAATCGAGAAACCAATCTGTTCGCCGCGGTTGCACGGGACGCCATTCATCGCTGTACATCCCGATGAACTGCCGAAGAACGCGACGTTGAGATGAGACGGCGGCGCAACCATCGGACACGAATCGACCTGTTGGACGACAACGTTCGAAGTGCTCGATTGCACGTTCGTCGTAGGCTCGAAGAAAGCCGACAAATTGTGCGAGCCCGGTGTCAGCGCCGGCGTCGAGAACGTCGCCGTGCCATTGACGAGCGGCGCGCTACCGATCGTCACATTGCTGTCGAGAAATGCGACGTTGCCAGAGGGCGGCCCCCCCGCCGTCGTGACCGTCGACGTCATCATCACGAGCTGACCGTTTGCACTTGGGTTGGGCGTTGTCTGCAACGTCGTCGACGACGCGTCACTCACCACTTGGATCAACGGCTCTGATATCGAGCCCGGATAATAAAGGTCGCCGCCGAATCCGGCGGTAATCGAATGCGATCCCGGCGACAGCGAGGACGTGGAGAAAAACACCGTGCGCTGGTGCGTGACGCCCGAGCCGATCTGCTGACCGTTATCGTAAAAGACGATGTTTCCTATCGGTGGTCGTTGCGGATTGTTCCCGTTCGCAACAGCGATGAACATGACCGGCTGGCCCACGCGCGACGGGTTCATCGCCGACGTCAACGTGGTCGTCGTCGCCGGCGCGACGCCGGTGATCGCGGACAGCGTAAAGCTGTTTCCTCCGCCGCCTTTGTAGCTGACGCGAAACTGCACGCCGTTCAACGTCAAGGTCGACCCTTCGGGCAAGTTCTCGAACTCCGGAAACGACGTTGAGGACTTGATGACGATGAATCCCTCACCGACGACGATCGGCCCGAAATTCAGGTAGGCGATGAACTCGGGATGGCAACGCAATGTGCATGGACCCGGGCCGGCGACGGCACTTGGGCTGAAGAACTGCAGCTGCGAGTATTCGCCCTCATTCGGTCCGTTCAAGTACGCGATGACGCTGGTGTTCGGCGTCACCGTCACGCTCCCCGTCCTCAACTGCGCAGCCGCCGCGTTGCTGCCGAGGTAAATTGGTCCGCCCGTCGAGATCGAGTGCAGGCCGGAGACACCCATCGCCACGATGCCGCCGTCCGCGGAGGACTGAGTCGCTACCGTCGCCGCGTTGTTCAACGTCACGCCCGCCTGAATCGCGCCGGTGAAGTTCAGGCTCGCGTTGCCGCCGCCGATGATGAGACTCTCCGGAGTCGCGCTGCCAGTGAGCGTCCCCGATCCGGTGATTCCCCCTTCGAAGTCCGTTTGCGACGTCGCCACCGTGAACGCATGGATGTTGACGAGTCCATTGAGACGCACGCCGCCCGTGATCGGCTGGCTGGCCAGCAGATCGACCGGCATGTTGACGACGTTGTACGGAGGCACCGATACGGTGCGATTGTTTGTGATCCCGTCCGTCAACGCGATCGAGTTGCCACTGATCGCATATCCGAGTGAGCCGTCGAACAAGATCCGCCCAAACACGGCGCCGGACGGGAGATCATTGGTGCTGCTTCCATTGCTCTGTGTGAAGAACAATGTGTCGCCCGCGCCGGGAACCGCACTCGGGCTCCAGTTCGCCGGGACAGACCACATGCCGCCGCTCAAAGGGCCAACCCACGTGTAGGTCGCGGCCAGCACTTCAGCACACACGATCAACATCAGTGCGGCGATCAAACTTCGCACAACCGATCGGTTGATCATGATTCCCAGGTTCCCTGGTGCCCAAGGCCGGACTCGAACCGGCACGGATTTCTCCACACGCCCCTCAAACGTGCGCGTCTACCAATTCCGCCACTTGGGCAGGCAAAGAGCTGCGAACTACTTCTTCGCGGGCGCTTTCGAGGAAGCGGCACCGCTCATCACCGACGTCCGCGGATGCGCCTGCATGACCGCGAGCGTGAGCGACGTGAGAACGAAAGCGACGAAGAACCCGCTGGTGAGCTTGTGCAGAAGCGTCGTCGCGCCGCGCGCGCCGAATGCTGTCTGCGATCCGCCGCCACCGAAAGCGCCGGCGAGATCCGCGCCCTTCCCCTGCTGCACGAGGACGACGAGGATCAGGAACAGGCTGACGATGACGTGAATGACGACTAAAGCAACGATCATGAATGAGTTCTCCGGTACCTCGGCCCTAACGAGTCAGGGGAGCGAATTCTTCCCGGATTCCGGTGGGGAGTCAAGCCGGGCGCATCGTGTCGTAAATCGCTAGAAACTTTGAGGAATCGAGACTTGCGCCGCCGACGAGAAAGCCGTTCATGCGGCCGTTCGACCAGAGATCGCCGACGTTGTCGGCCGTGACGCTGCCTCCGTACAGAATTGCCGCCGTCGCCTGCCGCGCCGGCCAGAATCGAAGGAGCGCTTCGCGGATGTCGCCCACCGTTTCCGCGCACATCGTGCCGCTGGCGTTGCGTCCCGTTCCGATTGCCCAGATCGGTTCGTAAGCAATCACGACTTCGCCGCTCTCCAGCGCCGGCGATGCCGCCGCTTTGATCTGATCCGCGAGAAAGCGTGCGACATGTCCCGCTTCACGCTCGCGAAGATCTTCGCCGATGCAGAGAACGGGTGTGATCCCGCTTTCGAGCGCCATCGCCATGCGCCGCGCGATCAGCGCGTCGTTCTCGTGATAGACGTTGCGGCGCTCGGAGTGTCCGATGATCACGTACTTTGCGCCGCAATCCTTGAGCATCGCTGCCGACACTTCACCGGTGAACGCGCCGCTCTTCTGATCGCCGCAGTTCTGCGCGCCGGCAACGACGTGACCGCCCGCGCGCGTGACGACGTCGCGAATGTATGGCGCGGGCGGCGCGACAATCATCGGCGCTGCGTGCGCGCGGCTCGCACGCAGCTTCTCCATGTAGGCGTCGATGCCTTCGGGCGGGAGATTCATTTTCCAGTTGGCGACGAGATAGTTCATTGGGTGACGTAGCGATTCTTTCCTGCGCGTTTCGCCGAATACAACCGCTCGTCGGCGCGGCGAATGAGATCGGTCATCGATGCTCCGGCGCCGGCGTCGAAGTCGGCGATGCCGATCGACACCGAGCACTTGATCGCTCCTTCCTCATCCGTCGGAATGGTCATCGCATTCACTCTCTGCAGGATGCGCTCCGCAACCGCCATCGCGCCTTCGAGATCGGTGTGCGGCAGCACGATCGCGAATTCGTCGCCGCCGTAGCGTGCGAAGAAGTCGGGCGGACGAAGCGTCTCGCGCACGGCGCCGCAAAGCTCGGAGAGAACGACGTCGCCGATCACGTGACCGAAGCTGTCGTTGATCTGCTTGAAGTCGTCGACGTCGAACATCAGAAGCGACAGCGGCAGGTTGTACACGCGCGCGCGCTCGATCTCCGACGGCAATTGCCGGCGGAAGTAGCGACGATTCCAGATGCCGGTCAGATCGTCTGTCTCGGCGAGACTCATGATCTGCTCGCGCGCCGCGAAGTTGCCGAGGAGCAACGAAAGCTGCGAAGAGAAGATCGTCAGGAATTGCCGCTGATCTTCGGTGAACTCCGGCGCGTCGCGATACACCAGCACCAGGCCCGCGATGCGGCTGTCGACCTGCACGAGGATGTGCAGCGATTCCTTCAGTTGCGTAACCGCGCCATCGCGCGGCGGCAGATCGTGCACTTCCGATTTCACGACGATGTCGGTGGTCTCGAACGAGACCGGAATCTGCGACTGCAGCGTCTCGCGGATCCGCGACACCAGCTCCTCGCTCACCAACGCCTCGGCGTCTGCGCGCGTAGAGATGTAGAGGTCGAGGTTCTGCTCGATGAGAACCGCCACGCCGATGTCGAACTCGATGCAACCGCAGAGCGCAGCGAAGGCGCCGTCGAACAGGTCGCCGAGGGAATCGCTACGAAAGCCGCGGCTGGTGAGCTGCTGAATCAGCGCGACGATGTCGCTGATGTGGCGGTGGTCGTCGGTTTTGCTCACTCTCGGATCAGCCGCAATGATACGCCCCTATAATCCGGGAGAAATATGACGGTTGAAGCAGACGCGATTCCCTATGAGCCGTCGCGCCTGCGCGGCGAGCGCCTGCTCGTGCTGGCGCCGCATCCGGACGATGAGGTCATCGGCTGCGGCGGCGTCGTGGCGCAGCACATTCGCGAGGGGCGGAGCGTCCGGGTGGTGGTCGCCACCGACGGCGCGCAAGCGGGGAATGCGGCGGCTCGGGAAGAGGAATCGCGGCGGGCGCTGGCCGTCCTCGGAAGCGCCGAGATCACGTTTCTCGGCTATCCCGACCGCCAACTCTCTTCCAATGTCGGCGATCGCCTCGCGGACATCCTCCGCGACTACAAGCCCGATCTCATCCTCGCCCCCAGTCCGATCGAGATTCATCCCGATCATTCCGCGCTCGCCATCGCGTTCTGCGAGTTGATTCAGCGCGATACCACGCTCTTCGCCGAGTTGGCGGTCGCGCGTGTGGCGTTCTACGAAGTCGGACAGCCCGTGCGGCCGAACGCGATCGTCGACATCACCGACGTCGCGGAAACAAAATACGAAGCGATCGCGGCGCATGCGTCGCAACTTCAATTTCGCGATTACATCGCGTTCACACGCGGTCTCAACGCGTATCGCGCGATGACGATGCCGCCCGAAGTGAAGTTCGCGGAGGCGTATTGGGTCGTGGGGTTGCCGGAGCTGCGGACGACGTCGATCGCCGCGCTGCAGCAACAACTCGGAAACGCGCGCACGATCGAAGTGCAGGCGACGTTGCCGGTGAGCGTCATCGTGCGCACGAAGAATCGTCCCGCGCTTTTGCGCGAAGCGGTCGAGTCGATTCGCGCAACGCGTTATCCGTGCGAGATCGTCGTGGTCAACGACGGCGGCGAGCGACCATCCGTCGATGATGTGAAGTTGATCGAGCACGAGACGTCGCGCGGCCGCAGCGAGGCGATGAACAGCGGCGTGCGCGCGGCGGCGAACGAATTCATCGCCTTTCTCGACGACGACGACCTTTACTACGCCGATCACCTCGCGACACTCGCGCGCGCCGCGACGAGCTTGAACGCCACAGCGTGGTACAGCGACGCGATCGACGCATTTCCCGATGCGCGCCTTCGTCTTTTCGGCGGCGACTTCGATCGCGATCTCCTTCTCGCCGACAACTACATCCCGCTCCCCACCCTCCTCGTCCGCCGCGCCGACTTCCTCGACCTCGGCGGCTTCGATCGCGACTTCGATCTCTTCGAAGACTGGGATTTTCTCATCCGTCTGTCGCGACGCGGCGACTTCGTGCACGTGCCCCGCGTGACCGTCGAGATCCGCCACATCGAAGGCGCCGGCTCGATCACGATGGCCACGCCGGAAGGATCGACGCAGTTCCGCGACGCCAAGAAAAAGGTTTGGGCCAAGCACGCGTCGCTCGTGACGCAGGACATCTTCGCCAACGCGCTCGAGCGCCAGAAGAAACGCATCGGCGAGTTGCAAAGCGAGCTCGCGACGCAAAGCGGGACCGCGCATCATCTGACGACCGACGTCACCCGCCTCGAGCGCGAAAAGCACGAGCTGATCGCGAACATTCAGTCGCTCTCGCAACAGGCCACCGATCACGTCATGCGCATGCGCGAGCTCGAAGGCGTCGATCTCGCTCTGCGGCAATCGCAAGCGGAGAACGAGCACAAGGCCGTGCAGCTCGCCGGACTCAAACAACAAAACGACGAACTGCGCGGCGCATTCACCGAAACGCAGACGTCGGTGCAGGCCCTCTACGCGGAGATCCACCGGCTTCAGGGACTGCTCGACATGATCTACGCGTCGCGCACGTGGAAGCTGCACACGATCGTGCAAAAGGTGAAGGGGCGCGCATGAGCCGCGTCATGCTCGTCTGCCCGGAGCCGCTCGCGCAACGGCAGCCGGCCGGCATCGGCATCCGCTTCATCGAGATGGCGAAAGTGCTTCACGACGACGGCCACGACATCTCGCTGCTCTCGCCGAACGAAGGACCGATCGCGCCGGAAACGCTGCGCGACGTGAGCGAGCGAAGCGACGTCGCCGTCGTGCAGGGCCACGTCGCGAACGATTTCTTCGTTCACGCGCGCGCGATTCCGACGGTCGTCGATCTCTACGATCCGTTCATCGTCGAGAACCTGCATTACTACGCGGATCGCGGCGCGGAAGTGTTCACGCACGATCACGCGACGCTCATCAACTCACTTCTCAAAGGCGACTTCTTTCTCTGCGCCTCCGAAGCGCAGCGCCTCTTTTACCTCGGCATGCTCATCGCCGCCGGACGTCTCAATCCCGCGATCTTCGAAAACGACCCGCATCTCGACACGCTGCTGCGCATCGCGCCGTTCGGGGTCGCCGAGCCTCGTCCGATGCCGGACACACGGCCGCACGCGGTGCTCTTCGGCGGCATCTACGACTGGTACGACCCGATCCTCGCCATCGACGCGATCGCGATCGCGCGCGAGTCAATTCACGACCTCACGCTCACGTTCGCGTATCACCCGAACGCCGAGGCGACGCCGCAGAGTCAGACGGAACGGGCGCAGAAGTATGCGAAGAGCAAGAGCTTCGTCGAGTTCGTGCCGTGGGTCGCGTATGACATGCGCGGCGCGTGGTTCGATCGCTTCAGCGCGGCGCTGCTGACGTTCCCGCAATCGATCGAGACGGATCTGTCGATGCGCACGCGCATCTACGACTACTTGTGGGGCGGCCTGCCGATCATCACGAGCTCCGCGCCCGGAACGGACGAGATCATCGAGCGCTACAACGCGGGCGCGGTGATCCGCGGCAACGATCCGCGCGATTACGCGCGCGCGATCATCGATGCGATCCATCAGGGACACGCCGCGGGGACGCGCGACTTCGTCGAGGATCATCAGTGGTCGCGCACGCTCGCGCCGCTCGTCGAGTTCTGTCGCGCGCCGCGCATCGAGAAGACGAAGGATGCATTCGCGGCGCGCCTGAACGTGCCGGAGAATCCGCCATCGATCCTGCAGAAGATCAAGCGGCGCATTGGAGGCAGAGTCTGACGCCGTCGGTCGACGTCATCGTCGTCAAC
>Ga0207687_10003625_pt1 | contig 10405 bp, 10 predicted proteins | sample KBSM54metaG_FD_184399 | JGI IMG/M metagenome (GOLD analysis project Ga0207687, IMG submission 184399) | Miscanthus rhizosphere microbial communities from Kellogg Biological Station, Michigan, USA - KBS M5-4 metaG (SPAdes) (version 2) | ecosystem: Host-associated > Plants > Roots > Rhizosphere >... | reverse complement strand
GATATTGAAACGCGCCGATATGCCGCCGCTCGGCGAGATCGGGATGCCCGCCGCCGTCACACACATGCCGCTCACCACGGACGAAATTCTGTGGGAAGGGCAGCCGGTCGCGATCGTGCTCGGCGAGACGCTCGAAGCCGCGGAGGAAGCCGCCGCTCTCGTCCGCGTCGAAGTCGATACCGTATCTGCGGCCACCCCCGGTCATGGTCAGCTCGAACGGCCGGAAAACGGCTTCGCGCCGGCGCACGACATCAAGGGAGACGTCGTCGGCGGGCTGGATCGGGCCGAAACGACCGTCTCGGAGCAATATTACCAGCCGACACGCAACCACAATCCGATGGAGACCTCCGCAACGGTCGCAAGCTGGGATGGCGACAGCCTGACATTGTGGGACGCCTCGCAGATGAGCCTCAATCCCCTCGCGGTGATGAAGGCGGCGTTCGGCCTTTCGCAGGACAAGGTGCGGGTGATTTCGCCGCATACCGGCGGCGGATTCGGGGTGAAGGGCTATGTCTGGCCGCACGTGATCCTCGCGGCGGCGGCAGCGAAAGTTGCCGGCCGGCCGGTCAAGATCCAGCTGACGCGCGCGCAGCAATATGGCCAGACGGGTCATCAGCCCGAGTGCCGGCAAAAGGTCACGCTGGGCGCGATGGCGGACGGGACGCTGGTGGCGATGCGGCATGAGGCGATCAACACGACGTCTATCAAGGACACGCAGTTCGAACAGTCCGCCACCGCGACCCGGACCTATTATGCCTGCCCCGCGATCGAGCTGGACCAATATGTCGAGCGCATCAACCTCATCCAATCCACGCCGATGCGCGCGCCGGTCGAGGGACCGGGTAGCTGGGCGCTGGAAAGCGCGATGGACGAGCTGGCGATCAAGCTCGACATGGACCCGCTCGATCTGCGGCTCAAGAATTTCGCTGAGGTCGATCCCTTCGATGGAAAGCCATGGTCCTCCAACAAGCTGCGCGAAGCCTATGCCGAGGCGGCGGAGTTATTCGGATGGCGGCGCAGGGCGCAGATGCCGCGGCGCGACGGCGTCTGGGCGCTGGGGCGCGGCATGTCCATGGCGAGCACGTTCTGCGCGCGATTTCCCGGCCAGGCGCTGGTGCGGATCCAGGCCGATGGCCAGGTTTATGTCGAGGCCAGCGCGAACGACATCGGCACCGGCAACCAGACGGTGTTCCAGCTCGTCGCCGCCGAAGCGCTTGGGACCGAGCCGGACAGGGTGAAGGTCCGCTGGGGCGATACGCGCTATCCGCCGGCCGGCCCGGTCTATGGCAGCTCGCAGACGATCGGCATGGGCGGGGCGGTGCGGCTGGCCGCGCTCGACGCGCGGGCCAGGCTCGAAGCTTTTGGCGCCCCGGGCACGGGGCCGATCGACCTTGCCGCCGTGATGCGTGCATCCGGACAGGCGGAGATCGTCGGTAAAGGCAAGTTCGATTTTGGCGACGCACCGATGAGCTTCAACGGAAGCGGCACGCCCTATGCCATGCAGTCATGGGGTGCGAATTTCGTCGAAGTCGGCGTCGACCGCGATCTCGGGCTGATCAGGCTGCGGCGGGTTGTCGCTCGATACTCGGCGGGGCGGATCATCAACCCCCTCACCGCGCGCAGCCAGATGATCGGCTCGATCATCTGGGAATGGGGCAAGGCGACCATGGAAGCTTCGCGGGTCGACCATCGCCATGCCAGGTTCCTCGCCAAGAACCTGTCCAACGTGGCGATCCCGGTGAATGCGGACATTCCGCACGATGCGATAGACGTCGGCTTCGTCGAGGAATTCGACGAGCACGCCGGGCCAACGGGCGCGCGCGGCATCGGTGAACTTGGCGGCACCGGCGTCGCCGCCGCGATCGCCAACGCCGTTTATGACGCAGTCGGGGTGCGCGTGCGCGAAGTTCCGATTTTGCCGGCGCACATTCTGGATGCGCTTGGATAGCGGAAATAGCCCCCAACAAGCTCGGCGCGGTGAGAGCAGCTGCGCTTCCTGATCATCTCCACCTTAGTGCAAGGGTCCTGCCATGTTTGCCACAGCCATCCTGTTCGCTCTATCGCTGCAAAGCGCCAGGTCACCGGCATCGCCGGCGCCCGAGGCCGCACAGTCGGAGAGTTCCGAGGAAGTATTCGATCGCGTGGTCAGCCTGTCGGATGTCTGGAAGGCCTGCACCAAAACGGCCGTAGCGGAATATGCGAAGGCGACCGACGAGCCGGTGGATACCCTGGTCAAAGGCGCTTACGGCAAGTGCGCGCCACGTCTGGATGCCATTCGCGCATCATTGCGCGCGGCAGAGGGCGGGAAGTTCATGACCTCGGAAGAAATCGAGAAGGTCGTGACGCATCTGTCCGACAGCTGGAGAGACAAGCTCTTTGCCGCTGCCCTGGATGTTCGTTCCCGTCGTAAACACTGAATTCGAACGACGGGATCAGCGCGCCTGAACCCATAGGAGTCGAATGCCGGACGGCCCGGAGGCCGTCCGGCGTTCGTCACCGCGGATCGTCAGGCTGCCTTCGCATTCACCGGAATGCGACGGACATTCTCATTCGATGCCACCGACTTGGGAAAGGTGACGGTGAGCACGCCATTCCGGAACGAGGCGCTCGCTTTGTCAGGCTCGATGCCCTTGGGCAGGCCGATCCGGCGCTCAAAGCGGCCATAGCTACGCTCGGAATAGCCACGGTCCTTGTCCTCCACTTCGGACTTCTTCTCGCCGCGCAGCGTCAGCACGCCGTCCTCGAACGCGATCTCGACATCCTTTTCATCAAGCCCCGGCAGTTCGGCGATGACGCGGATTTCCTTGTCAGTCTCGCCAAGCTCGACGTTCGGCCATGCGAAGCCGCGCTCGGAGCCGGGAAGCATCGGTGCGCCGAAGCCACGAAAGACGTCGTCGAACAGGCGATTCACCTCGCGATGCAACGAGAGCAGCGGATGGTCGGCCTGATCGCGCTGCGCGCCGACCGACATTGGGAGCCGGTTCTCCTGCCGGCTCCAGGGAATCAGGTCACGGATAGCCATGGTCCCTTCTCCTTGTTCAGGCTGAAGTTAGGGCGACCCACCAAAGTCGCCGGAAGGCGCCTCTGGTGGGTCGGTTCAAAGGTCAGGCCGCCTCGCGCGCATCATCTTTCGGCGCTTCGATCCGATCATTCGCGGCGCTGCCGCCGATCGCGATCTTGCGAGGCTTCATCGCCTCGGGGACCACCCGCTGCAGCGCGATACTGAGCAGGCCGTTCTCGAAGTCGGCCGACCGTACCTCGACAAAATCGGCAAGCTGGAAGCGTCGTTCGAACGGACGCGCGGCGATGCCGCGATGAAGGTACTGGCCCTCATCCTTGTCCTCGGCGCGCTTGCCGGTAACGGTCAGTTGATTCTGCTGTGCGACAATCTCGATATCGTCGGGACGGAAGCCCGCGACCGCGAGCGTGATCCGATAATTGTCTTCACCCTCACGAGCGATGTCGAAGGGCGGGTAGCCATCGGCGCCATCGCCGCGGGTGCCCGTTTCGAGCAAGTCGAAAAGCCGGTCGAAGCCGACCGTGGAACGCCGATAAGGCGTAAAGTCGAAATTGGTTCTCATCTCCAAATCCTCCTGATGAAGCGATCTGGGCATGACGAGCACCGGCCGTAAGCTGGCGCCCTCGATGTCCAACCGGACCCGGTTCGGCGTCCGGCGGCGAATGACATAGGTAGGCGATTTCAGAGATCAAGGCCTCCACCTTCGCGGGAGATTTCGCGGCGAAGATACCTGCTGAACATCGCGTTTTTGGCGCGGCCTCGCGCCTCCGACCGGGAGCGATTTGAACGACCCGGCCGGTACCCACGCCAGCGCCTGTAAAGAGCTCTGGACATTATATACATGACAAAGCACACTGACACAGGTACGCAGGTCAGCGACAGGCCGGCGTTAAAGAGATTGATGCGCGACGCTCACGCGGCGCTGTGCCGAGCGCACAGCAGCCTCAATCTTCTGAGAGATCGGGAGCTGATCCCGTATGAAGAATTCAGAGATTCGGTCGAGCAACTTTTGGGGGAGCTTGTGGCGCAAAAGTGGATTGTGCGCCGCGCTCCCTCTGGAAGGAAAAAATAAGATATTCGATCAGCTGCATAACATAGACAAAGTAACGCTCCTGCTGGCGCAGCTTTTTCAGCGTAACGTCCTGTACCGTAAGTTTGCCTAGATCCGCCTTATCCTGCTGCTGGCAGATGTTTTCGACATTGGCGAATGATATGGCGTGCGGTGTTTGGAGCCAGTTTCCATGAGCGTATTGGTTTCTGATTTTTAGGCAATGCCTCAGCGCATCTATCATGTCTTCAAATTCTTGTCTTTTTTGATGGTGCCGTAGAGATATAAAGGTAATCGTTTTGGCCGTGGTAATGCGCGCACTTTCACCGCGCTGGCCGTACAGGGTACGGAATGCAAAATCCTGGTCATCGATGATCCACCGGACCAGCAACGCTAGTAGAATCTCAAGCTCGCCGTATCCTACGACGAGTGAGCCGATTATCGCACCCTCTTGTGGGTGGGCGACAAATGCGGGCATAATGGAGCGCACTATGACAAACCCCGATCAGCTAGAAGACGACGTGCTCCGCCGCATGCTGAACACGCCCCCTAAACCGCACCCCAAGCCGAAAGAGTCAACCGAGCCTCGGCGGCGGGGACGGCCGATCGGGGGCGGGAAAGCGCCCTGCTGAGGGGCGGCGACCCGGTAGGAAGATCGGAACTTAAGGCTTCGTCGCCGGCGTAGAAATGGCCGGTCTCGGTTCAATCGTGATGCGGTCCCATGGAACCACGTTCAGGATGGTCCAGACAACTGCCACGACTGCGGCCAGCACGGCGGCCCCGCCGAGCAACCTCGACTGCCAATGACTGAGTCGATCGACTTTCGTGCCTTGCTCATCCAGCTTAGTGCGAAGGCTGCCGACATCGCTGGAAAGTCGGTCCACCTTTTCACACAAGACCGCGACGGTCTTCTGAAGGTCCATGATGCCCTGCAGAGTAAAATCCGCAGTGTAGCCCTGCGAGCTAGGCGTAACCTGCGGCAAGGTGCCGGGAGTCGCCGTGCGGTTTTGGTCGGTCTCCGGCCCGCTTACTTTAGCCATTAAGCTCTGCCTTGAAGACGGCTTCCATCCAATCCCATAGCGACTTGTTCCAATACCCCCAATAATCAGCGGTTATTTGAGCAATCATTATACTGGATCGCTCGTTTTCTGGAACTTCCAACGCAAGGAGGATATCCTTTGCGCTGCCGCTTGCACGGAAAGCCAAAGCGCGCTCGTGCAGTTGATAGTGTTCTGAGAATTTCGCCTTCATCTGCGCGCAAAGCGTCGGCTTCGGCTGCTCAAACGTGACAAGATAAACGGACATCAAGCTCCCCATCAGGCTGCGCACAGCCACAAACGCACGAGGTAGTGAAGGCTTCCTCAATACGCCAACAAAATCAGCTGAGAGGTGTTCTCGCAGTGATAAGAAATCCCATAAGGGGGATGGCGGCCGGGTTGAATCGAGCGAGATGAGGCGCCCGCTATCGCTTCTTGCCGCCCCTGAACGTGCGCTTCTTGCCAAGCGCAGGGTGCTTAGGCTGCGACTGGACCAATCCGCCGATAGGTGAGGCGCTTGCCCATGGCGCCGACCAGCGCGATTGTGGCGCGCTCGTCATCGTTCACGCCATTGGCAATGCGGTGCGTGTACCGGAAATCAAACTCAGCCATGTAGCGTTGCAGGTGCTGCGAACCGCAGTGCTGATAGATGCCCTTCATCCCGCGCTTGAAGATGCCGAAAAAGCCTTCGATCGTGTTGGTGTGGATCGTGGCGTCGCCCTTGCGGACATACTCGCCGCGAGCGTGATCGACATGCTGATGACCGGCGTACGCCTTGCCGACCGTTTTGTAGTGGTGGGCGCCGTCCGTCATCAGGTGGGCATCGGGCGACATGTGCTTGGCCAGGATCGGCGCAATCGACTTGGCGCTGAAATTGCCCTCGAACACGATCGAGGTAGCGCGGCCGGTTGAGCGATCGACCAGCGAGATAACCTTGTTCATGTTGTGGATGGGCGTCTTGCTGTTGCCGGGAACGCGGCCGATGTAGGTTTCGTCCACCTCGACCGTGCCGCCACCCGAGCCCATGTTGCCGTTGTCGTCGGTCGTCATCGCCTCGCGGATGCGGTGCGCCATGAACCATGCCGTCTTGTAGGTGACGCCGAGCATGCGGTGAAGCTGGTGGGCGCTGATGCCCTTCTTGCTCGACACCATCAGGTGATTGGCGAGCAGCCACTTGTTCAGAGGAACCTTGCTGTCCGAGAACACCGTGTTGACCGTCACGGTGAACTGCTGGCGGCAAGCGTTGCACTGGTGGACGCCTTTGCGCACCGAGCCTTCCGGGTGCTTCTTGCTCGGCTTGCCGCGCTGATCGGGGAGCTTCTTGACGTCCACGGCGCCGCAATGCGGGCAGAACGCACCCTCAGGCCAGTGCAGAGCCTCAAGATGCTCGCGAGCTGCGTCGGGATCGGTGAAGCGAGGGGCGGTGAGGTCGGTCATGCATTCTCAGTGCCCTCCCTCGGCTGCTTTGTCAAGTATATAATGTCCAGAGCTCTTGACACTCCAGTCACGCACCTGTAAAGAGCTCTTTACAGACAGGAGCCTGACCTTGGAAAATCGTCTGAAGGCAATGCGCGAAGGACGGGGATGGAGCCAGGGCGAACTTGCCCGGCGGCTCGGCGTCTCGCGCCAGACCATCAATGCGGTCGAGACCGACAAATACGATCCCAGTCTGCCCTTGGCTCTGCGCATGGCGAAGCTGTTCGGCGTCAATGTACCCGAGCTGTTCGTCGACCATTGGGAACCGGAAGAGGAATGATCGAAATGACGAACGACATGGCCATGCCGAAATGGCAGAATTTCGCGGCCTGGAGCGCCGTGGGAGCAATGGTCTCCGCCCTCTTTATGTGGGCAGCCATCATGTACCTGAATCAGGCCGCCATGGCCGCGATACTCCAACCTACCAAGCTCACAGCAGTGTTGGGTCTTGTCGTGATATTCTCAGCGGCGATGGCTGGCTTCAGCAACAGGAAGCGGACCATCAGCCTCGCGAATATTATTGGTTTCCTGATCCTGAACCTGGTGTCCATCGCCGCCTTTCTGCTCGCCACAGGGGGCTTCCGTTCGCTGGCCCATACCGGCGCGATGAGTATCTCGGACTGGGTCGCCGCCGCGACAGGCGCGTTCCTTGTCTTCGGGGCCACCCTCGGTGCCCTCATGACCGCGAGCACGCGCACGAAGCTCAACCTCGTCGTCGACGAGGAGGCCGCCGAGGAGATGCGAGAGCGCGGCCGGTCGTTTTTCTACAGCTTCGCCTGGATGGCCGCTTGGGGTCTGTTGCTGATCGGGCTGAGCCTTGCCGGGCCCGGGGGGCTATTGTCTCCTATGGCTGTCGGCGCCGGCGCGCTGTTCCTGATCGTCATCATCACGCTGCTGACGATTGCCAGCTGGCGGCTATCGGACGAACTGGGGCGCACGCTGTCGCGCGAAACCGGCAATGTGGCCTTCTACCTGACACTCGTGCTCGGCGGCAGCTGGGCGATGCTGGCCCATCTCGGCTTCGTGGTGGCGCCCGCACCGCTCGATTGGCTGACGCTGCTCACCCTGCTCTCGTTCGCTGCGGCTTTCATCGCGTTGGGCAGAAGGAAACTGCTGACGCGTTAGTCCCTTTATCGTATTTGTCCGATTAGACTTTGACCTCAGGCCGACTTTGCCCTTTGGTCGCCCCATCGGTGATCGCGTCGCATGTCATTGGCGCGCAAGGAGACACACTATGACTGGTACGCATTGGACCCGGCTGCTGGCCGCCGGTATCGCCGCAACGGTGGCGATGGCGCCAACCGGCGCGCAGGCCCAGGCAGAGCCCGGCGCCAGTCCGGACATTGTCATCACCTCGGTCCGGTCCAAGCTCAGCAACTGGCGCCAGGCGGAGACGCGCCATGTCGTGCTGCTGAGCGACGGCGACGAGAAGGAGGTTACGCGCCTGGCCCGCAACCTCGAATGGCTGCATTATGTGCTGTCCGGGCTGATGGGGAAGAGCACTGCCGCGGACGACGACCTCGTCCCGATCCGAGTCACCCTGATCGGCGATGTCGCGCAATTCGACGACATGAACCTGCGCAACCTGCGTTGGCAACAAGGGCCGTTCAACGATCTGTTCCAGATCGGCCGCTATTATGATCCGCGCGAGGACGGCGCAGTGATGGCGAGCACGCGCGTCGATCAGCGCGTCGTGGTCGAGCATACCAGCGTGAATGCGAAGTCGGTGCAGGGCCTGCTCTCGTCAATGGCCGCGGGGACGAGCGACCCTAGTCTGCGGGCCGACCTGGCGGCCGGGATCAGCACGATGGCGCTCGCCGGGATGCAGGGCCCCGGCGGCACCGGCCTGACCTTCGGCGAAAAGGCGGTCCAGGTCACCGCCGAGCAGCTGCTCTATGCCGGCTATGCCCAGCATTTTCTGCTGACCTATTTTCCCGCGGCGTATCCGCGCTGGTACCTTGACGGGTTCGGCCAGGTCTTCTCGACTTTTGCCATCACGGGCGACAAGCAAGTCGAGTTCGGACGCGCGCCGCAGGGCGCGCTGACGGTGGTGTATGAATTCGGTGCCTATCCGCTCAAGGATGTGCTCAACGACGCTTACCTGGCGCGGAAGCCGAGCGATACGCGCTGGACGCCGATGCATGCCTGGATGCTTGCCCACTTCCTGTTCTTTTCGGATACGCGGCGGCCGCAGCTCCGTCAGTATCTGCTGGCGCGTGCGCGTGGCGAGGATGCCGCGAAAGCAGCTGCGGTTTTCGGCGATCAGACGCAGCTTGCCCGCGAGCTCAGGGCTTATTTCGCCGCGCGCAAGCCAGCTTATAAAGTGACCTATGCCAGTGCCAATATCGAGGAGCCAACGGTGCGCCGGCTGCGCGAAAGCGAAGCGGCATTCGTGAAAGGCCGGCTCGAACTGGGCGCGCGCGTGGTGATCCCGCCAGCACCACCCGCCAGTGCTGACCCGGCGACCGCCAAGGCGATGACCAAGGCGCGCGACCAGGCGCTCGCCGATCGGGCGCACTGGCTCGATCGACTGCGGGGCACCGCCGCTAAATGGTCGGGCGAGCTTGGCGCCCAGTTGCTGCTCGCCGAGGCTGAATGCCGAAGCGGCAACGCCGCTGAAGCCCAGGTCGCGATCCGTCGCGCCGAGGCGCTCGCGCCGGCCGACCCACGCGTCCTCGTCTGGAAGGGTGAGGCGATGATCCTGCAGGCGGCCACATTGGCGGGACCCGAGCGGGACAATATGGTGGCCGCCGGCCGCAAGCTGATCCTCACCGCGAACAAGGCCGATAACGACGCGGTCGAGCCGTTGCTCGCTTATTATCGCAGCTTCGCCGTGGCTGGCGAGACACCCGGCACCAATGCAGTAGACGCGCTTGACCGCGCCTCGCAGGAAGTGCCGGCCGCCCCCGAAACGCGCCTTGCGCTCGCCCAGGCGCTGGCACGGGAGGGAGAGCCTGGGGTCGCGCAGAACGTCATCCTTCCAGTGGCCGCTGGCCCGTATAACTCACCCGAGCGGCCGGCCGCAGAGGCGCTGCTGAGCAGCCTTCGCCAGGGCGCGCCGGCCGCCTCCGGCGGTGGCGCGAGCATGAACATGAGCGCACCGGTGGACGAGAAGCCCTCGCCGGTCCGCTAGGGCGCTGATCCGGTTGAGGGGCGCCCGTCAGCGCCCCTCGGCCTCGCGGTTATTCCACCGTCACCGATTTGGCGAGGTTGCGCGGCTGGTCGACATCGGTGCCCTTGGCGACCGCGACATGATAGGCCAGCAGCTGCACCGGCACCGCATAGACGAGCGGCGCGATCAGCGGGTGGACCCTGGGCATCTCGATCGTCGCGATGGTGTTCTCGCCGGCCTGGGCGATGCCGTCGGCGTCCGAGATCAGCACGACCTGCGCGCCGCGCGCCTGCGCCTCCTGCATATTGCTCACGGTCTTGTCGAACAAAGGACCCGACGGGGCGATCACGATCAACGGGACTGACTCGTCGATCAGCGCGATCGGCCCGTGCTTCATCTCGCCCGAGGCATAGCCCTCGGCATGGATATAGCTGATTTCCTTGAGCTTCAGCGCGCCCTCAAGCGCCATCGGATAATCCGGGCCGCGGCCGAGATAGAGCACGTCGCGCGCCGCGGCGATCTTCGGCGCCATCGCCTCGATCTCTTCGTCATGGCTGAGCGCATGGCTCATCGCCTCGGGTACGGCGCGCAGATGCGTGACGATCTCACGCTCCATCTCACGGGTCAGCTTGCCCTTGGCGCGGGCGAGGTTGATCGACAGCGCCGCCATCACCGCGAGCTGGCAGGTAAAGGCCTTGGTCGAGGCGACCCCG
>Ga0207687_10003613_pt1 | contig 10419 bp, 7 predicted proteins | sample KBSM54metaG_FD_184399 | JGI IMG/M metagenome (GOLD analysis project Ga0207687, IMG submission 184399) | Miscanthus rhizosphere microbial communities from Kellogg Biological Station, Michigan, USA - KBS M5-4 metaG (SPAdes) (version 2) | ecosystem: Host-associated > Plants > Roots > Rhizosphere >... | reverse complement strand
CGACTTCCTCGGCCGGCTCGACGGGCTCGAAGCCTACGAGGGCGAGCGCAAGATCAAGTTTCAGGGTACCGGCCCGCAGCCAAAGCCGATCCTGATGCGGGTGACGGGCAAACTCGGCACCTTCTCCGGCCATCCGATGCTCGAGCACTTCCGCTATCTGAAGGCGCATACCCGTGCCACGCCCAAGATGACCATCCCGTCGCCGACCTCGGCGCACTTCCGTTATGGGCGCGACGCGGTGCCGGTCGCGATCTATCCCGAGATGGACGACTTCTACCGCGACCTCGGTCAGACCTATCGCAAGGCCGTGCGCGCCTTCGCCGATGCCGGCTGTCGTTACCTGCAGATCGACGAAGTGAACTTCACCTATCTCTGCGACCCGAAGCTGCGCGAGCAAGTGCGCGCGCGCGGCGACGATCCTGACAAGATGCCCGACATCTATGCCGGCATGCTCAATGCAGCGGTCGCGGACGTGCCCGGCGACATGACGATCTCGATGCATCTCTGCCGCGGCAACTTCCGCTCGACCTTTGTCGCTTCGGGCGGCTACGAGCCGGTTGCCGACATCATGTTCAATAAGGTCAATGTCGACGCCTATTTCATGGAATACGACAGCGAGCGCGCCGGCGGCTTCGAGCCGTTGCGCTTCGTGCCGAAGGGCAAGTTTGTCGTGCTCGGCCTGATCACATCGAAGTCGGGCGCGCTCGAAGACAGGGATGTCATCAAGCGGCGCATCGACGAGGCCGCGAAGTTCGTGTCCATCGACCAGCTCTGCCTGTCGCCGCAGTGCGGCTTCGCCTCGACCGAAGACGGGAATGAACTGACCGAAGATCAGCAATGGGCGAAGCTCGCAGAAATCGTCGAGATTGCCGACGAGGTTTGGGGCTAAACTGGCCGCGCATGATCCCCGAAAAGTGGCCACCGGTTTTCGGATATGGATCATGCGCAAGGATAGTGTGAGGGGAGAGAAACGATGAAGCGGACCAAGCCGCCATTCCGTGCGGACCACGTTGGGAGCCTGCTGCGCCCGCAAGCCATCAAGGAAGCGCGCGAGAAGAAGGCGAAGGGCGCGATCAGCGCCGCCGATCTCAAGGCGGTCGAAGACCGCGAGATCGAACGCGTCATCAAGCAGCAGGAGGATGCGGGCCTGCAGGCGATCACCGACGGCGAGTTCCGCCGCTCGTGGTGGCATCTCGATTTCCTGTGGGGTCTGAAGGGCGCCGACAAGTTCGTGCCGACCACGGGCGTCGCCTTCGCGGGCGTGAACACGCGTTCGGAAGGCGTGCAGGTCGTCGGCAAGCTCGACTTCGCCGGTCATCCGATGATCGATCACTTCAAGTTCGTGAAGGATCACACCAAGCAGACCCCGAAGATCACCATCCCCGCGCCGTCGGCGCTTTACGGCCGCCCGATCCGCATTCCGATCGACCAGAAGGTCTATCCGAAGATGGACGCGATGTTCGACGATCTCGGCAAGGCCTACCGCAAGGCAGTGCGCGCCTTCGCCGACGCCGGCTGCCGCTATCTGCAGCTCGACGAGGTGTTCATCGCCATGCTGTGCGATCCGAAGTATCGCAAGCAGATGAGCGATCGCGGCGACGACCCGGAAAAGCTCGGCACGGTCTACGGCGACCTGATCAACGCGGCGATGTCGGATATTCCATCCGACATGACCATCACCATGCATCTCTGCCGCGGCAACTACAAATCGACCTTCATGGGCGCCGGCAGCTACGACGCGGTGCAGGAGATCCTGTTCAACAGCATCAACGTGCACGGCTACTTCATGGAATACGACGACGAGCGCTCGGGCGGGTTCGAGCCGCTGCGCCTGTTGCCCAAGGGCAAGACCGTCGTGCTCGGCATCATGACCACGAAGACCGGCAAGCTCGAGAGCAAGGATGAGCTCAAGCGCCGCATCGATCAGGCAGCCAAATACGCGCCGCTCGATCAGCTCGCCATCTCCGGCCAATGCGGCTTTGCCTCGACCGAGGAAGGCAACACGCTGACCGAGGCCGAGCAATGGGCGAAGATCCGCCGCCTGGTCGAAGTCGCCGACGAGGTGTGGGGGTGAGTGCTGGCGCGGCCGACGATCTCGTTCCGGTCCGCGAGGCCGTCCGCGCGCTCTGCCAGGAATTTCCAGGCGAATACTGGCGCGCTCTCGACCGCGAGCGCGGTTATCCGACCAGGTTCGTCGAGGCGCTGACCAAGGCCGGCTTCCTCGCCGCCCTTATCCCCGAAGAATACGGTGGCAGCGGACTATCGATGCGCGCGGCCGCCGCGATCATGGAAGAGATCCAGGCATCGGGCTGCAATGGCGCCGCCTGCCACGCCCAGATGTACACCATGGGAACGCTGCTGCGGCACGGCAGCGCCGCGCAGAAGAAGCAGTATCTGCCCGCGATCGCCAAGGGCGAACTGCGGCTGCAGGCGTTCGGCGTCACCGAGCCGACTTCGGGCACCGACACGCTCAATCTGCGCACGACCGCGGTGCGGCAGGGCGACGAGCACTATGTCGTCAACGGCCAGAAGATATGGACGTCGCGCGCCGAGCATTCCGATTTGCTGCTGCTGCTGGCGCGCACGACGCCGCGCGAGCAGGTGAAGAAGCGCACCGACGGTCTGTCGGTGTTCCTGGTGGATATGCGCGTGGCGCAGGGTGCGGGGCTGTCGATCAAGCCGATTCGCACCATGATGAATCACGCTACGACGGAAGTGTTCTTCGACAACCTGCGCATCCCCGCGGGCAGCCTGATCGGCGAGGAAGGTCAGGGCTTCCGCTACATCCTTGCCGGCATGAATGCCGAGCGCATCCTGATCGCCGCCGAATGCATCGGCGATGCCAAGTGGTTCATCGACAAGGCCGCTGCCTACGCGAAAGAGCGCGAAGTGTTCGGCCGTCCGATCGGGCAGAACCAGGGCGTCCAGTTCCCGATCGCCAAGAGCTACGCCCAGATGCGCGCGGCCGAGCTGATGGTGCAGGAGGCGGCGCGGCTGTTCGATGCAGGTCAGGACTGCGGGGCTGAAGCCAACATGGCGAAGCTACTCGCGGCCGATGCGTCATGGGCCGCGGCGGAGGCCTGCGTGCAGACCCACGGTGGCTTCGGCTTTGCCGAGGAGTTCGATATCGAGCGCAAATTCCGGGAGACCCGGCTCTATCAGGTGGCGCCGATCTCGACCAACCTGATCCTGTCGTATCTCGCCGAGCACGTGCTCGGCCTGCCGCGGTCCTACTAGCGCATGATCCCGAAAAGTGGGTACCGGTTTTCGGACAAGATCACGCGCAAAAACTAGAACTCTTCCCACTCGTCCGTCGCAACGGCCGTTGCCGCAGATCCGGCACGCGTGGCTGGCCGTTGGCGAAGCGTGGGCGCGACCGCTTTGGCATTGGTCGCGGACTTCGCGGCCGGCGCCGGGACTTTGGCTGCAACGACAGGCTTGGGCGCCACCGCTGGACCGTCGGTCAAGCGGAACGCCGCAATGCGCCCAGCCATCGCCTTCGCGTTCTGCTCCAGCGTCTTGGCGGTCGCCGCGTTCTCCTCGACAAAGGCCGAGTTGCGCTGGGTCAGGCCGTCCATCTGCGTCAGCGCCTTGTTGACCTGGTCGAGCCCGGAGGCCTGCTCGACGCTCGCGGTGGCGATGTCGGCGACGATGGTGGCGACGCTCTTCACCGACTTGACGATTTCTTCGAGCGCAGTCCCGGTCTTGCGCACGAGCTCGACGCCTTCGCCGACCTGCTGGGTGCTGCCGGCGATCAGCTGGTTGATGTCTTTGGCGGCCTGTGCCGAGCGCTGCGCCAGCGCGCGCACCTCGGCGGCCACGACGGCAAAGCCGCGTCCCGCGTCGCCGGCGCGCGCCGCTTCGACCGCGGCATTGAGCGCCAGCAGGTTGGTCTGCCGCGCGATCTCGTCGATGACGATGATGATGTCGGCGATCTTGCGCGAGGTCGCCTCGATCCGCTCCATCGCCTGCATGGCGCTGCCGACCACTGCGCCGCCGCGATCCGCCACCGCCGAGGTGTTGGCAGTGAGCGCGTTGGCCTGCTGCGCGTTGTCCGCGTTCCGGCGCACCGTCGTGGAAATCTGCTCCATCGAGGCCGAGGTCTGTTCGAGGCCTGCCGCCTGTTCCTCGGTGCGCTTCGACAGGTCGATGGTGGCGCCGGCAATCTCGGCGGCGGCGTTCGACACGTCCACGGTCGCCGCGGCGATCGTGCCCATGGTTTCATGCAGCCGCGCGACCATGGCCTCGAAATCGGTCTTGATCTGTGCGTAAGGGCCGCTGAAGTTCTCCGTCAAGCGTACCGTGAGATCGCCGTCGGACACTTTCGCCAGCGCCGCGGCGAGGTCCTGCACGATGCGGCCCTGCTCGGCGGCAATCTGCGCCATCTTTTCCGCGCTCTTGCGCTGCTCCTCGGCGATGTTGGCCTGCGCTTCGGCCTGCGCCTGCGCGGCGGCGCGTTGCTCCTCGGCGGCGCGCGCCAGCGCTTCCGCCGACTTTTGCCGCTCCGCGTCGGCGATCCTGCGCTGCTCGTCCATCTGGCGGCGCTGCTCGGCGGCCTGCTCTTCGACCCGGATGCGTTCGACCGCGCCATCGCGGAATACTTTCAGCGCGCGCGACAGCGCGCCGACCTCGTCGCGCCGCCGGCTGTAGGGGATGTGCTCCTCGAGCTCACCCGCCGCGATTTTCTCGGTGGCGCGCGTGATGCGCTTGAGCGGGCGCGCCACGCTGCGCCAGATCAGGTAGCCGCCGAGCGCGACCATGACGATCGCGACCGCGCCCAGGATCTTCATCAAGTGGTCGAGTGTCTCATTGTTGGCCGCCATCTCCGCGCTCAGGCGGCGCGAGCGCGCGTCGTAGGTCTTGGCCAGTGCATCGATGTCGGCATTGAGCGCGGTGCGCACGCTGCGGTTGGCGTCGTTGTCGCCCCATTCGCGCCCGGCGGCCGGCGACACTTCAACGCCGAGCCGTACCAGCTCGCGGCGGAATTGCTGGAACTGCTCGATGCGCTTGGAGAACTGCTCGAACTGCGCGGCGTCGTCGCTGCGCACGGCTTGCTTCCAGTCCTTGACCACCGCGGTGATCTGGTCGTTGAACTTGAGCAGGCCCGCGCCGTAGCGTTTGGCCGTCGCGGTGTCGGTCGACATGTAGACGCCGCGCGACTCCATCACCACGGCATAGATCAGGCTGTTGACGAACTGGACGTTCTGCGCGCCGATGAAGGAGGAATGGAACTCCTTGGCGAGCTCCGCCTGCCGCTGCGCTTGCACCAGGGCAACGCTCGCCAACGCGATGCTGAGCGCGCCGAGCACGGCGAGGACGGCGTAGAGCCGCGCGGCGATGGTCAAGGAAGGCAGCTTCATCCCGGCCCCACGACAACGACTGAAGCCGGCGCGCCGCGCCGTCAAACGTCCGGTCAATGAGGCCGGATATTGCGGCTCAACGGCAGGGAAGCGCCGGGTGCTTATCGTTGGTTGTACCGTTGGGCGATTAACGAGTGATTAACCACAGCGCGGTGTCAGCGCGCGGCGGGAGCACTGCGGCGCACGCGCGACGATCCGATGATGAACAGCAGCGGGATCGAGATCATCGCCAGGATCATCAGCAGTTTGAAGGCGTTGGAGAAGCCGATGATGTACGCCTGCAGGGTGACGTAGGTGTCGAACAGCGCCCGCCCGGTGTCGGTCGTCAGGTCGAACATGCCTCCCACGTCCGGCATGCGCATGGCGTCGTTGAACGGCGTGATCTGCTCGGCGAGCTGTGCGTTGTTGACGGTGGTCGAATGCACCAGCACGGAGATCACCACGGGGATGCCGATCGAGCTGCCGATGTTGCGCACGAGCGTGAGGATCGCCGCGCCCTCAGTGCGCAGCGGGCCGGGAAGGGTGGCGAAGGCGACGGTCGAGAGCGGCACGAAGACGAGGCCGAGCCCCAGTCCCTGAATGACCGTGACCCAGATGATGGTCGGGCCCGCCGTCATGTTGGTGAAGCCGACCATCTCGTGCATGGTGAGGGCGGCCATGCACATGCCGACGAACATCAGCGTGCGCGCTTCGAAGATTTTAAGGAGGCGGCCGACCGCGATCATGCCGGCCATAGTGCCGACGCCGCGCGCCGCCATCATCAGACCGGCGGGCAACACCGGGTAGCCGATCACGTTCTGCAGGAACAGCGTGGAGAGCGCCATGGTCGAGAACACGGTGAGGCCGAGCACCACCATGAAGATGCAGCCGCCCGCGAAGTTCCGGTCCTTGAACAGCTCGAAGCGCACGAACGGATTCTTGGTCGTGAGCGAGTGCGCAAAGAAATAGTAGAAGCCGATCAGTGCGATCGCCAATTCGGCGATGATCTCGGGCGACTCGAACCAGCCCTGCTGTTCGCCGCGGTCGAACATCAGTTGCAGCGCACCGATGCCGACCGAGAGCGCAAGGAAGCCGGTCCAGTCGAAAGGCAGGTGTGTGCGCCGGCCGGTTTCATCCATGAATCCGACCAGGCCCATGATTGTCAGCACGCCGATCGGCAGGTTGATCAGGAACACCCAGTGCCAGCTGTAGGTCTCGGTGAGCCAGCCGCCGATGGTAGGGCCCATGATCGGGCCGAGCATCACGCCCATGCCCCAGATCGACATCGCCATGCCGCGTTCTTCCGGCGGATAGGCGTCGAGCATCACCGCCTGCGACAACGGGATCAGGCCGGCGCCGAATACGCCCTGCAGCAAACGGAACACCACCATTTGCTCGATCGAGTGCGCCAGCCCGCACAGCAGCGACGCGATCGTGAAGCCGATGGTGCAGACGATGAACAGCTTCTTGCGGCCGAAGCGATCGGCAAGCCAGCCGACCGGCGCCGTCATGATCGCCGAGGCGACGATGTAGGACGTCAGCACCCAGTTGACCTGGTCGATCGAGGCCGACAGCGAGCCCTGCATGTAGGGCAGGGCGACGTTGGCGACGGTCGTGTCGAGCGCCTGCATGATGGTGGCGCTCATCGCGCACACCACCAGCATGGCGCGGCGGGCGCCGCTCGGATAGATCGCAGCGGGTCGCGCCGCGTTCACTGGAAGCGCTCGGCCACCGCGTTGGTGTCACCGAACAGCGACCAGAACGTGCGACGGCGCCTGGTGTCGATCTCGACCGTCGCGCTCATGCCCGCGCGCAGGAGGCTTGCGTGCTGGCCGGGATCGAGCTGCACGCGCACGGGCACGCGCTGCACGACCTTCACCCAGTTTCCGCTCGCGTTCTGCGGCGGCAGGATCGCGAATTGCGCGCCGGTGCCGGGACTGATGGCCGTCACCGTGCCCTCGAACTTATGGCCCGGGAACGTGTCGATATACACGTAGGCGCGCTGGCCGAGCTTGAGGAACGTGATGTCGGTTTCCTTCGGATTGGCGTCGACCCACGGGTGCTGATCGTCGAGCACCGCGAACAACGGCGTGCCGGCGGTCACGTAGCGGCCGAGCTGCACCGAATCCACCTGCGTCGCCATGCCGGAGATCGGGGCGCGCAAGGTCGCGTGATCGAGGTCGCGCTTGGCCTGGTCGAGCTGCGCGGATGCGGTGATATAGGCCGGATATTTCTCGAGCGGCAGGTCCGGGTCGTCGAGCAGGCGATTGCGCAGCTGCGTGGCCTGCTGCGTGAGCTGTTCGAGTTGCGCGCGCGCGGCGGCAAGCGCGTTGAGCGACGTGTCGGCATCGGCCGCGGAGCCCGAACGGGTCGCCAGCAGTGCCGCCTTGCGGTCAACGTCGTTCTGCCGGAGCTTGACGCTCTCGCGCCCGATCTCGATGAGCTGCTCGGTCGAGGTGAGGTTGCTCTTGACGCTCGCGAACTCGGTTTTCACAGTCGAGAGGCGGCCCTCGGCCTGACGCACGGCGATCTCGAAGGGCACCGGATCGATCTGCACCAGCACTTCGCCGGCGCGCACCTTCTGGCCTTCGACGATCAGTACGCGGTTCACCTTGCCGGCGACGTCGGGCGTCACCAGCACCTTCTGTGTGCCGACGTAGGCGTTGTCGGTTGAGATGTAGCGGCCGCCCATCAGGAACACGGTGAGGCCGATGATGGCCGCGATCGCCGGCACCACGATCAGCAGGAAGGCGCGGCGGTATTGCTTGAACACGCCGACGAGCTTTGCGGCGCGGGCGCGCGTCTTTTCCACCGGGCGCGGCGGCACAACCTTGAGCACGGGATCGGCCGGGCGGGCCGCCGGTTCGGGGAGTTCGGTCTTGAGGGCGGGATCAGCCATAGCGCTGCTCCTCGGCGTCGACGTTCTGGGCGCGCTCGATGATTGCGCGCCGGATGTTTTCCTTGATGCCGGCGAACTGCCCGGTCATCGCTTCGATGGCTTTGCGATCGACGCCCTCGAGCACGCGCGTCATCATGTCGGTCGAGAGCTTGTTGAGACGGTCGAGCAGCGGGCGCGCGGCAGGCGTGAGGAACAGGCGCTTGGCGCGGCGGTCGTTGGGGTCGCTACGACGCTCGATCAGACCGTTGTCGCACAGCCGGTCGATCAGCCGGGTCAGGGTGATCGGCTGGATCTCCAGGAGCTCTGCGAGCTCGGATTGCTTGAGCCCTTCGGAGCGCTCCAGCCGGAACAGGACCCCCCATTGCGCGCGGGTCATCCCGAATCTGCGCGCTTCCTGGTCGGCCAGGGTCCGGATCATCCGGGCTACGTCGTTGAGAAGAAACGCGAAATCGCGTTCTAGCGGAAAAGCTGGCATTGGTCCTCACTTTGAGTGAGGCATATTATAAGCAAGCTTATTAATTTTTCCAGACTTCGGTCCCTGAAAGTGTCGGCAACGCGGGCAAACCGGCCATGCGCCGGGCGAGGAGCCCGTTAATGCGGGCGTCCGACCCCGCTCAGCATCTCATGTACCTCGTAGGTCATGACCGCGAGGTAGGCCGTCAACGCCAGATAGAGCGCGCCGTATTCGAGCTTCGTCTGCACCGGCGTCTGGTAGTAGGCGACGTTTTCCGGCGCCTGCGGGTCGTACTTCCAGGCCTTGACCAATTGCGGGAAGGAGAAGATTGCGACCAGCAGCAGTACCGGGCTCGGTCGGTAGATCAGCATCGCGAGCAGGAGCGGCGCGCCCAGGAGCCACACGCGCGGACTTAGGATCGCAGTGATGCGCCCGCCGTCGAGCGGCGAGAGCGGCAGCAAATTGAACAGGTTGAGGAAGAGCCCGGCGTAGGAGATCGCCAGCAGGAGGTTGCTGTCCGTCCACCGCCCCCAGAGATAGACGATGACGGCGGCGACGGTGCCGACCAGCGGGCCGGCCATTGCCACATAGGCTTCGGTTCTGACGTCGAGCGGTTGGTCCTTGAGTTCGATCCAGGCGCCGACGAACGGAATGAAGGTCGGCACGCCGACGTTGAGCCCGCGCTGCCGCGCGGCGATGAAGTGTCCCATCTCGTGGGCGAACAGTAGCGCGATGAAGCCCGCCGCAAAGGGCCAGCCCCACAGCATGGCGTAGACGCCGAGCGACAGCAGCATCGTGCCGCCAGTGGTGGCGAGCTTGCCGAATTTGAGGCCCGCGAGGGCGAGAAGCAGGATCTTCACGTCGGCGTCAGGTGTTCGGAGGTGAGGTCTTGGATCTGGCGCGGACTAGTTTCCAGATGCCCGCGCCGAAGGCGGCGACCGCCAGCGCGATGATCTTGCCGAACTTCGCGACCCCGAGTGCGATCAGCGCAAACAATCCGAGCTTCTTCGCGACCACGCCTCCCACCAGCGCGGCGAGGCCATACTCGGCGATGTGATCGGTCGCGGCGTTGAAGTCGGTGTAGCGTTTGCCGTCGTTGTAATTGAGTGCCGCCAAGAGCTCGTGCGCCGCGCCTTTGTCGTTTGCGATGCGGTTCGAGTTGGTCAGCAGGTTGAGGCTGAAGTATCCGTCGCGGCCCAGAGCATAGGTATTGTAGTTGATGCCTTTGATGCCGGCCTCGGGCGCGTCTTTGTCCTTGGAGAGCAGCGACCATACCAGGCGATGGCTTGTGGCGTCGTAAGTTGGCTTTTCGATCCAGCCGAGAATCTCCATCTCCGGAAATCCCCGCGTCGCGCGATCCTTGTTGGCTTCAGCGGTGCCATCCTTGAGATTCTGCAAAAGTTCGTCCGCGTTCCAGTCCTTCGCGTCGTCGTCCTTGATGTAGCCTTCCTTGATGTAGCGGACGACCACGATCCATTGATCGGACGGCCGTGTCCCCACGATCAGCCCGCCGAATGTCTGCTCGGAGACGAGGTTGCCGAGCGCGCGCATGATCCGCGTGCCCTCGGCTTTCGGAACGAAGAAGTAATCGTTCGGCAGTTTGAGCACCGCTTGATCGATGAGCCGGACGTCGGCCGGCCCGCGGGTACCGGCCTTGTCTGCCGCCTCCCACGCGGCGCGCAGTTCCTGCTCGCGGGCCTGCTGGCTTTGCGCGGCCGACGGAGCCG
>Ga0207687_10003603_pt1 | contig 10427 bp, 11 predicted proteins | sample KBSM54metaG_FD_184399 | JGI IMG/M metagenome (GOLD analysis project Ga0207687, IMG submission 184399) | Miscanthus rhizosphere microbial communities from Kellogg Biological Station, Michigan, USA - KBS M5-4 metaG (SPAdes) (version 2) | ecosystem: Host-associated > Plants > Roots > Rhizosphere >... | reverse complement strand
GGCCGGTGAATTGGCGGCGCGGCCGATGAAGGGCGTGGGGTTCGCGGTCGGGCGGGCAGCGGTAATCAATCAGGCCGGGCAGATCGATGGGGCGGTCGGGGACTTGGGCGATTGTGTGCGCGTGGACGGCAGCTCGGGGACGTGCGGCGGCGGAGGAGGCCCAGCTGATAATTTCGCCGATGCGGAAGTTCCCGCGGGCGCCGTCAACGGAGTGAATACGCAGTTCACGCTGTTGTCCGCGCCGTCGCCCGCAAGCAGCCTGGAACTGTACAGGAACGGCCTGATCATGCGGCAAGGTGCGGATTACCAGATCACAGGAAACGCGATCACGTTCTTCCTGGCTTCGGTCCCGCTGAGCGGAGACTTGCTGGTTGCCTACTACCGGTTCGCCAGTCCGAGCGGTCTACTAAGCTCGTTCGGGTTACCGCAGGTGGCGTGCAGCAGCACAGGATCCAGTACGTCGAGTTCGACGCCGGTCGAGCTGGGTAGTTGCACGATTCCCGCGGGCCTGCTGGGATCGGGGGGCCGATTGGAGATCCAATTTCAATATGGGCATACGGGAACGGGGCAAGGATTCACCGCTACGGTATTCGTGGGCGGGACGTCAGTAGCATCGCGCGCGGCCCCGGCGACCGAGACGGTACTGGCAGGACACACCAGTTTTGGGATTGCCGCTACCGGGCAAGCCTGGGATACGCAGTCCTGGGGAAGTACGCTAGCTTTCGCCCAGAGCGCAGGTACTGCAAGTGAAGATACTAACCAGGCGGTGAAAGTGAGCCTGCGGGGGCAGACGTCGAGCTCGACGACCGATACCGTAGTACTTCGCAACTTCACGGTGCTTCGGTACCCAGCGCTGTCGAATCCCTAAGGGGAACCTTAGGACTCTTTGGGTAAGGGATTCGCCCTGGGAGATGTACGGTCAATTGGTTCTTGTCCTCGACGGTGGATGGGTCCAATATAGAAGTGGTGACAGAGTCCTCCTAGCGAACATTTTTCTGCAATGACGCCTGCGGGCGGCTTGATAACAGCCAGCCATCGGCGATTCGAACGAACGAGAGCCGCGCCTGACAAACGCGGCTCATTTTTTATATCGCGCACAACGCAGCAGGGCGCGAGCCTTCTCAAATCTCTCGCAATCTTTGGGCGCGCCCTGCGCTGTGCGCTCCGGAGTCTATATCGCGCACAACGCTGCAGGGCGCGAGCCTTCTCAAATTTCTCGCAGTCTTTGGATGCGCCCTGCGCTGTGCGCTCCGGAGCCTATATCGCCCACAACGCTGCAGGGCGCGAGCCTTCTCAAATCTCTCGCAATCTTTGGGCGCGCCCTGCGCTGTGCGCTCCGGAGTCTATATCGCCCACAACGCAGCAGGGCGCGAGCCTTCTCAGATTTCTCGCAGTCTTTGGATGCGCCCTGCGCTGTGCGCTCCGGAGCCTATATCGCCCACAACGCTGCAGGGCGCGAGCCTTCTCAAATTGCTCGCAATTCCTGGACGCGCACTGCGCTGTGCGCTCCGGAGTCTATATCGCGCACAACGCAGCAGGGCGCGAGCCTTTTCAAATTGCTCGCAATTCCTGGACGCGCCCTGCGCTGTGCGCTCCGGAGTGCACCGAAATCAGTCACAACGGGACAGTTTGGGCGGAGGAAGCGCCAGTCAGAAATAGAATGGCGACCGCCGCTCTACTTCTTGAGGAATCCACGGACGTAGAGAGCGTTAAAACCGTTCACGGAAGACGTGGTACCGGTGACTTCCATGATGTGTCCGGCGTGGTCGATGGCTGCGGTGCGGAAAACGCCCATGCCGTCGCGCCGAGGATCATGCTCCTCTTCCATCAGCATGTAAAGGCCGCCGTCTTCGGTCAGCAGACCGATGGGCTGGCCGTTACGGAAGCATTTCTGGGCGCAATCGCGATGCTTGTCGCCGTGCTTGCCGACTTGCAGATAGCAGGAGAAGTCCACGATTTCTCCCACGACAGTTTTCACCGAACCGGCGTTGGGTTTGCCGTCGACGGAGGCGCCGAGAGTGGTGGCGCTCCACGGTTCAGCGGCCTTTTCGCCCAGCTTGCCCATGGGGGCCTTGTACGTGCCGCCATCGGCAGCAGGAGTCATTTGCGGCTGCAGGAGTTTGGACTTGCCAGCCTTGCTTTGAGCAAACATGGTCAGGGCCAGCGCGAGGAGGGCCAGAAGACTGAGAAGACTGGTAGTTAATTTCGCCATGAACTTAGTTTAACGTACTGCCAGTCGACAAGATCGCCTGTCCCACTTGCTAACATGAATGTTTCCCCTCATGTTGCGTTTTGAAACGGCAGGAGAGTCGCACGGCGAGTGCCTGGTAGCCACGCTAACCGGGCTGCCGGCTGGCGTTCCGGTATCGCTGGACAAGATCAACCGCGATTTGTGGCGCCGCCAGCAGGGGTATGGCCGCGGCGGGCGGATGAAGATCGAGACCGACAAGGCGCACATCGTGAGCGGGGTGCGGCACTCGATGACGATCGGATCGCCGGTGGCGATGCTGATCGCCAATGCGGACTGGAAGAACTGGACCGAAGCGCTGCCGGTGGAGGATTTCGAAAACTCCGGCGAGAAGCGCAAGCGGCTGACCAGGCCGAGGCCGGGCCATGCGGATTTAGCGGGCGCGATCAAGTACGATTTTCACGATGCGCGTTATGTACTGGAGCGGGCGAGCGCGCGCGAGACGACGGCCAGGGTCGCGGTGGGCGCGCTGGCGAAGGCGTTTCTTGCGGAACTGGGGATCACTGTACTGAGTCATGTGACGGCCGTGGGGCCCGAGAGACTCGATCGGCCGGCGGCGTGGGAGGAACTGGTGGCTCTGAGCCAGCGCGATGAGGTGCTGCTGGGTTGCGTAGACGCGGAAGCGGAACAGCGAATGAAAGCCGTGGTAGATCAGATTTACAGGACGGGCGACACGGTCGGCGGAGTGTTCGAAGTGGTCGCGCACGGCGTGCCGCCGGGGTTGGGATCGCACATCGCGTGGGATACGCGGCTGGACGGGAAACTGGCACAGGCCATCGTATCGCTGCAGGCGGTGAAAGGTGTGGAGATCGGCTTCGCGGCCGACGGAGCTGCGCAGTTCGGATCGAAAGTGCAGGACACGATCCATTACAGCCGCGAGGAACATCAGTTCACGCGCGGGGCAAATCGCGCAGGAGGCTTGGAGGGCGGCATCACCAACGGGCAGGACGTGGTGGTGCGCGGCCTGCTGAAACCTATTTCGACGTTGCGAAGACCGCTCGAGAGCGTCGACCTGGAAACCCGGGAATCGGTTGCGGCGGCTTACGAGCGGAGCGACGTCTGCGTAGTGCCGGCGGCGGGGGTGGGCGGCGAAGCGATGGTCGCGCTGGTGCTGGCTCAAGCGGCGCTGGAGAAATTCGGCGGCGATTCCATGACCGAAACGAAGCGCAATTACGAAGGCTATCTCGAACAGGTGAAAAACTTCTAAACGAATGATTTATCCGATTGTGAAATACGGGCAACCAGTTTTAGAGACCAAGGCTGCGGACATCACAGAGTTCGACACGCCGGAACTGCACAAGCTGGTGGAGGACATGTTCGAATCGATGTATGCCGCCAAGGGCGTGGGCCTGGCGGCGCCCCAGATCGGCATCGGAAGACGGATCGCGGTGATCGACACGACCACCGGCGAAGAAGTGGGGCAGAAGCTGGTGCTGATCAATCCCGAGATCATCGGCAAAGAAGGATCGCAGACCAGCGAAGAAGGCTGCCTGAGCATCCCGACGTTCCGGGAGACGGTGACGCGGGCAAAACGAGTTACGGTGCGGGCCTTCGACGCCGCGGGGAAGCAGTTCGAAATGACCGGAGAGGATCTGCTGGCGCGGGCCTTCCTGCATGAAACGGATCACTTGAACGGGACGCTGTATATCAGCCACATCAGCCCGCTGAAGCGGGATCTGATCCGGCGAAAGATTCGCAAGCTGCAAAAAGCTAACGAGTGGGGCTAGAGCGGTGAGGCTGGTCTATCTGGGTACTCCGGCTTTTGCAGTGCCGACGCTGGAACGGGCGGTGGAAGCGGGGCACGAAGTGCTGGCGGTGTTCACACAGCCGGATCGGCCTAAGGGACGGGGACAGAAAGACGCCATGCCGCCGGTAAAGGAAGCGGCGCTGCTGTTGGGTTTGCCGGTACATCAGCCGGAACGGATTCGAAGGCCAGAGGTGGTGGAGCAACTGCGGGCGCTGGCTCCGGATGCAATGGTGGTGGTGGGGTACGGGCAGATCATCCCTCAGGCGATTCTGGATATTCCGCCGCAAGGGATTATCAACGTGCACGCTTCGCTGCTGCCGAAATATCGAGGCGCCGCGCCGATTCAGTGGGCCATCGCGCGCGGGGAAACCCGCACGGGCGTCACGACGATGAAGATCGACGCGGGGCTGGATACGGGCGATATGTTGCTGAAGTGGGAGACGGAGATCGGGCCGGAAGAGAATGCAGTGGAGTTGGGCGCGCGGCTGGCAGTAGCGGGAGCGGACCTGCTGGTGAAGACGCTGGCGGAGTTGGGGACCATCCAGCCGGAGAAGCAAGATCACGCGCAGGCGAGCTATGCGCCGATTTTGAAGAAAGAGGACGGAGAAATCGACTGGACGATGGCCGCGCAGGATATTCTGAATCGGATTCGCGGATTTGTGCCGTGGCCGGGGTGTTGCACGCTTTGGCGTGGGCAGCGGCTGCGAATCTGGAAAGCCCGGCCTTTGGAGCTGCCGGCTCCGCCTCAAGGTTGGTTTAAGAGAAAAAAGGCTCAACTAACTGCTGGGACTGGAAACGGGGGAATCGAAATTCTGGAGGTTCAGTTGGAGGGCAAAAAAAGGATGGAAACGGCCGCATTTCTGAATGCTTTTCCCGATACCGAGGGCACATGGCATATCCGCTAGGGTTTCGATACGCCGCGGCGTACGCGGGGATCCGCAAAGTGGCCAAGGACGACCTGGCGCTGATCGTGTCGGACACGCCGGCGTCGGCCGCGGCCGTGTTTACGCAGAATCGCGTGGCAGCGGCCCCCGTAGAATTGGCGCGCACCCACCTGCGGGAATCGCGGGGACGCGTTCGGGCGTGCCTGGTGAATGCGGGCAACGCCAATTGTGCGACGCGGACGGGCGATCGGGTCGCGCTGGAGTCGGTGCGGATAACGGCAAAGACCCTGGGCGTGGAAGAGCAGCAGGTGTTACCGGCATCGACAGGAGTGATCGGCGTGGAGATGAACGGACGTCTGGTGGTGGATGCAATGCCTGAACTGGTGGCGGCGCTTCGGCCGGATTCGTTCGATGCAGTGGCAGCGGCGATCATGACCACGGACACGCGCCCGAAGACCGCGTTCGCGCAGATCAAGAAATCATCTATCGCAGGCATGGCCAAAGGCTCCGGCATGATTCAGCCACGGATGGCGACCACCCTGGGATTCGTGATGACGGATGCCGTGGCATCCCCGGCCGAGCTAAAGGCGGCGCTGAAGAAAGCCATTGCAGTTTCGTTCAATCGAATATCGGTGGACGGCGACACATCCACCAACGACATGGTGGCGGTGCTGGCGAACGGCGCATCGGGATTCAAGCCGGCGGCGCGGGCGCTGGAGGCTGGATTGACCGAGGTGCTGGAGTCGCTGGCCAAGCAGATCGCTCGCGACGGTGAAGGCGCGCGGAAGTTTGTGACGATCGACGTGGAGGGCGCAGCGACGGAGCGGGATGCTGAAACCATCGCACGGACGATCGCGAATTCTCCGTTGGTGAAGACAGCAATCGCGGGATCGGATCCGAACTGGGGACGGGTTCTAGGGGCGGCGGGCTACTCGGGCGTCAAGTTCGATCCACGCAAGACGGATATCTTCATGCAGGGGATCGCCGTATGCCGCGGCGGATTCGCGGCGGATTTTTCGGAAGCTGAACTGACCCGAAAGCTGGACGAGAGCGAGTGCCTGGTCCGGTTCGTGATTCGCGGCGGCGGCAAGGGACGGGCGCGATTCTGGACGTGCGATTTGACGGAAGAGTACATTCGGATCAACGCCAGCTATCGGACATAATGCATAAGCTGCTCGCCGGATCCCTTCTCGCCGCCGCGTCCCTTCTGGTAGCGGCCTCGGCTTTGATCGCGCAGGAGCGTCCGGCCCCGCAGATGGAAGTGTTTCGCGAAATCGCGGAAGCCTTGGCGAATCGAGATGCGGACGCATTTCTCGATCAGTTCGATCGCCAGATACCGGAGTATGAAAAGCTTCGCGATGAAATTCGTGAGCTGCTGGCGGTGACTCAGGAAATCGGCACGACCATGGACGTTATATCGGACGAAGGCGATGAGCAGAAGCGCAGCCTGGAGCTCGACTGGGTCTTGAAGTTCGACACCGAAGACCCGCGCCGGCAGATCGTGAAGTGCCGTGCCGAAAAACAAGGCAAGAAGTGGAAGATCACCGCGCTGGAGCCAGTGGAGTTCTTCAAGAAATAGCGTTTGTGGATGTACTACAGCGCAGGCTCCATGGGCAGGGCCAGCGGGGGCTCGACCAGGAAGTTGAGCTCGGCCATGCGCACAATCGCGGCACGGATGGATGCCTCCGTTGCGGGCTGAGTGGTGATCACGAAGGGCAGATCGCGCCAGTTGGAGTGCGGCAGCTGGAGTACGGCGTCGATCGAAACATTCTCCGCAGCCAAGGCGGTGGCCAGTTGCGCGATGATTCCAGGCCGATCGGCAACCCGAAAACGCAAATAGTAGGCGGATTCGTGAAGCGTCACGGGAATCGGCTTGTATGCTCCCAAGCGGGCATGCGCGAAGGGCGAGATGCGGTCGGGTCCGCCATGACGGATTTCGCGCGCCACGCTCATCAAATCGCTGGCGACTGCGACACCAGTGGGATGCGCGCCAGCGCCGCGCCCGTAATAAAACGTATCGCCTCCGAATTTTCCCCGCACCCAGATGGCGTTATACGCGCCACGAACGCTGGCCAGAATCGTCGATTGCGGGATCAACGAAGGCCGCACGGAGAGAAGCACTCCAGCGGGAGTCTGGCGGGCAGCGCAAATCAGCCTGATGGTGTGATGCAGCTGATGCGCGTACTCGAAATCGATAGGCGTGATCCGGCGGATGCCTTCGGTGTAGATATCAGAGGGAACAATGCGTTCGCCAAACGCCAAAGCAGCCAGAATGGCGAGCTTGGAGCGCGAGTCAAACCCATCCACATCCGCGGAGGGATCGGCTTCGGCATAGCCAGCGCGCTGGGCTTCGAGCAAGACATGTTCAAAGCTGAAGCCGTGCTGCTCGATAGACGTCAGGATGTAGTTGCAGGTGCCGTTCAGGATGCCGTAGAAAGTGTTGACGCTATCGGCGGCAATTCCCTCGCGCAAAACATGATGGATGGGGATGCCGCCGGCAACGCTCGGCTCCATGGATATGTTCACGCGCTTGGCGACAGCCTGCGCCCAAAGATCGGGGCCGGCCAGGGCCATCAATTCCTTATTCGCGGTAACCACGGATTTTCCCTGCGCGATACAGGCTTCGATGATTTCGCGGGCGGTGGTGACGCCGCCGATCAGTTCGGCAACAATGTGGACTCCGGGATGATTCACCACTTCGCGCCAATCCGTGGTGCGATGCGCGGAAGCGAAGGCGGGCGGCACATGCCGTTGCGCAACGCCGCGGCTGCACAAAGCCACCACGCACAGCGGGAAGCCGAGCTTCTGGGCGATCAAGTCGCTATTTTCGGCGAGGACGTCCAGCGTACCGAGGCCGACGTTTCCGAGTCCAATGATGCCGATGTTAACGGGCTGCATGAGGGGAACCTTTATGATCGCTCACATTTAGCAGAGACGCTCCATCGCTGTCGCGGCCAGGTTTACTTCACGATCAGCTTAAAGTCGATGACCAGGACCAGAGCGTCGGGAGTGACACGGATGCCGGTCAAATCCAGATCCTTGAGTTCCTGCTGATACGTTGGGTTCGGTGATGCGGGCTGCTCCAGAAGACGGCGAGCCTGGTCGCGAATATCGATCTTGAAATCTTTGTCAAAGCTCTGGGTCATCGCCGTACGGACGCGGCGGATATAGTAAGAATCCTTGGGCGTACTGACTTGGGCATCCTCGAAACCGATGGCGCCTTTACGGGGCACAGGGAGGGCGGTGACGGTGAGATTGAAGGAATCGCCCATGCCGACACAGCGGCTGAACAGATCCAAAGCGGAACTCCCGCTAAAGCGCGCGGTGACCTGGAGACGTCCGTTGGCGGCGCTCAATTTGGGTGCCTCCAAATAGGCGTACTGGCACCTGGCCGCCTGGTTGCCGCGAACATAACGGCGCCCTTCCTGGGTGAACATCTGCGCCGCGACCATACGCTCCAGAGCGGAGTAGCGGATCTCCAGATCGGCCGAAAATGCCTGGGCGGCGAAGGCTATCAGGACTACGAAACGGAGCATGTAACATTAATAAGTATGAGGTATTTGGGCTTGTTTTTGCTTACAGTTTGCATCCTGCTGGCGCAGAGCCCGGTGACAAAAGAAGAGCCGGACGTGAAGCTGCCCAACGGGAAATCGCAAAAGGACGAAATCATTCGCGTGGACTATGAGCGGAACCTGAAAGACGCCGGGGATCTGGCGCAGCTGGCTCAGGAGATCAAGGACGATTTCGAAAGAGGCGATCGTAATCTGGTTTCGCTCAAGACCTTGAAAAAGCTGGATGACGTGGAGAAGTTGACGAAGGACATCCGGAAGCGGCTGCGCCGATATTAAATCCGCCCCGTGTGCTAACCTGGAGCGTTTACCCATGAGCCCTACTCGCGAAAAGAGCCAGTTGATGAGTGCGTCCGAGATCGACCGGACGCTGGTCCGACTGGCCCACGAAATCCTGGAAAAAACCAAGAATCCGGAAGACCTGGTGTTCATCGGCATCCGCCGCCGGGGTGTGCCCCTGGCGCAGAGACTGGCCCGGAAGATTGAGGCGATCGAAGGGCGCAAAGTGCCGGTCGGGATTCTGGACATACAGCTCTATCGTGACGATCTTTCGACAGTGGGGAATCAGCCGGTAGTGAGCGCCACGGATATTCCGTTTGCTGTGGCGGGTAAAGACGTGATCATGACAGACGATGTGCTGTACACCGGACGGACAACGCGCTCCGCTTTAGACGCCTTGTTCGATCACGGCCGTCCCGCGCGGGTTCAGCTCTTGGTGCTGATCGACCGCGGGCATCGAGAGCTGCCCATTGAAGCTCGTTACATCGGCCGCACCATTCAAACCACGGCCAACGAGATTGTCGAAGTGAAGTTCCAGGAAATCGACGGAATGGAAAAGGTTCTGCTGACGGAGAAGGCAATCTAAAGTGGCGCAGGGGCTGCTGGGGATCGAGTCACTCTCGCGCGAGGAGATCCAGGAGATTCTGGATCGGGCGCGGGATTTTCAGCCGCGCGAAGGACAGAGTTTTCGCAAGTACGACCTGCTGCGCGATCGCATGGTGGTGAACCTGTTCTTTGAGGCGTCCACCCGAACGCGGACAAGTTTCGAGATCGCCGCGAAACGCCTGGGAGCGGACGCGGTTTCGATCACCGCGCAGGCATCCAGCGTCTCCAAAGGCGAATCCCTGGTGGATACGCTGAACACGCTGGGCGCGATGCGGCCGGACGCGATCATCATGCGGCACGCGGCATCGGGGGCTCCGCATTTTCTGCAGCGCCACCTGGGGATACCGATCATCAACGCGGGCGACGGAACGCACGAACATCCCACGCAGGCGCTGCTGGATGCGCGGACCATTCTGGATCGGGGAGCGAAGCTGGAAGGGCTGCGGGTGGCGATCATCGGCGACATCGCCCACAGCCGCGTGGCCCGATCGAACGTGCACTTGTTGTCCAAGTTCGGGGCGGATATCGTGCTGTGCGGACCGGCATCGCTGCTACCGGAGGCATTGAAGCAAATCGCTCCGGGCGTCACGCTCACCACCAATATGGATGAGGCGATCCGGGACGCCGATGTGATCATGATGCTCCGCGTCCAACTCGAGCGGCAGCATGAGCCGGGATTTTCAGCCAGCGAATATTTCCAGTTTTACGGACTGCGGCTGGAGCATCTGAAGCTGGCCCGGCCGGATGCGATTGTGATGCATCCGGGTCCGATCAATCGCGGCCGGGAGATTTCTTCGGAAGCCGCGGACTCGCAGCGGTCGGTGATTTTGAATCAAGTGGAGAACGGGATCGCTGTGCGGATGGCGGTTTTGGAGCGGGTATTGGCGGTCAGGAAAACAGATGGCGCGACTGCTCATTAAGAACGGGCGAGTGATCGATCCGGCATCGGGATACGATGGCGTGGCGGATGTTTGGATTGAAGACGGTGTGATTACGGGCGTCGGCGCGGGCCTGCCCGCGGCAGCAGGCGCAGAAGTGATCGATGCGACGGGCCTGATCGTTGCGCCCGGATTCATCGACATGCACGTGCATCT
>Ga0207687_10003597_pt1 | contig 10434 bp, 6 predicted proteins | sample KBSM54metaG_FD_184399 | JGI IMG/M metagenome (GOLD analysis project Ga0207687, IMG submission 184399) | Miscanthus rhizosphere microbial communities from Kellogg Biological Station, Michigan, USA - KBS M5-4 metaG (SPAdes) (version 2) | ecosystem: Host-associated > Plants > Roots > Rhizosphere >... | reverse complement strand
TCCGCGTCGTTCTCGCGCAGCCTCCAGCAGACTCTTGGACGTCGCCGGATCGGTAACATCACGCAAGACTTCGCTCACGAACGGTTCCAGTGAATCCGAGCCGCCCGCGCCCAACAGACCCCGGCCGGTGGAATCGGAGTTGATATAAACCGCGCCGTTGCGGTCCAACTCCTCCATGTGCTTCTCCACCCATTCGGTGGACCCGAGCAAGCCATACTCTTCGCCATCCCACAACGCCAGCATGACGGTGCGTTTCGGTTGCCAGCCTTGCTTCCGTAAAACGGAAAGCGTGCGCGCGGTTTCGAGCAGCACGGAAGCCCCGCTGGATGGGTCGCTGGCGCCATTCACCCAGGCGTCATGATGATTGCCGTATATAACCCACTGATCTTTTCCGACAGTTCCCGGAATGGTTGCGATCACGTCATACAAAGGCCGAGTGGACCAATCGAAATCCACTTGCAGATGCACTGTGGCCGGTCCCGGCCCGGCGTGGTACGTAATTGGAAGGGCGCCGCGCCACGCTTCCGGCAGCACCGGCCCGTTCAGTTGCTGCAGCAGGGGAAGCGCGTCTGCCCAGGAGATGGGCAGCACGGGAATCTTGAGGATTGTTTTGGCTTCCTCGCGAGTGAGCCGCTTGGAACCGGGCTCTGAAGCCCATCCCGGCGAAAGCGGATCGCCAGGATAGAGTGCCATATCCATGATGCTGCCGCGCTGGACTCCATCGGCCGGACGCATGGGACCCCGGGGATACACATCGTTCTGGAAATAACCGTCTTCCCGGGGGTCGGAATAGATCAAGCATCCCACCGCTCCGTTATCTTGCGCGAGCTTGGGCTTCAATCCGCGCCAGCTACGCCCGTAACGCGCGATTGCGATTTTCCCTTTGACGTCGATGCCCATCTTCTTGAGATACTCGAAGTCTTCCGGCTGGCCGTAGTTGACGTAGACCAGCGGGGCGGTGACATCTCCCGAAGCCCCGTAGGCGTTGAAGGTAGGGAGCTGATTCTCCTGTGGAGTGCTGGGATCTTCGGGAATCGCGGGCTCGGCGAGCTTGGCCTTGAAGCGTACGGGCGCGGTCATTTCCAGCGCGCGCGTGGTCGGATAAGGGATCAGCGCCTGGAATGTCTCAATACGGGTGTCAAAACCCCATTCGGTGAGCTGCGCGGCAAGATAATCGGCGACGGCTTTCGATCCGGGCGAGCCGGCGTGGTGCGGTTTGCCCGCGATCCGCTCCATGTAGATCCGCAGCCGCTCTGCTTGAGGGATGGCTTTGGCCTGGTCTTCGCGATCGTGCTGTGCTTTCCACTGCTCCGGTGCGAACCCGCGGATGGGCGCAACGGCAGGAGCCTGCGCATAGACCGATAACGCCAAAATGAAGAGAACCGAGCGAAGCCTCATGCCTTGGGAGGATGCGATTTCAGGAACGCCAGGAATTCCTGCGTGCTGCGCGTATACCCGGCCGTGGCGAGCACGTTCGCATCGGCATCCAATAGCGCATAGAACGGCGTTGAGACACTGGCGAACTTGGTGTCCTCGAGTTTGGCATTTTCCTCTGATGAGGTATCGGATCCGTCGGTATACAACTCCACCAGTACCAGATCCTTGGCGACCTCCGCGATTTCCGGCCGCGGAAACATGTTGGCCTTCATCCAGTGGCAATTGGTACAGGCATACCCCGTGAACGTCACCAGCACCAGTTTGTTTTCCTGGCGCCCGCGGTCGAGCGCAGCCTGATAATCGTTCTTCATCCACTGCAGACCGCCGGCGGCGGTCGTGTTTCCTCCCAGGCCGCCCGTGGCAACGGGAACATAAGCGTCCAACTCACCCAGTGGAGCGCCGAACATCCCCGGCAGCAGGCTGAACGCGAAGATCAGGATTGCGCTGCCGGATAGCAGCCGTCCCGTGCTCAGCTTGTCGTCGGCTTCGATTCCTTCCAGGCGCAGCAGTCCCAACAGGTACAGACCCGCCATGGCGAACAGGACGAACCACGCCGCCAGGAATCGCTCGCGGGTCAAAAGGTTTGTCGCCAGCACTTGATCGATGGTGCTCAGATACTTGAACATCACTGCCAGCAGCACAAATCCCATCACGATCTTTACCCGCGCCAGCCAACCCCCGCTCCTTGGAAGCTTCTTCAGGTAAGACGGAAACGCCGCCAGGAAGAAGAATGGCGAGGCCAGTCCGGTGGCAAACGCCGCCATGCCGATCACCGGCTGCGCCCCTTGCGCCTGCACAGACGACGCGAGCAGCGGTCCCACAAACGGTCCCACGCAGGCGAATGATGTCAGCGAAAAGGTCAGCCCCATGAGCAGCGTTCCCAAGTAGCCGCCGCGCCGCGAAGCACCGTCGAGCTTGGTCAGCATGGCTGAGGGCAGGGTAATCTCGAACGCTCCCAGCAAGCTTAGTGCGAAGATGCAGAATACTGCTGCGATAAACCCGTTGACCCAAGGATTTCCGCCCAGTTGCGAGATTCCGATCGGTCCCGCGAGCGCGGTCACACCCAGTCCCAAGGCGCAGAACAGCACGATGATGCCCAGCGAAAATACCAGTGCCTGTACGATTCCGCCGCGCTGATTCAAGAAGAACGACACCGTGATCGGGATCATCGGGAAAACGCACGGAGTGAAGATCGCCGCCAGGCCGAACCCGAACGCCGCCAGAACGAATGCCGCGAGGTTTTGCGGCGCGCCTTGGGGCGGAGCGGGAACGGGCTTACTCTCGGAAGCTCTGCCGGGAATGACCTCGATATATCCCGCTGGGACCACAAACGCTGCCAGTGCCGGAGCGAACGGCGCCACCGTCAGCTTGTAAGAAGCCGGCTTTGTCCTTGGGTTCAGGCACTGCTTGTCGTCGCACACCCGGTAGCGGATACTCGCCGTCATCTCCACGGGTCCCGAGGCATCTGTCGTCAGCGTCGCCGGGATCCAGAACTCGGCCTGGTTCGAATACGTTTCCACCTCTTGCTTGAGGTTGGGATCCATGGTGCGAACCGGCGGCGGCTGATAGACCTTACTGGATTCGACGGCGGGATTCTCCGTCAATGTGATCTTCGTGGGATACAGGTCTTTGGGAATCGTCAGCGAATACAGGTGCCAGCCCGGCTCGATCTTGGCCGTCAGCTTCAGCGGCACGGTGGTCCCCGCCTGGGCTACTTCCGCGCTCGACGTCATGGACCACTGGACCGGATCCAGGCGCTGCGCGGAGGCTACCGCCGCGACACACACAGCCAACCCGGCGATCCGAAGCGCTTTCATGGTGCGGCTACTTTTGAGGCAGTATGATCCAGCTCTTCTTCTATTTTCTCATTTACGCGGCCCTGGGCGAATTCGGCCGCCACCCGGATCGCGTTCTTCACCGCATTGGCGTTGGACCGCCCGTGGCACACGATGCAGACGCCCTTTACCCCCAGCAGCGGCGCACCCCCGTATTCCGAATAGTCCAGGCGTTTCTTGAAATCGGTGTAAGCGTCCCTCGACAGGAGTGAGCCGATCTTGCTGGACATGGTGGAGCTCAGCGCTTCACGCAGCATGCTGACGAACATATCCACCAGGCCTTCGCTGACCTTAAGCGCCACATTGCCGATGAACCCGTCGCACACCACTACGTCGGCGATGCCGCTAAAAATATCGCGTCCCTCGATGTTGCCGATGAAGTTCAGGTTCAGGGCTTTCAGCAAAGGCAAGGCGGCACGCGTCAGTTCGTTGCCCTTGTGTTCCTCTTCGCCGATCGAGAGCAGCCCCACCCGCGGCCGCGAATTGTGGAAAATCGTCCGCGAGTAAATCTCGCCCATCACGGCGAACTGCGCCAGCATCTCCGGTTTGCAATCGACGTTCGCGCCGACGTCCAGGAACACCAGCGGCGATCCCGTCAAAGACGGCAGTGCCGAGGCCAGCGCCGGGCGGCTCACGCCCCGAATCATTCCCTGGACGATCTTGGCCGTCGCCATCACCGCACCGGTATTGCCCGCGGAGACCACGCCCTGCGCCTTGCCGTCGCGCACCAGTCGGCAGGCGATACGAATGGAGGAGTCTTTCTTGAGGCGGACGGCCTTCGCCGCCGAGTCCTCCATGGTGATGAACTCGCTGGCGTGATGGATTTCGATCGGCAGGCCCGCCGCCTGCGGATGCAGCGCCAGTTCGCTGCGGATGGCCCGTTCCAGGCCCACCAGAATCACGCGGATCTGCAGTTCCTGGGCGGCCCGGATCGCTCCCTCAACTTCGCGCTTGGGGGCGTGATCGCCACCCATGGCATCGACCGCAATGGTCAGCATGGCCGGGGGCGCGGGACTACTCTTCGGCAACCTCGATCACTTCGCGGCCCTTGTACTTACCGCAGTGCGGGCAAACGCGATGGGGCAGCTTGGGTTCGTGGCAGTTGGGGCAATTCGACATCCCGGTGCGAGGCAGATGATCGTGCGCCCGCCGCGTGGAGGTCCTGCGCTTGGAATGTCGTCGTTTGGGATTTGGCATTTTACTTTCTCAGCTCCTTGAGCGCTGCCCAGCGGTTGTCACCCACTGTGGTCCGGCAGCTGCATTCATTCTGGTTGCGGTTCTGCCCGCATTCCGGGCAGATCCCCTTGCAATTCTCGCTACAAAGTCTTTGCATCGGGAGCGCCAACAGCACAAACTCCCGAAGAACATCGTTCAATTCCAGGCCGTCGCCTTCGTAGAACCCCATCTCCGCCTCACCGGCGTCCAGGGCTTTCTCTTCCACGCGAACCGGCCGCGCCGCCGCCCCAACTTCAGGACGATGGCCGTGGCGCGCTGCATGTTTCGCGCTCCCACCCAGGTAACTCTCCGTAACCGGCCGATAGTACAGCTCGAAATCGGAATCCACCGGAAAATCGGACGGTTCCAGGCAGCGGTCGCAGTCCGTCTGCAGCTGAACTTTAACCCGGCCCGTTACCCGGATCTCGTCGACTGAACCCATCACCAGTTCCGCCTGCCCAACCGCATGCAGCGGAGTGGCCTGCTTCAGCTTTGGATCCAGAAACTCGATCGTTCCAGGCGGGAGTTCCACGTCGAAACGGACAGGTTTTAGCTCCAGATCTCGAACGTGGAAAAACACAGCTGTACTCCTACCCGGATCGGGCAAAACCCTAGTATAACAGGACTTTCTGGCTCAGAAAAGGATGGAAACAGGGATAGTCAGGTCTCCCGGCCATAATCTTGGGTGAGGGTTCCGATCTCCGGCCAACTCCCTGGATTGTCTTGAACTTGACATCCCTACCTGCCTCGCGGCGGTGTCGCCGGCTGCTATCACTAGGAATGCGGGCATTGGCAGCAGAAGGTCCCAGGTTTGGGTTCGTTTTGTACTGCGTCTGCCGGCGGAGCTTGATAGAGTTAGAAAGACTATGGTCGTTGATTATGGTGGTTGAGATCGAGGGCGTTTCCCTGCATCTGGCTCACCCGGATGAGTTTCCCATCAATTGGGTAGGCCAGGACGAGGTCATGCGCCAGTTACTGGCTGCCTGGCTCGTGGTGGATCCCCAGGACCTGCCCATGAACCCGCGCCTCCTCGGGAAACCGGGTGTCGGCAAGACCACGCTCGCCTACGCCGCCGCCAAGCGGTTGGGCCGCGAAGTCTACATCATGCAGGCGACTGTCGATACCCGCCCTGAAGACTTGATCGTCACCCCCGTAATCGAGGGCGAAGCGCGATTGCGCTACGTGGCGTCCCCTTTAGTAACGGCGATGCTCAAAGGCGGTATCGTCATCCTGGACGAAGGCAACCGCATGAGCGAAAAGAGTTGGGCGAGTCTGGCGCCGCTGCTCGACAATCGCCGCTACGTCGAATCCATCGTGGCCGGCATCAAGATCAAGGCGCATCCCCTATTCCGCCTGGTGGCGACCATGAACGACGACGCCAGTACTTTCGATCTTCCCGAGTACATCCATTCCCGCCTGCAGCCGCAGATTCTGATCGACTTCCCGGAGCGCGACGAGGAACTGGCCATCCTGCGCGAAAATCTTCCCTTCGGCGATACCCAGATCCTGACCTATGTCACCGATTTCCTGCAGCGCGCTCACGCCGCCGATGAACGCTTCACGGCCCGCGATGGGATCAATATCGCGCGCTTCGCCATGAAACTCGCCAGTATGCAGGACTCCAACGGGTTGGCGAATGGCTCCAGCTCCGACTGGATGCGGATCGCCATCGTGCAGACTCTTGGTGAAGAGGCCCTGCGCTATGTCACTCGAAACTGAAATAAAGCTCGGCGGCCTGGCGCGTGGACGGGTGCGCTATTTCCCGGTGGTGCCGGGACGCGTCGAGTTCGCCATCGCGCTGCGCCGGTTGCTGCTGGCCGAGAAACCGCAGATCGTAGCGGTGGAGCTGCCCGGATTTCTGGAACAGGCCTACCGGCGAGCGCTCGACCGCCTTCCCGAAATGTCGGTGATTCTGTGCATGCCTCCCAGCGCCGAATCCGACGAGGACGACCGCCCTGTGTATGTCCCCGTGGAGCCGGCGGATCCGTTCACCGAAGCGCTCCGTACCGCCGGCGAGATAGGCGCTCAGATCATTTTCCTGGAACCCGATACGCAGGATCGTCCTCATCTTCACGACCAGTGCCCGGACACGTACGCTGTCCAGCGCATTGGCCTGGAACGCTACATCGAGGAGTATCGCGTGTGGCCGCAGCCGCGAACGGAAGAAGTGACCGCGCACGCCTCGGCCATGGCGTGGAAGCTCCAAGGTGCAGATCCCGAGGCTCGCATGGTCGTGGTGGTGTCTCTGAATCTGCTGGATCCGCTCTTGGACGCGATGGAGATTCCTCAGGAGCAGCCCTCGCGGCGATTGCTTCGCCCGGAAACGCAGCTTCTAAACCCGCATCCCGAGAGCCTGGCCGAGATCACCATCGAATATCCCTACCTGCAGGAGCGCTACGAGTTCTTCCGTCTGGATCTGGCCGGCGAAGCAGGGTTGGACAAGCCCAAAGTTCAGTTAGACCTGCTGCGCGAGGCAGCGTCGAAATACACCGAATCAACTGGTGAGAAGCTGGTCCACTGGCAGCGCCGCATGATCGCTCGCTACACGCGCAACCTGGCGCACATCAGCGGCGATCTGGTGTCCAATGCTTACGATCTCGCCGTCGCCGCGCGTTCCGTCGTGGACGACAACTATGGTTGGGAAGTCTGGCAGATGGCCAATCGCTATCTGGCGCAGCAGGAAACATCCAGTCTGGAAACCGTCCGCCTCTCTGCGGGCGAAATCTGGCTGAACACCAAACGGCTGCGCATCCGCCGTCGGCTGCCGCGTCCCAAGCAGCGCTTGAAGCCCCTGGGACTCAAGCCGCGCAAGAAGGAAGCCACGCCGGGAGAATGGGCCCGCCAGACCACCGGGGACGCGATCTGCTCGTATCCTCCAGAGGACTTGGTGATCGAAGACTATGGCCGGTTTCTGAAGAAGAAGGCCAAGGCGCTGCTCTCCGAAGAACGCGTGCGCGTGGAACCCTTTACCACTTCGATCCTGGACGGGATCGATATCCGCGAGACCATCCGCAACTGGCATCAGCGCAAGATCTACGTCCGTCAGGCCGACCGTCTGGCGGGTGAAGTCGGATCGGTTGTGGTGATCTTCGACGAGGATCGCGCGGATCGCTACACCTACCTGACCACCTGGCTGGGCGAGCACCAGAACGAATCCGACATGGCGTTTTATTCCACCCATCCGTTCGACAACATCGTGGGCCCTGGAATCGGCCGTGCGGAGTATGGCGGCTTGCTGATGACCTTGCCGCCGCGGCGCTTATACGATGTCTGGTCAGACAGTGATTACGATTTCGCCGAATCCAAGCCCGAGCGATTGCTGATGGCGGGGCTGGATTATTCCACGGAGCGGTTCGTAGTCTACGTAGGTCCGAAACCGCCCCGATCGATCTTTCGTTCGATTGCGGCGCATCTCAATCGCAAGATTCTCTACGTGCCCATCGGCCAGCTTTCGCCGACGAAGATGAAACACCTTCGCGTCGTTCACGTGCTCGATAGTTATGAGCGCCGCGACGAAGCGAAAGAATATCTCTGGTAAGAATATCTCAGGTAAGTAGGACAGGCGGTCTTGCCGCCTGTCGAACTATACCGACGCCAGCGCCGCCGTCGCCGATGGTGCCGAGCCTTGCGCGACCGGGTCGAACCGGACGCTGACCAGCGATGACAATCCGGGCTCCTGCATGGTGACGCCGTAGAGCGCCTGGGCCGATTCCATGGTGCGCTTCGCGTGCGTGATCACGATGAACTGCGTCTCCTGGGACATCTCTTTGATCAAGCGTGTAAGGCGCTGGATATTCGGCTCGTCGAGCGGGGCGTCCACTTCGTCCAGGATGCAGAACGGGCTGGGCGTGTAGCGGAAGATGGCCATCAGCAGCGCCATCGCGGTGAGTGATTTTTCGCCGCCCGAAAGCAGTGCGATGTTCTGCAGTTTCTTGCCCGGAGGCGACGCCATGATGTCGATGCCGCTATCGGCCAGATTCGTTTCGTCGGTCAGCCGCATCTCCCCCTGGCCGCCGCCGAACAGCGTCCGGAACATCCCGCGGAAGTTTTCGTTGATCGCGTCGAAGGCGTCTTTGAACCTGCGGCGCGATTCCACGTCTAACTCCTGGATGGCCTTTTCGGTATCGCGGATCGAATCGAGCAGATCCTGACGCTGTGTGTTCAAGAAGTCGTAGCGCTGCTGGGCTTCCTGGAATTCTTCGAGCGCTTGGGGATTCACCGGGCCCAGGGCTTCGATGCGCGCGCGGACCTCTTCGGATCGCGTCTCCACTTCGGCCACACCAGCTTCGTCCAGCGTGGCTTCGGACGCCGCCTCCTGCGCTGCCGCCACCTCTGCGGCGGAAGTGTTCAGATCCCGGCGGCTGGTCTCATCCAGGGAGCGCAGATCGCCCTGCTTGCGAACCAGGTCCACTTCGATCGCGGAGCGGCGCTCCTGGACCGCCTGAGCCTCTGCCCGCAGCGACCGCAGTGATTCTTCCAGCGCAGCCAATGTCGCCCGGCCCGCCGTTTCCGCCGTCGCCAGGTTCTCCACCCAGGCTACGGCTGAAGCAGTTTCGTTCGCCAGGAGTCCGGCCTTTTGATCCAGCTCGATGTTGTCTGCCAGCAGGCGTGCCCGCTCCACTCCCATGCGTTCCAGTTCGCGCTCGAGTTCCTCACGCCGCGCGACCATTTGCAGGATGTGCGCTTCGATTCTTCCACCCGCGGTCTTTTCCGCCCGCAAGCGTTCGTCCAGACCGGCTAGCTCGGCGCGCTGGCGAGCGTGTTCTTCGCCCACTGAGTGAGCATGCGCCTGCAAGCCTTCGTATTCGCCGCGCGCGATCTCCAGAGCTTTTTCCTGGTCGAAACGTTCCTGTTCGCGCTCGGCTACGGCTGCCTGACTCTGCTCGCGCTGTTGGCGGGAGCGTTCGTCTTCACGCGAAAGCCGTTCCAGCTCCAGCCGCGCTACCGACAGCCGCGAGCCCGAGCGGGCAAATTCCTCCGCCAGCTTGCGCTGTTCGTGATCCAGAGCCAGTGCGCCCTTTTCCTGATTCTGCTGCTGGGCGCGGACATGCTCCAGCTCCTCGGAAAGTTGTGCGGTACTCTTTTCCAGTTCTTCCAGCGTTCCGGTCAGCGTGTCGGCCTCGCGTTCGCGTGACTCCACCTGTGAGCCGAGCTCGCGCAGCTCGCGCTTCAGGGCCAGAGGTCCACCGCTCGATTTGCGGCCGCCGCTCACGGCATGGCCGTGATAGCTGACACCATCGGGAAGCAGGAAGTAATAGTCGGGATGCGCCGCGGCCAGACTGCGTGCAGCCGCATGATCCTTGACCAGGAAGCACTTACCCAAGCGGGGGAGGTATAAGGACTTGCTGAACCGAAGGGTATCGCTCAAGCGTCCGGCGATGTCGGCGCCATACAAGGACTCGGGGATCGGCGGCGGCGTTCCCGACTCGTGAACCAGGAATGTGACGCGGCCATCGGATTCGGCGCGCATCAGTTCCACGCCGCGCTCGGCTTCATCCCATCCGCCGACGACAACGTATTCTAATTCCTCGTGGAGAAATGTTTCGCAGGCTTTCTCCCAGGCCGGATCGGTCACTTCGACGAAATCCGCCAGGACGCCGGCCGGTTTGAAGTCCGATACCTGGCCGTGCTCGATGGCCGTGAACAGCCGCTTCACCGACTCAGTTGTATAGGCCCGATGCGAGAGGATTTCGTCCAGCGACTCCCGGCGAGCCCGCTGGCGCGAGAGATTCGCGCGAAGCTCATCCAGGATCTGGCGCGATGCCGCTACTTCGGCCTGGCGCGCTTTCAGGGTCTCCTCCACCCGCTGGCGGCGGTCAGCCAGCGATTCGAGTTCCATCTGCTGGGCCGAAAGCTTGGTGGATAGTTCGGCCTTAACCGCATCCAGGCGGGTCAGATCTGCCGACGCAAGCTCTTCTTCTTTGCGGGCTCGCGCCGAATCGCGCTC
>Ga0207687_10003592_pt1 | contig 10444 bp, 11 predicted proteins | sample KBSM54metaG_FD_184399 | JGI IMG/M metagenome (GOLD analysis project Ga0207687, IMG submission 184399) | Miscanthus rhizosphere microbial communities from Kellogg Biological Station, Michigan, USA - KBS M5-4 metaG (SPAdes) (version 2) | ecosystem: Host-associated > Plants > Roots > Rhizosphere >... | reverse complement strand
GGTATGAACCTCGCGGGCGGCCGGTTGCGGAGTCTCTACTACCGGTTCGTGCTTGGGAGCCGAGGGTGCGCGCGAAGGCTCGGCGGAAGTTTCGGATACATGCTCCACCGCGGTTTCGGTTTCCACCGCTGCGGAGCGAGACGATCCGTTCGCTTCCTCGGCCAGCCGGCGCTTGATCTCTATGGCGACAGGTTCATCGACCGAGCTGGAGTGGGTTTTCTTTTCAGTGACGCCCAGCCCGGGGAGCATGTCGAGGATCACGTTCGGTTTTACCTCGAGCTCGCGCGCCAGCTCATTAATTCGAATTTTGACCATACTGTTTGCCCCGCCGTCCAATTCCGACACCGGGGTTGTCAGATTAAACCCTGCTCCTTATCCAGAGCCCCCGCGCCAGCCGGAGCCTCTGTAATGTCTATCGTAACAGATTGCCCTTGCGCTGCTTCCGCTTGCTTCTCTTCCGTGAGTCCGCTTTCCGCGGCCGCCGCCGGTTCCGCGGGCGCGGCTTCCCCCTCACCGCCCGATTCAAACTGACCGTAGTAACTCACCACGGCGGTCTGAATTTTCTCCACCATCTCGACGCCGATGCCGGGGATTTCTTCCAGCTGCTCGGGAGTCATTCCGCCCAGCGTCTCGACCGTGGCGACACCCGCTTCCATCAGCTTCTCGATCAAGGAATCGGGGATCCCGTGATCGACCAGTACGGCCACCGGAGCACCCGGCACCACCAGCGCTTCCATCTGCGATTCCACTTCCTGGCGCTTCTCTTCCTCGCTCTTGATATCGATGCGCCAGCCCAGCAGCTTGGCCGCCAGGCGTACGTTCTGGCCCTTCTTGCCGATGGCCAGCGACAACTGGCTGTCATCGACAATCACTTCCATATGCTTGCCCACCGGGTCCAGAATCGAAACCCGCGAGATCTTAGCCGGACTCAGCGCATGGGTGGCGAACACCACCGGATCGTCATTAAATTCGATGATGTCGATCTTCTCTCCGCGCAATTCGCGAATAATCGATTGCACGCGCATGCCCTTCATGCCGACGCAGGCGCCGACGCTGTCGACGTCGCGGTCGCGGCTCGATACAGCGATCTTGGTCCGCTCCCCGGCTTCCCGGGCGCAGCCTTTGATGACCACAGTGTTGTCGTAAATCTCGGGAACTTCCTGCTCGAACAGACGCATGACCAATTCCGGAGCCGCGCGCGACACGATCACGCCCGCGTTCTTGCCGGCTTTCTCGACGCTGCGGATCACGCAGCGAATGCGATCGCCCACACTGAAGCTTTCCAGGCGCGATTGTTCTTTCTTGAGAATCCGCGCTTCGGTTTTGCCCAGATCGGCTACCAGATCGGGACCTTCCAGGCGCTTCACCACGCACGTCACCAACTCGCCCACGCGGCCGGAGAATTCGGAATAGATATTTTCACGCTCGGCTTCGCGCACCTTCTGCAGAATCACCTGCTTGAAGGTTTGCGCGGAGATGCGGCCCAGAGCGTCCAAGGGTTTAGCAGTGCGGATTTCCCCGCCGACTTCGATTTCCGGATTGAGTTTTCGCGCGTTGTCGAGCGAGATTTCCTTATCCGGATCGGTGACCGGATCCGTTACCTTTTTCACGCCGTAAATCTGGATCGCTCCGGTGCCTTCTTCCATTTCCGCCACCAACTCTTCATTGGCGTGGAAATGTTTGCGAGCGGCCACCAGCATGGCGTCTTTCACCGCATCCCGAATAATTTGCGGATCGATCCCTTTCTCCTTGCTGAGGATCTCAATGGACTGATAAATGTTGCCCAGGCTGGTCATGTCAGTTAGTTAACTCCGATTCGGGGGATTACCACTCGAACTTGAGATTGGCCTTCTCTACCAGTTCCAAGGGGAACTGGACGCTCCTGCCAGGAGATGGCTCGATGGTGATGATTCCTTCGGCAAAACTCCGCAGGGCGCCGATCCAGGCTTTCTGGTTTTCGACGGGTTGGCGCAGGACGATTTTCACTTTGTGGCCCACGAACCGTTCGAATTCCTTGGGCTTGGCCAGCTTGCGCTCGACGCCGGGCGAGCTCACTTCCATGGTGTAGCGTCCGCCTGGAATCACATCTTCGACGTCCAGGATGGTGCCCACGTTTTGCGTGATGTACTCGCAATCGGCGTGCGTGACACCTTCCGGCTTGTCGATGAAAATGCGCAGAACCCTGGTACCGCCGCCGCCCAGCATCTGGACATCGACGACTTCCAGCGCCTTATCGGCGCCTACGCGTTCCGTGATTTCCCGCACTTTTTCTACGATGGTCGCCCGGTCCGCCATGTTTCACTTCCCGACCAATCACTCGATTCAAGCAAGGAACCCGAGCAATAAAAAAGTGGGCTTTCGCCCACTTCAACTGCTCGTCCCTGGAACCTAGTATACACCCTTGTTTAAAATGACCTTCACGGAGACCTGCGCGAAGCGGATAGCGACAGAACGAACCCAGGAACTCGCTGAAACTAAAGGAACGGGGCGTCCGGAACTAGGGCTCACGAAAGAGATCTTCGTAGCGCCGCAAGTCGGCGATCTCCGGCACCCGGTCCGCCACGGGATGCATTTCGTACACCTCGAGCATCACGATCTCGTTCTCGCGGCCCCACAAGATCAGTCCAGCCTGCTGCTTATCGGGGTAAACGGCGACCGCATCGGCGAGCATGGTTTGGGGACCACTGCTGTTCGAATGGAAGTACAGGCCCGAGCAGCCACAATCGCACAGCCCGACTACTCGTAAGGCGGTGACGGGAGTAGCGCGATAGACGGTCACATCGCGCATGGCCGCGTGATCCAGAAGCCAGTCGACGATGGCGGCCTCGTGCGGGCTGATATTGCGCACGTCAATAGCCCGCTTCATTGCTAAGAATATATACCAAATGGCGGAGGAAGGCCGATTGGCGTAGAGTGGCAGATCGCCTTACGGCGGTAACGCCGTCTCGCTGCTGCGCGTCCCACACTCGACGGGGTTTCAGAAGTGCTTAAAACAATAAAACGGCCGCTGACAGTGTTGTCCGCTCTGTTCTTCCTGGCTCTGTCTGTGTTCGCAGCGCTGGGCGGATCTGAAGAGTCGGTGATCTCCGACCAAGCCAAACTCCAGGCGAGCCGAAAAACAGTACCGCAGCAGGGTTATCGCGTACACGAAATCAGCCGGGGCGACGGCACTTTGGTCAAGGAGTACGTGTCGTTGGAAGGCAAGGTGTTTGGCGTTTCCTGGAAAGGGCCGACGCTCCCGGATCTATCGCAATTGCTGGGATCGAATTTCGCGGAGTTTCAGAGCAGTGTGCATCCCCACGCGGGCCGTCGCAAGGCGACCGTGGTCCACAACAACAACCTGATGGTGGAGAGCACTGGACACACGCGGGCCTTTCAGGGGCGCGCGTATCTCAAGTCGCTGCTGCCGCCCGGCGTGACGCAAGAGGTTGTGCAGTGAAGCGCGGCCTGGTGGCCGCCACAGTCGTTCTGATGGTGGTGAGTCTCGCCGCCTGCGGCGGCGGAAGCGGCAGTGCCAGCGCGACCACGTCCGCCGCGCCACCGCCTGTAAACAACGTCCAGCCGGTGATCGTGGACGCGGGTCCCTTGGTCAACGGCCAACCCGTCGGTGACGAGGATATTCTTTTCACGACGGTGACGGTCTGCATCCCAGGCACCGGCACCTGCCAAAGCATTGACCACATCGCGGTCGATACCGGATCCACGGGATTGCGAATCCTGGCGTCGCAGTTGACGTTATCTCTGCCGATCAGCACGAATGCAACCGGACCGATCGGCAACTGCATCCAGTACGCCGATAACACCTATCAATGGGGACCGGTCGCAAAAGCGGATGTCAAGATGGCGGGTGAAGTGGCTTCCGCGGTTCCTATCCAGGTAGTGGGGGCTGCAAATTTCCCGGACCCTCCGGAGGATTGCACCGCAGGCGGCACGGCCGCGCAAACGGTCTCCGACCTGGGCGCCAATGGCATTCTGGGCGTGGGTCTGTTTCGGCAGGATTGCGGCCTGGCATGCGCATCCACCGCTTCCCCTCCGGCTATCTATTTCAGTTGCCCGTCGTCAGGGTGTTCCATCACCTCCGTCAGCCTGACGGAACAACTGCAGAACCCCGTGTGGATGTTTCCACAAGACAACAACGGCTTGGTCATCATCCTTCCGCAGATCGCGGCAAGTGGGGCCATCTCCGTGTCGGGATCGATGCTGTTTGGCATCGGCACGCAATCCAACAATACGTTGGGCAGCGCGCAGGCTCAGGCCAGCGACGGCTTTGGCAACTTCACCACCACGTTCAACGGTACGAAATATTCCAGCAGCTTCATCGATAGCGGCTCGAATGCTCTATTCTTCCTGGACTCCGCGACTACCGGCCTTCCCGATTGCAGCCCGCGCAGCGAGGCACCGGGATTTTATTGCCCGGCCTCCACGACCAACTTCACGGCGATAAACAGCGGACCGAATCCCAACGGATCGGCGACTCCTGTTTCGGTAAATATCGCGTTCTCGATTGCAAACGCCGTGTCGCTCAGCTCGTTGAACAGCGCGTTTAACAATGTAGGCGGAGAGAACTCCGGTGCGTTCGATTGGGGGCTGCCTTTCTTCTATGGGCGCAGCGTGTTTATCGGGATCGAAGGACAAAGCTCGGCTGCAGGCAAGGGGCCGTATTGGGCCTACTGACCACCCGGGTGTCAGTTCTCGGTCGGGATCTTCTCGGCGCGATCGACCACGATCACGTCAAGCTTCCCCTTGGTCGATGTCAACTTGAGGCCGAGTTGTTTTTCGACAGCGGAAGCGATGTCCGAGCCCGGATCGCTGGCGTTATTATCCGCTGCCGCAGGGAATCCCGGCGGAAGCGCGATTCCGGTCGTATCGAGCGTGAACTCGAGGGTGAAATCGTATTTGCCGGTGAGCCCGGTCTTATCGATGACGGGACGGCGAAGCGAGTTTGCCAGCCTGATCGCAATCTCCGATGACGGCAGTCCCTTGGCAAACATGCGCGCCGTCGCGCCATTGGCAGTCGGGAAGATCGAGACTATCGCGCCGCTGCCGTTCATCTCCAGCGCGCCGCCTTGGCCAGCTCTTAAAGGCCCCGCCGCCGGCGTGAGCGGCTCGATATTTGGATCTTCGGTCTCCTTCAGCTTGGAGCCGCCCTTGGCCACGGTCAGCTCATATACGGCAAGCTCTTTCGGCTCGCGGTGCAGCACCAGGCCGAAGCGTTCCTTCAGCAGGTTCTGCCACATCACGTTGACTTGGGCTTTGGTCGCTCCCGCCGGAACTTTGGCAACGATATCGTAACGCTCGGTTGCCAGCCAGTCCGGAGCAGTGACCAGAAACGTCTGGACGTCATACGCAGTCATCAGAATATTTCTCAAGGCCGCGTTGGTCCAAGTGATTTGTGCGGGGTCGGAAGTTCCGGGACCTCCTCGCGGAGGCCCGTAGAATACTCGTGCGCCAGGTTCCGGCGGAGGCGTGCGCTTGACTGAGGCGACTTCGAACGTCAGGCTGTCCGCGGTTTGGCCGAAAGCCGACACGCAGGCCAGAGCAAGAAAACCGGCGAAGAACTTCGCGTATCGCATTGGGTGCATAGACGAACGGCTCCTCAATTCTCGGTAGGAACCTTCTCGGCGCTATCGACGACGATGACGTCGATCATCCCTTTGGCCGACGTGAGCTTCAGACCGAGCTGTTTTTCGACGGCGGAAGCGATGTCCGAACCCGGATCGCTGGCGTTATTGTCCGCGGCCGCAGGGAATCCCGGCGGAAGCGCGATTCCGGTCGTATCAAGCGTGAACTCGAGGGTGAAATCGTACTTGCCGGTGAGCCCAGTCTTATCGATGACGGGACGGCGAAGCAAGTTTGCCAGCCTGCTCGCAATCTCCGATGAAGGCAGTGCTCTGGCCAACATGCGCGCCGTCGCGCCATTGGCAGTCGGCAAGATAGAGAAGAACGCGCCGCTACCGTTCAACGCCAGCGCCCCGCCTGGGCCGGCTCTTAAAGGCCTCGCACCCAGCGCAAGCGGCTCGATATTCGGGTCGTCGGTCTCCTTCAACTTCGAGACGCTTTTGGCCACGGTCAGCTCATATACCGGAAGCTCTTTCGGTTCGCGGTGCAGCACCAGGCTGAAGCGTTCCTTCAACAAGTTCTGCCACATCACGTTCACCTGGGCCCTGGTGGCGCCGGCGGGAACCTTGGCGATGATGTCGTACCGCTCGGTGAGAAGCCAGTCGGGAGCCGTGATCAGGAGCGTCTGGACATCATAAGCGGTCGTCAGAATGTTTCGCAGGGTCGCGCTGGCCCAGGTGACCTGTCCGGGGTCGCGAGTTCCCGGACCTCCGAGCGGCGGTCCGTAGAATACCCGATCGTTAGGCCCGGGCGGAGGCGTGCGCTTCACCGAGGCGACTTCGAACGTTAAACTGTCCGGAGTCTGTCCGAACGCGGACATCGACATGGGAACGAGTGTTGCGGCGATCCACAGCGCGTTGCGCATTGGGTAAGTAGACGGATAGCTCCATCCATAGTTTGCTGCATTTTCAAAAGTCGTGAGGGTACTATCAGGATGGAGGCTGGTTTTGTTCAGTTTGCGTAAACCAGCGGCTGCGGCGATGGCGGCTGCCCTTCTGGCGGCGGCTGTCTCGGCTGGGGCGCAGAGCCCGCCGATCGCCGATTACATTATGCGGGCTTGGACTATCCTTACACGATCGAACAAAGATCTAGCGACCGCGGCGGTGGATCCGAAGTTTCGCGTGGGCCCGAGCGGGCGCTGGCCGGTGTACGTTGCGCGAACCGAAAACCTGGAACAAGTGCAGCGCGATATGCGCACGCAAATGCAGGCGGAGGACTTCGCCCAAATCGACATCCGCCGGCTGCCCGAGGACCCGGCGCACATCCGGGAGCAAGGGTTGCTGTACCTGCCCAAACCATATGTGGTTCCGGGCGGAAGGTTCAACGAGATGTACGGATGGGATAGCTACTTTATCCAGTTGGGTCTGCTGCGGGACGGCGAGATCGAACTGGCCAAAGATATGGCGGACAATTTTCTGTACGAGATCCGCCTGTATGGCCGGATTCTGAATGCGAATCGCACGTATTACCTGACGCGGTCGCAGCCTCCTTTTCTCACGGAGATGCTGCTGGGGGTCTATCGCAAGACCGGGGATCGGGCATGGCTGGCTGGATCGGTGGATGCGGCCGAGAAGTATTACGGTTACTGGACCCGCGAGCCGCACCTAACGCCGCAAACGGGATTGTCGCGATATATAGACCTGGGTGAGGGACCATCGCCCGAGGTTTTGTCATCGGAAATAAACGATGCGGGCCATACGCACTATGACTTGGTTCGGGAATACTTTCGAACCCATCGGGTGACGGATTACGACGTGTCGCGTTTCTACGATCGGCAGCGCGATCAACTCACGCCGGCATTTTATAAAGCCGACCGGTCGATGCGTGAATCCGGGTTCGATCCGTCGTCGAGGTTTGGACCTTTCAACGCGGATATTCTCGACTACGATCCCGTGTGCTTGAACTCGCTTCTGTACGTGATGGAGAACGACATGGCGGAGATCTTGCAGATCGTGGGGCGGGAAGCCGAGGCACCATCCTGGCGGGCGCGGGCGAAGGAGCGGGCGGAGCGAGTCAACCAGCTCATGTGGGATGCCCATGACGGACTGTATTACGACTACAATTTCGAGCAAAAGCAGGTCCGGCGGTATCCGTTCCTAACGACGTTCTATCCACTGTGGGCGGGAATTGCGAGCGCGAAGCAAGCGGCGCGCGTGCGGGAGTCGCTAGGAAAGTTCGAACGGCCGGGCGGGCTGCGGACCAGCGCGAATCAAAGCGGCGACCAATGGGATGCACCATTTGGCTGGGCTCCCCTGCATCTGATCGCCGTGGAGGGCTTGCGGCGGTACGGATATAACGAGGATGCCGAACGGATTGCGGAGAAGTTCTTGAGCATGGTGCATCACGAGTTCCGGCAAACCGGCACGATCCTGGAGAAGTACGATGTGGAGCGGCGGGCCGCCGATATCCGAGGCGAGGTTCGCTACGGGTACAGTTCGAACGAAGTGGGGTTCGGATGGACCAACGGCGTATTCAAGGTGCTGGTGGATGAACTGTCGCCGGCAAGTCGAACGAAAATTCTCGAAGGACGGTGAATACGGTTCTAGCCCGAACGGCGGCGTATACCCGTTCTGACAATAAACTCCCGGAGCGCCTCTTCGTACTTCGCCGCAGCCAATTCCAACTGGCGGTTGGCGTGATATAGCGCCGCGATCCCTTCGGGATTCTTGAGATTGGATGCTTCCGCCTGGGCTCGTAGCGCACGCCTATAAGAGTCGCGAGCTGCATTCAAGGAGGTATTCGTTTCGAGGAGGCCAACGTCAGAGGATTGGGGCGGTTTACGAGCAGGCGCTTCGTTTTTGTCTGAACAGGAAATGCACAGGGGCGAACCGTTCACGTATAGTTCGGTTTCGCCAGCGCAGGTGACACATCGTGCCATAAGGGACGCTCGAGTAGAATTTATCACCCCCGCAAATTCTGCGCTATCGCCTTTTGGCGGTATTGCACGATTGGTAGAATCGGGTGGGACTCCCAATGAAGATTTCTGCCATTCTGCTGCCGATAACATTCGCCGTTTGCGGTTTCGCCCAAGCGCTCAAGCCGGTTGCCATACCGAATCCGGCCGTTGCGGGAAGCATTCAACCTAACTGGGCCGTGGCCGCGGACGGAAGCGCCCTTCTGAGCTGGGTGGAGCCGACGAAAGGCGGCGGGTACACCTTACGGTACGCCGTACGCAAAGGACCTGCGTGGTCGGAAGCCCGCACCATCGCGAGCGGCCGTCCATTCTGGCGTCATCCGGCAGAAGTTCCCGGGCTGGTCAGCCTGAGCGACGGGACGCTGCTCGCGCACTGGGTCGAAAAAGGGAAGGATTCGAGCGAAGAGGAGACGATCTATGTCTCTAGCTCCACCGACGGCATGAAGTGGACTAAGCCGCTGATCGCGCACCACGACCACAGCCCGGTGCAGCACGGACTGGTTTCCATTGCCGCGAGCGGCCCCAAAGAGGCTTCGCTGTTTTGGCTCCAGGCGCTGAAGGGCGAAGACGGCCCGGTTTCTCTGATGCGGACGGTAGTCGGAGCGGATGGCAAGGAGATCAAAGAGGAGCAGCTGGATAACGATACCTGCTCGTGCTGCCCCACTTCCGTCGCAAATACTTCAAAGGGTCTGCTGGTGGCGTATCGCGACCATACTCCCAAGGACATCCGCGACATCGCCGTGCTGCGTTTGGAGAGCGGAAAGTGGTCGGCATCCAAGATTCTGTATGCGGACAAGTGGGAGATTAATGCGTGCCCGGTCAATGCCGCATCCGCCGCTGCCAAGGACAATCGCGTCGCCATCGCGTGGTACACCGAGGCGGATGACAAGCCGCGGGTGCAAGTCGTGTTTTCGTCGGATGCGGGAACCACATTCTCGAAGCCGACCAAAGTGAACATCGGAGACACGTTAGGGTATGCCTCGACGGCGCTGAGCAGCGACGGGGGCGCGTTCGTTTCCTGGATCGAGGAAGGCGCCAGCTCGGCTAGCGCTCAGGTCCGTTTGGTATCGCCGGCAGGGGTCGCGGGACCCGCGTTGAAGATCGCCGAAGGGCCGCGGACGAGCCTGGGATATCCCAAAATCGTGCGCGCAGGCAATGATACCTGGGTCGCGTGGGGCGACGCCAAAAGCGGCGTCAAAACGGCGCAGCTGAGGTAGCCGCGGGTCCGAGGGGCCTCGGGATCAACCGCCGCATTTCCACCCTGCATCTCCACAAGACTGAAAGACTTGAAGAAGAAATCGCGATGCCGCGTCTAAAATAGAGGCATTGGGGAGGTGGATGATGAAAACCCAGAAGTTTATGATCGCCCTCACTATCGCGAATGCGGGAATGTTGCTTTTCTCGTTGGCTCAACCGCGTCCCACGGCGGCTCAGGATGTCGCGCCGGTGCTGCGTGGCCACGCCCTGGAAATCGTCGACGACCAGGGCGTGTCCGCGCGGAGATTAAAGTATTCCCGGCACAACCCAACCTCAAGATGCCTGACGGCACTACAGGATATCCAGAGACCGTGTTACTCCGTTTGAACGATTCCCACAACGGCCCCCACGTCAAATTGGCCACCACCGAGGATGGCAGCGGCCTAGTTCTCGGTGGCAAAACCGGAACGAACGCTTATACTCAATTAAGCTCACGAGGCGCCGACCCTTTGATCAAGATCGTCAACAAGGACGGCCGGGAACAGATCATCAAACCGTGAGGCCCAGGTGACGTTCGCCAAATGAGGCGTTCGCGTCCCGATAACGGCCATCCCCGCAGGCTAGAATAGCCGTAAGGGGCGCGTAGCTCAGTTGGTTAGAGCACCTCGTTTACACCGAGGGGGTCCGGGGTTCGAATCCCTGCGCGCCCACCAC
>Ga0207687_10003590_pt1 | contig 10446 bp, 11 predicted proteins | sample KBSM54metaG_FD_184399 | JGI IMG/M metagenome (GOLD analysis project Ga0207687, IMG submission 184399) | Miscanthus rhizosphere microbial communities from Kellogg Biological Station, Michigan, USA - KBS M5-4 metaG (SPAdes) (version 2) | ecosystem: Host-associated > Plants > Roots > Rhizosphere >... | reverse complement strand
GCGCGTGCAGGCGCTCCATGCCGATCACGAGGTCGGCGCGGTGCACCATCTCGGCGTTCATCATCCGGCTGCTGTGCCCGGAGATGTCGAGCCCGCGCTTCCTCGCGACGCGAACCGCGTCGTCGGTCGCGGCACGGCCTTCGAAGGTGAGCCCGGCCGACGACACGTGCGCGTCGACGCCGCGCGATCGCAGCCGTTCGCGCAACAGCGCTTCGGCCATCGGAGAACGGCAGATGTTGCCTGTGCACAGCACGAGAACGTCGAAGGGGGCAGCGATGGGTCGATTGTAGGCAGCCGCCCGGTCTTGCTTACCGTTGGGAAATGCCCCTCGACCCTCGAACCCCCGTGATCATCGGCGGCGGCCAGGTCAACCAGCGCACCGCCCTCGGCGACCCCGCGCTCGAGCCGGTCGACCTGATCGTCGAGGCCGCCCGCCTCGCCGCCGCCGACGCCGGCGTGGCCAACGGCAGCGTCCTCCAAGACATCGACGCCGTGCGCATCGTCTCCCTGCTCTCGTGGCGCTACCGCGATCCCGGCGCGCTCGTGGCCGCCCGAATCGGTGCCAGCCCGCGTCAGACAGCCGTGACCACGCCCGGCGGCAACACGCCACAGTCGTTGCTCAACCGAGCCGCCCTCGACATCGCGGCGGGGACGCACGACGTCGTGCTGATCGGCGGCGCCGAGGCCTGGCGCACCCGAATGTCGTTCCGATCCAGTGGTGACCGGCCCGAGTGGACCACGCAAGACGAGTCGGTGCCCGAGGCCGAGGTCATCGGCAGCGAGTTCGCGATGACGCACGCGGCGGAGATGAACCGCGGGATCGTCATGCCCGTGCAGGTGTATCCGATGTTCGAGCAGGCCATCCGCGCCGCCGCCGGCCGGTCGATCGACGACCACCTCGTACGCATCTCCGAGCTGTGGTCGCGGTTCAGCCAGGTCGCCGCCCGCAATCCCAACGCGTGGTCGCAGCAGGCCTACACGCCCGAGCAGATCCGCACGCCGTCGCCCGACAACCGCTGGATCGGGTTCCCGTATCCGAAGCTCATGAACTCGAACAACATGGTCGAGCAGGGCGCCGTGCTCCTGGTGTGCTCGGTCGAGGCGGCGGAGCGGTTCGGGGTGCCGCGCGACCGCTGGGTGTTCCCGCACTGCGGCGCCGACGCCCACGACACGTATGCGTTGTCGCATCGCGGCGATCTGCACTCGTCGCCCGCGATCCAAGCGATCGGCGGCCGCGTGTTCGAGATGGCAGGAATCGGCGCCGACGACCTGCATCACATCGACCTCTACTCGTGCTTCCCGTCGGCGGTGCAGATCGCGGCCGCCGCGCTCGGCATCCCTGATGACGATCCCAGCCGGCCGCTCACCGTCACCGGCGGCTTGTCGTTCGCGGGCGGGCCGTGGAACAACTACGTGACGCACGCGATCGCCACGATGGTCGACGTGTTGCGCGCGGATCCCGGCTCTTTCGGCATGTGCACCGCCAACGGCGGGTTCATCACGAAGCACGCCGTCGGCATCTACTCCACCGAGCCGCCGGCCGACGGGTTCAAGTGGGCCGACGCTCAGGACGACGCCGATCGCCTCACGACGCCGCGCGAGGTCGCGCCCGAGGACTACGAAGGTGACGCCACGATCGAGACGTGGACGGTCATGCACAGCCGCGAGGGCGAGCCCGAGAACGGCATCGCCGCCGCGCTGCTCCCCGACGGCCGGCGCACGTGGGGCACCACGCAGGATCCCGACGTGTTGAAGGCGATGACCGTCGACGAGTTCATCGGCCGTCGCACCCGCCTCGACGGCAGCGGCGGTCTTCGCTTCTAGCTGTTCGTCTTCTCGCTATTCGCCGAGGTCGATCTGGCGGAGGCGGTCGGTGAGCTTGCTCATGATCGCCCGGTTGGCCTTGGGCATCTCGTCGAGCAGCTTGCGGAACTTCGGCGCGTCGAGCGCGAGCAGCTTCATCGTCGACAGCGCTCGCACCGTGCCGATGCGGGGACGGTTGTCGATGAGGGCCATCTCGCCGATGAGCTCGCCAGGGCCGATGCTGCCCTTGCGCTCACCGCCCATCTCGAACGCGGCGTTGCCCTCGACGACGATGTACGCCTCGGTGCCCGGCTTGCCCTGCTCGGTGAGCACGGCGCCCTTCTCGGCCTCGATCTCCTCGACCAACTCCGCGACGCGGGCGAGCTCGGCAGGCGTGAACCCTTCGAAGAGCGGGACCTTCGCGAGCCGCTCAGCCCCGTCATCGATCTTCCTTCGGAACGGCATCGTGGTCCCCCCTTGGCGCGTTGCCGGCGTCACCGTAGCGCGACTGCCCTGATCTGCTCCTCGGTGATCGACCCTTCGCGGATGATCACGAGATCAGGGTGCGTGACGTCGACGACGGTGGATGGCTGTCCGTCGCAGGGTCCGCCGTCGACGACCACCGCCACCGGTCCGACCAGCGCGGCGGCCGCGGCACGGGCCGTCGACGGGGTGGGCTCGCCGTGGCGGTTCGCGCTGGTGACCGACAACGGGCCGGTGCGCTCGGTCAGGGCCTGGATGAATTCGTGATCGGGGTAGCGCACGCCCACGGTGCCGTCGCTGCCGAGCCGAGTCATGACGATCGTGAGTGGCCCGGGCCAGAACACGCGGCCCAAGCGCCGGGCGACGTCACTGGGCTCGAACAGGGACTCGGCCTGTTCGACCGACCCCACCAACATCGCGATCGGCACCGTCGGCGGGCGATCCTTCAGGTGGAACAAGCGATCGATCGCGGTGGCCGACGACGGCAGCGCGGCCAAGCCGTACACGGTGTCGGTGGGCACGATCACCGGCTCGCCGGAGTCCAGCGCGCCAGCCGTCGCGGCGACCACCGCATCGTCGGACAGGGCCAGGTACTTCGTCACGGAACTACTGTCCCACCGTGCGCGCTGCCGTGATGCGAAGGAAAGAACTCGTCGTCGATGACGTCCCCGACCCGACGCCGCGTCCCGGGCAGGTGCTGGTGCGCACGCTCGCCTGCGGCATCTGTGGATCAGACCTCCACGCGCTGCAACACGGCCATCTCATGGTGGAGATGAGCGAGCAGGCGGGCCCCACACCAGAGGGGATGCCGACCGCGCACATCATGGACCTGTCGCGCGATGTCGTCATGGGTCACGAGTTCGTGGCGGAAGTCATCGAGGTCGGCGAGAACGTCGGCAACAGCAAAGTCGGCGACATGATCGTGTCGATGCCGATGACGTTCGACGAACGCGGGCTGTTCCCCATCGGCTACAGCAACGAGTACCCCGGCGGCTACGGCGAGCTCATGGCGTTGTCCGACATGCTGTCGATCCGCGTGCCGAACGGTCTGTCCGCCGAACACGCGGCGCTCACCGAGCCGATGGCCGTCGGCGTGCATGCCGTCAACAAGTCGCGCATTCAACAGGGTGAGGCCGCGGTCGTGCTCGGTTGCGGTCCGGTCGGTCTCGCTGTGATCGCCGACCTGAGCCGCAAGGGCATCGAACCGATCATCGCCGCGGACTTCTCTGCGAAGCGCCGCGAGTTGGCGTCGACGCTCGGGGCACACGAAGTCGTCGACCCTCGCGTCGAGCCCGCGGTTGACGCGTGGCGGCGGGTCGACGCACGGCACGCCAGCCGGAATCTCGTGATCTACGAAGCCGTCGGCGTCCCGGGCATGATCGACGCCGCGATCGCGGCGGCCCCGCGCAACGCGCGCATCCTCGTCGTCGGCGTGTGCATGCAACAAGACACGTTTCGGCCGATGTTGGCGATCGGCCGTGAGATCGCTCTGCAGTTCGTGTTGGGCTACGACCCGATCGAATTCGGTGAGACATTGCAGGCGATTGCGGAGGGCGAGCTCGTCGCGGCGCCCATGATCACTGGACACGTGGGTATCGACGGGGTGCCCCAGGCCTTCTCCGACCTCGGAGATCCTGAGGCGCACGCCAAGATCCTCGTGGTGCCGAGCACTCAATGATCGCCGCCGGCAGCCGATGGGCATCGGCCACGTCCGGCGGAAGAGGATCCTGATGGCCAAGGTCAAGGTGCGCTGCCCCGGTTGCGGGGCGATGAACGCCGACCCGATGGCCAACCGCTGCCGGGTGTGCAGCGCCATGCTGCCCGACCACACCAAGCGCGCGGCGCTGAAGCTCGGTTCCGTCTCCGAAGGCCCTGCGTTCGCCGCGATCGTCGAGACCGAGGTGGCGGCATGGAAGGAGTACGCCGAGGGCCGCAACCGCCCCGGGCTCAAGAGCCGGCGGCCCGCAGAGCTCGACGCGGAGCCCAAGCCTTCGCGTTTCCCGTGGCGGCGGGCCAAGGACACCGACGACTAAGGCTCAGGCCAGGGTCTGGGCCACCAGCACGCGGGGCCGGCCGACGAGGTCGGTCCGCACGTCGACGATCGTGAACCTCCGCTGCGCGAGCTCGATGACTCGCTCGGCCTGGGTCTCACCGATCTCGACCACCAGCGCGCCGGTCGGGCGGAGCCATGCGGGCGCCGCGTCGACGATGTGCTCGATCGCCTCGAGCCCGGTCGGCCCCGCGACGAGTGCGGCGTGGGGTTCCCACTCGGACACTTCGCGCGGAAGGACGTCGTCGGCCGCGATGTAGGGCGGATTGGAGACGACGACATCGATCGCACCCGCGAGTTCCGCGGGGAGCGCGTCGAACCAGTCGCCTTGTTCGAGGCGGACCCGCGTCGCGGCGCGGCCGATGCCGGCGAGGTTCGCGCGAGCGACATCGAGGGCGGACGGCGACGCGTCGGTGCCCCACACCTCGAGGCCCGGGCGCTCGGACGCGAGCGACAGTGCAATCACCCCCGAGCCCGTGCCGAGGTCGACGGCGAGGCGCGCACCCGTGTCGTCGATCACCGCCAGCGCGTGCTCGACGACGAGTTCGGTCTCGGGACGAGGAATGAGCACACGCGCGTCGACGAACACGTCGAGCGACCGGAACCCCCACCGGCCGAGCACGTATTGCAACGGCTCGCCGGCGGCGCGCCGCTCGAGCATCGTGCGGAAATGGTTGTGGGTGAGCTCGGTCGGGTGCTCGTCGAGCGCAAGGGTGAGCTCCGCGCCCTCGTAGCCACTGGCCTGCTCGACGATCCGCCTTGCATCGAGCCGCTCACCGAGTCGAGCAGCGGCGTCATCGAGCAGCTGACGCCACGTCGGCGAATCAGTCACCCGAATCGGAGAGGCGCCGCGTTTGCTCGTCTTGGACGAGCGCGTCGGAGATCTCGTCGAGGTCGCCCGCCAGCACGCGGTCGAGCTTGTAGATCGTCAGACCCGGCACTCGATGATCGGTGAGGCGGTTCTCCTTGAAGTTGTACGTGCGGATCTTCTCCGAGCGACCACCGCCGCCGGTCTGACCGCGTCGTGCTTCGGAGGCTTCGGCGTCTTGCTCGTCTTGTTTCTGCTTCAGAAGGCGTGACCGCAACACCTGCATCGCCTTCGCCCTGTTCTGGATCTGACTCTTCTCGTCTTGCATCGACACGACGAGCCCCGTCGGCTTGTGCGTGATGCGCACGGCGGAGTCGGTGGTGTTCACGGACTGGCCGCCGGGACCCGACGAGCGGTACACGTCGATCTGCAGGTCGCGATCGTCGATCTCGACATCGACTTCTTCGGCCTCGGGCAGCACGGTGACGGTGGCCGACGACGTGTGGATGCGGCCTTGCGATTCGGTGACCGGCACGCGTTGCACGCGATGCGGCCCCGCTTCGTGCTTCATGCGCGTCCACACTCCGTCGCCGCTCAGCAGGAACGTGATGTCGTTGTAGCCACCCTGCGACGACTCGTCGGAGCCGAGCACTTCGAGCTTCCAACCCTGGCGCTGCGCGAAGCCTTGATACATCTGAAAGAGATCGCGCGCGAACAGCTTGGCCTCTTCGCCGCCTTCCGCTCCTCGGATCTCGACGATGACGTTGCGCTCGTCGTTCGGATCCGTCGGCAGCAGCAGCACCTTGAGCTCGGCCTCGAGGCGCTCGATGTCGGCGGCGGCTTCCTCCGCCTCGGCGCGCGCGAACTCGCGATCGTCGCCGGCAGAGTCGGACAGCATCTGCTTGGCCAGCTCGAGATCGTCGGTGCGAGTTCGCAGCTCGCGCGAGCGGGACACGATCGCGGCGAGTGCGTTGTGACGCTTTGCCAGCTCGGTGTAGCGCGGCTGGTCGGCGAACACATCAGGGTCGGCCAGGCGCGCTTCGACATCGGCGAACTCTCTTTCGAGGCCGGCGAGTCGATCCAACATTGGGTCGAGGCTAGGGCCTCAGGTGCGCCAGTCCCCCGACACGGCTACCACCTCTGCTGGGTGCTTCAACCGTTTGGCCAATGCCCTCGTGGCGGGATGGTCGTCGCGCTCTGGCACCGCGAGCAGCAGGCGCGCGTCGGGGGCGAGGGCGAGCCGGGCTTCCGCCGCGGCCGGGACGAGGTCGAGATCGACCCCGACCGAACACACGACGACGGCGTCGTCGGCCACGGCGCACGCGATGTCGCGCTCACGAAGGCCGACGCGGGCTCTCGTCGCCGGCGCCGGTTCGAGGCTCGTGACACCGACGCGTGACGGATCGTTGCGCAGCGTCCAGCGCAGCCAGCGTTCGGGCACGAGTTGGTTCAGCGGATGCGGGCGGGCTTCGGGACGGCGGTGCTCGTCGACGATCGCGACGACACGTTCGAGCGCGTCGGACGGCGGGAGGTCACCGTGCAACATCGCGGTGAGCTCGCGGTCGGCCGCACCGACACCGACCTCGAGGTGATCGTGTACGACGCGCGCGACTTCGAGACCACGCAGCTCGCCCGCGATGTGCTCGCGTTCGCGCACCACCTCGAGACCAGCGCGTTCGAGCAGCTCGCGCAGCTCGATGTTGTCGACGATCGGAGGCGCGGGGAGCAGCGGCTCGGGGTCCGTCGCATGGAGCTCGGTGCCGTTGAGCCACCAGACGATCGGTGGATCCTTGAAGAGCGATGCCCGTCGCGCGAGCACGCCGGCATCGTCGTCGACGAACAGATGGAGCTCGCGCAGCCCGTGCTGACGAGCCCACGCCATCGCCTTGCCGAGCGCTCGGGCGGCATCGCTCTCGACGAGCACCCAACCGGCATCGTTGGCGGACCGCGCCGCGCCGCCCGGGAACGGGTTGGGCACGGTGGTGTCGACCCCGAAGTGCGAGCGGACGAGCGCGGCGAGCTTGGATTGCAGCAGCGCGCCGCGGCGCTCAGGTTCTAGAGCGTGTTCTGGAGCTACGACTTCGACCCGATTGTTCGTTGGTGATCGCACCTGTGCCGGAGCGTCATGCGCGACTCAAATCAGGTCGACTTCTTGCGGCGTCCGTAGCGGCGCTCGAAGCGATCGATGCGTCCGCCGGAGTCAACGAGCTTCTGCTTGCCCGTGTAGAAGGGGTGGCACTCCGAGCACAGCTCGACGTGCAGTTCGCCGCCCTTCGTCGAGCGGGTCGTGAACGTGTTGCCGCAGGAGCAGCGAACCTCGGTCACGACGTAGTTCGGGTGGATGTCTGCCTTCATAAGGTCTCGCAGTCTAAGGGGTGCGGCACCGAAGTGCCTCAGCCGGCGGCAGGCGCCTTGGCGATCTCGGCCAGGAACTCGTCGTTGGACTTGAACGTACGCATGCGGTCGATCAACAACTCCAAACCGGCGCCGTTGTTCCCGTCGCGGCCGCTTTCGCCGCCACCAAGGCCCGAAAGGACCCGGCGCAGCTTCCAGACCATGTTCAGCTGGTTGCGGGCGAAGAGCAGTTCCTCGTGGCGGGTCGACGAGGCGTCGACGTCGATCGCGGGATAGATCCGGCGCTCGGCGAGCTTGCGGTCGAGGCGCAGCTCCATGTTGCCGGTGCCCTTGAACTCCTCGAAGATGTGGTCGTCCATGCGGCTGCCGGTCTCGACCAGCGCCGTGGCGAGGATCGTGAGCGAGCCGCCCTCTTCGATGTTGCGGGCCGCTCCGAAGAACTTCTTGGGCGGGTACAACGCTCCGGCGTCGATACCGCCCGACATGATGCGCCCGCTCGCCGGCGCGGCGAGGTTGTACGCACGAGCGAGGCGCGTGATGCCGTCGAGGATGATCACGACGTCTTTGCCCATTTCGACCATGCGCTTCGCCCGCTCGATCGTGAGCTCGGCGACGACGGTGTGCTCGTCAGACGGGCGGTCGAACGTCGAGGCCGCGACCTCGCCGTGAAGGAGCCACCGCTTCATGTCGGTGACTTCTTCGGGGCGCTCGTCGACGAGCAACACGATGAGATGCACGTCGGGATTGTTCTTCTCCACCGCGCGAGCGATGTTCTTCATGATCGTGGTCTTGCCGGCCTTCGGCGGCGACACGATCAGGCCGCGCTGACCTTTTCCGATTGGTGAGATGAGATCGATGATCCGGTTGGTCATGTTGCCGGGATCGTCGGCCAGCTCCATCTGGAGCTTCTCGTCGGGGAACAACGGCGTGAGGTCTTCGAAGCGACGCCGGTTGCGCGCCTGCTCGGGATCCATGTCGTTGACAGTGTCGATACGCAACAACGCCGGGTTCTTCTCGTTGCGCGACGCGGGGCGTGCCGCGCCCTTGAGGAAGTCGCCCTTGCGCAAGCCGAACTGACGCGCTTGCTTCACCGACACGTAGACATCGTCTTTCGACGGAAGGAATCCCTTGAGTCGAAGGAAGCCGTAGCCCTCGTCGCGCAGGTCGAGGTAGCCCTCGACGTCGACGGGCTCACCGACGAACGGAACGTCGCTCTCGGGTTGCGGACCTTGGCGATCGCGTTCAGGGCCACCGCGTTCGGGACCACCGCGCTCGCGATCACGACCGCGCCGGCGGCGTCGACGGTTTCCACCTTCACCGTCGTCGCGCTGGCCTTGACCTTGACCTTGACCCTGACCCGAACTGCGTTGGCCTTCGTCGCTCTCGTCGCTTTCGTTGCGCGGCGTGGTCTCGCTCGTGTGGTCACGCGAATCTTCCGTGACTCGATCGCTCCCGTTGTCGTGGTCGGCGTGGTCGTTGCCGTTGGTCGTCGCGATCTCGCGCGGGGTCGAGGTGTCGACCGCAGGCGCAACCTCGACGGGTGCGGCGCTCAGATCGACGCCTTCTGCCGCGACGGCAAGCTCCCAGTCGGCCGGCGGCTCTTCGTCGAGCGACGGCGTCGTCGTGGCCGTTGTCGTGTACGGCCGCGGTGCGGCGCCCGAATCGCTGTGTGCGTCGTTGCCGTTGCCGTTGCCCGCGCCCGAGCCGGCACCGGCACCGGCACCGGCACCGGCGAGTTGCAGGACCTGGTCGACCAAGTCCGCCTTCTTCGCACGCGACGCGGCCTTGCCACCCATCGCTTCGACGATGGCCGCCAGCTCGGCACGGTCCTTCTGCTCGAGCTTGGAGCGTGAGAGTGCTGTTGCCTCAACGCTCATCCTGTAACCCCATTTCGTAAGAGATTCCGCGATGACCGCAGGATGCCCGTCATCGCCGAGAGATCACCGGCGCCGATCGGGTCCGCGAGAGAGGCAGAACCACTGGAGAGGTCGCCGGCTGCGTCATCTCGCCCGAATGGGCGGTTGGCGCGACGGTCATGGTAGCGACCTCAGCCCGTCATGAGCAACCACGGGGTATTTCCTCGGATGTTCATCCGACGTTCCGCGAGACTGACCGTCTCATGGGGGCCGTTCTCGACGCGCGCGGGTTGCGCAAACGCTTCAAAGACGTGCAGGCGGTCGACGGCGTCGACCTCACCGTGCACGCTGGTGAACGCGTCGGGCTACTCGGGCCGAACGGCGCCGGAAAGACGACGACGCTTCTCATGCTCCTCGGAGCGATCACACCCGATCAGGGGAGCATCGAGATCATGGGCCACCGCCTGCCGAAGGGCCGGTCGAGGGCCATGGAGGAGGTCGGCTTCGTCGCTGGGTACCTCCCGCTCCCCGATCGCCTGCGCGTGCGCGAAGCGCTCGGCGTGTTCGCCGGGTTCTACGGGCTCGACCGCCAACAGGCCGACGATGCGATCGACCGCGGCCTGTCGCGCTTTCGCATCACGAAGCTCGCCGATCGGATGTGCATGGAGTTGTCGTCAGGCCAGCGCACGCTCGTCGGCATCGTGAAATCGTCGCTGCACCAGCCGCGACTGTTGGTGCTCGACGAACCCACCGCGTCGCTGGATCCCGACGTCGCGATGCGGGTGCGCGCCGGTTTGCTCGACATCTGCGCGAACGAAGGCACCGCGCTGCTGGTCACGAGCCACAACATGCTCGAGGTCGAGCGGATGTGTGAACGCGTCGTGTTCATCGCGGGCGGGCACATCGTGGCCGACGGCACGCCCGACGACGTCGCGGCGATGTTCGGCCACGGCGATCTCGAGTCGGTGTTCCTGCAACTCGCGGGCAACGACATGGAGTTGGACGAACCATGAACTGGTTGCGCATCAAGACGGTGGTGCGCCGGCACTGGTACGTGCTGTGGCGCAGCCCGAACCGATGGTTCGACATCG
>Ga0207687_10003571_pt1 | contig 10467 bp, 10 predicted proteins | sample KBSM54metaG_FD_184399 | JGI IMG/M metagenome (GOLD analysis project Ga0207687, IMG submission 184399) | Miscanthus rhizosphere microbial communities from Kellogg Biological Station, Michigan, USA - KBS M5-4 metaG (SPAdes) (version 2) | ecosystem: Host-associated > Plants > Roots > Rhizosphere >... | reverse complement strand
CGCCTCGGCGCTCTACGTCGGCCTGATCACCGACACCGGCAAGTTCATGTACGAGAACACCAACGCCCACACCCACCGGGTGGCGGCGGACCTGATCGAGGCCGGCGTCGACGTCGACGACACCTACCGCCGCCTCTACGAGCACGTGCCGATCGAGAAGCTCCGCCTCGTCTCGCGCGCCCTGGACCGGATCTCCAGCTACTGCGACGGCCGCCTGGCGGTCAGCTACATCACCACGGCCGACTACGAGGCGACCGGCGCCGGCGAGGAGATGACCGAGGGGCTGATCGACAACCTGCGCTCGATCGAGGGGGTGAAGGTCGCCGCCGTGATCCGCGACCTCGGCGACCGCGCCCGCGCCGCCCGCAAGGTCAGCCTCCGCTCCAGCGCCGGCGACGTCGACGTCTCGGCGATCGCCCGGTTGAACGGGGGCGGGGGGCACAAGCGCGCCGCCGGCTTTTCGACCGACCTCCCCTTCGAGCAGCTGGCCGAGTTCCTGACCCGCGAGGTCTCCGCCCAACTCGACGCCTGAAGATGACGGCCGATCCCGGGACGCTGCTGCTCTACGACAAGCCGGCGGGCGTCACCTCGCACGACGTCGTCGCCAAGGTCCGCCGCGAACGCGGCGCCAAAGCCGGCCACGCCGGCACGCTCGACCCCTTCGCCACCGGCCTGCTCCTGATCCTGCTCGGCCGCGCCACCCGCCTGCAGCAGTTCCTGGTCGGGCTGCCGAAGACCTACCTGGCGACGGCTCGGCTGGGCTGGATCTCCAGCACCGGCGACCCCGACGGCGAGCTGACCGAGACCGGACTGGTGCCCGACTCCCTGGAGCTGCCGACCGGGACCGTGCGCCAGCGGGTGCCGATGACCTCCGCGGTGCGGGTCGGGGGCGAGCGGCTCTACAAGAAGGCCCACCGCGGCGAGGTGGTGGAGACCCCCGAGCGCGACGTCGAGGTCCACCGGGCCGAGCTGCTCTCCAGCGACGGCGAGCGCGCCCACTACGAGATCGAATGCTCGGCCGGGACCTACGTGCGGACGCTGGTCGAGACCCTCGACGACGCCTATTGCGAGGCGCTGCGGCGCACCGCGATCGGCCCCTTCCGGGTCGAGGAGGCGGGGGAGGAGCTGCCGGTCGAGCGAGTGGCCGAGCTGGTTCCGCGGGTGGCGGAGGCGCTGCGGTGAGCATCAAGGTCACGTCGCTGCCCGACGCCGAGCCGCGCCCTCGCAACGTCGCCATCGGCACCTTCGACGGCGTCCACCGCGGCCACCGGGCGGTGATCGAGGGGGCGGACACCGTCCTCACCTTCGACCCGCACCCGCTCGAAGTCCTGCACCCGGCGGCGACGCCGAAACTGATCATGCCCTTCGGGGTCAAGCGCGACGTGATCGAGGGCCTCGGGGTCGAGGAGCTCGTCGTCATCCCCTTCGACGAGGACTTCGCGCAGCGCAGCGCCGAGGACTTCGTCGAGCACGTCCTGCTCGAGAAGCTCGACGCCAAGCAGGTCTCGGTCGGCGAGAACTTCCGCTTCGGCGCCAAGGCCAAAGGCGACCCGGCGATGCTGGAAGCGCGCTCGGAGTTCCAGACCCGGGTCGTGCCGCTGGTCGAAGTCGACGGCGAAACGGTTTCCTCGACCCGGATCCGGGCCCTTGTCGCCGCCGGCGAGATGGAGGCGGCCCGCCGCTGCCTCGGCGCCCCGTTCATGGTCGAGGGCGAAGTCGTCACCGGCGACCAGCGCGGCCGCGAGCTCGGCTTCCCGACCGCCAACATCGTCCCCGACGACCGCCTCGCGATCCCCGGCCACGGCGTCTACGCGGCCTTCGCCGACGGCGTCCCCGCCGCCGTCAACGTCGGCGTCAGGCCGACCTTCGAGAGCGGGAGGGGAGTCCTGATCGAGACCTACCTGATCGACCGCGAAGAAGACCTCTACGGCAAGATCCTCCGCGTCGCCTTCGTCGAGCGCCTGCGCGGCGAGCGCAACTACCCGCGCGTGGAGGAGCTGGTCGAGCAGATGCACAAAGACGTGGAGGACGCGAAGCGGGTCTGCGCCGGTTTCACCTCGCGCTAGCCGTAAAGGCAATTGACGGGCAAGTCCCGGAGATGCGAGCCTGACGCACTTCTGAACCCCAGAAGAGAGGAAGTGCAATGAAGTTGATCAGGAAGAACCTGACTTACGCGAACGTGATGTCCACGATCGCCGTCTTCCTAGTGCTCGGCGGCGGCGCCGCCCTCGCCGCGACCCAGCTGGCGAAGAACTCGGTCGGTGCCAAGCAGCTGAAGAAGAACGCGGTCACGACCGCCAAAGTCAAGAACGGGGCGATCAACGGGGCGAAGGTCGCGGACGGCTCGTTGACCGGGGCTGACGTCGCCGACGGCTCGATCGGCACCAACGACCTCGCCGACCTGGCGGTCAGCGCCGGCAAGCTCGCCGCCGACTCCGTCGATTCGAGCAAGGTCAAAGACAAAAGCCTGAAAGGCGCCGACGTCGCCGACGACTCGCTGACCGGAACGCAGATCGACGAGGGAACGCTGAAAGGTGTGGATGCGGCCACGCTCGGCGGCAAGAGCAGCACGGAATTCCTCTCCAGCTCGATCTACAAGAACGAGTCGGCCGTCGAAGCCGGCGTCGACAAAGGCGAAGGCACCTTTGCGATCAGTGAGGGCTGCAACCCTGGGGATGTCCTGCTCTCTGGAGGCCCGGCGAACATCCGCTCGACCTCGGCGATGCTCGAGAGCTTCTCTACCCCTGGGGACATCAATTCCTGGACCGTGCGGATTCAGAAGAACGGACAGGAAGACAACTGGAGCGTCGTCGTTCTTTGCGTCAAACAGTAGGACTCGCCTAACTGACACGGCGAAACTTGCAGGGCGAGGCGGGGTTGAGGCGACAAATGCGTCGCCTCGTCCTCGTCCTCGTCCTGCTGCCGCTCGCCGCCCCCGCAACCGCCGCGGCGGCCTCCGTGGTGCAGACGCCGCCGGTGGTCGGGCAGGTGAGCGAATACGAGCTCGGCGCCGGGACCCGCCCGACCGCCCTCGTCGCCGGCCCTGACGGCAACCTCTGGTTCGCCGGCGTCCGCTACGTCTCCGGCGGCTTCACCGACGTCCTCGGCAAGGTCGCCCCGCAGGGGCAGGTGAGCGAATTCGAACTGGGGACGCACAGCGCCAACGTCGGCCTCAGCGACATCGTCGCCGGCCCTGACGGCAACCTCTGGTTCACCGAGGGCGGCAGGAACAAAGTCGGTCGGATCACGCCCGCGGGGCAGATCACCGAGTTCGAGCTGCCGCCGAGCGCGGGAAGCCCGGTCTCGATCGCTGCCGGCCCTGACGGCAACCTCTGGTTCACCGAGTGGTTGGTCAGCCGGATCGGGCGGATCACCACCGGCGGCGAGGTGACCGAATTCCCGCTCGGCGAAGGGGAAGGAGGCGGCTTCGGCATCGCCGTCGGCCCCGACGGCGCTCTCTGGGTGACGAAACCGTCTGCCGGGTCGATCGCCCGCATCGGCACCGACGGTTCGTTGACCCCCTTTCCGCTTCCTGAGGAGCCGCCCGCCGGCTATCCGAGTGACATCGTCGCCGGCCCGGACGGGGCTCTCTGGTTCGGTAAGTCGGAGTCGCGAAAAGCGATCCTGGGCCGGATCACCACCAGCGGGGAAGTGACTGAACTCCCGCTGTCGAAGGGGTCCGAGATCGCCGCCCTCACCAGTGGGCCGTTCGGGGACCTCTGGTACGGCATCGGCAACGGCCGGATCGGCTGGGTCATCCCCGGTGTCGCCGAGGGCACGACCGGCTGCATCAACTCCTGCGCGGCGCCGGTCACCGACCTCGCCGAAGGGCCCGAAGGGAAGCTCTGGTTCGTCGCCGGGGTCGAGGGGTCGAGCCTCTTCACCACGCCGGGAACGATCGGCACCTACGCGCCGCCGCCGCTGGAAGTGCGGGTCGTCGGCGACGGCCGGGTCCAGGGCCGCAGGGTGCAGATACCGCTGAGCTGCCGCTGGACGCCGGCGGGCAAGCGCTGCGACGGCCGTCTCCGCCTCTTCGGGAAGCTGCCGGGTCAAGACGGCGGCAAGCAGCGCCAGTTGGCGCAAGGGCGGATGAACCTCCGTCTCGGCACCGAGCGGACCGTCTCCCTGCGGCTCCCCAGGCGCGCGGCGGCCCTGCTCGCCGAGCGCGGTCGCCTCGCGGTTCGCGCCAGCACCACCGTCGCCGGCGGGCACCGCGATACGAGCCGGATCGTGCTGCGCCGGCCGTAGGCCTCTGTGCTAATTTCCAGCGGCCGTCGCACCGCAGTGCGCGGTTTTTTTTGAGCCTGATACGAGATGAGCCTGACCAAAGAGAAAAAGAGCGAGCTGATCGGCAAGTACGGCCGCGGCGACGGCGACACCGGCTCGGCCGAGGTCCAGGTCGCGCTGCTGACCGAGCGGATCAACGAGCTCACCGAGCACCTGCGCACGCACGCCAAAGACCACCACTCGCGCCGCGGGCTGTTGATGCTCGTCGGCAAGCGCCGCCGCATGCTGCGCTACCTCGAACGAACCGACCTCGAGCGCTACCGCGCCCTGGTCAAAGATCTCGGTCTGCGTCGATGATCTCGGTCGGGGATCAGGCCCCCGACTTCACTCTCCGTAATCAGGACGGGGAGAAGGTCTCGCTCTCCGACTACAGGGGCCGCAAGGTCCTCCTCGTCTTCTACCCGGGCGACTTCAGCCCCGTCTGCGGCGACCAGCTCTCGCTCTACCAGGAGGTGAAGCCGCAGATCGCCGAGAAGGGGGTCGAGCTGGTCGGGATCAGCGTCGACAGCTTCTTCGCCCACAAGGCGTTCCAGGAGAAGCTGGGGATCGACACGACCCTGCTCTCCGACTTCGAGCCGAAGGGAGAGGTGGCGCGCGCCTACGGTTCCTACATCGACGCCCCGCTCGGCTTCGCCAACCGCACCCTCGTCCTCGTCGACGAGGACGGGACGGTCGCCTGGACCCACGAATCGCCCAACCCGGGCGAGTTCCCCGGCGCCAACGTCATCTTCGACGCGCTCTCTTAGCGCGAGTCTGTCTCAGTCCTTGTACAGCAAGGAATAAGACAGACTCGGCGTATGCATGACCTGACGAGCGCCCCGATCCCACCGGTCGGGCCCGACGACCACGTCAGTGGCGAGGGGGAGGAGGGGATCGTCGTCTACGCCGACCTCGGCTGCCCTCATTGCGCCGCCGAGTGGCCCCGGCTGCGGGAACGCCCGGGGCGCCTCGTCTTCCGCCACTTCCCGGTCGCCAGCAAGCACCCGCGCTCACCCGCTCTGCACGCCGCCGCCGAGGCAGCCGGGCGCCAGCGCCACTTTTTCGAGATGGTCGATTCGCTCTACGCCGACCGCGGCCGGGTCGACGATCCTCATCTCTGGCAGCGGGTCGAGCAGCTCGACCTCGATCTCCAGCGCTTCGAGGCCGACCGCCGCTCGGCCGAGGTCGAGGCCCGGGTCCGACGCGACTTCGAGTCCGGCATCCGCGCCGGCGTCACCTCGACCCCGGGCGTCTTCAGGCCCCAGGAAGACCCGCGCCGTCCCGGTCCACGGCGCACACGTTAGTGGGCCTGTACTCTTCCCGATTGAAAGAGAACGAGAGTTCTGAAAGCAGATGGTCGCCATCCGGGCGGCCGGAGGTAAAAAACTAAATGAGCATGTTTGACGTTACCCGCGTCTCGGTGGATGTCGGCGATGGCCAGATTTCCTTCGAGACCGGCAAACTCGCGAAGCAGGCGAGCGGTGCTGTCGTCGTCCGCAGCGGCGACACGATGGTCCTCTGCACCGCCACGGTCGGCAGCCTTCGCGACGTGGACTTCCTTCCCCTCACCGTCGACATCGAGGAGCGGATGTACGCCGCGGGCAAAATCCCCGGCTCGTTCTTCCGGCGCGAGGGCAAATCCAGCGAGAAGGCGACGCTGACCGCGCGGATGATCGACCGCCCGATCCGCCCGCTCTTCCCCAGGGGCTGGCACTACGAGACGCAGCTGGTCGCGATCCCGATGTCGGTCGACCAGGTCAACCCCTACGACATCCTGGCGATGAACGGCGCCTCCGCGGCGCTGGCGATCTCGCCGGTCCCGGTCGCCGCCCACGTCGGCGCCGTCCGCATCGGCAAGCTCGAGGGCGACTTCGTCGTCAACCCGCCCGAGGAGCGCCACGAGGAGCTGGAGCTCGACCTGGTCGTCGCCGGCACCGACGAGGCGATCCTGATGGTCGAGGCAGGCGCCACCGGCGTCACCGAGGCCGAGATCCTCGACGCCCTCGACATCGCCCACAGCGAAATCAAGAAGCTCTGCGCGGCGATGGAGGAACTGCAGCAGAAGGTCGGCAAAGAGAAGCTCGTTGTCGAGGTCCCCGAGATCGACGCGAAGCTGCTCGACGAGATCCGCGGCTCGCACGGCCAGGCTCTGGTCGACGCGATCGCCACCGAGGGCAAGCTCGAGCGCTACGAGGCGATCGACAAGGTCAAGGACGAGGTCGTCGGCCACTACGCCGCAGCGCACGAGGCGGGCGAGGTCGACGACGAGCGCGTATCCGAGGTCAAGGCCGCAATCGACTCGATCGAGAAGGACACGATCCGCAAGGCGATCGCCGTCGACAAGAAGCGCCCCGACGGCCGCGCCCAGGACGAGATCCGGCCGATCGAGACCGAGGTCGACATCTCCCCGCGCGTCCACGGCTCGGCCCTGTTCACCCGCGGCGAGACCCAGATCCTCTCCAACGTGGCTCTCGGCACGACCCGGATGGACATGCGGATCGACACGCTCGGGCTGCAGACCACGAAACGGTTCTGGCACCACTACAACTTCCCGCCCTTCTCGGTCGGGGAGGCGGGCTTCATGCGCGGCCCGAAGCGCCGTGACATCGGCCACGGCGCCCTCGCCGAGCGCGCCCTGCTGGCGACGATTCCCGACGAAGAGTCGTTCCCGTACGTGATCCGGGTGGTCTCCGAGACGCTCGAGTCCAACGGCTCCTCCTCGATGGGCTCGGTCTGCGCCTCCTCGATGGCGCTGCAGGCGGCGGGCGTCCCGGTCACCGCACCGGTCGCCGGCGTCGCGATGGGCCTGATCAAGGAGGGCGACGACTACATCGTCCTCACCGACATCGCCGGCGTCGAGGACCACCTCGGCGACATGGACTTCAAGGTCGCCGGCACCGCGGAGGGCATCACCGCCCTGCAGATGGACATCAAGATCACCGGCGTCACCTTCGAGATCCTCGAGGACGCGCTGGAGCAGGCCAACAAGGGTCGCCAGTTCATCCTCGGCAAGATGGCCGAAGCGATCGACGGTGCGCGGGAGCGTCTCAGCCCGCACGCCCCGGCGATCGAGTCGATCAAGATCGACCCGGAGAAGATCGGAGCGGTCATCGGCAAAGGCGGCGAAACGATCCGCGCCCTCTGCGAGGAGTTCGAAGCCGAGATCGACGTCGAGGACGACGGCACGGTGCGGATCTACGCGCCGACCGGCGAACTCGTCGACGCTTGTGTCGCCCGCATCGAGGGGATGACCAAGGAGGCCGAGATCGGCGATCGCTACAACAGCGCCAAAGTCGTCAAGACGACGACCTTCGGGGCCTTCGTCGAGCTGGTCAAGGGCACCGACGGCCTGCTTCACATCTCCAACGTGAAGCCGGGCGAGCGAGTCGACTCGGTCGACGACGTCTTGAGCGCCGGCGACCAGATCGACGTCACCGTGGTCGAGGTCGACAAGGAGCGCGGCCGGATCGGCCTGCGCCTCTCCGACGACCCCTCGGTCGCCGGCAAATCGCCGGAGGAACTGGCTTCGGTCGGTTCCGGCGACGGCGGCCGGCGCAACGGCGGCGACCGCGGCGGTCGCGGGCGCGACCGGGACCGCGGCGGCCGTGGACGCGAACGCGAGCGTCGTAACTAGTTGAGCGCCAGGCTCACCACCCTGGACTCGGGCGTCCGGGTCGTGACCGAGGAGGTCCCCTCGGTCCGGTCCGTGGCGCTCGGGCTCTGGGTCCGGACCGGATCCAGGAACGAGACCCCGGCGCAGGCCGGGGTCTCGCACTTCCTCGAGCACCTGCTTTTCAAGGGGACCGCCCGCTTCTCGGCGATCGAGATCTCCGAGCGCTTCGACGGCCTCGGCGCCTCGGTCAACGCCGCCACCGGCAAGGAGACGACGCACCTGCACGCGCGCTTCCTCGACGAGCACACCGAGGCGGTCTTCGACCTGCTGGCGGAGATGCTGCTGGCGCCGACCTACCCCGACATCGACTCCGAGCGCCAGGTGGTGATCGAGGAGATCGCGATGTACGACGACGAGCCGCAGGACCGGGTCCACGACGTGCTGGCGGAGGCGGTCTTCGGCGAGCACCCGCTGGGCCGGCGGGTGCTGGGGGAGACGGAGGTGATCTCCTCGATCCCGGTCCCGGACATCGAGGACTACCGCCGCGCCCACTACACGGCGCCGCAGGTGGTCGTCGGCGCCGCCGGACATCTCGACCACGACCGCATCGCCGAGCTGGCGCAGCGGCTGGTGCAGCCGCCCGCCGACGGCGACGGGGCGCTGAGGGAGGCGCCCCTCGAGGGCGGTTCCCGCCTCTGCTTCCTCAGCAAGGAGACCGAGCAGTACCACATCTGCTTCGGGGCGCCCGGGCTGCGGCGCGACGACCAGCGGCGCTACCCGCTGGCGGTGCTCGACGCGATCTTCGGCGGTTCGACCTCCTCGCGCCTGTTCCGCGAGGTGCGCGAGAAGCGCGGACTCGCCTACTCGGTCGGCTCCTACAACGAGCAGTTCACCGACCAGGGCATGGTCGCCACCTACGTCGGCACCCGCGAGGACAACGTCGAGGAGGCCTGCTCCATCATCGGCGCCGAGCTGGCGCGCCTGCGCTCCGAGCCGGTCTCCGAGGAAGAGCTGGTGCGGGCCAAGGAGAGCGTCAAGGGGCGGCTGGTTCTGTCTTCCGAGTCGACCGCGGCGCGGATGACGCGGATCTCTCGCGCCACCCTGTTCGGGCTGCCGATCGAAAGCCTCGACGAGATGCTGGCCAAAGTCGACGCGATCCAGGTCGACGACCTGACCGAGCTGGCGGCCGAGCTCTACGGCGCCGACCGTCTCTCGGCGGCCGCCGTCGGCGCCGACGAAGACCGCTTCCGCCAGGCGCTGGCGCCGGTCAGCGAGGCATTGGTAGCCGCGTGACTCGGGTCGCCGTCGCCGGGGCCGCCGGGAAAATGGGCGCGACCGTCTGCGAGGCGGTGGAAGAGGCCGAGGGGCTGGAACTGACCGGCAAGGCCGATCCGGCGCTGGGGACCGAGCTGGCCGAGGTCCTGCCCGACGCCGACGTCGTCGTCGACTTCACGGTTCCGGATACCGCGCTGGCGAACGTCAAGGAGTGCCTGGCAGCGGGAGTCCACACGGTTGTGGGCACCACCGGCTTCGACCTCGACGCGGCCCGCGAGGCCGCCGAGGCGTCGCAGGCCAACTGCTTCGTCGCCCCCAACTTCGCGATCGGGGCGGTGCTGCTGATGGAGGTCTCGCAGACGATCGCAGAGCACATGCCCGAGTGCGAGATCGTCGAGCTCCATCACGACAAAAAGCTCGACGCCCCCTCAGGTACGGCCAAGCGCACCCAGGAGCTGATCGACGCGGCCGGCGGCAACGTCCACCAGCCGATCCACTCGGTCCGCCTGCCCGGCCTCGTCGCCCACCAGGAAGTGATCTTTGGCGGCGAGGGTCAGACTCTCGCGATCCGCCACGACTCGATCGACCGCAGCTCTTTCATGCCCGGCGTCGTCCTCGCCTGCCGCAAGGTCGCCGACCTGCCCGATCGCTTCACGGTTGGGCTGGAGAAGCTGCTGTAGATGATGCTGAGTTCTCGACCTGCCGCCTGACGGGATACCCTGGAACAGATGAAGGAGATCAAGGGAGTCCTCACCGCGATGGCGACCCCGTTCGGCGAGAGCGGGCGGGTGGACCATGACGCGGCGCGGCGGCTGGCGGCGCACCTGTTAGAGCACGGCTCGCACGGCCTGGTGGTCGCCGGTACCAGTGGCGAGTGCCCGACCCTGACCGACGGCGAGGAGATCGAGCTGCTGCAGGCGGTGCGGGCCGAGGTGGGGGACGAGGCGCTGCTGATCTGCGGCACCGGCACCAACGACACCCGCCACTCCTGCGAGCTGACGAAGATGGCCGCCGAGGCCGGGGCGGACGCCTCCCTGGTCGTCTGCCCCTACTACAACAAGCCCAACGAGGCCGGCATCCGCGCCCACTTCGAGACGGTCGCCGCGGCCGTCCCCGAGCTGCCGATGGTGATGTACAACATCCCCTCGCGGGTGATCATCAACGCCGACCCCAGGCTGCTGGGCGAACTGGGGCAGATCGACAACATCGTCGCCGTCAAGCAGGCCAACGACGACGAGCTGGGGCCGATCGAGGGTCTGACCGTCCTGGCCGGCAACGACAACGTCTTCCTCCGCGTGCTCGAATTCGGCGGC
>Ga0207687_10003562_pt1 | contig 10481 bp, 10 predicted proteins | sample KBSM54metaG_FD_184399 | JGI IMG/M metagenome (GOLD analysis project Ga0207687, IMG submission 184399) | Miscanthus rhizosphere microbial communities from Kellogg Biological Station, Michigan, USA - KBS M5-4 metaG (SPAdes) (version 2) | ecosystem: Host-associated > Plants > Roots > Rhizosphere >... | reverse complement strand
GAGCCGGCGTCCGAGGAGTGGTCGATCGCCAGGCTGCTCGCGCTCTTCAAGCGATCGTCCGGCGACGCTGGGGAAGAAGTCCCGACCCGATCGGCGCTCTCGATCGCCCCGGCGTTCGATGCCGAGGTCCACGAAACATCCGGGCCCGACGGCGACCTTGGAACCGCCGCGGGCGTCGCGCTCGAGAGCCTTCTGGACGCCGACGGAGGCGACACGGCCGCTGGGCTCGAAGGCCCGGACGGGTTCGAAGTGCGCAAGAAGGCTGTCTCATATCAGTCCACAATGTCCTATTAAGACATATAGATGTATATATAGTCGAAATGTGAACATAAGTGACTCTGAAAAAAGGGGATGGGCCAACTAACAGAGTTGTATTCGATGTACCAGAATTGAACTTTGGCGAGTTTCTGGCGATCGAGCCCACCTCCGGCGTCCGCATCGTTTCAGGCAGCTAGTCTTTTCGTATCAGTTATTTACACCTCTTCTAGCATCGACGAGTCTACCCACCGCCCTACGGCCCGCGAGTTGCTTTAGAGGCATCGGACTTCCCAAAGTGAATTCGCCTTCTTCGACCCCAGACGACGCCTCCACGGCATTCCACGACTACGCGGAGGCCGAGGCCGCCGCGACCGTTCGAGCGCTCATCACACAAGCCGCGAAGCCGGCGTTGACCGAGCTCGAAGCTCTCCGCGTCGCCATCGGCGTGCGCTGCGAATCGCTCGCGGCCACACTCGCCGGTGCCGCCGCCACGGACCCTGCTCCCGTCCGCCAGCTCGTCGACCGGCTCGCGCACGCGGCCGGCGAAGAGGCCGGTGCGGCGGCGCGCGCCGCACGCACGCTCGCCCTCGAGGAAGCGGAGGCGCGCTTGCAGCTCGATCGCCTGGAAGCCCAGAGGCAGCTCGACGCCATGCGCGCCGAAGCGACCGAAGAGCGCACGGCAAGCCAGCTCGAACGCGCCACGCTCGCCGCGGCGCTGGACTACACCGCGCGGCAGGCTGACGCCGTCCGCGCCGAGCGCGACGCGCATCTCGACGCGCTGCACCGCGAGCGCGAGCAGGCGGAGGCGGTTCGCGCCGACCGCGACGCGCAGCTCGCCGCGCTGCGCGCCGCGCAGGAACAGGCCGACGCGCTGCGTGCCGACCGCGACGCCCAGCTCGCCGCGCTGCGTGCGGCGCAGGAGCAGGCCGACGCGCTGTGTGCCGATCGCGATGCCCAGCTCGCCGCGCTGCGTGCGGCGCAGGAGCAGGCCGACGCGCTGCGTGCCGACCGCGATGCCCAGCTCGTCGCGCTCACGACCGCGGCCGAACAAGTGACGGCGATCAGCGCCGAACGCGACGTGCACCAGCGGACCGCGGAGTCGGCCAGGGAGGAAGCCCAGAGAGTCCAGGGCGAGCAGGACGCGCTGCTCGAGGCCGCCCGCATCTCCAACGCGCGCCACACCAGGTTGCTGGAACAGGCGCAGGCGCGGGCCGAAGCCGCGCAGGCCGAAGCCGCCGCCGCGCGGACGCAGGCTGCTGAGGCGCAGGCGCACTTCGCTGCCGCCCAGGCGCATCTCGCCGCGGTGCAGGAGGAGCTTGCCGTGGCACAGGCCGAAGCCGAGCGCCGCCTTGCACTGGGCGCCAGCGAAATCGAGGCGCTGCGCCTCGAGCTCGAGCGCGTACGCGCGAACATGCAGGCCGCCCGGGAGTCGGCTCGCGTGGAGCCGGAACAGCCGTTCGCGGCCATAGCACCGCTTCCTGTGGTTCCCGTGCCCGACGTGACCGTCCAGCCGGTCGTTGAACCGGAATCGCCGGCCTTCGCCGCGTTCGAGGTCGCCGCGGCGACCGAAATCGAGCCGGCGGCCGAACCCGTTTTTTCAATCCAGCCGGTGTTCGAAGCGCCGGTCGAAGCAGCCAGCCAGCCGGCGATCGAATGGGTCGCCCAACCGGCGACCGAGTTGGTCAGCGAGGTCGAATTCATCAGCGAGCCGGCGGTCGAATTCGTCAGCGAGCCGGCGGTCGAGCCGGTCAGCGAGCCGGCGATGGCGGCTGTCGCCGAGCCGACGCCCGACTGGCAGGCCATTCACCTCGTTGAACACACGAGCCAGACCGAACCTGCGGTGGCTATCGCGACGATCGCGGAGCCCGAGCCGGTCCGTGACGCCGCGGAAGCGGATCCGGTCCGCGCCATCTATCGCGCGATCGACGGCGCCGCCGACCTGTCGCAGGTGCTCGACGCGCTCGTCGACGGCGTCGGCACCTTGTTCCCGCGCGCCGCGCTCTTCGTCGTCAAGACGAAGTCGAAGCGCCTGCAGGGATGGCGCAGTGTCGGCTTCACGGGCGTCGCGGCGATTACGAGGGAGTTCGAGTTCCCGCTCACGACCGATTCCGCGCTGACGCGGGCGGTCACGGCCAGCCGGACGATTTTCACCGGCGAAGGGCCATCGGCTCAGGCCGCCGAAGCCTGGACCGTCACCTTCCCGGTCACGACCGGTGGACGCGTCGTGGCAGTCGTGCACGCCGACGGCGGCGCGCGCGCCGGCGACCCGGCGGCGGCGTTCGACCGCGAGACGGCGCTCGATCTCGGCCACACGCTGGTGCGGATGGCCGGCGAACGGATCGGCGCGCTCACGATGTCCGCGCGCGCCGCCTTCGGCAGCGTGATGAACGTGGCGCCGGCCGACGCGACGCCCGCCGTCGCGCCCCCGGTCACGAGCACGCCCTCGAACGTCACGAACATCAACAGCGCGCGCGTGAACGGAACGCACGTCAACGGTTCACACGCCGCGCCGCAGGTCGCCACGGTCCCGGAGACGGCCGCGGCCGCCACCAGTCAGGACGCCGCCGTCCTCGTCGCTTCGCACCTCATTTCATCGATCAATCGCTACAGCCAGGCCGCGACCGCCGCGCCCGGCGACGAGCGCCTCCAGGAACGCCTCGCAGGGCAGATCGAGGGCGCGCGCACGCAGGCGGCCGCGCCGGCGGAGCCCGCGGCGGCCTCGGCGCTCGGGCTGTTCGACGAGGCGCTCAGCAAGATGCTGGGAAACAGCGCCCTGGAACAGGCGCCCGCGGCGATTCAGACGTTCTGACGTGAGTGAAGCAGCGAAAGGATAGAGACGTGCCATCCCAATCTTCCACCACGATGCGGCAGCTGGAAAAGGTGAACAAGGAGCTGCTGCTCGTCTTCTCGATGTTCGTCATCGCCTTCCTGCTGAACTTCCTGATCGACGCGCAGCGCATGGTGCTCTACGTCTATACGCTGCCGACCGTCGCCTCGGCCTACATCTACGGCCGGCGCCACGCGACGTTGACGGCATTCGCCAGCGTCCTGCTGGTCACGCTGCTGACGATGACGTCGGGCGTCTTCGGGAAAGAAGCCTCGGCGACGCCGGCGGCGACACTGCTGGACCTGGTGGCCTGGGGCTGCAGCCTCATCGTGACCGCCTACCTCATGGGCACGCTCTACGAACACAAGAACGCCCAGCTCCAGGAACTGCGCGCGACCTACCACGGCGTGCTCCTGATCCTGCGGCACCTGGTTTCCAAGGACGAGTACACCGAACATCACTCCCACCGCGTGTCGGAGTACGCGGCGCGGATTGCCGCGCACCTCAAGCTGAGCCCCGAGCGGATCGAGGACGTGCGCGCGGCCAGCCTGCTGCACGACATCGGCAAGCTCGAGATCAGCCGCGAGCTGCTCTACAAGGCCGCGCGGCTGACGAGCGACGAATACCAGGAAATCCAGATGCACGTCGGCAAGGGCGTGGAGATGCTCGAGAGCGTCGGCGGTTCGCTGCGCCGCGTCATCCCGATCGTCCTGGCGCACCACGACAAGTTCGACGGCTCCGGCTACCACCCGACGAAGGGCGAGGACATCCCGATCGAAGCGCGGATCATCTCCGTCGCCGACGTCTACGATTCGCTGACGAGCGACCGGCCGTACCGCAAGGCCATGTCGCCCTTCGAAGCCAAGGACATCATCGTCAAGGGCACGTCGACCGACTTCGACCCGCAGGTCGTCGAAGCGTTCCTCGCGGCGTTCCAGTTCGGCGAAATGGACGTCAGGCTGGCGGTCGCGTGAACGCCATGCAGGAGACGAGCGAGCCGGGAATCGTGATACCTCCGTCCGATCGGAGGCGATTCGTACGGATTGCGTGCCCGCCCGACGCCTCGGTGCGGCTGCGCGCGGGCTCGTCGGCCCGGCTCGTCGATCTCGGACTGGGAGGCGCCCTCGTCGAGTCGACGACGCGCATCATGCCGGGCGCGGTGCACGCCACCATGTTCGTGTCGCCCGAGATCGCGTTCCGCGCGCACGCGCACATCGTGCGCGCCTACGTCGCCCGCGTGACGCGCGACGAGGCCGGCGGCACGTCGCTCCTCTACCGCGCCGGCCTGGAGTTCGGACCAATGTCGGCCGTCGAGGCAGGCACGCTCGGTACCTTCGTGACGGCGGCCCTTCGGACGGCCGAACCGTCCATGCCTGCAGACCCGCAGCGGAAGGTCTCGATCCGGTTCCCGCAGGGCTGGGCCGTGAGCCGCAAGCAGGGCGCCGTCGTCGCACGCGCGCCGGATGGACCGCGCTTCATTGTCCTGGGCGCGCCGCAGAACCGCACGGAGCTCGACCTCGGGGAAACGGCCCGGCGCTCGATGGAGGCCGTGGGGCTTTCCGCCCTCCACGGCCAGGAGTCCACGATCAACAACCACCCGGCGTGGGTGGGCTTCTACACCGGCAGCCTCCAGGATCTCGGCGTCGTCGTCGTGGAAGCGGCGCACGTTGTCCTTGGCGATCAGGTCTATCTCGTCGCCGGCGTCACACCGCTTGCCGGGTACGAGACGGCGCGGCACGAGTTCTTCGCCTCGATCAGTTCGTTCGGCAGCGAGCCCGGTACCGACGGCGTCCAGCTGTTGACCGCGCCCTCGTCCCGCACGGCGAACGTGTTCGACCTGGCGGCACTGCCGACGTCGTCGGTGGCGTAACCCCGAGGAAGCCGTGACCCCCACGCAGGTCAGCCGCAGACAAGCCCACCGGGTTACCGGCCCCTTCGACGGCTGCCGGCTCGGCCTCATCGACACGCCGCTGCTCATCTACGATCTCAGCGAAGGCGGCTGCTTCATCAACTCGCTCTACGACACGCCGATCGGCCAGCGGATCTCCCTCCGGCTGACCCTGCCCTACGAGGGTGCCGTCACCGTCCGCGCGGAAACCGTCTACGGGCGGCCGGGGTTCGGCTTCGCCGTGCGGTTCGTCGATCTCAGTGACGAAACGCGAGCCTGCCTGCGGTCGGCGCTGGACAAACTTCGTCAGAACGTAGCGTAAGATATCGGCGGAGGAAGCCGATGTCTTCGCGTCTCATGCGACTTGTCGTGCCGGTGTCCGCGTGTACGTTCGCGGCCGCGCTGGCCATCCACGCGCAGGCCCAGTCCCCATCGCGCAGCGCGCGAGACGGCGTCTACAGCGGCGCGCAGGCCGGGCGCGGTCAGGCCCTCTACAAGGACAAGTGCGCATCGTGCCACGGGCCGGCGCTCGCGGGCGCGAACGCGCCGCCGCTCGCCGGCGATGCCTTCCTCGCGGTCTGGGGCGGACCGGTGTCCGAGCTCGTCGACAAGATTCAGCACACGATGCCGCAGGACGACCCGGGGAAGCTGACGCGCCCGCAGTCCACCGACATCGTGGCCTACATGCTGCAGGCCGGTAAGTTCCCGGCCGGCCGCGCCGAGCTCAGTGCCGACGCCGAGGCGCAGAAGCCGATTTCGCTGGTTGCCGGCTACACCACGCCTCCCGCGTCGACAGTGTCTGCGGCCGGACAGCGGACGTTTCCGCCGGCGGGCAACCTGAACCAGGTCATGCGCGGCATCCTGTTTCCCAGTTCGAATCTGATATTCACAGTGCAGACGCACGACCCGGCCGCCCCGGCGCCGAAGCGACCGGCCAACCAGTCGAACGAAGCGTTTTCGACGTTCGAATGGGGACAGGGCATCTACAAGGGGTGGGAGATCGTCGACTACGCCGCAATTGCCCTCGCCGAGTCGGCTCCCCTCCTGCTCGAACCCGGACGGCGATGCGAGAACGGCCGGCCGGTACCGGTCACCGATCCCGACTGGATCAAGTTCACGCTGGAGCTGGCCGAAACCGGCCGCGCCGCGTACAAAGCGGCGCAAACCCGGAATCAGGAAGTCGTGAGCGACTTCACCGAGCAGATCGCGAACGCGTGCCTGCACTGCCACCAGGTGTACCGCGACAAACGCGGACGCACACCGGGCGACCTCGTCAATCAGTCGGCGCGCTGCACCAAGTAGGGCGGCCCTTTCAGGACCGCCGGCAGACACGAAACAGGCGGCGCTAGCGCGCGCGCAGATCGCGCAACTCGTGGCGGACGGCATCGCCGGCGGCGATCGCGGCCGGCGTCTCGAACCGCTGTCCCGACACCGCGGTCCGCGTGAAGAAGTTGTACAGCCTGACGCCGTCGTTGGTATTCGGTTCGCTCAGCGCTTCGACGGTGTGCTGCAGCTCATGGCCGATCGAACCCATGAAGTCGGCGTCCGAATAGGCCCGCCGGCGATTCACGACGACGCGGAGAAACCGCGCAGAGCCGCTCGCGCTCATCCAGAGCTTCAGGCAGGCACGCGTGCCGTGTCCGCACTCGCCGGGTTCGACGTACACGATGCCGTTGGACGCCTGGATGAGCGCCACGAGATTCCGGAACGTGAGCGACCGGTTGGCGGCCAGCTCGATGAACTGGGTGATGACCTGGTCGGACGATCTGACCCGCAGGAAGGGCTCGTCGTCCGCGGCGACCAGCGGCGCGTGGGCCAGGACGGACACGATCAGCGCGGCCTCGAGGCCCAGGCTCAGCAGGCGACGGTTGGCGGGGATGATGCCCATCTCACTGGCTAACGCGCCGGCGCGGGCAAAACCGGTGCACCGCCGGCCGCACCCCCTCCCGGTTGCGCAGCGCGCGAAACGGGCTACCATTTGCGTATGACTTGGAGAATCCCGATGTTTGCGGTGCTGGCCCCGGCCCTGGCGCTGGCGACGCCGGCCGCGGCGCAGAACCGGCCGGTTCGCTCCGATCAGCAGGTCCTCATCCAGCTCGAAAAAGACTGGGATGCGGCGTTCCGGGCCAAGGACATCCCGTTTCTCGAGAACATACTCGCCGACGAGTTCGTCGCGACCTACGGCGACGGAAGCCTCGGGAACAAGGCCAAAGAGATCGAGCTGGCGAAAGAGTTCAACAAGCAGGTCGACTCGTCCGTCCAGGACGAGTTCTCCGTGAAGATCTACGGCGACACGGCCGTCGTGTGGTTCCGGCAAACGCTGACCGGGCCGAGCAAGGGGAAACAGCTCGAAGTCATCTACCGGTACGTGGACGTGTTCGTGCTGCGCGCCGGCCGCTGGCAGTGCGTGTCCAGCCAGAGCACGAGGGTCGCGCCGGCCTAGATGAATTCCTCCGGCGTGCCCCCGCGCGACGCGCTTCGCGCGTGGCATGTCGCGGCGCTCTACACCGCGCTCACCGCCCTGCTGGCCTATCCGCTGGTCAGGCATCCCGCCGGGCACGTGCTCACCGTCAGCCCGGACACCGACCTGTTTCTGTGGACGCTGTCGTGGGACGCGCACGCGCTCGTCCGCCAGCCGCTGGCCATCTTCGACGCCAACATCTTCGCGCCGCTCCCCCGCACGCTCGCGTACTCCGAGCACCTGATCGGCAGCGGGATACTGGCCGCGCCCGTCCTGGCCCTGACGCACAACCCGGTGCTCGCGATGAACCTCGTCGCCCTGCTGTCGTGCGTGTTATGCGGGCTCGGGACTTTCCAGCTGGCGCGGCGGGCAGGTGTGGAATCTGCGGGCGCGGTGCTGGCCGGTTTGATCTTCGCGTTTGCCCCGCCTCGTTTCCTTCGCCTCGACCAGATCTTTCTGACGACGATCCAGTGGGTGCCGTTCAGCCTCGCCTACCTTCACGCCTATCTGGACGGCGGGAACAAACGTGATCTTCGCCTGGCCGCGGCGTTCTTCACGCTCCAGGCGCTGACGAGCGGCCACGGGACCGTCTTTCTCGCGTTCGCCGCCGCCCTGCTCTGCGGCTATCACGCCTCGCTTGGCCAGCCCCTGGCGATCGGAAAACGGGTGCGCGATCTGGGCGTCGCCGGCGCACTGTTCCTGGCGCCGGTCGCCCTGATGGCCGTGGCGTACGTGCGCGTGCAGGGCGAGATGGGGTTGAAGCGCACGCTCGCCGACTGGGTCGTCACCAGGCCGGCCAGCTTCCTGGCGTCGCCGTCCTACGTGCACGCGTTCCTGCTCTCCCGATTGTTCCCCGGGGCGGAAATCAACGGGGCGGCCAATGCGTACCTGTTCCCTGGCTACATCCCTCTGCTGCTCGCAGGGGCGGCGCTCGTCGCCGGGGCGCGATCCGGCCCGTCGGTCCGGCAATCGAGCGTGGGAGTGTACGCCCTGCTCGTGTTGTCCTGTGTCTGGCTCGCCGTGGGGCCGCCGTTCGGCCTCTGGCCGCTCGTCTACTGGCTGCCGGGGCTCAACTTCATCCGGGTCGCGTCGCGCTTCATGCTGCCCGCGATGCTCGGGCTGAGCGTGCTCAGCGGGCTGGGCTTCGACTGGCTGGCGAGGCATCTCCGCGAGCCCGCGCGCCTCGGCGCCGCGGCAGCCGTGGGCGTCCTGCTCGTCGCCGAGTTCGCCGTGCCGCTCACGACCGCGCCTTACGCCGTCGTGACGCCGCCGGCCGATCGCTGGCTCGCCCGGCAGGCGGTGCCGTTCACCGTCGCCGAGGTGCCGCTGCCGCCGCTGTCGCGCGTGTACGAGTTCGAGAAGCGGCAGGCCGAGTTCATGCTGCACTCGACGGAGCACTGGCAGAAGACCGTCCACGGGTGGAGCGGCCTGCAGCCGCCGGCGCATCTGGCCTTGTACGATCGGCTCACGCGCTTTCCCGATGACGACAGCCTGCGTGCCCTCGCGGAGTTCCACGTGGACTACCTGGTCGTGCACACCGACCTCTACCCGCCGGGCGAGTGGGAACGCGTTGAACGCCGGATCGCTTCCTATCAGGGACGCCTGGAGCTTCGCCATGACGACGGTGCCGGGCGCGTCTACGCGCTGACCACCCCGCACGCCGGGCTTGACACCGTTCCGCCGTAGGTATATCGTCCGTCGATATATCGTATGTCGATGGCCACGAAGCTGACCCGCGCCGAATTCCACGTCCTGCTCGCGCTCCAGCACGGGACCCGCCACGGCTACGGGGTCATGCAGGACGTCGAGACCATGTCCGAAGGACGGCTGCGCCTGGGCCCGGGTACGCTCTACACGGCCATCAAGCGTCTGGCCGCCGCGGGGCTCATCGCCGAGTGCGAGGCAGACGCCGAACGGCGGCGATGCTATCGCCTGACGCGCAAGGGCAAGGCCGTCGCCGAAGACGAAGCGCGCCAGATGTCGGATCTGGTGAGGATTGCGCGCAAGCGCGGACTGCTGCCCTCCCCGTCGGGAACGTGATGACGCCCGAGCGCTTCTACGCGGCGTTGATGGCGTTCTACCCGAAGGCATTCCGGGACGCGTACGGAAACGACGTCCTGGAGGCGTTCCACGAATTGCGCCGCACCGATCGACGACCGCCGATCGCCTTCTGGCGATTCGTGCTCGGCGATCTCCTCCGATCGGTCTGTCACGAGCAGATCGACGAGTGTATGCGCGGGCAACGTCGGTACGTTCTGCGGTGGCTCGCCGTGTGCGCGCTCGGCATCATCGGCACCGGACTCGCCTCGAGCCTCGTGACCCGCGGATTCGAGTACCTCTACCACCCGTACCTCGAAGGCCTGCAGTTCGCGCCATGGAGCTACGGCGCGTTGCTCGGCGCCGGGCTGGGTCTGGCGCAGATTGCGGTCCTGCGACTGCGCCTTCGTGCAAGCCTCGCCTGGGTCATCGCCAGCGCAGCGAGCACGGCCCTCGGATTTCACCTGGCCGCGCTCGTCGCCGGCGCGATTGGTCCAATCGGCTGCGGCGTGGCGATCGGCGCCATCGTCGGAAGCTGCCAGTGGATGCTGGCGCGCACTCGTGTGCACCGGCCCGCCTGGCCGGTGATGGCCACGGCTGCGTCGCTGCCGGTCGCGATCGTCCTGTGGGACAGCCTGATTCAGCGCGCGCTCGCCGGGATGAACCCGGTGGCGATCGACGTGCAGGCGCGGACCATCGCCGGCGCGCAGTACGGCACGGCGATCAGCGTGCTCGTCCGCGGGCTCCAGCAGCCCCACGCCCCTGCCGACGTCGCCTTCGAGTTCGCCGCCATGGCCGTCTCGGGCCTGACCATCGGCGCCATCACGGCCCGGCAACTGGCTGGAGGGCATCGTGCGAGTCAAGCCGGCCGCTGACATCCGTTCAAGCGACATCACACCGCGCGACCTGTACCTGCGGCGGCGGGACTTCCTCGCGTCGGCCGGAAAGGTAGCGGTGGCCGCGCTTGCCGGCGTTTTCGACAGGGACGCCGACGCAGCCGTTCCCGGCGA
>Ga0207687_10003561_pt1 | contig 10482 bp, 8 predicted proteins | sample KBSM54metaG_FD_184399 | JGI IMG/M metagenome (GOLD analysis project Ga0207687, IMG submission 184399) | Miscanthus rhizosphere microbial communities from Kellogg Biological Station, Michigan, USA - KBS M5-4 metaG (SPAdes) (version 2) | ecosystem: Host-associated > Plants > Roots > Rhizosphere >... | reverse complement strand
GCATCGTCCACGCCAAGGCGGTGCACGCCTCGATCCTGGAGCAGAAGCTGCGCGAGGGTATCGGGAGCACGCTCGCCCAGACCGCCCTCAACGTGCGTGACGAACTGATCGACATCCCCGAGATGCCGCCCGTGGGGGAGGTGCGGATCGTCCCCGATCCGGCGACCTACAGCGAGCTGTCCTGGGCGCCCGGGGTGGCCGCGGTGATGTGCGATCTGGTTGACCGCGACCAGGTGCCGTGGTTTGCCTGTGCGCGCTCGTTTCTGCGCCGTCAGGTGGAGGCTGCAGTGAACCTCGGGATCGACGTCAGCGCCACGTTCGAGCTCGAGTTCTACCTGTGCCGGCCGACCGCCGACGGTGGCCTGGAGGCGCTTCCGCGGCGGCCGGTGTACAGCACGATCGGGCTGGACGACACGCAGCCCGCGATGTCGGCCATCGTCGACGCGCTGGTCGGCCGGGGGATTGCCGTGGAAGGCATTCTGAACGAGTACGGCGCCGGCCAGCACGAGCTGTCGGTCGCACCCGCGGATCCGCTCACGGCGGCCGACACCGAGATCGCGTTGCGCGACACCGTCCGCGGCACCGCGCTGATCCACGGATACCGGGCGAGCTTCGCGCCCAAGCCGTTCCTCGACCAGATCGGGAGCGGTGCCCACCTGCACCTGTCGCTGTGGCGGGACGGCCGCAACCTGCTGCACGATCCATCGCAGCCGGGAGCGCTGAGTGGTGCCGGCCGCCACTTCGTGGGCGGCCTGATCGAGCACCTGCCGGCGCTGCTGGCGGTGACATGCCCCAGCGTCAACTCCTACCAGCGGCTGCTGCCCGACTCGTGGACGGGCGTCTATCGCTGCTGGGGATTCGACAACCGGGAGGCGCCCGTACGCGTGGTCTCGCCCTACTGGGGCAGGGAGGAGCAGACGGTCAACCTCGAACTGAAGGCCGTCGACGCAAGCTGTAACCCGCACCTGGCGCTGGGTGTGGTGTTGTCGGCGGGGCTGGATGGCATCGCCCGCGGACTCGATCCAGGCGACCCGGTGGACGTCAACCCGGCCCGGCTGGAGCCGCCGCCGCCAATGCTCCCGCAGTCGCTTGACGCGGTGCTCGACCTGCTGGCGGACGACCCGGTGCTGGTCGGCGCCATGGGCCGGCCGATGCTCTCCACCTATCTCGCGCTGAAGCGGTCGGAAGCATCCGCCTATGCCGCGGTCGACCCGGAGACGATTGCCACCGAGTACCGCTACAAGTTCTGAACCGATGCTCGACCTGAGTCACATCCCGCTGGTGGACAATCACTGCCACGGACTGTTCGTGGACGGCTGGGACCTGGACGCGGCCGCCTACCGGCATCGCTTCTCGGAGTGCAGCGGCGACCCGTTCCCGCCAGACCACACCACCACCGCCCCGCACTACCTATGGGCGCTTCGCCAGATCGCGTGCGCGCTGGGGTGCGAGGCGGTCGAGCATGCGGTGATCGAGGCGCGTCGCGCCCGCACGCAGGGCGAACTCGATCGCCTGTTCCTGGGGGCGGCCAACATCGACTGGCTGCTGGTGGACGACGGCTACCCGGCGCCCGACCAGGTCAGTGACCGTGACGAGCTGGCGGTGCGGTCGGGAACCCGCATCGGCTGGCTGGAGCGGGCCGAAACGGTGGCCGCGCGGCTGGCCGGCGAGTCACGGCGATTCGAGGAGTGGGACGAAGCGCTGGCCGCCCATCTCGGGTCGGCCCGGCGCCGTGGCGTATGCGGGCTGAAGTCGGTGGCGGCCTACAGAAGCGGGCTGATGATCGCAGAGCCCGACCTCGACGACGTGCGGGCAGCCTACGGGCGGTTGGCGCAGATGGCCGTTCCACGCGTCCAGGAAAAGCCGCTGGTCGACCACGTCGTCGGCCGGGTGATGGAGGCGGCCAGGGCACAGGAGCTGCCGGTCCAGTTCCACACCGGATACGGCGACGCGGACGCCGACCTGCGACTGGCCGACCCGCTGCACCTGGCGCCGCTGATGCGCCGCTTCCCAGGGGTGGCGGTGGTGATGTTGCACGGCGCCTACCCGTGGACGCGCAGCCTGGCGGTGGTCGCCGCCACCTACGCCAACGCGTACGTGGATGTCTCCTACGCGATCCCGTTTCTGACCGCACATGAACAGCACGCGATGACCCACCAAGCGCTGGGCGCCGCGCCCGCATCGCGGATCCTGTACAGCTCCGACGCCGTCGGCATCCCCGAACAGCACTGGCTGGGTGCGGTCCGTGGCCGCCGCGCCCTGGGCGCTGCCCTCGGCGCGATGGTTGACGCGGGCGACCTTTCGGTGTCCGACGCCGAACGGCTTGCCACGCTGATCATGCACGGGAACGCAAGGCGGATCTACGGGTTGTAGCCACCGCCGCTGCTATTCGCCTGTGTGGCTTGCGTCGGTGAACTCGCGGAACTCGCCCGAGACCAGGTAGGCCACGCGCTCGCCGATATCGACGGCGTTGTCGCCGATTCGCTCCAAGCAGCGGGAGATGATGATGGCGTGCAGACCCGCCTCGCGGGTCTGTTCATCGCCGCCCAACGCCATGATCCGTCGCCCCAGGTTGCGGTTCTCGGAGTTGATCACCGAGTCCATCGTCACCAGTCGTTCGCCGCGTTCGGCGTTCCGCTCGGCGAACGCCGTCATCGCTTCTTCGGTCATCGCCTCCGCCTGTTCGCCCATCTTCTGGAAAGACTCGAGCAGTTCGGATGCGATCGTCAGGTCCAGCGTCAGCTTCGTCAGCTTGGCGATGTTGACGCACTGGTCGCCCATCCGCTCCAGGTGCAGGTTGATACGCAGCATGGCGAGGATCAGCCGCAGGTCGGTCGCAAGCGGCGTCTGCAGTGCCAGCAGTCGAACCGCTCCGTCCTCGATAAGCGCATAGGCCGCGTCGTTCTCGTCGTCCTCGGCGATCACGATGTCGGCCAGCTGCTCATCGCCGGAGAGCAGCGCCTGCATCGCCCGATCGAGCGCGCGCATGACCAGCCGAGCGTGGTTCTGCAGCTCCTCCTCGACCGCGTCGAGCTGCTGCTGGAAGGTCTGTCGAGTACGCGGCGGCACCCTGTGCAGTCTCGCAGACCCCGCGCCGGTGCCGTGCCGGACGCAGACGTGACCGGTTCGCTGAATCCTCGGCGGCCAGGAGAGCCGTCGGGTTGACCGGCACGAGCCGCCGTGCGGGACGGACAGCGGGCCATCGCCGGTGAGCCGATTCCGACCAAATCCCGGCCAAGGATGGTGTTTCGGGCTGGTCGATGGTAGAACTGCCGTGTGCTGGCGCTGGTGATCCTGACCGTCGCGACCGCGCTGGTGTTCAACTTCACCAACGGGTTTCACGACACCGCCAACGCGATGGCCACAACCATCGCGACCCAGGCGATGTCCCCGCGAGCCGCCGTGGCGCTCGCCGCCGTCCTGAACCTGATCGGCGCCTTCCTCTCGGTCGCCGTTGCCGCGACGATCGCCAGCGGCATCGTCGACCAGGCCAAGATCACGGTCCCGGTCATCTTTGCCGGCCTGGTCGGGGCGATCATCTGGAACGTGATCACCTGGTACAAGGGAATTCCCTCATCGTCCTCCCACGCCCTGGTGGGGGGCGTGCTCGGCTCGGTGCTCGTTGCCGAAGGCAGCTCGGGAGTCCTGTGGGGTGGCCTTGGTTCCAAGGTCGTGGCACCGGCGCTGGTGGCTCCGTTCGTCTGCGGCGCGGCCGCGATCGTGGCAACGCGAGTCGCGCTTCGGCTCACCCGCTCACGGCGAGCGGACAGCACCGCCACCGGCTTTCGCCTCAGCCAGGTGCTCTCCAGTTCGCTCGTTGCGCTGGCGCATGGCACGAACGATGCGCAGAAGACGATGGGCGTGATCGTCCTGACGCTGGTGGCCGGGGATCGGCTCGCACCTGGCGCGGGCGTGCCCAACTGGGTGAAGGTGAGTTGTGCGGTCGCGGTTGCGCTTGGCACGTTTTCGGGGGGCTGGCGGGTGATCCGCACCCTTGGCACGCAGGTCACCACGGTTGAGCCGGCGCAGGGTTTCTCCGCCGAGACGGCGAGCGCGACCACGATCCTGGCATCCACCTTCTTTGGATTCTCGTTGTCGACAACTCAGGTTGTGTCGGGCGGTGTCGTGGGCACCGGCGTGGCACGCACCGGCGAGGTGGTGCACTGGTCGGTCGTGCGCCGGATGGTGGGTGCCTGGGTGCTGACGGTGCCCGCGGCGGGATTGGTCGGTGCGGTCGCGGAGGAGACCGTCAGTGCGTTCGCTAGCGCCACGCTGGGCGTCGTCATCGTCGCGGTGGTCACCGCCGTCATCCTCGCCGTCCTGTTTGCGTTGGCTCGGCGCACCAACGTCACGGCCGATAATGTCCTCGATGGGATCGCTCCAGCGGCCGTGATCGACGAGCCGGTGGTGCCGATCCTGGCGGCGAGATGACGACGCTCGCCATTTCAACCTACCTTCCGGCGGGCGACCTCGCGAAGATCATCGCGGCGGTATTGATCGTCGCCGTGATCGCGCCGTCGGCCGTTTCGATTGCCGTCGTCGGATTGGACCGCCGGGCCGAAGGGTCGCCCCAGGTGGGCGCCGGGCTGGTTGCGCTGGGCGTCGGAGTGCTGGCGGCGCTCGTTGCCTTAGGGCTCTACGCCCTCGTCAACCGCTAAGTCGGCTACCCGGCCAGCCAACGTCCACGGCGGAGCAAGTTCGAGCGGTACATGGTCGCTTTCTCGCGCGGGTCGGGTTGTGCGCCGCGCGCCGGGATGACAGCATGTCGGCTCGACACCGGGGAGGTGCTGCGGTGCCCTACAGCGGCCCGGCGCTTGATCGACCGATAACGCTGTGCGATCTGCTCGAGGCGGGGCTCTCCCGCGATCCGGACGCAGATGCCCTGATCTGCGCGGAGTTCACCTGGTCATGGCGGACGCTTGACCGCGTGACCCGGCGGCTGGCGCAGAGCTACCTCGAGATGGGGCTGCGCCCGGGTGATCGAATCGCCTCGCTGATGCCGAACCGGCCGAGGCTGATCGCTCACTACATCGCCTGCTTCCGGGCCGGACTGGTGGCGACGCCGCTCAACTACCGCTACACCGCCCCGGAGATCGACCACGCGCTCGCCGTGAGCGGCGCCCGCGCGCTGCTGGTGCATGCCGAGCGGGAGCCCGACCTCGACGAGAGCCGGGCGTCGAGGCACCTGCCGCTGGGGAGGATCGGCTACCCGCAACCGAGCCGCGACGGTGTCTCCTTCGATGACCTGATCGACGGCGGGCCGACGGCACCGCCGCCGCCGCAGCCGGATCCCTCGCAGCCCGCGGTCATTTTTTTCACGTCCGGCAGCACCGGCCCTCCCAAGGGCGTCACCCACACCCACCAGACGGTCGGCTGGATGCTCGCGATCGCGGCCGCCGGCCTGGAGCTCAGCGCCGACGACCGACTGCTGGCCGGTTCGTCGCTGTCGCACGTGGGCGCGTTCTACGTGTCGTTCGCCGCCCTCAGCGTCGGCGCTGGTCTGATCGTCGCCCGCAGCTTCGACGGCGATGAGCTGCTGCCGCTGCTGCGCGACGGTAGGCCGACGGTGTTGTCGATGTTGCCGTCGGCGCTGTTCGCCCTCACCCGTGACCACGGCGCTCGCGGCGAGGACTTTGCCTCGCTGCGGCTGTGCCGCGCCGCCGGCGACTGTGTCTCGGCCGAGCTCGAGCGAGAGTTCACCGGCCTGACGGGGATCGTCATCGACGAGGCATACGGCCTTACCGAGGTTGGCCTCGCGGCCGTCAGCCCGCCGTCCCAGGAGATCCGGGTCGGCTCGGTGGGCCGGCCCGTACCCGGTGTCACGGTCGAGATCCGCGGCGACCACGGCGGCGAGGTGGACGCCGGCGGACAGGGCCGACTCTGGATCAGCGCGCCGTCGGCCACTGTTGGCTATTGGGACAACGAGCAGGCGACCGCTGAGCTATTCCGCGATGGCTGGCTGGACACCGGTGACGTCATGCGCGCCGACGAGGACGGCTACCTGTATTTCTGCGGTCGCCGCACGCAGATCATCGTCCACGACGGCTCGAACATCACGCCACAGGTGGTTGAAGGTGCCCTGCTCGAGCACCCATGCGTTGGCAGCGCCGGCGTCGTCGGCATTCACGACCTCGTCCATGGCGAGAAGGTGCGAGCGTATGTGACCCTCCGCGATGGCGCGGAGCGTCCCGCGGCGCAGGAACTGATCCGGTTCGCACGTGAGCGGGTCGGGTACAAGGCGCCGGAGGAGATCGTGTTTCTCGAGCGGATGCCGCGCACCGCCAGCGGCAAGGTCGACCGGTCACAGCTCAAGCGGATGACGGCAGAACCCCGGCAGCCGACCGCCGGCTCCGAGTCGATGCGCTGAGGCTGCAAGGTCGAGAGCGGCGGGATCACTCGCCTCGCCTCACTACCATGGCTGGCGATGACCGCAGGCTCTTCACGCGAGAGGTCGCTGGATCGCGTTGCCGGCGAGACGGTCGACCTGCTCGTGATCGGAGCCGGGATCCTGGGTGCGTCGACCGCTCTGGCCGCCGCCAGCGCGGGCGCTCGCGTGGCGGTGGTTGATCGAGGCGACCTGGCCGGCGCAACCTCGAGCGCGTCGTCCAAGCTCCTGCACGGCGGGCTGCGCTACCTCGAGATGGGCGATGTCGGCCAGGTGCTTCGCTCCCACTCCGAGCGGTGGGCCACAGCGCGCGTGATGGCGCCGCAACTGGCCGCTCCGACGCCGTTCCTGGTCCCGGTCGTCGAGGACGGCCCGGTGCCGCTCTGGAAGGTGCGGTCCGGAGTCGCGGCCTACTCGGCGCTGGCTCGCTGGATGGATGGACGCGGTGGGCGCATCTCCCAGTCCGAGGCCGAGCGGTTGGTGCCGGATCTTGCGGTCGGTCGCACCCGGGGCGTGGTCGTCTACCACGATCACGTCACCCATGACGCTCGCCTCACCCTGGCCGTGCTGCAGGGCGCTGCCGAACGGGGCGCGCATGTGCTCACCCACGCCGACGTGGTCGGTCTGCGCTTCAGCGGCGAGAGGCTGGCCGGTGCCGATCTGGTCGACCGGCTTGGCGGGGCGTCGTTCACGATCTCGGCCCCGGCGGTGGTGAACGCCGCCGGGCCGTGGGTGGACGAGGTGCGCAGGCTGGAATCGCCGAGTGCAGGGACCAGCGTCCGCCTGTCGAAGGGCGTGCACCTGCTCCTGCGGGGAGGTGACGGCTGGAGCGCCGCGGTCACCACGCCGTTGTCCGAGGGCCGGGTCTCGTTCGCGGTGCCGTGGCAGGGGTTGCTGCTGCTCGGAACGACCGACGACGATTTCGCCGGCGACCCGAGCTCGGTGACCGCCACCGATCAGGACGCCGCCAGGATCCTGGACGAGGCGGCGGTCGCGCTGGATCGCGATGCGGTTGATCCGAGTCTCGTGGCCTCCCGGATGGCAGGTCTCCGGGTGCTGCCGTTGTCGACGGGTGCAACGAGCCGCATCCGCCGCGGGACTGTCGTCAGCCGCGGCCCGGCGGGAATGATCTCGGTGGCCGGCGGGAAGCTGACGATGTGGCGAGCGATCGGCCGTGACGCGGCCCGTCTTGCGCTCGGCCGATTGGGAGCGGGGAGGCGCGTCGATTTGCCGGTGCGGCCGCTGCCAGGAGCTGCGCCTCCGGCGCTGATCGAACGGTCGCTCGCGCGGCGGCACCCTGCAGTGCCCGACGACGTCGTCGCGAATCTGGCCCGCAACTACGGAGCATCGGCGCTCGACCTGCTCGACCGGGCGGGCGGTCGGGACATGGGCCGTATCCACGCAGAGGGCCCGGATATCTGGGCGCAGGTGCCCTACGCGGTCAGCAACGAATGGGCGGCAACCGTCGACGACGTGCTGCTGCGGCGCACGACGGTGGGTCTACGCGGCCATGCTGACCAGGAGATCCGTGAACGTGTGGCCGCAGAGATCACCGTGCCCAGGCTGTCGCCATGACCACCGCGACCCCCCTGATCTGTGCGCATCGGGGCGCAAGCGCACAGCTTCCAGACAACTCGCTGGCCGCGTTCGAGGCGGCGATTGCGGTCGGGGCCGACATGATCGAGGCTGACGTACGCCTGCACGGCAACACGCTGGTGCTGTCCCACGATCCGGCGCCCGCCGCGTCCACCGCGGTCAGGCTGGACGACCTGGTGCGCCTGGCGGCGGGACGGATCGCGCTTGATCTGGAGTTGAAGGAGGCGGGCTACGAGGAGCGGGTGCTGGATGCGGTCGACCCGCGGCCACCCGGGCTGATCCTGACGTCGTTCCTTCCGGACGTGCTTGCGAGGTTGCGTGAGCTGGATCCGGCCATCACGACCGGTCTCCTGATCGCCCCGCATGATCACGGGCGCGACCTGCGGGAACGGGCCACCGCGTGCGGGGCACAACTGCTCTGCCCGCACGTGTCGCAGGTCACCGACGCGCTACGGTCAACGGCAGCCAGATCAGGGCCGCTGGTGGTGTGGACGGTGAACGAGCACCGTGTGCTGGCCGGCCTGCTGCGCGACGCCGCGGTCGGCTGCGTGATCACCGACGTTCCCAGTGTCGCGCTCGCCATCCGCGATCTCGGCCTATCCGGGCAGCCCTCCGCGCGGGCGTAGCTGCCCCGGCCGCTGGTGTCCCGATGCCTCGCTGCGCACATATTCGAGGGACGCATCGCGCTGCGGCCGAAAATCCCACGGGGTGTACGCGCCGGTGGCGAGCGCGCGCTGCACGACTCGCCGCCGCCGTTGGCTGGCGCGCACCTGCTGCTCGATGGCGTTCGCATCCCAGCGCCGATCGGCCGCGCTGCGCAGCTCCGTCAGTGCGGCTGGCGGCGCGTCCTCCGACGCCAGGTTGCGCAGCTCCAGTGGATCCTCGACCAGGTCGAACAACTGCTCGGGATCGTCGCCGCAGCGGATGTACTTGAAACGTCCTCTGCGCAGCATCAGCGCCGGCGCCGTCACCGCTTCGGCCAGGTACTCGGCGGCGGCCTCCCCGGGAGGCTCGTCGCCACGGGTGAGTGCAGCCGCGAGGCTGACACCGGAGAACTCCGCCTCCGCCGGCTCGACACCGGCCAGCGCGGCGATGGTGGCAGCCAGATCGAGGTGCGACACCGGCGCCTCGATGCGTCCGGGGCGGATGCCCGGCCCCGCAGCCATCAGCGGAATCCGCGCGGAGCCGTCGAAGAACGACATCTTGTACCAGAGGCCGCGCTCCCCGAGCATCTCCCCGTGGTCGGCCGTGAACAGCACGATCGTCTCCGTCGCGAGGCCGGTGCGGTCGAGCACCTCGAGCAGCTCGCCGATGCGCTGGTCGAGCTCGCTGACCGCGGCGAAGTATCCGCGCCTGGCGGTGGCCGCCTGCTCCGCTGTCAGCGGATCCTGGTCGGCCTGGTACATGTCCCTCAGGCGGATGCTGTGGGGGTCGGCCCGGTCTCGCGGAATCACCTCCACGGTGGGGTGGCCGATATCGACACCGTCGTAGAGTTCCCAGTGCGCCCGCCGCACCTCCCAGGGGTCGTGGGGGGCGGTGAACGACACTGTCAGGAAGAACGGGCGACCGTCGTCGAGCCGGGCCGTGTCGCGCAGGTAGCGGACGGCCTCGAACCCGACCTCGTCGTCGTAGTCGGTCTGCATGGCCGCCTCCGTGACACGCGCCTGCCGCAGGCTGACCATGTTGTGGTACCACGCCAGGCGTTCATCCGAGGGCAGTGTCCAGTCAGGCGTCCACTCGAAGTCCGATGGATAGACGTCGGTGGTGAGCCGCTGCTCGAACCCGTGCAGCTGATCGGGACCGACGAAGTGCATCTTGCCGGCGAGAGCGGTCCGATAGCCGGATGCGCGCAGCACGTGCGCGATCGTCGGCTGGTCGGCGGCGAGCTCAGACGCGTTGTCGTACACGCCGGTTTCGGACGGGAGCCGGCCGGTCAGCATCGCAGCCCGGGCGGGCGCGCACAGCGGCGACGCGCAGTAGGCCGCGTCGAACACCGTCCCCGCCGCCCCCAGCGCGGTCAGCGTGGGCGCGTGCACGACGCTGTTGCCATGGGTCGGAAGGGCCGCAGCGCCCAGCTGGTCGGCGACCACGAGCAGGATGTTCGGCGGTGGCGGCGTCATGCGGCGATCGCTGTGTGCAATGCCCGGAGCAGATCATGCGCACGTCCGTCGGCATTCTCCGGACGCAGGTCGGCGGTCACGTACGAGAATCCCGTGCGGAGCGACGGCCAGGCGCCGTGCGAGCCTCCGCCGGCGCCGGTGTGCCCGAATGCGTCCCGGGGCGGCCCGAGCTCGCTCGGCGTGCCCGCCAGCTCGTACCCGGTGGGACCGAACCGAAGCGGCCGCCCCGAGAGCGCATCGTCTCCGCGGCTAGCCTCGCTGCGTCCGGTCGCGAGCGTTTCCGGCCGCACCAGCGGATCCTCCGACCGGACCAGGCTGCCGTACAACACGGCCAGCGAGCGGGCGGTCGCGACCGCATTCACCGCCGGCACCTCGAGCGCC
>Ga0207687_10003560_pt1 | contig 10482 bp, 8 predicted proteins | sample KBSM54metaG_FD_184399 | JGI IMG/M metagenome (GOLD analysis project Ga0207687, IMG submission 184399) | Miscanthus rhizosphere microbial communities from Kellogg Biological Station, Michigan, USA - KBS M5-4 metaG (SPAdes) (version 2) | ecosystem: Host-associated > Plants > Roots > Rhizosphere >... | reverse complement strand
TCCTTGCGCCGGGCAGCCAACTGCCGGACCTTGCGGAGCGTATTAGGAATGAACTGCTGGCCTCCGAACCCGGGATTCACGCTCATCACTAGGACGTAATCGACAACCTCCAGGACCTCGTCCAGCATGGCCACAGGCGTAGCCGGATTGATCACCACACCCGCCTTCGCTCCTTCGCTGCGGATCATCCGAAGCGTCCGGTCCAGGTTTCTGCAAGCTTCCTGGTGAACGGAAACCTGGTCGGCTCCGGCGGCGATGAATAGGGGGGCGTACTTGTCGGGGTCCTCGATCATCAGGTGGACGTCCAGAATGGCGTGGGTCGTCTTTCTCAAAGATTCGACCACCGGCGGTCCAATGGTGAAATTGGGCACAAAATGGCCGTCCATCACGTCCAGATGAAGCATGTGGCAGCCAGCGGCTTCGAGCGCGGCTATCTGTTCACCCAGACGCGCAAAATCGGCGGCGAGAATCGAAGGCAGAATCTCAACCATGGCGAACCAACCTTTAATGTTAGCAAACGGGTATTGTAGCGGCGAAGAATCCATCTCCGGGATCGCGGCCAGGCAGGCGAAGATGGGTGGCTTCTAGCGGTAGGCTCGCCACAATGTCTTCGTTTTCTTCCCGTTCGAGAGAACAGGTGGAATAAACCAGTTTCCCGCCCGGCTTCAGATGCGGGAGGGCATGTTCCAGGATTTTGCGTTGCAGGGCAGCGAAGCGCGGGAGATCGCTCTCGCGCAGTCGCCATTTGATCTCGGGATTGCGCGCCAGGGTTCCGGTTCCCGAGCAGGGTGCGTCTACTAGAATTCGATCGAACTTGATGCTGAAAGGTAGGGCTTCGGCGGCGTCGAGAACAATGCGCTGAGCCCCGGCCGGAACCTCTGCCAGACGCTTAAGGTATCGGTCGCAGGCGATAACTTGTGCGCCGAGCGCCAGAATCTGGGCCGTTTTGTTTCCCGGAGCCGCGCATAGATCAAGCACAGCCATACCCGGCTGGATTTCAAGCAGTGGCACAATCGACTGCGCCCCCGGGTCCTGCTGGCGGCCGGTGTCGGGATTGATCGCGGCGTCGGGTTGTTCGAGAGCGGCGCGGGCGATCGCGGCTGCGGCTTGCTCGCCATATTGTCGCTGCCAGCGTTCGAGCATCCAGGCGGGCAGGCTGAGTTCGGTAGCCTTGTCTGGCCACGCGAGGGGCGAGCGATTCACTTTGCGCAGGACGGCGTTAACGAATCCGGCGGCCGAGCGCTTGTGAGCTAGTTTGACCAGTTCGACACTTTCGGCGACCGCGGCGTGGGCGGGGATGCGATCGAGATAGCGCAGTTGAAAGATGCCCATGCGGAGGGCGATCCGTACTTCGTCGTCAAGCTTGGGCTGTTTGCGGCCCGAGAAATATTCGATTAGGTAGTCCAGTTGCGACTGATACCGCAGGCATCCAAGCGTGATGCTTTCGGCCAGGGCAAGATCGCGCGCATCGCCCGATTCGCGGCGGAGCAGATCGGTGGCATATCCGCCGCCGTGGACGCGCTGGAGTACTCGGAAGGCTATTTCGCGCGCAGGAGACACTCTTTTTAGTATGGCCGCAAATGAAGGCGAATGAACGTAAATTTGTTAAGATTGGCCTCGTGACCTACGTTAGACGTGTCTTGTTCGGCATAGCGGCATCGACCGCGGCGGTCGCGATCATCTACTTAAGCGGAATGCTGATCTCTGTCGGGCTTACCCGCAAATACGCGATGTCCTCGGGAGCCGATGCGGTCTTCGTCGAAAGACATTGGCACTTATGGCCGATCGTCGGTATCGCGCTGGTCGCCTTCACAGTCGGTTTCGTCAGGTCCCCTAGAACGCGGTAGAAATTCGCGTTCATTTGCGTTTATTTGCGGCTAATGGAAGTCGTGCGACGGCACTTCCGCTATCTCGAAGTTGAGCGGCTCGGCGCGGTTCAGCTTCACAGAAATCGCTCCCTGTTGGTTTTGCAGGATTCCTTCCACCAGTAAGTAGGGGGCGGTGACCAGGGTCTTGCGGAAGGCGTCGAATAAATCCGGCTCGACGATGGCGTTGGCGATGCCGGTCTCGTCTTCGAGGCTAAGGAACATAAAACCTTTGGCCGTCCCCGGACGCTGGCGGCAGATCACGCATCCGGCCACTCGCACCAGGCGGCCGTGCTTTTCGTACTGCAGATCTTCCGCAGCGACAACGCCGCGCGTGCGCAGGCCTTGGCGGTACAGCTTCATGGGATGCGGCCCAATGGTCACGCCGGTACCGAAGAAATCGGCGCGGATACGTTCGGGCGCGGTCATGGGGGCCAGGGGAGAGGCTAACTCCGGGGTCTCCGCTGTTTCAAAAAGTGGTCCTGCTGGACGTAACGCGCGTTCCGCTTCCCACAGCGCGTCGCGACGATGTCCGCCCAGCGAATTTAACGCGCCCACTTCCGCCAGCATCCGCAACTCGGGCTTACGCAGGCCAGGTACGCGACGCACCAGGTCATTGATAGAAGAAAACGGCCGGACACACCGGGCGGAGACGATTGCCTCTCCCGTCTCTTTGCGCACTCCACGGACGTAGTTCAGCCCTAAACGGACGGTGTTGTCCTCAAGCGTGCATTTCCATTGGGACTGCTGCACGTCCACCGGCCGGAAGTGCAGCCCGTGCCGCTGGGCATCTTTTACCAGCGTAGCGGGATGATAGAACCCCATGGGCTGGTTGTTCAGCATGGCCGCCATGAACGCCGCCAGATAGTGGCACTTCAAATACGCGCTGGCATAAGCGATCAGTGCGAAACTGGCTGCGTGCGATTCAGGAAACCCGTAAAGTGCGAAAGAAGTGATGGACTGTACGATGCGGTCCTGGGTCTCCCCCAGGATGCCGTTCGTCGTCATGCCGCTGCGCAGCTTGGTTTCGATCTCGCGCATGCGGGCCTCGCTGCGCTTGAAACCCATGGCGCGGCGCAGCTCCTCGGCCTCGCCTCCGGTGAAGTTGGCCGCGATCATCGCGATCTTGAGCAGTTGCTCTTGAAACAGCGGGACCCCCAGCGTCCGCTTTAATACTTGTTCCAGCGACGGATGCAGGCAGGCAGCTTCTTCATATCCCTGCCGCCGGTTCAAATACGGGTGCAGCATTTTCCCCACGATCGGTCCCGGACGAATGATGGCCACCTGCACCACGATGTCGTAAAACTTTTCGGGTTTGAGGCGCGGCAGGCATGACATCTGCGCGCGGCTTTCCACCTGGAACAGCCCGATGGTGTCGGCCTTCTGCAGCGCCGCGTAGACTTCCGGATCATTTTGCGGCAGATGCGCCAAATCGACAGGCTCAGGGTAGTGCTCCCGAATTAGCTCGAGCGATTCCTCGAGCACGGCCATCATTCCCAGTCCCAGTAGATCGATCTTAATCAGGCCTAGATCGGCGCAGTCTTCTTTATCCCACTCGATTACGACGCGTCCCGGCATGGTAGCCGGTTCCAGGGGGACCACGCTATCGAGCTGGCCCTGACAAACCACCATGCCGCCGGAATGCTGACCCAGGTGCCGGGGCAAGTTTTGCGCGGCGACATACAACGATAGATATTTCTGAATGCGCGGATCTTGTAAATCGAAGCCGGCCTGCGTGAATTGCTTCTGCGCGGTGTCGCCGGGATCGCGCCATCCCCATGTGGCAACCAGCGACGAGAGTTTCTCCAGAGCCTCCGCCGGGAAGCCTAAGGCTTTGCCGACGTCGCGTGCCGCGGACTTGCCTCGATAAGTGATGACGTTGGCCGTCATGGCCGCGCCGCGAGCGCCATAGCGCTGGTACACGTACTGGATCACGCGCTCGCGCTGATCGCCCGAAGGCAGATCGAGATCGATGTCGGGCATCTCGCCGCGCTCTTCAGAGAGAAACCGCTCGAACAATAGCTCCATCGCGACCGGATCTATTGCCGTAATCCCCAGCGCATAACATACCGCGCTGTTGGCAGCCGAGCCGCGCCCTTGCACCAGAATTTTTTCGCGGCGGCAGAAATCCACCAGGTCCCAGACGATCAGAAAATAGCCTGCCAGGTTAAGTTTCTCGATTAGAGCCAGCTCGCGTTCGATCTGGCGTCGGGCTTTTTCATGATACGGACGGAAACGCTGGCGCGCGCCTTCATCGGTGCGCTGGCGTAGAAACGAGTTCATCGTTTCTCCCGGTCCCACGGGATACTTGGGAAATTCGTACCCCAAATCCTTCAGCGTGAAGTCGAGGCGCGCCGAAAGCTCGGCGGTTTCTGCGATGGCCTCAGGGACGTCGGAAAACAGTTTGTCCATCACCCGTGGCGACTTGAGATAGCGCTCCGCATTACGAGCCAGCAGTTGCCCCGCTGCCATGACTGTGGTCTTGTGACGGACCGCGGTGAGCACGTCGGCCAGCTCGCGTTCCTGGGGAGTTGCATGGCGCACGCCGTTGGTCGCGAGCAGCGGAAGCTGCATGGATCGCGCCAGTTCGATTACGGCTTGATTGCGTGCTTCCTGATCGCGATGGAAATGCCGCTGGAGCTCGGCATAGACGTTCTTGCGTCCGAACAGAGTGGTTAATTTGTTGAAGCGTTCACGCGTGGGAGCGCCTTCGCCTGTCAGGCACACCAGGCCGCTCGAGAATCGATGCAGCTCTTCCTGCGAGGCGGCCGCTTGACCTTTTGGCGAACGTAACTTCATTGAGCTGATCAGCCGGCACAGATTCTGATAGCCGGTGCGATTTTCGACCAACAGAGGATAGAGGTCGCCGTCCTCGCCCGTGATTTCAGCGCCGATGTGCGCCTTGGCGCCGATCTTTTTCGCCGCCATATAGAAGCGCGGTGCGCCCGCGAGATTGTCGTGATCCATCAGCGCCATCGCGCCGTGGCCAAGGCCGGCCGCGCGCTGCACTAAATCCTCGGGCAGGGAAGCGGCTTCGAGGAAGCTGAATGCCGAGCGCGTGTGAAAGTCTACAAACATATTTTCACCGCGCACAACGCTCCGCTGTGCGCTCAGTCATACACGCCCTCCACGAACCATTTTTTCGGTGCGCGATCCAGATAAATGCGATATAGCGCACCGTCGCTCAGCGCCAGATCGTATTCGTCACGATTCCAGTCGCCTGGTTGCCACCAATCGCCACTCGATCGCCATGGTCCGGCGATCTGGAGAATTTTGCCCTGAAACATTCGCGTCCATAGACGTTCTGCGGTGACTCTCGCTTCGAGCGGTGGCCGGAAGTATCGAAATGGCAGCAAAGCTCCAGTCGGCCGAGCAACCCCTGGACGGTGTGTATCGAACAACTCCGGATAACCGACATTCTTCTCTCCCACCAGCCCGCGAATCTTGCCCAGTGTCAGTTCGAGTTTTTCCGGTTCCGGGGCGGCCGGCGTGAATAATCCGTGCTGAACGCGTCGCGGCTCGGTCGGAATCAACTCCAGGCGTATCTTGGCGATCGGCGCCTCGGGCGGCTGGCGATCAAGGGAATGCTCCACCAACTTGAGCAACAGCTTCACATCGCGTGTCGGAAACGGGACGCTATGCGTCCTTTGGGTGCCGTTAAGTGTGAGGTGTAGGGCCGCCGCCGCTAGCGATTGCGATTTCAGTCGTGCGGTCAGATCGTCCAGAAATCGTGTGATCAGAAACAGCAGGGGCTCGCGCAGCTTGATAGGATGCTCCAGCTCGGCCGATTCTTCGTAGATCGTCGCTGAAATTCGCGGCCGTAAAGGCCGCTCAAATGCCCCGCGGGCCAGGCGTTGCAGCCACAACCCGCGGGCACCTAAACGCGACGCTAAAGCGTCGTCCGGAAGACGCGCCAGATCTTCCAGCGAGCGAATTCCCCACAGATGGAGTGTCTCGAAAAGCTCAGGATCGGGCGGGAGCGCATCGATCGACAGAGCGCCCAGCACACGCGCTTCTTGGCCCGGCGGAATGAATGTATAGCCGGGAAGATTTTGAGCCGCAAGGATCGCGGCTTCGACCGTGATCGCTACAGCAGCTTGAGCACTCTTCAATCTGCCAAGCTGCCGAGCCGTGACTGAGAACACGGCGGTCTTCTCGTCCACCATCTCGACGAAAGGAGAAAAGGAATCCGCCAGCCGGGCCGCGTCGGCCCCATGAATACACGCAAACATGGCTAGCCCGCATCACGAAGTAAGAGAAATGGCGCTTGCCCCGTGAACACGGCGCGCTTGGGCGGCATCTTGATCGTCGTCTTTACAGTCAGTGACGAACACGATTTCGCCAGCGGATGATCGGCAAGCACCATCAGGATGGTCGGCGTCGATTCCAGGGCTCGACGGAAGCGGAACCAGGCAGTAGGAGGAATGCGGTTCAGCGCGGCCGGCGCGACCTCGGCTAGATCCAGCGTAACCACGCCGAATCCTCCTGCCTGAATCAGCAGGTCGGCCGCGCGCAGTGCATGCTCGGCGTTACCTCCGCAGCGGACCCAGACCAGCTTCGATAGCTCGACTCCCACGGACGCGGCGGAGCAGGCATCGAAGGCGTCCTTGGTATCTACCAGGGCTGCGTACTCACCACGGCCAGTGGAAGCGGCCAACAGCTCGTGCAGCACCGAGGTGCGTCCGCTGGAGCGCGTGCCGGTAATTTCGGAAATCCTGCCGCGTGGGAAATCGCGCCCAGCAGCAGAAAGAATGTCGAGAGGTTCAACATGACGCCAGCCGAGAGGAAAAGCAGCAGCCATACTAATTCGCCTTTTGTTCGCCTATCTAGGTTATACCTGGCGAAAGGGCGCGTCAATGGCCAACTTCCAAAGGGCCGCAAGTGGCGCGAATTGCATGCATTTGCGTGTGTTCTCCTCAATGCCATGGCTGCTAAACTAGGAGCTTGACCGAACTCGAACAGCGGCGCCGCAGCGTCCAGACGGCGCTGGCCGGGCATAAGATCGACGCCCTGCTGGTCAGCTCCCCCGCCAACGTCCGGTATCTGACGGGTTACGCCGGCTCGAACGGACTGGCCTTGGTAACCTCGTCCGAGACGCATTTCTTCACCGATCCCCGCTACGCGCTGGAAGCCTCCGAAACGATCACCTGCAAACTGCACATTGCCAAGCGTCCCCTGATTGAGGATGTCGTGGTTATCCTCAAGCGCAAGAAGCTCAAGAAAATCGGAGTCGAGCCTGCCTGGCTGAACTTGGACCAGCATCAGAAGCTGAAAGATCTGTTGCCTCTGGGGGCCGCTCTCAAGACGCTAGCTGGAACTGTGGAAACTCTCCGGATGACCAAGTCGCCGGCGGAAGTCGAGAACATCCGCAAGAGCGTGCGGGTTAATTCCGAAGCCTACGCGCGGACTCTTAGAAGAGTTCGCTTAGGGATGAGGGAGCGGGACATTGCCGCCGAGCTGGATTACCAGATGCGGCTTCACGGCGCCGAAAAGCCGGCTTTCGATACCATCGTCGCGGCGGGCGCACGCACGGCGCTTCCGCATGCCCAGCCGACAGGTAGACGCCTCGAAGAGAATGACCTCCTGCTGATCGACATGGGAGCCTGTCTGGATGGCTACATGAGCGACATGACCCGTATGGCCTTCCTGGGCCCTCCGACAAAGCGTGTGAAGACGCTTTATGACGCGGTCCTGGAGGCGCAAATGACCGCCATCGAGGCGGTGCGGCCCGGGGTCACGTCGGCGCAAGTGGACGGGGCTGCCCGGGAAGTGCTAAAACGGCATGGATTGGACCGGCAGTTCGTCCATTCCACTGGTCATGGCCTGGGCCTCGAGATCCATGAGGGCCCCCGCATCGGCAAAAAGGATCAGACTAAATTAAAGGCCGGGATGGTAATTACCATTGAGCCGGGCGCCTATATCGACCGCTTTGGAGGTGTTCGAATTGAAGACACCGTGCTGGTTACCGCGAATGGCTGCGAAGTCCTGACACCAACGACCAAGGAATTTGTTCACCTGTAATTACCCTGTATGACAATTGACGAAATCAAGGAACTTCTGGAGCTGTTCAACGATAGCGGCGTGGGCGAGCTGGAGATCGAGCGTGAAGGCGAGCGTATTCGCATTCGCAAGGCCGGTCAGACTCCGGAATACCAGCTTTCCCCGGCCTTGACTGCAGCCGCCCCTCCGCAGGAAACCACCGTTTCCGCTGAACCGGCCGCCGCTGCGCCGACCGCGGGTGAAGAAGGTTCGGGGCAGATTCTGGTGAAGTCGCCGATCGTGGGTACCTATTACGATGCAGCGTCGCCGGGGTCGGCGCCCTTCGTCAAAGTGGGAGACGCGGTCGAGCCCGGCCAAGTGCTCTGCATCATCGAGTCCATGAAGCTGATGAACGAAATCGAAGCGGAAACCGCTGGAGTCGTCGCCGCGAAGTTAGTCGAGAACGGCCGTCCGGTGGAATATGGAGAAGCGCTGTTCTCGATCCGGCCGCGCTAATATGTTCGAGAAAATTTTGATCGCCAACCGGGGCGAAATCGCTGTGCGGATCCTGTGCGCCTGTAAGGACCTGGGCATCCGCACGGTGGCGATCTATTCGGAAGCCGACCGCCATAGCCTGCACACGCGCTTTGCCGATGAAGCCATTTGTGTCGGTCCAGCCAAGAGCGCGCGCAGTTACCTGGACATTCACGCGGTGATGAGCGCGGCCGAAATCACCAATTGCGATGCGGTCCATCCGGGCTACGGGTTCTTGTCCGAGAACGCCGATTTCGCGGAGGTATGCGAGACCAGCGGCTTGAAGTTCATCGGTCCGTCCGCCGACGTGATTCGCCGCATGGGTTTGAAGCAAATCGCGCGCGCGGCCATGGAAGAGAACGGCGTGCCGATTCTGCCCGGTTCGGCGGGCATCCTCAAGAGCCTGGAAGAAGCCGTCGAGATCGCCGAGCGTATTGGATATCCGGTGATGCTCAAGGCCTCGGCGGGAGGCGGCGGGCGGGGCATGCGCATCGTCCGGCAGCAGGAAGAGCTGGGACCTTTGATGGCTCAGGCGCAGGCCGAAGCAGCCGCGGCATTCTCTTGCGGCGACCTATACATGGAGAAGCTGGTCGAGAATCCGCGACACATCGAATTCCAGGTTTTAGCCGACCAGCACGGCGAGGTCGAGATTCTGGGGGAGCGCGAATGCTCCATCCAAAGGCGGCATCAAAAACTGATCGAAGAATCGCCTTCGACCGCCATGACGCCGGACTTGCGCAAATGTACGGGCGATCGATTGCGCGCGGCGCTCAAGGCGGTGGGTTACACCAACGCCGGCACCGTCGAATTCCTGATGGACGCGGCGGGCAAGCTGTACTTCATCGAAGTGAACGCCCGCATCCAGGTGGAGCATCCGGTCACCGAAATGGTCACTGGCGTCGATCTGGTCAAGAGCCAGATTCAAGTGGCCGCCGGCAAGAAGCTGGATGAGATCCTGACGCGTCCGGTTCAACTTCGGGGACACGCCATCGAGTGCCGCATCAATGCCGAGCATCCCGATACGTTCGTTCCCTCACCGGGGACCATCACTGGTTTGAATCTGCCGGGAGGCGCCGGCATCCGTGTGGATACCGCAGCGTATCAGGACGGCGTGGTCTCGCCGTATTACGATTCGTTGGTGGCCAAGCTGATCGCTTACGGCGCCGATCGCGCGGAAGCCCTCGCCCGGATGCAGCGCGCCCTGGGAATGTTTGTGGTGGAAGGGATCTACACATCGATTCCTCTGCACCAGCGTCTCCTAAAACACCCCGAATTCATCGCGGGCCGGATCGACACTGGGTTCCTGACCCGGCACGGATTCCTGATCGATAAGAAATAGCCGGCAGTACTGGGGTCCCAAAGGTCCTAGACGTGCTATACTTAGCCAGTCGACGTCATTTCTTGGAGGAGAAGTGGCACCTGACAACGTAATAAGCGCCCTGCTTTTCGGAGGATCAGCGGCCGCTGCTGGAACTACCAGAACGATCCCATCTGGGTGTTCATCTGTCCACTAGCGGTTTTCCCCGGTCTGTCTTCCTCTGGTTGTAAGGTTACCTTAGTACGGAATTAGGTAACATCTCTAGCCCAATCTTTATGGGCCTCTGAATTGTCCACAGTACCAGTACCGCTTATTATCGGGACGGAGCACAAGAGGAAGCCTATGGAAACTGTAAGCGAACCCATCAACGATAGCCCTCAAACTACGGAAAAGAAGAAGACTACGGTGCGAATTCTTCTCGCCGACGACCATCCGATCGTTCGTGACGGCTTGAAGAAGCTCCTCCAGTTGGAAGACGACTTCGAGGTGGTGGGCGAGGCCGGCGATGGCCGCGAGGTGCTGGAGAAGGTCCACGAACTGGATCCCGACGTCCTCCTGCTCGATCTCCGTATGCCCAACCTGGACGGCCTGTCGGCGCTCCAGGCGCTACAGCAGACCAACAAGCGCACCCGCGTCATCATCCTGACGGCTTCCGAGGATAAGAACGAGTTCGTGCAGGCCATGAAGCTCGGCTGCAGCGGCATCGTATTGAAGCAGACGGCTCCCGATCTGATCGTGAAGAGCATCCGCAAGGTCAACTCCGGCGAAATCTGGCTGGATTCGCTC
>Ga0207687_10003555_pt1 | contig 10489 bp, 8 predicted proteins | sample KBSM54metaG_FD_184399 | JGI IMG/M metagenome (GOLD analysis project Ga0207687, IMG submission 184399) | Miscanthus rhizosphere microbial communities from Kellogg Biological Station, Michigan, USA - KBS M5-4 metaG (SPAdes) (version 2) | ecosystem: Host-associated > Plants > Roots > Rhizosphere >... | reverse complement strand
TCGACTCGAGACCGCTTGCACGGCGCTGCGATCGCCCGCATGTTGTGGGCCGTGTTCGGGATGTGCTGGCGTTGGTCATGCGTGATGGCGCTCGCGTTGCTCGGCTGTTCGGGCACGCGTGGCACGCTCCTGGTGCTCGGTGCAGGCGGTGCGGGCGGCACTGGCAATGATGGCGGAAGTGCTGGCGCTGGACCGAAGATGACGTGGGTGCCCCCCGCTGACGTGAGCTGGCAAGTGCAACTGAGCGGCAATGTCGACACCGCGCTCGCCGTGCAAATGTTTTACGTCGATGCGGATCTCGTGCCCGCCGCGACGCGCGGTGTGATCCACGATTCGGGGCGGGCGATCGCTTGCTACCTGAGCGTCGGCAGTTTCGAGCCCTGGCGTTCGGATGCGGCCAGTTTCCCGAGCGCGGTGATTGGCAACCCGCTTTCGGATTATCCGCGCGAGCAGTGGGTGGACATTCGCAGTCCCGATCTGCGCGCCATCATCCAAAAGCGCATCGTGGCCCTGGCGGCAGACCACTGCGACGGCATCGTGCCGGCGAACCTCGAAGGCAACTTGAACGACACCGGTTTTTCGCTCACCGGGGACGACGAGCATGCCTACGCGCTGTGGCTGAATGACCAAGTGCACGCGTCCGGCATGTCGCTCGCCCTTTCCTTGGACGAGGGTTTGGTGAAGGGCTTGATGGCTGATTTCGATTGGGCTTTGGCCTTCGAGTGCGTGGTCGATGGCTGCCCCGGCTACGGCGCGATGAGTCAGACGGGGAAAGCGGTGCTGGGGGTCGAATATGGCAACGCCAGCACTGCGCCCGGCATTTGCGCCAAGATCAAAGGCTACGGCTTGAACGGCCTGATCAAAAACCGCGCTCTCGATGGATTTCGCATCGCCTGTAACCAATGAGCGGCAAAGGTGCGCCAAAAGTCGCCCGCTAAGCGCGAAACCTTGACCATCTTTTGTGCGACTGCTCCACTGATGGATTGGGCCTTCCCTCGATATGTCCATCTCCCCGCTTTCGACCCGCGATCAGAAGCCGCACCTACGGCTCGTCGGCGCGTCCGCGGCCGCCGAGGTAGACGAAGATTCGCTGGAATTTAGCGCTGTTTTTCGGCGTTACGGCCGCTACGTGGCCAGCATTGGCGCCAAGATCCTAGGCGGCGCCGAAGACGAATTGGACGATCTGGTCCAGGAAGTGTTCCTCGAGGCGTATCGGGGGCTTTCGGAGGTCCGCGAGCCGCGAGCGGTGCGCGGCTGGTTGGCGCGAATTTGCGTGCGCCGGGCCACTCGCCGGCTCAAACGGCGCCGCCTCCGGGCCTGGTTCAGTCTGGATAAGGTCGACGACGCCCGGTTGCCTCCGATGACTGGCGCGAACCCGGAACGCAGCGCCCAGGCGCGCGCGGCGTACCGAGTTTTGGAACGGATGGACGCCGAGGAGCGCGCGGTGTGGGTGCTGCGCCACCTGGAAGACGAATCGCTGGACGACATCGCCGCCATTTGCGCGTGCTCGAAGTCGACCGTGCAACGCAGACTACGAACAGCGCAAGCGCGCTTCGAGAAGGAGGCGGGGAAATGACTCAGCCCATCAGCGAGTCTGCGGCGATTGAAGCGCTGCGCGAGGTCGAGGTGGCGTGGGATCCGGCCACTGTCGAACAGCGCGTGCTCGGCTTACGAGAATTGGCCGCACACCAAGAGATTCGGCGCGCACGGCTGAAACGTGCGGCAAGTGTTGCGCTGTCGTGTGCCGCGCTCGCGGTAGGCAGCATCACGGCTTGGCACTTCGCCAAGCCCGCCAGCACCGCTCAGGTAACCACCACGGTCACGCATGATTTGGAGCTGACGCGCTTTGCGGATGGCTCGACCGCGCGCGTGGCCGAACCGAACGGGCGGCTCTCGGTGCAGAAGGCGACCGAGCACGAAGTGGAGCTGGCGCTCGCGGCGGGCAGCGGTGATTTCGAGGTGACGCCGAACCCGGCGCGCAGCTTCGTGGTGGTCGCGGGCAACGTTTCGGTGCGCGTGGTCGGGACGCAATTTCGCGTCGAGCGCGCGGCGGAGCGAGTGCGCGTGGCCGTCAGCCGCGGCAAGGTGGAAGTGCGCTGGCCAGGCGGCAATACGTTCTTGATCGCCGGTGAATCTCGTTGGTTTCCGCCCGAAGCGGGGCCGATCGAGGCGCCGCCTGCGGCGGTGTCCGCGGTGCTGCCGAGTGCCGCCAGCGCAGAACCGAGCGCCGTGCCTGCCGCGCAAGCCGCTCTGGTTCGTGGCCAATTTCTCGCGCACTCACGCCGCGGCGAGTATGCCGCAGCCTACGCCTTGATCGCCGACAACCCGGGTGCCTTGGGTAGCTCCGCCGAAGATTTGATGCTCGCCGCCGACGCAGCGCGGCTCTCGGGTCACCCTGAGCAGGCGAGCGGCTACTTGAAGCGCTTGCTCCAGCAAGATGGCAAGGATTCGCGGGCGCCGCTCGCGGCGTTCACCCTGGGCCGCATTCTGTTGAGCCAGCTCGGGCGTCCCGCGCAAGCGGCTGATGCGTTCGCGCTCGCGCGGCGCTTGAGTCCACACGGCGCGCTCAGCGAAGATGCTCTGGCGCGTGAAGCAGAAGCTGCCTTCAAGGCCGGCAACACGGCCCGCGGCCAAGCCTTGGCGAAAGCCTACGGTGCGGCCTATCCGCACGGGCGCAACGCGGCCAGCTTGGAAAAATTGAGCGGTTCTGGGCAGCTTTGAGCGTGACGGGGGGCCTCGTTCGCAGCGTGCTCGTCGGCGGAGCTGTCCTCGTGAGCGTGCTGTCGTTCGCCGGGCGTGCTCGGGCCGCAGCCAACGCGGAGCTCGCGCTCGAGCTACGAAACTGCCAAGACGTCGAAGAAACCGCGCTGCGCTCGCTGCTCGCGATTGAGCTTTCGACGCTCAAGGTGGCGCCTCGCGGCTTCACCCTCACGGTCACGTGCGACGGCACGAACGCGCGATTGAACGTCGATCCGGGCACTGGCGCAGCGGCGCAAGAGCTCGAAGTGCAGCTGGGTGCCGTCGCGCCGGGCGCTCGGACGCGGCTCGTTGCTTTGACGGCGAGCGAGCTGATTGCCAAATTCCAACCAACGCCCGAGCCCGTCGCAGCGAAACCCGAACCGGTTGCCCCTCGCCCTTTGCCGGCGAAGGTGAATGACGAACCGAAGCCAGCCCCCGTTGCGCAAAGCGCGGGCGCTGCTCGCGCGGAGCTTTCGCTTCAATTCGTGCTGCGTCGGGGCGGCACACCGGCAACGTCACTCTTCGGTGGCGCGCTCGGCGGCGAATACTGGCTGATGCCCGCGCTCTCACTCGCGCTCGAGCTACGTGCCGAGCGTGGCCGCGCTCGCCTCCCGCTGGCGGATGTGGACTACACGCCGCTCACCGCGGCGGTGGCCCCGCTGTTCGGTGGCAGTGTCGGTGCTTGGCACCTGCGGGCAGGCCCCGGTGTGCGTGCGGGAGTGCTGCTGCTCGCGGCTCACGCCTCCGCGCCCAACGCTGGGCGGAACCTGGGCGCGGCTTGGGTGGCCGGCCTCTTGCGCGCGCAGTTGAGCCTCGACGTGACCCGTCACTTGGCGATTTCGGCGGGTTTCGAGGCAAATTATATCGCCTGGCCGGTGCACGGTCAGGTGCAAGGAGGCGCCGAACTGGTCGACGCCAATGGCGCTTGGTTTGGAGGGGGCCTCGGCGTTGCACTGGTGTTGTAAGATCGAGGGATGCCGTTCGGGTTGCGATCACGACGCGTTGAACCGGTGCTGTTTGCGGTGAGTGTGCTGAGTGGGGGCGTCAGCGCTTGTTCGAGCGATGCCAAACCATCGGGACCGACTTGGTATCGCGACGTGCAACCGATCGTGCAAGCGCACTGCGCGGCGTGTCACGACGCGGGCGGTCCGGGTCCCGTCAATCTGACGTTTCCGCCTTCGGACCCTGGCTTGTACGAGATGTCGCGCAGCGGCTTCGGTTCGATTGTCGCAGAGGTGGACTTTGCCGATATGCCGTATTGGCCAGCCGACACCGCCTGCCGTCACTACGTGCACGAGCGCCGCCTGAGCGATGCCGAAGTGCACACCATGGACTCGTGGCTCGCTTCCGGAGCGCAGCGCGGCGATCCGAATGACGCACCCGCGCCGCCCGTCCCCACGCCGCTCGAGCGCGTGGATTTGGAGCTGGCCGTGACTCCCGGGTACACGCCGAAGAAGGTCAACGGCACGGCGGATGACCGCTGTTTCGTGCTCGATCCGGCGCTGAGTGCGGCTCGCGACGTGATCGGGTTCAACGTGGTTCCAGGCTCGAAGCGAGCGCAGCACGCCGTGCTGTACGCCATGCCGCTAGCCGCGGCGCAGACGCTCGATCAAGCCGACGCGGACCTCGGCTATGGCTGCTTTGGCGATGCCGATCCGAGCGCGACCGTGGTGGGTGAGTTCGTGCCTGGCGTGCCCGCCCAACAATATCCGGATGGCACCGGGATTCGCCTGCCGGCCGGCACGGGCCTCGTACTGAAGATTCAGTACAACTTGCAGACGGGGCCGGCGGAACTCGACAGTACCCACGTGCAGCTCGAATTCTCGGATTCGCCAGTGCCACATCCCGCGCGTTTCGAAGCGATGCAGAACGTCGCGTTCAGCATTCCGGCCAACGCTACGGGCTTCAAGGCCAGCGCGAGCTTCCAAGCGACGGCTGCGAGCACGCTTTACGGCGTTGCGCCACGCCTCCAAGCGTATGGTCGAACCGCTAAAATGTCGCTCAGCCAAGCTGCGGGCTCGCAATGTTTGATCGACATTGCCAACTGGGATCGTATTTGGGAACAGGCGTTCTTCTTCGCAAACCCGGGCAGCTTTTCGCTCGCGCCCGGCGACAGCATCAAACTCGATTGCAGCTGGGACAACTCCGACACGGCCGCGATCGTGCCGGGAAACGGCAGTATGAACGAGGCCTGTGTCGGGAATGCGTATCTGGCCGACGATTGACGACAGGGCCGTGAGGATTGGTGGCTGCTGGTCGAGCCAATTTGCGCTAGTTCGATGGCATGACCATTCACCAAGTCGTGCTCATCCCGGGTGACGGGATCGGGCCGGAAGTCAGTGATGCCGTGCTCAGCGTGTTGGAAGCAGCCCAAGCGCCGCTCCGTTTCGAGACACACCACGCAGGCCAAACGGCGCTCGATCTCAAGCTAGGTGATACGTTACCCGAGTCCACGTTGGCTGCGATTCGCCAGCATCATGTCGCGCTCAAGGGGCCGTGCACGACGCCCGTGGGAAAGGGGTTCAGCTCGGTCAACGTGGCGCTCCGTCGAACGCTCAACTTGTATGCCGCCGTGCGCCCCGTGCGCAATCTGCCGGGCGTCAAAACCCGCTTCGAAAATGTGGATTTGGTGATCGTCCGCGAGAATACCGAGGGCCTCTATAGCGGCATCGAGAATCTGATCACGGACGGCGTCGTGGTCTCGATGAAGGTGGCGACGCGCGTGGCTTGCCGGCGTATCGCGCTTTGGGCTTTTCGCTACGCGACGGCGCGGAAACGCAAGAAAGTGAGCGTCTTCCACAAAGCCAACATCATGAAGATGAGCGATGGCATGTTGCTCAACGAAGCGCGCCTGGCTCACGATCCCGAGTTTTCGAGCATCCAATACGAAGAAGTGATCATCGATGCCGCGCAAATGAAGCTCGTGCAGGATCCGACCAAATTCGACGTGATCTTGTGTGAGAACCTGTACGGCGACATCACGTCCGATTTGTGCGCCGGGCTCGTGGGCGGCCTCGGTGTGACACCGGGCGCGAACATCGGCGATGACGATGCCGTGTTCGAAGCCGTACACGGTTCCGCGCCGGACATCGCCGGCAAGAACTTGGCGAACCCCCTCGCGCTCTTGATGAGCGCGACGATGATGCTCAAGCACCTGGGTGAAACTCGCGGCGACGAAACCTGCATGCGCGCCGGCGAGCGGATCCGCCGCGCCTACGATAAAGCCCTGGAAGACGGCGAGAAAACCCGCGATATCGGCGGGAAGTTGGGCACGACCGAATTCGCGCGCGCCGTCAGCGAGCGCCTCGAGGCTTAAAGCCCATCCTACGACTTCTCCGTCGTTCCGACGTTTCTAGGACCGGCCCCTAGCGGCCCCGAAAATCCATTAGGCGCACGGTGAGCGGGGCGGCGGCGCTCGCTGCTGCGTTGCCGCTCGCAGCCGACTGGGTCGAAAATTCTTGCACTACCGGGCGCCGCGCGGAAGCCTGAGGCGCGACGCTGGTCCACGCACCCGGCAAGATCTCGCCCGAACAACCGCTGCATTGCCCGCACGGTTCACCCGGGAGCGCACCCTGATAACGGTTGAGAAAGGCGCGTTTGCACCCGCCATTTTCCGCGTACGCGGTGACGGCCGAAAGCCGACGCGAATCCTGCTCGCGTAGTGCATAGAGCAGCCCGCCGAGTTTGCGGCAAGCCTCGCTCAGCGCTTCTGCCGATACTTTCACGGTGATCCAGCCGGAGGCTTTGGTGACGAGCCCCGCGTCAGCGAGCAACGCCGTCAGCCGATCGGTCGTGCGGCGGCTTTGACCGGTGCCGAGTGCGAGCGCTTCGAGGCTCACCGGGCGACCGCCTTCGGCATGATTTTCGAGGGCGCGACCGAGCTCCGCCAAGTGGGCGGGCTTGAAGCGTTGTTGCGCCAGCATCACTTCGTGAAAGCTTCGATGACTCGATTCATGCAGCATCACGCAGGTGGCGGGAGCGCCATCGACTCCAGCCAGATGAATCTCTCGCAAGTATTGTTCGAGCGAAGCGGGCGATTGATAGTGAACCACGAAGCGCAGATCGGTTTTCAGCACGCCGCGCCCGAAGCCGCTGCTGGCATCGCTCCGCTCGCCCAAGCCGGGTAGCCCACTGCCTGGCGCAAACGCGCTCAAAGCCACGAGGATCGCGTGGTTTTCGGGCACCATGAAGTTCGCGAGTTGAGCTGCGCGATCGGCGGGTGTCATGCCCGTGTGATAGCGGTGCGCTGCCACGCCCGATCCCGCGAGCGTGGCGTACACGCTATCCACGTCATGAGGTGTTGCGCAGAACACCACACCGGGGCCCGTGAGCCGACCGAGCAAGCGCACGAGCGCCGCGGGCCGCGATTCACCCCGTGAAAGTTCGCTGACCAAGGTCAGATTTTCGCGCACCACCGGAGTTTCGATGACGACGGGGTGCGCTAGCTCGAGGCGCTCGATGATTTCGTGACGGACCACACTGGATGCGGATCGCGTGACGGCCATGGCCGGCGGATTGCCGAATGCACGCAGCGTGGCGGCGAGTGCGGTGTAGGAAGGGCGGAGCTCATGCGAGGCCGCCGACACACAGTGCGCCTCTTCAATCACGAACAAGGCCACGCCAGATTTGGCCAACGCCTCACGAACATCCGTTGCAGCCAAGGCCTCGGGGCTCAACAGCACGAGCAGCGCGCCGCCGCTCTTGATGCGACGGAGGGCTTCAGCTCGCTCCGGCCCTTGGCAATCGGCTTGGATGAGTGCGAACGGCGCGCGTTGCTCGCTCAGCGTTTCGGCCTGAATTTTCAGGTCTTCCGGCACGGGCGAGAGCACGATGGTGGGCTCGGAAAGGAGCAGCGCCGGCACGCGGTAACAGTCGGCCGAGCGGGTGCTATCCGCCATGATCACGAGCGCGTCGTTGCCATCGAGTGTGGAGCGAATGGCGCGTCGTTGATCGCCATCTAGCTTGCGACCGAGACGTGAGGCAGCGGCTTCGACTCGCGGCCAAACACTCTCCTCGAAACGAGGACGAAGGGTGCGCGCGCGCATCATCAGTGATGCGGATGGAGCGGGCGTACTGGCAGAAAGCGGTGCGCTGCTGGGCTCGAGATCCTGATGGGGATCGCTGGAAAGAGTGCGGGGTGCAGCCGGCGCTTTCGGTACGACCATGCTGGGCGTGAGCACGAGCGGCTTGGGCGGCAAAATCACCGAGCGAGGGCGCGGCACCTCGACGGCGGGTTTCGGCTTGGCGACGATGGCCTTCGGGGGCTTGACCGCGAGCTTGGCCTTCGGTGCAAGCTTGGCTTTCGGTGCAAGCTTAGCTCTCGGCGCGAGCTTAGCCTTCGGAGCAAGCTTGGCTTTCGGCGCGAGCTTAGCCTTCGGAGCAAGCTTGGCTTTCGGCGCGAGCTTAGCCTTCGGAGCAAGCTTGGCTTTCGGCGCGAGCTTAGCCTTCGGAGCAAGCTTGGCTTTCGGCGCGAGCTTGGCCTTCGCGGGTTTGGCTTTGGCTGCCAGCTTGACGCGAGCTTTGCCCGGCTTCGGCTGAGCCTTTGCCGGACGGGCCTTGGCGGCGATCACTGAACGCTTGCCAGCCTTGGAGGCGGCACGCGCGGCCGGTTTGGTAGGGACGGCCGAGCGAGGCTTGGCGCTTTTCGAGGGTTTCTTTGCTGTCTTGGGCATCCCGCTCACCCGCTGAGTTGGAATCGACGACTAACACTGCCGGTGACAAAAATACAGTGTACAAATGCCTAGCTGATCCAGCGCGAGCCCGGGTCTGAGGCTAGTGTCGTTGGGTGACTTTCCCACTTTTCGAGCTCGTTCCGGAACTCGCGCCGGCCGTCCCGCGCGTTTCCTTGGGTGAGTTTCCGACCCCAGTGGAGTCGCTCGCCGTCGTGTCGCGAGTATTGGGTGTCGATAGTGATGACGCGTGGATCAAGCGCGACGACCTTTCGTCGCCGGTTTACGGCGGCAACAAGGTGCGAACACTGGAAGTGCTGTTCGGCCAAGCGCGTGCGCTCGGCCGGCGTTCGGTGGTGGCGAGTGGCGCATTCGGCTCCAATCATGCGCTCGCCACCGCGCTGCATGCGCCCCGCGCAGGGCTCGAGCCTGGGGCATTGTTGTTTCCCCAACCCATTTCGCTCGCGGCATTCGAGAACCTGCGCGCTTTGGTCGGCACCCGCACCGACCTCCACGCGCTGCCGCATTGGAGTGCCCTGCCGTTCGGCATGAGTTGGCTGAGTTGGTCGCGTGGTCGCGGCTCGGAAGTGCCGTACGTGATGGTGCCCGGAGGTGCGACCCCGCTCGGTGCGTTGGGCTATGTTTCAGCCGCTCTCGAGCTGGGCCGGCAAATCGAGCAGAAGCAGCTGCCGCTCCCACGCCGCATCGTGGTCGGAGTCGGCTCGACCTGCACGTCCGCGGGCCTACTCGTCGGATTGGCGTTGGCGGCCCATTTTCGGCTGGGATTCGAGGCCAGCACGTTACCGCGACTGACCTCGGTGCGTGTCTCGCCCTGGCCGGTCACGAGCCGCGTGCGGATCTTGAATTTGGCGCGCCGCACTGCGCGGCTGCTGCATGAGCTCGCGCCGAAGACCGTGCCGCATTTCGAGCGAAGTGTGCTCGGGGCGCGGTTCGAGGTCGACCCTCGCTTCCTCGGCCCTGGCTACGGTGAAGCCAGTCGCGAGGGTGAGGAGGCGTTGGCACTCTGGCGCGAAGCAAAGCTACCGCCGCTCGACGGTACCTACAGCGCTAAGGCTGCGGCGCGTGTCGTCGCTTCGCTGCGTGCTCGCGAAGCAGGGCCCATCTTGTTTTGGTCGACCAAGTCGAGCGCGCCGTTGCCGCCCTCGGTTCCACTCTCGACCGCCGCCGAGCGCGCGTTGCCGTACCGCATCCGCACGTGGCTATTTCGTGCAGAGCGCGAGCTCGGCTGATACTCGGCGTCGATCCCGATCAGCCTTTGGGTACCAAGCTAGCCAGCGCGCGCATCAACATCGTGTCCACGCGATGGTAGTAGTCGCGCGTCACGGCGATCGATCGCTCTTCGTCTGCGGCCTCGAGCGTGGTCACCAAATCCCGTAAATGTTGCGGGAAACTCGGCTCGAGCATCCACAGCGCGGGAAAGCGATCGAGCAGTTCGCGGTACGCGTCGAGAAAGGGATTGGCGATCCAGCGCACTGCCACCGAGTGCCCGGCGTCCAAGAGCGCGTCTAGCCAGCGTTGAAAACCGTGGGCGATCACCACCGGATCGCGGCGCTCGAAAGCCGCAATCAAGAGCTCGGTGATGTCGCGCAAACGGTTGATGTCGTCGGTGCTGGCGCGGCGCGCGGCGAGCCGGGTCGCAAACTCCAGCACGAGCAAGCGCGCAGGCAGGATGTCTTCCAGCAAGGCGTGGATTTCGGCGGCATTGCCGGTGTTCTCCAAGAACGGCGGTAAGAGCTCCATCGTGCCGGTCTTGCGGAAATCCGCGACCGTCACGCCTTGGCCGTGACGCACGGTCACGAGCTTGGCTTGCTCCAACATGCGCACGGCCTCACGCAACGTATTGCGGTTCGTGCCGTATTGGGCGGCGAGCTCGCGCTCACCGGGCAACCGCTCGCTCGGCTTCAGCATCCCTTTCAAGATTTGGCTGCGCAAATCGCGAAAGATGGTCGCGGCGATATTGGTAGAAGGCGGTGCGCGGTGGTTTTCCATGTGCCTCGGCCCAGCCGCGCACCGAACGGCTGACTAGAGCTCGATCGACACGCCGGCGGAAACGTACGGGA
>Ga0207687_10003553_pt1 | contig 10490 bp, 7 predicted proteins | sample KBSM54metaG_FD_184399 | JGI IMG/M metagenome (GOLD analysis project Ga0207687, IMG submission 184399) | Miscanthus rhizosphere microbial communities from Kellogg Biological Station, Michigan, USA - KBS M5-4 metaG (SPAdes) (version 2) | ecosystem: Host-associated > Plants > Roots > Rhizosphere >... | reverse complement strand
ACGATAAACGCTCCAACCCGGCTCATCCACCGCCGACACACCCTTGGCAAAGGCGGTGTCGCCCGCAGACAGTATGACCCGATTCTCCGGGCCGGCAACCAGCGTGGGCGCCAAATTCAATTCCTGTTCCCCAACGATAAGCGGACGAGTCAGAAACGACTGGATTGCACTGGCGGGAATACTCGAAATAGCACCGACTGCCAATGGATACCGGCGAATAGTCGGGCTGAGTTTCGTGTCCATCAAGCGCCACTCTTCGTCACTGCCGTTGCTCCCCGTGCCAGTGCCGTTATTTCCACCACCATCTTTGCGCAAGCGCGGGGTGTTGCCGGTGAAATCAAGCACGATCACATCGCCGGGATATATCCAATGCGGATTCTTGATTTCGTCCTTGTTCAAACCCCACACATCGGGCCATCTCCATGGGTCCTTGAGAAATCTGGCGGAAATTCCCCACAGCGTATCGCCCTTGACCACCACATAACGGTCAGGAACGTTTTCGGCGAGCTTGATCTCGTCCGCGAGAGCAGCGCGGCATGCGAGAGCAGCCACAAGGAACAGCAGCGATATAATTGATTTGCCCATCTCAGGCCCCCATTTCTTCCGATCCGCCATTTCTGCTACGGCCCCGCCCTCAGTCGGCACAGATTCGATACTTTGGATTAAATTCTGCATCTAGTTTATTAAATTAGCAAGCAATTATGGCACTACTCCCGATCATTCACTACCCCGACGCGCGCTTGCACAAAATCGCAACGCCAGTGGCGGCAATCGATGATGGCATCCGCAATCTGGCGCGCGACATGGCGCAAACCATGTATTCCGCGCCGGGAGTTGGCTTGGCGGCAACCCAGGTGGATGTCAACAAACAGGTCATCGTGATCGACATTTCCGAAACCCACGACCAATTGCTGGTCCTGGTCAATCCCCAGATTCTCGATTCGCGGGGTCGCTCGGATTGCGAGGAAGGCTGCCTCTCCCTGCCGGGTATTTTCGAAAAGGTAACGCGCGCCGAATGGGTCAGGGTGCAGGCCATGGGCCTTGACAGCAAATCCTTCCAGCTCGAGGCGGACGGCCTGCTGTCGGTTTGCATACAACACGAAATGGATCATTTGAAGGGGAAGGTTTTCGTCGAGTATCTTTCAGAACTCAAGCAAAAACGCATTGTTGGCAAGCTGAAAAAGCAGCAACGCCGGACGCTCTGATGCGAATCGTGTTCGCTGGCACGCCGGCTCTTGCCGCGACGGCGTTGCAGGCGTTGATCGACGCGCGTTTCGATATCGCGCTGGTACTGACACAGCCGGATCGTGCGGCGGGCCGCGGTCTTCACCTGTCAGCCAGCGCGGTCAAACAACAGGCGGCCCGCCATGGCTTGCAGATTGCCCAGCCGCCATCGCTGCGCAGCGAAGCCATCGTGGCAAGCCTTCGCGCCAGCAACGCGCAGGCGATGGTCGTCGCCGCTTACGGACTTATCCTGCCGCCCGGCGTGCTCGAGGTTTTTCCTGGCGGTTGCGTCAACATCCATGCCTCCCTGTTACCTCGCTGGCGCGGGGCTGCACCGATACAACGCGCCCTGCTTGCCGGAGACCCTGAAACGGGGATCTCGATCATGCGCATGGAACAAGGGCTGGATACCGGCCCCGTATATTGCTCCCGGACGCTGCCGATTTTGGCCGATGACTCAGCCGGGTCTTTGGAGGGTCGGCTTGCTGCACTGGGCGCGCAATGCATAGTCGAAACACTTCCCCGAATTGCCGAAGGCACGCTCACTGCCCTGCCGCAACCGAAAGAAGGTGTTACGTATGCGCACAAGATCTCCAAACAGGAAGCGGTGATCGACTGGAAGCATGATGCGTCGGCCATAGAGCGCCAGGTTCGTGCTTTCAATCCTGCGCCCGGCGCTTCCAGCGCACTCGGAAATGAGCTGATAAAGATCTGGCACGCTCGCGCCGGCGATGAGGGCGCGGGAACGCCCGGGGAAATTCTTTATTTCGCTCCGGATGGGATTGAGGTGGCCTGCGGCAAAGGGACGCTAAAAATAATGGAATTGCAAAAAGCTGGAGCCAGGCGCATGTCGGCCGCCGATTTCATTCGCGGATTTGCGCGCGCACCCGGCGCACGGTTCGATTCCTAGGAACAGAAGCCGGAATCCCGTGCTGCAAATCCAGAAGTTCGCGGCGCAAACTGTCGCAAACGTTTTGACCGGAGCGAGCCTCAATGCCGCGCTTGATTCGGTGTGGCGCACCGCCAGGCAATTGACCCCTTCGGAGCGAGGCGCAATCCAGGATATCTGTTATGGAACCCTGCGGCACCTGGGAAGGCTGAATGCGGTTCTCGACCAGTTGGCGAGCAAACCGATTGCAAGCGCGCCGTTGCGCAGCTTGCTGCTGACGGCGCTTTACCAGCTTGAATACAGCCAGGCCGCGCCTTACGCAGTGGTCGACCATGCGGTCGAGAGCGCTGCGCAAATCGGTGGCGAGCATGTCAGGCCTTTTGCCAATGCGGTGCTGCGCAACTACCAGCGCAGGCGCGAAGTCTTGTTGGCGAATGCCGCGGCTGGCAACGAGGGACGTTTTTCGCACGCCGATTGGTGGATTGAAAAGCTCAAGCGCGACTACGGAGCCGACGCGGAACGCATCCTGAATCTGGGCAACCAGCATCCACCGATGGCTCTGCGGGCGAACGTTCGCCGCGCAAATGCAGAGGACTATCTGCGTAGCCTGCAGCAAGCCGGTCTGCGGGCACGCAGTCTTGATAGCGGCGCTATTCTGCTTGAACGACCGGTGCCGGTAGAGAGTCTGCCCGGGTTTGGCGAAGGAAAGATTTCCGTTCAGGACGCCGGTGCGCAACTCGCCGCGCCCCTCCTGGACATCCGGCAGGACATGCGGGTACTCGACGCCTGTGCGGCGCCCGGAGGCAAAACAGCTCACATTCTGGAACTCGCAAACGTCGCCCTGACCGCGCTCGACGCGGATGCCGTGCGTCTGCAACGGGTGGGCAGGAATCTTGAACGCCTGGGGCTGAGTGCCCGTTTGCAGGCGTGCGACGCCGCCGAGCTTGATACCTGGTGGGACCGCAAACCCTTCGACCGCGTGCTGCTGGACGCGCCGTGTTCCGGGTCCGGTGTGGTGAGACGGCACCCGGACATCAAATGGCTCCGGCGGCCGTCGGACATCGCCGGATTTGCCGGGCAGCAACGACGGCTGCTGGAGGCATTGTGGAAGGTCGTCGCGCGTGGTGGTAAATTGCTTTACGTGACCTGTTCGATTTTCAGAGAAGAGGATCACGAAACGATCGACGATTTCGCGGCGCGTCACCCAGACGCGCGCATTCTGGGGGGAATGCCGGGACAGGACGGCTTGCTGCTCCCGGACGACGAGCACGATGGTTTCTATTATGCCCTCCTCCACAAGGATTGATCTGTTGCGCCAGCTCACTTTGCTGTTGCTGTTGTGGTGCAGTGCCGGCTTTGCGGCTGCTGAAGGCATACATATCAAGTCCGCCGAAATATCGCAGAACGCCGGCGCCTACTATCTCGAGGCGAATTTCGAGGTCGAGCTGACACACACGCTGGAGGACGCGCTCAACAAGGGCCTGCCTTTGCATTTCATTGTGGAATTCGAACTCATCCGACCGCGCTGGTACACGCTGTATCTGTGGAACAAAACGGTCCTCGAATTCGAGCAGGACGTTCGGCTCTCGTATAACGCCCTGACCCGACAGTATCGTTTGTCCCAAGGCGCGCTTCACCAGAATTTCGACACGCTCTACGATGCGCTGACCTTGATGGGCCGCTTGCGGTCCCGTTTTCTGGCGGATGCCGACATGCTGGATCGGGGCAAGATCTACGAAGCCGCGATACGCATGCGTCTGGACGTCACGCAACTGCCCAAGCCGTTCCAGATCAATGCGCTGGCATCGCGCGACTGGAATCTGGCCTCCGAATGGTTTCGCTGGACACTGTCGCGATGAATGTCGCCCGCATCGTAAGGCGCTCGCTGTCAAGCCGGGGAATGCAGTTCCTCATCGTGCTCGTTCTTACACTGGGCGCGGTCATGCTCTATCTGCTACCCGGCGCCAGCGCCAACACCCCGTGGTTTTCCAGCGATCTGCCATTGTTGCTCGCGCTCGGAGTCGGCGTCGTCCTGATTCTGATGCTGGTGGTCGGCTACCAGTTGTTGCTGCTGCGCAGACGCCTCAACGCGCGCGTATTCGGTTCCAAGCTGACGTTGCGGCTGGTATTGCTGTTCGCACTGGTGGCGGTGCTGCCGGGCGCGCTTGTTTACGCCGTATCGGTGCAATTCCTTTCGCGATCCATCGAATCCTGGTTCGACGTGCGCGTGGAAAAGGCGCTTGAAGGCGGCTTGAGCCTTGGACGCGCCAATCTGGACAACATGTTGAAGGATCTGCGACGCAAGGGCGAATCGATGACGCTGGTCCTGTCCGAGCGCACAACGCCGCGCCAGCTCGCGACGCTGAATGGCCTGCGTGAACAGGCCGCCGTGAACGAGGCGACATTGTTGCGCGCTGACGGTTCCGTCATCGCCTTTTCCAGCGCAGATGCGGCCAGTCTTGTTCCGGAGCTGCCTTCTCCGTCCGTTGTTCGCGGGGTCCGCATGCAGCAGCCTTACACCGCCATCGAAGCGCTTGGAGAAGGCGGCTTGCAGTTGCGGGTCCTGCTCCCGGTCAACGACGTGAGCGGGGCAACGCTGCTGCTGCAGTTGATTCAACCGGTCCCCCCTTCACTGGCTCGCGATGCGCAAACTGTGCAGGAGATCTATCGCGATTATCAGGAACTGTCGCTGTCGAGATTGGGCTTGAAACGGCTGTACGGGTTGACTCTTACCTTGTCGCTGCTGCTGGCGTTGCTGTCGGCATTGCTGCTGGCCATACTGTTCAGCCAGCGGTTGTCGGCGCCTCTGGGAGTCCTCGCGGCAGGAACGCGCGCGGTAGCGCAGGGCGATTTCCGCCTGCGCCAGACGGTCAAATCCCACGGCGAACTCGGATTACTCACGGAATCATTCAACATCATGACCATGCAACTTGCGGATGCGCAGGCCGATGCGCAACGCAATCAGGAACAGGTGGCCGCTGCGAAAGCTTACCTCGAGAGCGTGCTTGGCAACCTGTCGGCGGGCGTAATGTCGTTCGATGCCGAATTCCGCCTGCGCTCTGCCAACCGCAGCGCCGAGCACATTCTGGGCGTGGACGTCGGCGAATTGATTGGATCGCAACCGGATGAATGGGCCAATCGCGAGCCGCGACTTGGAGTGGTCGGCAACGCGGTGCGCGAAGCGCTGGAAAAAACCCGGGACAAGCCTTGGGAAACCCAGGTGGAATTGTCAGGGACCGCCGGTCAGCAGGTATTATTGCTGCGCGGATCCCGGCTCTCGGCCGGCACCGAAACCGGCATGGTGCTGGTGTTCGACGACATCACCCGCATGCGACAGGCACAACGGCTGGCGGCCTGGGGGGAAGTCGCACAACGGCTCGCACATGAGATCAAGAATCCGCTGACGCCCATTCAGCTGTCGGCCGAGCGCCTGCAGCTTCGTTTGGCCGACAAGCTCTCCAGCCAGGAAGCCGAGATTCTGCAACGTTCCACGCAAACCATTGTCAATCAAGTCGCAGCATTGAAGGCGATGGTGGACGCGTTCAGTCTGTACGCACGCACGCCGGTGCCCGAACTTGAACCCCTGGATCTCAACCTGCTGATACGCGAAGTCCTGGGATTGTATGAGTCTTCGCGCCCGGCGATGCAACTGGAACTTGCGTCAAATCTGCCACCGGTTCCCGGAGATACGGCGAAGCTGCGACAAGTCATCCACAATCTGCTGCAAAACGCCGAGCAGGCGGTGACGGACGTTGCCGTACCGCGTATCGTCGTGCGAACGCAGGCGACGGATGAGGGTGTGCAGTTCAGCATGCGCGATAACGGGCCCGGCTTTCCAGAGGCACTGCTGGGGCGTGTATTCGAGCCTTATGTCACCACAAAATCCAGGGGCACAGGACTCGGGCTTGCCATCGTCAAGAAGATCGTCGAGGAACACAATGGCAGGATCGCAGTTTCCAACGATCCATCGGGTGGTGCCAGCGTGACGATCATCCTGCCGGCGGCGCCGCGCAAAATCAGCGAATTGCGAATCAACAGGCAGGTAGGAACATGAGCCAGATCCTGGTGGTTGACGATGAAGTCGGCATTCGCGAACTATTGTCTGAAATACTGCGCGATGAAGGTCATCAGGTGCGGCTCGCGCAGAATGCCGGGGAAGCCCGTCAGATCCGCGGACGTCTGCGACCGGATCTGGTGCTGCTTGATATCTGGATGCCCGATACCGACGGAATCACGCTGCTCAAAGAATGGGCCAGCACAGGTCAACTGACCATGCCAGTTGTCATGATGTCGGGTCATGGCACCATCGACACCGCGGTGGAGGCTACACGTATTGGCGCGTACGCGTTTCTCGAAAAGCCAATAGCGCTGCAGAAATTGCTGAGCACGGTGGGCACCGCGCTGAGACAGGGCTCTCTCAAGAATAGTGCTGCCGCCGTTCCAGTTGCAGTGGGCAAGTCCAGGGCGGTCGAACAGTTGCGGGCGCAGCTCGAACGGCTGCGTACATTGAAATCATCTGCGCTGTTTGTCGGTGAGCCCGGGGCCGGCATGGAACAGTGCGCACGGCTTCTGCTCCAGGCCAACGCGCCATGGGTAGCTCCGGAGGACTTTCTCGCATTCGATCAAATGGAAAGCAACCTGGTCGGCCAGGCGGCGGAAGGCGTCCTGTTTTTGCGGGAAGCGGGAGAAATGACGCGGACCCAGCAAAAAAATCTGCTCAACCAGACCCTGAAACTGGAGCGACATAGCACGCGGATCCTGTCTTCGAGCTCGATAGACCTCGCGGAACTGGTGGCGAAGGGCGCTTTCGAACCACGCCTTTACGCCTTGCTGACGGGCGTGATTGTGCGCGTGCCTGGACTGCGCGAGCGGGCCGAGGATGTTCCCGAACTCGCCAACGTCGTATTGTCGCGCGCGATCGAAGCAAAAGAGGTCCCGGCACGCAGCTTCAATACCGCTGCATTGAACATGCTGCGCAACTATCATTGGCCCGGAAACCTCCTGCAGCTCGAGAGCGTCGTGAAAACAGTTGCGCAACTTGCGCCAACCGCCGAGATCGGCGTTGCCGACGTAACCAATGCATTGGCCAAGCTGGACGCGCCATTGCCAAGTCCGGCGCAGACATTCCCGATGGACCGCGAATTGCGTGAAGCGCGCGATGCTTTCGAGCGCGTATATTTCGAGTACCACCTGGGCAGAGAAGGGGGAAACATGAGCCGGGTTGCGGAGCGCGTCGGCCTGGAACGCACTCACCTGTATCGCAAGCTCAAGCAGCTTGGCGTCAAACTTCCCCGTCGTGCCGACGAATAATCGAGGCAGTCCTCAGCTAATATAGCGGCGTACTCCCCCCGGGGCTCCTCGGGATTTTCTGCTCTCCCAAAAGGAAAACATGGCATCCAGGAACGAACTTGCCAACGCGATCCGCGCGCTGGCAATGGACGCAGTACAGAAAGCCAATTCCGGACACCCCGGCATGCCCATGGGCATGGCCGACATCGCCGAGGTGTTATGGAATCACCACCTGCGGCATAACCCGGCCAACCCCAAGTGGGTGAATCGCGACCGCTTCATGCTTTCCAACGGCCACGGATCCATGCTGCAGTATGCCTTGTTGCACCTCAGCGGTTACGCGCTTCCCATCCAAGAGATCAAGCGTTTCCGCCAGCTGCATTCGATGACTCCCGGCCATCCGGAACTGGGCGTGACGCCGGGCGTGGAAACGACCACCGGACCGCTGGGACAGGGCCTGGGCAACGCAGTGGGCATGGCGCTCGCCGAAAAATTGCTGGCTGCGGAATTCAACCGGCCCGGACACGACATCGTCGATCATCGCACCTACGTAATGGTGGGCGACGGCTGCCTGATGGAAGGCATTTCGCATGAAGCGTGTTCCCTGGCCGGTACGCTGGGCCTGGGCAAGCTGATCGCTTTTTACGACGATAACGGCATCTCCATCGATGGTCATGTGACGGGTTGGTTTACCGACGATACTCCGAAGCGATTCGAGGCGTACGGCTGGCATGTGGTGCCCCATGTCGACGGCCACGATGCGGACGCCGTCAATCTCGCAATCGAGGCCAGCAAGAAAATAGGCGACCGGCCAAGCCTTATTTGCTGCAAGACCGTCATAGGCAAAGGTTCGCCAAACAAAGCGGGAAGCCACGAGAGTCACGGTTCGGCGCTCGGCGAAAAAGAAGTCGCGGCGACGCGCAAGAACATAGGCTGGAATTATCCACCATTCGAAATTCCCGCCGACGTTTACGCCGGGTGGGATGCGCGCCCCCGGGGGGCGCAGCAGGAAGACGATTGGAATGTCCGGTTTGCCGCTTATGCGCAGGCGTTTCCGGCGCAAGCGGCGGAGCTTTTGCGCCGCATGTCGGGCGAACTGCCGCAAGGCTGGCGCCAACATGCCGCGGGCTTTCTGGCCAAAGTCAATGAGAAGGCCGAAACCATAGCCAGCCGCAAGGCGTCGCAGAATGCAATCGAAGCGCTGTCACCCGCGCTGCCGGAGCTGATCGGTGGGTCAGCCGACCTTGCGGGCTCGAACCTTACGCTCTGGTCCGGATCGAAAGCAGTGAGCAAGGCAGGTGGCGGCAATTACATTTATTACGGTGTGCGCGAATTCGGCATGTCAGCGATCATGAATGGAGTAACGCTGCATGGCGGACTGATTCCTTACGGCGCGACCTTCCTGACGTTCTCCGACTATTCTCGCAACGCGCTGCGCATGGCCGCGCTGATGAAGATTCGCGCCTTGTTCGTGTTCACTCATGACTCCATTGGTCTTGGCGAAGACGGTCCCACGCACCAGTCGGTCGAGCATGCCGCCAGCTTGCGCCTGATCCCGAACATGGACGTCTGGCGCCCCTGCGATTCGGTGGAATCTGCGGTGGCCTGGATTGCCGGGATCGAGCGCCGGGACGGTCCCGTTTGTCTGCTGTTCTCCCGCCAGAATTTGCCATTCCAGGCGCGCGCGGCCGCAAGCATTGAACAGATCGCGCGCGGAGGTTATGTGATATCGGATGCCGCGGATTCGCGGGCCATCATCATTGCGACGGGATCTGAAGTTTCGCTGGCAGTGGCTGCACAGAAACTATTGGCCAGCGCCGGCGTTGCAGTCAGAGTGGTGTCGATGCCGAGTACGAACGTATTCGATCGCCAGGACGCAACTTATCGCGATTCCGTTTTGCCAAAAGGCAGCAAGCGCGTCGCGGTGGAGGCCGGTGTGACCGACTACTGGCGCAAGTACGTCGGCCTGGAGGGCGCGGTCGTCGGATTGGACCGGTTCGGCGAATCGGCGCCTGCAGGCGAACTGTTCAACTACTTCGACATTACCGCGCAGGCGGTCGCCGACGCAGTCAAGCGCGTGATCTGAAGGTCATCTTCACGGGTCGAGCGGCGGCAGGTCTGGGACGAACCATGCAGAATGTTATGCGGTTGGTTGTTGATATAGGCGGCACGAATGCGCGTCTCGCCCTGGTTGCCGCGGGCTCGCTGCAGCCCGAACGCGAAAAGACCGTGCGGTGCGCCGAATACGAAGGCCTTGAGCAGGCCGTGCGCCACTACCTGCAGGGTTGCGACAACGCCGTGGTACGTGAGGCGGCTGTGGACGTTGCGACCGGCATAACCGGCGACTTCGTGCAACTGACCAACGGGCCGTGGGGATTCTCCATCGAGCAAACACGCCGCTCCCTTGCGCTCGATCGGTTACAGGTCGTCAACGACTTTACTGCGCTTGCGCTTGCAGTACCGACCTTGCGCCCGGATGAATTGCAGCAAATTGGCGGCGGCGCCGCGGTTCTTGCGGCACCGATCGCTGTGATCGGTCCGGGCACCGGGCTGGGTGTTTCCGGATTGATTCCGGTGGGCAGCAGCTACGTTGCGCTGCAGGGAGAAGGCGGCCACACCGCATTCAGTCCTATGAACGAGAAAGAACGGGAGGTTCTGGGTTGGCTGCAAAAGCGCTACGACCATGTTTCCACGGAGCGCGTGGTCAGCGGTATGGGTCTGGAAAATCTCTATCAAGCCATTTGCGCGATGGATGGTGTGCAAACACAGTCTTTGAGTCCGGACAAGATCACGGCGGGTGCCTTGTCCGACACCGATGCGCAGTGCGTGGCCGCGGTGGAAATGTTCTGCGCAATACTCGGCACGGCGGCGGCAAATCTGGTGGTCACCCTCGGCGCGAGGGCAGGCTGCTATATTGGCGGGGGCATCGTTCCCCGCCTTGGAGCCTACTTCGCGCGCTCGCCGTTTCGCGCACGCTTCGAAACCAAAGGACGGTTTTCCTCCTATGTTTCCGCGGTGCCAACTTACGTGATTTTGGCCCAGACGCCTGCATTGCGGGGGCTGGCTACGCTATTCCCCGATTCCCAAT